>Ga0075271_10000083_pt1 | contig 11758 bp, 9 predicted proteins | sample SF_Rice_5C_0N_30_FD_69775 | JGI IMG/M metagenome (GOLD analysis project Ga0075271, IMG submission 69775) | Rice paddy soil microbial communities from Twitchell Island, California, USA - SF_Rice_5C_0N_302 | ecosystem: Environmental > Terrestrial > Soil > Paddy field/soil | place: USA: Twitchell...
GTGCGCAACCCCGGCTCGAGTTGCGCAGCAAGGCGTTGGGCGCGCGCTGCCAGCGCACCGTTGCCGGTCCGGCGCCAGACGTCCGCCATGGCGCGCAGCCCTGCCCACGCGACGGTCTGCGCATGCGTGCCGAATACCTGGTCGCCGATGTCGGCGGAGTACCGCTCGCGGGCGAGCAGCCCATGGCCGTCCCGGTCGAATGCGTGCTCGAGCGCGGTGAGGAAGTCTGCGAGCGCGGACGTCGCGCGTCGAACGTATCCGCCGTCGCCGTACAGCCGGAAGTACGCGGCCGACATGAGCAGCCGCTCGCCGCCCTTCCAGCTCGGGTAGCCCCTCGCCGACCGGGTGAGCGACGTCTCGAGGATCGCCCGGTCGACGTCGCCGAAGCCGAGCTCGCCCATGACGCTCGCGAGGTCGGGGCCTTCCGGGAACGAGAGCTCCTCGTACGGATTGCCGACGCTGTACCGCCAGCCGAGGATCATGTTCTGCACCAGGACGGCGCGCTCGGCATTCTCGACGTCCGGCTCCGGCACGGAGATCTCGGCTCCTCCGCCGAGCCGCTGCCGCCAACGCGTCTCGAGGCCGGCCCGCGCGCCGCCGTAGGCCGAGTCGTCCACCGGCCGCGGGGGCGCACCGGGATGCCATTCGACAGCGATCCGCTTCACCGTGCCGCGCGGGACTGCGACGACGGCCGCCGGCGGCGAGAAGCGAACGGAGACGTCCGCAGTCGCCGTTCGCGCGTCGACGCTCAGCGACACGAAGCTCGCGTTCTTGGTGGTGAAGGACTCCTGCCGGTAGAGCGCACCCGCTGCGTCCTCGTATCCGGTCTCGAGGACGGGCAGCCAGCCGTCCGCGAGTCGTGCGGGCGTGAGCCGGCCGATGCACGAGCCGTACCGCTCCGTGCCGTCCGGCCCGACGAAGACGGTGAGCGACCGGCCGCCGACGCGCTGCGCAAGGATCTGGCTGCCGTCGGCGACGTGCAGGCCGACGACGCCGGCGCCGCCCGGTCGGGAAACGTCGGCAAGCGGGACGTAGTAGACGCCGGAGTCGGTCAGGCTCGTTCCGTGCGGGCCGCGCGCGTACAGGAGCGGGGCGAGACGTTCGCGCACGGCGGCGGCGGTCGGGCCTCCGGGCGCGGCGAGCAGTTGCTCGCCCCAAACGTCACGCCCCGACGCGAGCGCGTTCGAGACCGACCTCGTGTAGGCATCGGTCGCGACGGGGCTCGGGCAGGCGAGCGAGAGCCCGGCCACGGCCGAGGCGACGAGCCCTGCGATCGACGTACTCAACCCGAACGAGCTTGCGACCCGGCGGCCGGCGGGCCATCGGTGATCAGCCGTAGCCGAGGCGCTTCGCGTACGCGCGGCGATAGATCTTCTTGAGCCGCTCGACCCGGTCGACGTAGGCGCGCGTCTCGGCAAACTGCACGCCCTCGTGGTCGGCTCGCCAGCGGTCGACGTTCGCCTGGCCGGCGTTGTACGCGGCGAGCGCGGTCCGCTCGTCGCTGTACTTGTCGAGCAGATGGCGCAGGTACCAGGCGCCGTAGCGGACGTTGATGTCGGGATTGTCGAGATCGGAGAGCACGAATTTGCTGCCGCCGGTGCGAATCGCGATGCCTCTCGCGGTCTGCGGCGTCAGCTGCATCAAGCCCACCGCCCCGGCGCTCGATTGCGCGGACGCGTCGAACTTGCTCTCCTGCTCGATCACGGCGGCGAGGAGCGCGGGCTCGATCTTGTAGATGCGCCCGTATCCGCGGACCACCGCGTCGTAGCGCAGCGGGAACCACAGCCGTGCCCACCACGCCGGCTCGGTGCGTTGGAGGTAGAGGAACGCGCCGAGCGCAGCCGCGACGACGGCTGCCGCGAGCGTGACGCGCCTCAGCGCGCGCACAACTCGTCCATCACGTCGGCGACGAAAGCGTCGAGCTCTTCGAGCGACCCGTCGTTGACGAATGCGAAGTCGGCGCGCGCGACCTTCTCCCCGTCCGGGACGAGACGCGCCTCGCGGTCGGCGAAACCGCCGCGCCGTGACGCGCGCACGTCGCTCGGGGCCGTGACGACGACGACTGCGTCGAACCTGCTCTCACCGCCCGTCTCGTACAGGAGCGGGACCTCGACGACCGCCACCCGCGCGTCGACGCTCGAGATCCAGGCGTCGGCGGCTGCACGCGTCTTCGGGTGAAGCAGGCGCTCCAGCCAGTCGAGCTCGGCGCGAGCGCCGAAGACGATCTCGCCGATCCGCTTGCGGTCGCCGACGGCTTCCTCACCCCACCGCTCGCGGATCGCCGCGCGCACCTCCTCGTCGTTCGCGAGCAGCTCGTGCACGAGCGCGTCGGCGGACAGGGTTGCGGCGCCGTGCCGCGCGAACGACGCCAGTGCCTCGCTCTTCCCCGCCGCGATGCCCCCGGTGACTGCGACCGCGAGCGGCCGCTTCGCCACTAGTCCTCGGTGGGCTGCTCGGGGGACGCTTCGTCCACCGGCTCGAGCGGCGGCGCCTCTTCGGCGTCGGCGAACACGTCCTCGGAGAGGTCGATCGCGGGCGGCGCCGCCTCGTCGCCGGGCTTCGGCTGGACGGGCATGCCGTCCTCGACGCGCTTGAGCGACAGCGACAGGCGCCGGCGCTCGGCGTCGACCTCGAGGATGCGCACGTTGACCGTGTCGCCCTGCGAGACGACCTCGCGCGGGTTCTCGACGTGGTGCTGCGCGAGCTCGGAGATGTGCACGAGGCCCTCGACGCCCGGGAGGATCTCGACGAACGCGCCGAAGGTGACGACCTTCGTCACCTTACCCTGGACGACGTCGCCCTCCTGGTAGCTCTCGAGCACCTGCTGCCACGGGTCCGTCTGCGTCTGCTTCAGGCCGAGCGAGATGCGCTGGCGCTCGCGGTCGATGTCGAGCACCTTGACGTTGACCTTCTGCCCGATCTCGAGCACCTCGGACGGATGGTTCACATGGCTCCACGACAGCTCCGAGATGTGGATCAGCCCGTCCATGCCGTCGAGGTCGACGAAGGCGCCGAAGTCGACGATGTTGGAGATCGTCCCCTCGACGACGTTGCCCGGGTTGAGCTTGTCGAGAATCGCCTGGCGCATCTCCTTGCGCTCGTCCTCCAGGACGGCGCGGCGCGAGAGTACGACGTTGTTGCGCGAGCGGTTCAGCTCGATGACCTTGCAGCGCAGCTCCTGGCCGAGGTACTCGTCCAGGTCCTGCACGCGCCGGATGTCGACCAGCGACGCCGGCAGGAAGCCGCGCACGCCGAGGTCGAGGATCAGGCCGCCCTTGACGACCTCGATGACCCGGCCTGTGACCGGGTCGCTCTGCTCGTACGCAGCCTCGATCGCCTTCCAGGCGATCTCGAACCGCGCGCGCTTCTTCGACAGGATCAGGCGTCCCTCCGCGTCCTCCTTCGTCATCACGAGCGCGGCGATCTCGTCGCCGACCGACACCTCGTCGGCCGGGTTCACGGAGCGCCGGATCGACAGCTCGCTGACGGGGATGACGCCCTCCGACTTGTAGCCGATGTCGACGAGCACCTCGTCCTTGTCAACACGGACGACGGTGCCGTTGACGACCTCGCCCTCGTTGATCGTCGGGAAGGTCGACTCGTAGTCGGGAATCAGCTCGCCGTCAGGGCCTGTGGTCCAGACGCCTTCCTCGAGCCGTGGGTCGTTGATCGTGTCGTTTGCCATGGAGGCGGGGAGTATAGCCCCAGGTTCGTAGACGCCCTCGGGTCGCCGTTGTTAGGCGGATACGCTGCCAACCGCATGGATGAGCGCTATCCGATCGGCGAGACCGCGACGACGGCCGTCGCCGTGCTGCGCCACGCGGAGGGGCGGGGCTACGGCCTCTGGTCGGTCTCCGTCGGCCGGCGCAGCGGCGAAGCGACGCTGCTCGTCCCCGGCCACTATCCGGGCGTTCTCGCCGGTCGCCTGCGAGACGCGGACGCCCGGTTCGCGCCGGGCGCGCGGCTCGGCCGCGACGAGTACCTCGACCTCACCGCCCTCGTGCGCGACGGCGAGGAGACGCTCGCGCTGTCGTCCAGCGCACGCTCGCCGGCACGGGTCTCGCTCGAGGTCCCGCGCGACGACCTCCTGCTCCTCTCGCGCCTGCTCGAATCCGCTCAGGCGCTGATCGAGGAGCTGCGCCAGGGGCTCGGCCTCGTGCCCGACTCGGTCCCCGAAGCGTTCAAGACCTAGTCCTTGGCCTCGCGCCAGTTGTCGCCGGCGCCGACGTCGACGGCGAGCGGCGGGTCCAGCGGGTACGCGTTGCACATCTCCTCACGGACGAGCTCCTTCACGGTCGAGAGCTCGGCGTCGGGCGTCTCGACCAGCAGCTCGTCGTGCACCTGCAGCACGAGGCGCGCACTGCGTCCCCCGTCCCGCAGCCGGCGGTGGATGCGCACCATCGCAACCTTGATGATGTCGGCCGCCGTCCCCTGCATGACCGAGTTGACGGCGAGCCGCTCGCCGAGCGAGCGCGTCTGCCTGTTCATCGCCCGGATCTCCGGGACCGGCCGGCGGCGGCCGAACAGCGTCGTCACGTAGCCGTCGCGCGTCGCCTGCTCGATCGTGCGCTGGATGAAGTCCTGCACGAGCGGGAAGCGAGCGAGATACGTGTCGATGTACTCCTGCGCCTCGTCGCGTGGAATCTCCAGGTTCTCCGACAGGCCGAACGACGAGATGCCGTAGATGATCCCGAAGTTCACCATCTTCGCGATGTTGCGCTCGTCCTTCGTCAACGTCGCCCGATCCTTGCCGAGCACCTCCGCCGCCGTCGCCGCATGGATGTCCTCGCCGCGCTCGAACGCCTCGCGCAGCTTCGGCTCGCCGGAGACGTGCGCGAGGATGCGCAGCTCGACCTGCGAGTAGTCGGCGGACACGAGCCGCTGCCCTGTCTCGGCGATGAACGCGCTGCGGATCTCCCGGCCGAGCTCCGTGCGGATCGGGATCGCCTGAAGGTTCGGGCTCGACGTCGACAGCCGCCCGGTCGCCGCGACCGCCTGGTTGAAGGTCGTATGCAGTCGGCCGTCGTCGCCGATGAGCGTCGGCAGCGGGCCGAGGTACGTGTTCAGGAGCTTTGTCAGCTCCCGCCACTCCTCGATCACCTCGACGATCGGGTGCTCGCGACGGATCGTGCGCAGCACGCGCGTGTCGGTCGAGTAGCCGGTCTTCCCCTTCCGCCCCGGCGTGAGCGCGAGCTTCTCGAACAGGATGCGCGCGAGCTGCTGCGTCGACCCGAGCACGAATTCCTCACCCGCGAGCTCGTAGGCACTCGACTCGAGCTCCTCGACGCGGTCGGCGAGCCGCGCCGTGATCTCCCCCATGCGGTAGGTGTCGATCTTGACGCCGGCGTCCTCCATCGCCGCGAGCACCGCGGTCAGCGGCAGCTCGATGTCGTCGTAGAGCTCCTCGCTTCCGCGCTCCTTCAGGCGCGCGCGGAGCAACGGCGCGAGGCGGCGCGGCACTTCGGCGGCGCGTACGAGCGCCGCCGTCTCCTCCTCGGCCGCAGGCTCCGGCAGTGCCTCCACGCCGTATTCGGCGGCGAGATCGTCGAGCTCGTACGCCGGACGCCCCGGCTCGATCAGGTACGCGGCGATGAGCGTGTCCTCGGCGGGAAGCTGCGTGAGCCGCGGTAGCGCCTTGTAGTCGTGGGCCGTCACGTCGGCATCGCGCAGCACGGCGGCAAGATCGCCGGGAAGCGGAGCAATGACGACCGGCTCTCCCTCACGGGCGACCGCGACGCGGCCGCCCCCCATCGCTACCGAGACGGGACCGGCGAGCCTCGCCAGCTCGTCCACGACCTCCCACGAGACGCCGGTGCCCGCCACGATGCGCACGGCCGCCGGGACCGCCTCGTCCAGCGTGTCGATTCGGCCGAGGAGCGCGCGGAACTCGAAGCGCCGGAACATCTCGCGCAGCTGCGAGCGGTCGGGCGGCGCGAGCACGAGCTCGGCGGGGTCCCAGTCGATGTCGAGGTCGCGGCGCATCGTCGCAAGCTCCTTCGACGTGTGCGCGTCGTCGGCGTGCTCGGCGAGGTTCTTTCGGCGTCCCGGCGACAACTCGTCGAGATGCTCGTACACGCCCTCGAGCGAGCCGTATTGCGCGACGAGCTGCCCGGCCGTCTTGTCGCCGATCCCGGGAACGCCGGGGATGTTGTCGGAGGTGTCGCCCTTCAGCCCGATGAAGTCCGGGATCTGCTCCGGCCGGATCCCGTAGCGCGCCTCGACCCGCTCCGGCGTGTACACCTGCACGTCGCTGACGCCGCGCGGCGTCATCATCAGGCAGATGTTCTCGGACACGAGCTGGAACGCATCCCGGTCGGTCGAGACGACGCACGTCTTCACACCGGCGGCGTCTGCGCGGGTCGCAAGGGTTGCGATGACGTCGTCGGCCTCCCAGCCCTCGAACTCGAGGTTGCGGTAGCCGAACGCCTCGACGATCGGGCGGAAGTACGGGAACTGCTCGCGCAGGAGGTCGGCCATCGGCCGGCGCCCCTCCTTGTAGACGACGTCGGCCGCCTCGGCGACGGCGGCGCGGTGCACCGGGCGCGTGTCCCACGCGACGGCGACGCCCTTCGGCTTGTAGTCCGAGAGCAGCTTGAAGAGCATGTTCGTGAACCCGAGGAGCGCGTTGGTCGGGAAGCCTTCTGTCGTCGCGAGCTCCTCCGGCAGCGCGAAGTACGCGCGGTAGGCGAGGTTGTTGCCGTCGACGAGGAACAGCTCCGACTCGCGGGCAGGCCCGTCGTCGAGCTCCAGCTCGAGGCCCGTGAGCGTCTTCGGGGACATCGAAAATGAGTCTATTGTCCGGCGCCGATGCGTCGAATCCCGCTGCTGGCCGGTACGAAGGTGCTCATCGCCGCTGCACCGGACGACGCCGTCGTCGTGCGGCCACCGGCTCCCGGAGCGGCGGTCGCAGACGTCGCCGCCGCGGTGCGCGACGCGCTGCGCTTCCCGCTCGAGGGCGAGCCGCTCGAGGCGCTCGTCAGCCGCCGGAGCCGCGCGACGATCGTCGTCGAGCCGCCGGCGCTGCCGATCCCCGGCTCGGCCGCCGACCCACGGCAGCCCGCAGTCGGCGCAGTCGTCGACGAGCTCGAGCGCCTGGGCATCCCGAGCGGCTACCAGACGATCCTCGTGGCCTGCGGCCTCGCCCGGCGCACGACGCAGCGCGAGCTCGAGGCGCTCGTGACGCGCGGGCTGGCGCGGCGCTTCCACGGAAGCGTCGTCGTGCACGACGCGGAGGACACCGAGCTCGTGACCGTCGACGGTGCGTCGCGGCCGCCGCTGCGCGTGAGCCGGGCGATCGCGGAGACCGACCTCGTCGTCGTCGTGAGCGCCGCCGAGACGGTCCTGCACGGCGGGCCCGCCGCGCTGCTCGCGGCGTCGGGTGCCGACGCGCAGCGTGCGGCAGGCGCGTACTCGCTCCTGGAGACCACCGCTTCGCAGGGATGGCATCTCGCGCTCGCACTCGAGCGCGCGGTCGCACGGCGAGTACCGCTGATGGGCGTGTCGCTCGTGCTCAACCACCCCCGGACTTCAGGCGCGGTGCGCGGCTACCCCTACGAGCCGGACGCGCTGGAGCGCATCGCCCGGTCGCCGCTTCGGCGTGCGTTCGGCGCGCTGCCCGACTTCGCGCGCCGCGAGATCCTGGACAGCCTGCAGACGGAGCTGACGGCGGCGGCCGCGTTCGCAGGACCGCCGTCGGTCGCCCACGCCGAGGCGCTCCTGCGCGCCGTCGAGCTGCGCCGGGCCGAGCTCGATGCCCCACTCGACGCAGTCGTCATCGGCATCCCCGGGACGACGCCGTTCCTGCCGCGCGAGCGGCCGAACCCCCTGCTCGCTGCGTATCTCGGGCTCGGGCTCGCGCTCCGGCTCTGGCGCGACGCGTTCCCGGTGGTCGAGGGCGGCACTGCCATCCTCGCGCACAGCTTCACCCGTCACTTCGCACATCCGACGCAGCAGCCGTACCGGCCGTTCTTCCACGTCGCCCGTGTCGGGCGCGACCCGGAGCTGCTCGCCGAGGCCGAGCGGACGGCGGCGGCGAATGCCCGTGCGCTCGAGGGATACCGCGCGGGACTGACGGTGCATCCGCTGCTGCCGTTTCGGGACTGGAACGCGTGCCAGCCCGCGATCGGGCGGCTCGGTGCGGTCATCGTCGCCGGCGCCGGCGACGCCGCGGCGGTGCGCCAGCTCGGCTTCGTCCCGGCGCACGGGCTGAGCGCTGCGCTCGAGCTCGCCCGCGGGCGCACGTCGGGCGACGCGCGCATCGGCTATCTGCTGTGCCCGCCGTACTTTCCGTTGCGTATGCGGGACTACGTCTCGCCGAGGTAGGTCTTGCGGACCTGCTCGTTCTGCGCGAGCTTCGAGGCCTCGTCGGCGAGGGCGACCGTCCCGGTCTCGAGCACGTAGCCGCGGCTCGCCACGTGCAGCGCCATCAGGGCGTTCTGCTCGACGAGCAGGATCGACGTGCCCTGCTTGTTCACCTCGACGATCGTCTCGAAGATGCGCTCGACGAATATCGGCGCAAGCCCCATCGACGGCTCGTCGAGCATCAGCAGCTTCGGGCGCGCCATGAGCGCGCGGCCGATCGCGCACATCTGCTGCTCGCCGCCCGACATCGTCCCGGCCTTTTGGCTGCGCCTCTCGGCAAGCCGCGGGAAGAGCGTGAACACGCGGTCCATGTCCTCGCGGATGCCCGCCCGGTCGGACCGCTGGAACGCGCCCATCTCGAGGTTCTCGGTGACGCTCATGCGCGGGAAGAGCTTTCGCCCCTCGGGAGACTGCGCGATCCCCATCTTCACGATGGAGTGCGCCGGCGCGTGCGTGATGTCGTGCCCCTCGAAGGAGATCGTCCCCTTGCGCGGATGGTTGAGCCCGTTGATCGAACGAAGCGTCGTCGACTTGCCGGCGCCGTTCGCGCCGATGAGGGTGACGATCTCGCCTTCCTGCACGGTGATCGAGATGCCCTTGAGCGCCTGGATCGACCCGTAGTACGTCTCGATCGACTCGAGCTCCAGCAGCGCGGTCACGAGGCGCTCACCACCGCCGCAGTGCCGAGGTATGCCTCGATGACGCGCTCGTTCTTCTGGATCTCGGCCGGCGCGCCCTCGGCGATCTTCTCGCCGTAGTCGAGCACGGTCACGCGGTCGGACACGCCCATGACGACGCGCATGTCGTGCTCGATGAGGAGCACCGTCAGCCCGAGCTCCTCTCGCAGCCGCGCGACAAAAGCGGTGAACTCGACCGTTTCCTGCGGATTCATGCCCGCGGTGGGCTCGTCGAGGAGGACCAGCTTGGGCTGGGTCGCGAGCGCGCGGGCGACCTCGAGGCGACGCTGGTCGCCGTACGAGAGGTTGCGTGCGATCTCCTCCTCCTTTCGCCGCAGTCCGGAGTACTCCAGCAGCTCGCGCGCGCGACCGCGCGCGCCGTCTTCTTCGTGCCGGATTCGCGGCGTGCGCACGATCGCCTCGAAGAGGTTGCCCTTCAAGCGGGTATGCATGCCGACGAGGACGTTCTCAAGCGCCGTCATGTTCTGGAAGAGGCGGATGTTCTGGAACGTCCGGCCGATCCCTCGTTGCGTGTACGCGTGCGGCGGCTTCCCGGTCATGTCTTCACCGATGAATGCGAGGCGTCCGGCGGTGGGCTTGTACACGCCGGTGAGCATGTTGAAGAACGTCGTCTTCCCGGCCCCGTTCGGGCCGATGAGGCTGACGATCGACCCCTCCGGGACGGTGAAGTCGACGTCGTCGACGGCGACGAGGCCGCCGAACTCCTTGCGGAGGGAGAACGTCTGGAGGAGCACGCCGGCCATCAGGCGGCGGCGTCGTAGAGGGGCTGGTCGTGCACGCCTTCCTCGAACTCGGCAGCGCGTCGCGAGCTCGGGATCAATCCCTGCGGCCGGAAGAGCATGACGACGACGATGATGACGCCGTAGATTCCGAACTCGTAGAGCGGGACGTCGAGCGCCTTGTGCCAGATCTGGACGACCGAGCCTCCAGGCCCGAAGTGCCCGTTCAACCAGGCGCCGACGTTGTTCAGGCCCTCCAGGTCGAGGTATTCGAGGAAGCAGGCGCCGAAGATGACCCCCCAGATGTTCCCCATCCCGCCGAGAATGACCATGCAGAGGATGAACACGGAGATGTTGAAGAAGAACTGGTCGGGGAACGCGCCGCTGTTGTAGGCCGCGTAGTACGCGCCCGCGACTCCGCCGAAGAACGCCCCGGTCGCGTACGCCCACGTCTTCGTGCGCATGAGCGGGATGCCCATGGCGGCGGCCGCCACCTCGTCCTCGCGGATGGCGATCCACGCCCGGCCCAGCCGGGAGTCGCGCAGGCGCGCGCTCGTGAACACCGTGATCAGCACGAGGATGAGCGCTGTCCAGAAGAACGCGCGGTCTGCGTTCACGCCGAGCGTCAGGTAGTTGGCGGGCAGACCGACATGGTGGTGGAGCCAGTTCCCGAATCCCGGCGGGTCGATCGGCGTGATGCCGCCGGTCCCGTTCGTGAGGTTGAAGCCGGTGCCGAAGAGGTTGTCTCCGTTTCGCGCGATCTGCGGCATGATCTCCCCGAAGCCGAGCGTCACGATCGCGAGGTAGTCGCCGCGCAGGCGGAGGGTCGGCAGCCCGATGAGCACGCCGATGACCGCGGTGGCGATGCCGGCCATGATCAGCACCAGCCAGATGGAGAAGTGGAACCCGGTCAGCCCGGGCGTGACCCCGATGGCGCCGAAGAACGCGTCCTGGTTCGCGAACTGCGAGGACGCGAACCAGCCGGCCGTGTACGAGCCCATGGCGTAGAACGCGACGTAGCCGAGGTCGAGCAGGCCCGCGTACCCGACCACGAAGTTGAGACCGAGCGCCATCATGACGAACACGGCCATGCCCACCATCGTGCTCATCTGCGGAAATGTCCCGAAGATCGGGAGCTGCGGCATGCTCGCGCTCACCGCACCGTTCGAGCTCGCGTAGATCGGGTAGGTCGCCGCGAGCGCGAGCACCGCGACGGGAACGACGAACCGGCCGATCGGCTTGCCGCGGAAGGTGACCCGTCTCCAGTTCGGCACGACGAGGAGCAGCACGATGGCCGCGATTGCGAGCGCGGAGCTCTTCCACACCCCGAGGAACCCGACGAGGAGCAGTCCGATCCCGACCCAGGCGACGGCTTTCACGGCTCTCCGGGTCGTGCGCGGCAGCCGCCGCCAGCGCTGCCGGTCGAGGCCGGCGGCACCGAGCGCCCGCCACCAGCCCGCCGCGAGCGCCGCGCTCATGCGCCTGCGCACGTCACCCTCCCTCGGGAGTGCGCTCACCGAGGAGGCCCTCCGGACGGAAGACGAGCACGAGGATGAGAATCGAGAACACGATCGACTCCGTCCAGTCGCTGCCCGGCGCGTGCCAGACGAGGCCCTCGTTGAACGCCTGGATGAAGCCGATCACGAGCGCACCCAGGACGGCGCCCGGCAGGTTGCCGATTCCCCCGAACACCGCAGCCGTAAAGGCGATCAGGCCGAGCTGGAAGCCGGTGTCGTACCGGATCTGGCCGAAGTAGAGCGCGTAGACGAGGCCTCCTGCGCCCGCGAGCGCGCCGGCGATGAGGAACGTGAACGAGATCGTGCGGTTGACGTCGATGCCCATCATCGCGGCCGCGTCGCGGTCCTGGGCGGTCGCACGCATCGCCTTCCCTCGCCGCGTCTTCTGTACGAGCCACACGAGCACGAGGAGGACAGGCGCCGTGATGAGGACGACGATGAACTTCTCCCAGGTGTAGGTGAC
>Ga0075271_10000084_pt1 | contig 11727 bp, 7 predicted proteins | sample SF_Rice_5C_0N_30_FD_69775 | JGI IMG/M metagenome (GOLD analysis project Ga0075271, IMG submission 69775) | Rice paddy soil microbial communities from Twitchell Island, California, USA - SF_Rice_5C_0N_302 | ecosystem: Environmental > Terrestrial > Soil > Paddy field/soil | place: USA: Twitchell...
GCAGCAGGCTCAGGCCCGCGGGCGCGAACAGGGGAACATAGTGGTCATAAAATCCGAGCGAAGCCAGCCATTGCCGGGGCCAATGCGGCATCAGGATCAGGCTGAGCGTTAGCAGCAGAATGCATCCCATTATGCCGCGGCGGGTCGGGTAAGCCAGGAAGATAGAAGCACCAAGCTGGGGCTTGGCGGTCGTGACCGGCAGCAGCCACGGCAGGAGGGCGCTGGCCATCAGCAGCGGCGCCCACTGCACCGTCAGCATCGCCGCCCAATAGGGATAGGCCAGGAAAATCAGCAGACGGGTGTATCCCTCGCGCGTCAGTCCAAAGGCCAGCAGGGCCGAGCTCGCGCCAAAGAAAGCGCCGGCTGCAATTTCTGTCTTCAGCCATAAGAAGGGCAATCCAACGATGGCGGCGGGAAGCGGATAGGCCGGGTAATGCCGGGTGGCAAAAATGAAGGGGTTGCCTCCCGCCAGTATCTGGTGAGCCTCGCGCAGCGCTGGAGTGAAGTCACCAGCGCCCAGGCCCAGATTGCGCATAAGGGCCCAGCACAGCGTTCCGCTGCTGATGCCGATGGCTAGGGAAACGGCTACGCGGCGCCACATGGAAATTGAATAATTTGTAACACGGGCGGGAGCCGGAGCAGATTAAACTTTCTCATGCCCGCTTCCAGGCAGGCACATGCGGCGAGTCCCACGCTCCACAGCGCGCCGCGGCGCAGAACAGCTCGCCGCGCTCGCCCCCTTGTTGTTGCCCTGGCGCTGCTGGCCGCTGCCAGCATGTGGTTCTACGTGCAGGGGGTGCTCATCCCTTACCAGCAGGCGGACGCGGTTCGCTTCGGGCGTCCCCGAGGCAACCTTTCTGATTTGTACCCGCGCTGGCTGGGCGCCCGCGAACTCCTGCTCCATGGCCGCGATCCTTACAGCCGACAGGTCACACGCGAAATTCAGGTTGGCTACTACGGCAGGGAACTGGACCCCGCCCGCCGCAACGATCCCAAAGACCAGCAGGGATTTGCCTATCCCGTTTACGTCGCCTTTCTGTTGGCTCCCTTCCTTCACCTGGATTTTTCGCTGGTGCGAACCGCCTTCACCTGGGTGTTGGCCGGGCTCATTGTGGCTACCGTGGTGTTGTGGGCCAAAGCCCTAAGCTGGCGCCTTTCGGGCAGCGGCAAAGCTGTTTTCGTGTTGCTAGTGATGGGCAGTTTTCCCGCCGCCCAGGGAATCAAGCTGCAGCAACTGACCGTCCTGGTCAGCGCTCTGCTGGCGGCCGCCGCGGCGGCTCTTGCCGCCGGCTGGCTCGCTCTGGCGGGACTCCTGCTGGCGCTCTCCACTATTAAGCCCCAGTTGGTCGTTCCCTTGCTGATCTGCCTGCTTATCTGGGTGATTGGCGATTGGACCCGCCGCTGGCGCTTGCTGGCCAGCTTCAGCCTGGCCCTGGCCTGCCTTATCGGCGCCGCGGAGTGGGTTCTGCCCGGCTGGATAGGGAAATTCCTCGCCGCCCTGACGGCCTACCGTCAGTACACGGGAGGTGTTTCCATCCTGCAGACCCTGCTCACTCCTATGGGTGGCACGATCGTGATTGCGGCCTTGCTCGTCGCGCTGGTGCTGCTGGCCTGGAGGCTGCGCCGGTCGCCTGCCGGGTCCTCCGCCTTCAGCCTGTTGCTGGCTCTAGCTTTAGCCATCACCGTGCTTGTCATCCCCACCTGGGCGCCCTACAATCAGTTGCTTCTGCTGCCCGCCCTGATTTTGCTGCTTCGTGACTGGCGCCGCCTGATCCGCCTCGGCCGGCTGCCCCGGCTGCTTTACCTGCTGGTGGCGGCCCTGGTCATCTGGCCCTGGCTTGCCACCCTTTATTTGAGCGCGGCCTGGTACTTTCAGCCCGCTTCGGTGGTGCAGCGCGGTTGGACTTTGCCCCTCTATAGCTCGCTCTTCATCCCTTTTGGCATCATGGCCTTGCTGGGGATTGATGCCGCGCGCCGCTGGCCCACCCTACCCCCGTCCTGACTGCGCGTTCGTCCTTGCAATTCTCCGCCCTCAGGGATTAGGCTTTTGCCACCACTGCGGTAGAAAGCCCGCCTCTCCGGGGTAACGGCCAGCGGGAAAGCTACCCCCCGACCCAAAAACTCATGGCTTTGCATAGCGCCACTCCCGCCGCCGAACCCGGAACTGGGGCGTTCCCCACCCTGGTGTTGGTACAGGGCAACGACTCCCGCACTCTTATCCTGGACCATTCACCGTTTACTGTGGGCCGCAAGGTGGACAAGGATCTGGTCATCGCCGATCCGCGAGCCTCGCGCGATCACGCCGTTATCCTTTCCGAAAGCGGCGAGTTTTCGGTGGTAGATCAGGGCAGCAAGCATGGCACCTACGTGAACGGCGAACGGGTGCAGCGGGTGAAGCTTAAGCCCAACGACCGCATCGAGTTCGGCGCCCGCGACACGGTGTACGTGGTGTTCCAGCCGGTGCAGCCCGGCACCAGCACGGCGCGCGAGTTCCTGAGCCAAATTTCCGACCTGCACATTTCCACCCAGACCACCGACCTGGAGAAGCTGACTCTATTCCTGGAGGCGGCGCGCAAACTTAACACCACCGGTGTACTGGACGAAATCCTGGTCACGCTCATCGAATCCACGCTGCGCCTGACCGGCGCCGAACGGGGCTACGTTTTCCTGGTGGAAGAGGGTGGCAAACTGCGCCTGGCGGCGGGACGAAATTCCTCCGGGGCAGCGCTGCTGGATGACAAGACTATTTCCCATTCCATTCTGGACGACGCCATCCATTCCAACTCCGAATTCGTGCTGTCCGATACCAGCCAGTCCAGCGACATGGCGGTGCGCAACAGCGTAATAGCCTATGACCTGCGCACCGTGATCTGCATACCGCTGCGTCGTACGCAGGTGCAGGCCGCCCGGGTTACAGATACCGCCGGTGTTCAGTCCCCGGTTGTGGGGGCGCTATACCTGGATGCGCGCTATACCTCGCGCAACCTTTCCGGCGTGGGCCACGATGTGTTGCACGCCATCGCACACGAAGCCGCCGCCCTGGTGGAGAATGCCCGCCTCGCAGAAGCCGAGGAAGCCAACCGTCGCAACCAGCAGCAGATGGCCATTGCCGCCACTATCCAGCAGGGCCTGATGGCGGTCACCATCCCGGAAGTGTCCTTTGCCGCCCTGCGCGCGCGCAACATTTCCTGCAAAGAAATCGGCGGCGATTTCTTCGACGCCGTACGCACCGGGGATGACCTGTCGGTGGTGGTCGCCGACGTCTGCGGGAAGGGAATTACCGCTGCCCTGCTGGCCTCCACTCTGCAGGGCATGGTTTACTCCCACCTGGTGGCGCGTATGCCCCTGCCGGAGATTGCCAGCGCCGTCAATCGCTTCTTCTGCCAGAAGCATATCGGCGAAAAATACGCTACGGTGGTCATTGTGCGGCTCAACAGCAACGGCAGTTTGGAATACGTCAATTGCGGTCACGTGCCGCCCCTTTTGATCAGCAACGGCTGCGTCCTGCGGCCCGAGGTTTCCAATGTTCCCGTCGGCCTGCTCGCCGATGCCGGGTACCAGGGTGGGGTATGCAAGTTGGGGCGCGGCGATCGCCTGCTGCTGGTGACTGACGGAGTTACCGAAGCGGAGAACGCGCACGGCGAGTTCTTCGAGGATTCGCGTCTGCAGGAAATTGCCGCTTACAGCTCGTTTGACCAGATATTCGCCGCCGTTGACGCCTTCTGCGCCGGCACGCCTCTGGCCGACGACTGTACCGTGGTTGAGCTGCAGTTCACGGGGTAAGGCTCCCAGCACGGCACGCCACGTTGCCCGCGCTGCTTGCCGGGCTTGTCCATCACCATTCCAACGGGGCACACCTGATGAATCTTACTTTTCTGGACTGGTCAGCGATCGTCGGTTACCTCGCGATCACGCTGGCCATGGGCCTCTACTTCCGGCGGCGCTCCGGGCGCAGCGTGGACGATTATTTTGTATCCGGCCGCAACGTGAGCTGGTGGCTGGCCGGCACCTCCATGGTCGCCACCACCTTTGCCGCTGACACCCCGCTGGTGGTCACCGGGCTGGTGTACAGCCAGGGCATTGCCGGCAACTGGCTATGGTGGTGCCTGCTGCCTTCGGGCATGATGACCGTGTTTCTCTTCGCCCGCCTATGGCGGCGTTCCGGCCTGCTCACGGACGTGCAGTTTGCGGAAATGCGCTATACCGGCAAGCCGGCGGCGTTCCTGCGGGGGTTTCGCGCCATCTACCTCGGTCTGCTCATGAACTGCCTCATCCTGGGCTGGGTGACCAAAGCCATGGTCACCATCGTGGGCATTACCCTGGGCGTGAGCCCGCATGCCGCTTTGGCCATCTGCGTCTTCTTCCTCATTCCTTTTACCGGATTCTACGTTTCTCTGGGCGGATTGTGGGGCGTGCTCTGGACCGATTTGTTTCAGTTCGTGTTGAAGATGACCATCGTCATTGGGGTGGCGTACTACGCGGTGGGCGCGGTGGGTGGACTGGGCGTGCTGGTGAGCACACTGCATCATCTGCGCACCACGGCCAGCGCCGGCGGAGGCGCGCCTGCCGGGAACGCCCTCTCCTTTTTCCCTGATTTCTCCCGGCCTTTCACCGCGCGGGCTCTGTGGTTGCTCCCCGGGCTCACCTTCGTGGTTTATCTGGCTGTTCAGTGGTGGGCCTTCTGGTATCCGGGCGCCGAACCCGGCGGCGGCGGCTACATCGCGCAGCGTATTTTCAGCGCCAAGGATGAGCGTAATGGGCTGCTCTCCGTTCTCTGGTTCAATATCGCTCACTACGCCATTCGTCCCTGGCCCTGGATCATCGCCGCCCTGGCTGCGATTGTGCTCTATCCCCACCTGGAGCATCCTGAAACGGGCTACATGCTGCTGGTCAACAACCAGATGCCGCACGCTCTTAAGGGTGTAGTGATAGCCGGCTTCATGGCGGCTTTCATGTCCACCATCGCCACCCAACTGAACTGGGGAGCGTCCTACCTGGTGGCCGATTTCTATCGCCGCTTCATGAAGCGCGACGGTACCGAAGGTCATTACGTGAACGCTTCCCGCCTGGTTACGGTGCTTCTGGTGATTTGCTCCGGCTACGTGGCCGCGCAGCTCACTTCCATCAAGTCGGGATGGGAAGTGGTGCTGGAAATCGGAGCCGGAACGGGTGGTGTTTACCTGTTGCGCTGGTACTGGTGGCGCATCAACGCGTGGAGCGAAATTTCAGCCATGGTCACTGCTCTCGCCGTGACCATCGTCCTGCGCTGGGGCGCGCCTTTTACGGGGGAGGGCCCGGTGCTGTTCGCCAAGACCGCCATTACCACCACCGCCGTGACCACCGTGGTTTGGATTCTGGTCACCTTCCTGACCAGGCCCGAATCCGAAGAAGTTCTTCTGCGCTTCTATCGCAAGGCCCGGCCCGACGTGCGCGGCTGGAAACCGGTGGCGCTCAAAACCCCCGAGGTGCCCGCCACCCGCGACCTGGGGCGCAATCTCAGCTCTTGGATTTTAGGCTGCGTGATGGTTTACTCCGTCCTCTTCGGCACCGGCTGGTTGACCCTGGGACCGCGGTGGCTGGGTGCAGTCATGCTGGTAGTTGGCGCTGTAGCCGCCTGGCTGCTCTACGGGAACATTGTCCGTGGCGGCTGGGAGATGGAACCGGAGCCTGCGGAAACCACGGGACAGGTGCGCGCCGCTCTGCCCCGGCACTGACGCGGGCGAGCGCGCCACAAATTATGAGCGGGGACACAACTTGGGAGAGTTGGCTTCTCCGTGCCTCTGTGGTGGATGTTGGTTTTCGCTGCGCCGGGAGCCGCACAACCCTCCCTGATCCTTGTTACTCTGAATATCCGTGTACCGGCCAATCAAAGACTATGCGGTCATAGGCGATACCCACTCTGCCGCCCTGATCAGCTCGGAAGGCTCGCTGGACTGGGCCTGCCTGCCCCACTTCAACAGCGGAGCCGTATTTCTCCGCATTCTGGATGACGAAAAAGGCGGCCATTGCAGCATCACTGCGCGTGATGTGAAAGCCCGTTCCCGCCATTATCTGCCCGGCACCAATATTCTGGAGACGACGTTTACCACCGCCTCCGGTGTGCTGCAACTTACCGACTTGATGCCTCTGCGGCGGCGGCGCGAGCCCACCCACGCCGGCCAGGACGTGGACAGTGAGCACCAGATTGTTCGCCTGCTGCGCTGTACCTCCGGAACCGTGGAAGCGGCCATCGAACTACATCCCACCTTCAATTTTGCCCGTGAGCACGCCCACGCCGAAATGCGCGACGGCACTCTCGTCTTCCGCGGCGGCGGTGACGAGTTGCACGTGCAAGGCGCCGCCCTTCAGGTTGAAGGCGGCGATAAGGCCGGTGCCCAACTGCGGCTGCGCGCCGGCGAAGCCACTTTCCTCTGCCTGCGCCATGCCGGCCCAGGAGACACCGTTGAGCCCATGGACTTGCCCCGGGCGGAGGCCCTGCTGGCCGAAACCCGCGAATACTGGGAGACCTGGGTGGGGAGCTGCCATTATCGGGGGATTTACCGGGATTCGGTTCGGCGCGGCGCGCTTACTGCCAAGTTGCTCACCTTTGAGCCTTCGGGGGCGATCGTGGCCGCGCCCACCACCTCTTTGCCGGAACAAATTGGTGGCGAGCGCAACTGGGATTACCGTTTTACCTGGGTGCGCGACGCCAGCTTTTCCCTGACCGCTCTCATGGTTCTTGGCTATTACGGCGAGGCCGACGATTTTCTTCACTTCTTCCGCCGTACCTGCCCCGATCCGGGAAAATCGTTTCAGATACTCTATGGCATTAACGGAGAACACGACCAGGCGGAGGTCGAACTCAAGCACCTCCAGGGCTACCGCAACTCGCGTCCAGTGCGCCTCGGCAACGCCGCCGCCCGGCAGAAGCAACTCGATGTTTACGGCGAACTGGTGCAGTGCATTTATCTTTACGCCAGCCATGAAGCCTTCGCCCAGCGGCGTGGGCAGTTTATCCATGAGCTCTGGCGCCTGGTGCGGCAGATTGCCGACCACGTGGCGCGGGTGTGGAGCGAATCCGACAGCGGCCTCTGGGAAATGCGCGGCAAGGAGCGGCAGTTTCTGGATTCCAAAGCCCTGTGCTGGGCCGCTCTCGACCGTGCTCTCAAGCTGGCCGATGTCCTGGGGGGCGAAGGTGACATCGTGCTCTGGAAACGCGAGCGCGACGCCATCTACGCCAGCATCATGGAAAACGGTTTCAATGCTAAGGTCGGCGCCTTTGTTCAGTCCTACGGCTCCGATGCCCTGGATGCTTCCGCTCTGCGCCTGCCCATCATCGGACTGATCGGCGCCGGCGATCCGCGCATGCTTTCCACCATTCGCAAGATCGAGCAGCGGCTTGTGCGCAAAGGCCTGGTCTACCGCTACCGGCAAGTAAATGACGGCGTTTCCGGCGAGGAGAAGGGCACCTTCGCCATGTGCACCTTCTGGTTAATTGACGCTTACATTCTTCTCGGCCGCCTGCGCGAAGCCGAGGAGCTGTTTGAACACGTGTTGTCATTCCAGAACGATGTAGGGCTGTTTTCGGAGGAAATTGACCCTGACAATAGCGAACAGCTGGGCAATTTCCCCCAGGCGTTTACCCATATCGCGCTCATCAACTCCGCCGCCCGCCTGGAGGCCGCCCGCGAGGGCCGCAAGACCTCTCCCCATGCGATTATCGAGGGTGCATCCCATTGACCGCCTGAGCAGGCGGCAGATGCCCCTTTGCCCCGGTATCCGATTACACAATTACTCAAGCCCTTCCATCATCATTCGTTATACTGCCCGGTAATGGACAAACTGCGGGCCGCGATCGAACGCGATTTCGCTCTGCCCACGGGGGCACATACTGGGGAAGCGCGTCAGACTTTTTTGGAATTTCGCGAAGCCTTAACCGAGGGCCGCATCCGCGCTGCCGAAAAGCAGGGCGACCGCTGGGTGGTCAATGCCTGGGTGAAGCAGGGCATCCTGCTTGGTTTTCGCCTGGGCGAACTGGTGGAGATGGGCGATAGCGCCCTGTCGTTCGTAGACAAAGACACCTTTCCTCTGCGCCGCTTCCAACCTGCAGGGCGGGTGCGCGTGGTTCCGGGCGGCTCCTCCGTGCGCCAGGGAGCTTATGTGGCGCCCTCAGTCATCTGCATGCCGCCCATGTACATCAATGTGGGCGCCTATGTGGACGAAGGCACGCTGGTGGATTCGCACGCCCTGGTCGGTTCCTGCGCCCAGATTGGCAAGCGCGTGCACCTGAGCGCCGCCGCTCAGATCGGCGGTGTGCTGGAGCCGGTGAATGCCGCTCCGGTGGTTATTGAGGACGACGTGTTGGTCGGCGGCAATTGCGGCGTTTATGAAGGCACCTGGGTACGGGCGCGCGCCGTGCTGGGCGCGGGCACCATCCTGACCCGCTCCACCCCCCTCTACGATCTGGTGCGCGGCGAGGTGTACCGCGCCAGCGTCGAGTCCCCGCTTACGGTCCCGGAAAATGCCGTGGTGGTGCCTGGTTCGCGCGCCATCGGCAAGGGCAAGGCGGCGGAATGGAACTTGTCTCTTTACACCCCGGTCATTGTTAAATACCGGGATGAGCGCACCGACCGCGCCATCGAACTGGAAGATTGGCTGCGGTGAACCAATAGTCGGCATTTGCATTTGGCCCTAAAACGGCGTTGCTGCCTCCCAACGCCTAAATGTCTGCGTGGGGGGATGCTGAGGTGCCTTAGCAGCGAGGCGTGTTGCGGGGAGCGCCGTCTTCCGAAGGAAGAGGCCACTCTCCGTCAGCGACATTCATCATTCTTCAATCAACATTCTTCAATTACCCAGCATCTCACTTTTCATGGACGCCCTTGCGCCTGTGCTGGGGAAGACGCTGGTCCTCGTCGCCCATCCTGACGATGAGGCTGTGGGCTGCGGAGCGCTGCTGCAGCGCATGAAAGAACCGCTGCTGGTATTCGGCACTGACGGCTCTCCTCACGACCAGTATTTCTGGGGCAAGTATGGCTCCCGCGAAGCCTACGCCGAACTGCGCCGTCAGGAAGCGCAGGCATCGCTCGGCCTCGCCGGGGTGCGCTACATCGAATTCCTGCAAACCGGCGATGGCTACTTCACCGATCAGCAACTGTTTCGTCGCCTGGGTCCGGCGGTAGAGAGTCTTTCAGCTCTGGTTCGGCGCTACCGGCCGCAGGCCTTGCTCACCCTGGCTTACGAAGGCGGCCATCCTGACCATGACAGTTGCTGCTTTCTTGCCTCGCTTCTGGCCCGAAGCTTTTCTCTGCCGGCATGGGAGATGCCGCTGTACTTTCGCAGGAAGGACGGTACGGCGCTCTGCCAGCAATTTCGAACCCTGAACGGAGCGGAGGTCCCGCTCGAGCCGACCGCGAAGGAACAGAGGACAAAACTTAAGATGCTCGCCGCCTATGCCTCGCAGGGTGAGGTACTGAAACAGTTCAGCGCGGCTACCGAATGGTTCCGGCCGCAGGCGGCTTACGATTACTCCGAACCGCCGCACTCCGGCGTGCTGAACTACGAGGCCTGGGGTTGGCCGATTAAAGGCGTCGAGGTTAGCGCCGCCTTCACCAATTTTCTGCAATCTACGCAGCCTGCCCCCGCTGTCTCCTCATGAACCCAAGACTGCGCATCCTTTACGTGGCTTACCCACTGCTGCCGGTTTCGGAGGCGAGCGCCGGCGGGGCGGAGCAAATGCTGCGCGTCACCGAAGGGCAAATGATGCAACGCGGCCACTGCACAGTTGTTGCCGCCTGCGAGGGCTCCCAGGCCGCGGGTGAGTTGCTGGCGACCGGCCACGCTGCCCAACAACCTGACTGTCTTGCCCGGCGAGACCGCGAGCACAACTCGCGCATATTGCAGTTTCTTGCCCGCCGCCAGCGCACCCAAAGGCGTTTTCACCTGCTCCATGACATGAGCGGCACCTTCTGGCCGCAAGCTGCCGTGCTCAGTCTTCCGGTGCTGGCTACCTTGCATCTGCCGCGTTCGTTTTATCCGCCGGAGATGTTAGAAAGCATCCCTGCGAACCTCTCCTTTAACTGCGTTTCAGAGTCGCAGGCACGTTCCTTTTCCGATATTCCGCGGCTGCTGGGGGTGGTGCGCAACGGAATCGAGTTGCAGCGCTTTACTGCGGCGGGGGGGAGTAAGGACCATCTCCTGTGGCTAGGCCGCTTCTGCCAGGAAAAGGGCGCCCACCTGGCCATTCAGGCGGCGCGCATGGCTGGCCCGCCGCTCGTCCTTGCCGGCCAGGTGTATCCCTTCAGCTACCATGGGCAATATTTTGAGCAGGAAATTGCGCCGCACCTGAACCATAAAGTGCCGCGAGTGCGCCTGGTTGAGGCCCCCACTCCCGCGCAGAAAATCCGCCTGCTGGGTCGTGCTCGTGCTGTCCTCGTCCCCAGCCTGGCTGCGGAAACCAGCTCGCTGGTGGCCATGGAGGCTGCTGCTTGCGGTACGCCCGTCATTGCCTTTCGCCGTGGCGCCCTTCCGGAAGTGGTGCGCCATGGTGTAACCGGTTTTTTGGTGGACTCAGTTGCGGAGATGGCCCAGGCCGTCGCGCAGGTGGAGGAAATCAGCCCGGCAGACTGCCGCCGCCACGCGGAGGAGAACTTCTCCGCCGCCCGCATGGCTGATGATTATGAGCAGCTCTATGGGCGGGTGCTCGCGATGACCGGCACGCAGCGGAAGGCGGCCTAGAGGAGGTTCGTAGCACTCGGCAATCAGCACTCAGCATCGCGACCGCATCAAAAGTCCAGGTGCTGAAGGCTGACGGCTAGGTGCTGAATGTTAGCTTTTACTCATGCACTTACATTCGCTTCGTATCAGGATGTTGCTCATGCCGCGCGACGTTTCTCGCGCCTCCTGCACGCTGGTGTAGGGCCCGTGCCAGCGCGCGCGAGCTTCATCTCCTCCGCCGGGGTGAGCGGTGCCGCCGCGGCAGGCGCCGCAGGTAGAGCGGTGGAGGGCGAGCTTGTGTGGTCCCGCCTGCCAGCTCTCATATAGAAAGAATGTCACCGGCTCGGGCGCGGCTTGCACCGGCGCCGGAGCTGAAACCGCAGCCGGCGATTCCTCGGCTACCGCCACCGCGCCCGCTGCCGTTTCCTCCTGGACAGCCGCAGCGTCACCGCTTTTGTCGGTGGTTTGGCGGGCCGCCATGGGTGGTATCTCCGCCGCTGCCTCCACGATGGTCTCTGGAACTGAAGCTGGCTCCTCTACCGCGTTTCCGTTGTCTCCTGCCGCAACTCCCGATTCAAACGGCTGCGCAGGTTCTGCCACCGCGGCCCCCGGCTCAGAAACTGCGGCTCCTGCCGCCATCACTGGACGCGGCCGCCGGAGTGGCGCGGGTTCTGCCGCCTTGATCTGCAATCCTGCGCTGGTCATCACCTTCTCCAGCTTGGCGCGCGTCTCTTCCTTCATGCGCGTCAGGGGCAGCCGGTAAACCTCGCGAATCCTGCCCATCATGGCCAGCGCCGCCTTCACCGGAATGGGATTCGATTCCAGGAAGTTAGCCTGCATCAGGGGCAGGTATTTGCGATGCAGCCGGCGGGCTGTTTCCCAGTCGTTATTAAGCGCCGCCCGGGTCATCTCCGCCATCTCGCGGGGAATTTCGTTGGACACCACCGAAATAATGCCGGCGCCTCCCAGGGAAATGATGGGCAGAGTCACAGCGTCGTCGCCGGAGAACACCAGGAAACCGGCGGGAACGGAGTT
>Ga0075271_10000088_pt1 | contig 11468 bp, 10 predicted proteins | sample SF_Rice_5C_0N_30_FD_69775 | JGI IMG/M metagenome (GOLD analysis project Ga0075271, IMG submission 69775) | Rice paddy soil microbial communities from Twitchell Island, California, USA - SF_Rice_5C_0N_302 | ecosystem: Environmental > Terrestrial > Soil > Paddy field/soil | place: USA: Twitchell...
GTGGGCGCCACCAGGGCGTCGAGTTTGTGCTGATCCATGATGGCGTCAATACCCTGTTTGCGGGTAAGCCGCAGGGCTTGCTCCAGGTCATCCCGGTATTCCTTACTGGTCAGGGGGCCTTTGGCCTGCGCCTGGACGAATAACTCCTGGCCGAAGTAGGGCATTTCCTCTTTGGCGTGCGCGTCGTTGAACTTGATGACGTCTTCCAGCGTGTGCACGGGAGCTTGCGGGCCGAGGCCGGCGAGATAGGAATTCAAATCGGCCTTGAACTCATAGAGCATGATCTCGTTTTCCTGTTTGTGCCACTTGCCCCAGGTGGGGATGTCGGCAGGATCCACCAGGGCGGCCCCCTGGCGCTTCATCTCGGCCAAGGCCTCTTCCATGATGCGGTCCACGGCGGGATCAAACCCGAACGCCTTGCGCACCACTCCCAGGCGGGCGCCGCGCAAGCCATTGCGGTCGAGGAAGCGGGTGTAGTCGGAATGGGATTTGCCGCTGCTGGCAGCGGTGGCGGGATCGTTGGGGTCCACTCCGGTTAAGGCTCCAAGCAAAGCGGCAGCATCGGCCAGGGTGCGCGCCATGGGACCGGCGGTGTCCTGGGTATGGGAGATGGGAATGATGCCGGCGCGGCTGACCAGACCTACTGTCGGCTTGATGCCAGCGACTCCATTGGCATTGGCAGGGCAGACGATGGAGCCGTCGGTTTCCGTGCCTATAGCCAGCGCACACAGGTTGGCGGAAACGGCAGCGCCTGAGCCGGAACTGGAGCCGCAGGGATTCCGGTTCAGCGCGTAGGGATTGTTGGTCTGGCGGCCGCGCCCGCTCCAGCCGCTAGTCGAATGGGTAGAACGGAAGTTAGCCCACTCGCTGAGGTTGGTTTTGCCCAGAATGACGGCGCCGGCCTGGCGCAGCTTCTGCGCCACGAAGGCATCGCGCGGAGGTATGGAACCCAGCAGCGCCAGCGACCCGGCGGTGGTCATCATGCGGTCGTGGGTGCCAATGTTGTCCTTGATCAGAACCGGGATGCCGTGCAGGGGACCTCGCGGTCCCTTGGCCTTGCGCTCGCGGTCGAGCTGCTCGGCGATGGCCAGGGCGTCAGGATTGACCTCAATGACCGAGTTGATGGTGCGCTTGTCTATGGCATCAATGCGGGCCAGATATTTCTCGGTCAAAGTCCGGGCGCTGAATTTGCCCGAGCTCATGTCGCGCTGCAGGTCACGGACTGTAAGCTCGTCTAGTTCGAAGCTGGGGACTTGAGGGGCGGGACTCTGCTCAGCCTGGGCTTGGGCCAGAGCCGGACTCAAGGCGATGGCGACTCCACCCATCACCGTAGATTGCAAAAACTGCCTGCGACTGGAAGGGGAGGAACTACCGTTCCTAGGTTTCAAGTGATCTCCTGGGCGGTTTGAGTCAGACGGCGCAGAAACGTTACAGGGTATCAGACGTGCTGAGTTTAGGCGCAGAGCTGAGTCGAGCTGCGCTCGCCCGGACAGCCGACTACCCCAGAACGCACAAAAACGGCGCGTTCCGGGAACCCCGGCCCGAGGGCGGCTGTCCCTGGGTGACCGCGGCTGTCCTGCGCGGACGTGGCAGTGACTGTAGCAAGGCTCAATCCAGCCGGTAGCGCTTGCGTTTCTCCAGCAGGGTCTTGCGGCTGATGCCGAGGATTTCGGCGGCGCGGCCCTTCTTGCCGCGGGTGGCATCGAGCACTTCGGCGATGTAGGCGCGCTCCCTTTCTTCCAGGGTCATGGTTGGGCTGCTGGCGCGCAATTGCGGAAGATCGGCGGGATGGATTTGCGGGCTCGGCGACTGTACCAGGGCGCGCTCCAGGAGGTTGCGCAACTCGCGCACGTTGCCGGGGTAGTCATAACCTTCGAGCAGGGCCAGGGCGGCGGGGGAAACCTGGGGCGCGGAGCGGCGGTGCAATTCGGCGAGACGGGGAATGAAGTGTCCGATCAGAGGGCGGACATCGCCGCGCCGCTCGCGCAGGGGCGGCACCACCAGCGGAATAACATTGAGCCGGTAAAATAAATCCTGGCGAAATAGGCCCGTGGCGACCGCTTGCTCCAGGTCTAAATTGGTGAGCGCGATAATGCGGGCGGCCAGGATGACAGGACGGTTGCCGCCCAGGCGCTCGAATCGCTTTTCCTCCAGAACGCGCAGCAGCTTGGCCTGCATGGCAGGGATAAGAGCGGCGATTTCATCCAGCACCAGGGTGCCCGCTCCGGCCAATTCCAGGCGCCCGCGCTTGGCCTGAGTGGCGCCGGTGAAGGCGCCTCGCTCGTAGCCGAAAAGCTCGCTTTCCATCAGCTCGCGGGGCAGGCTGGCACAGTCAATCTTGACCAGAGGCTCGTCTCGTCCGGCGCCCAAGTAGTGGATGAGCGAAGCCAGCAGCTCCTTGCCTACACCGCTCTCGCCGCGAATGAGGACAGTGGAAGCGCTGGCGGCCACACGCTGAGCTTTTTCCAGTAGTTCGAGGGAGAGCGGGTCGGCCGCAATCCAGGAAGAAAGAATCTGCTGGGCAGGTGTAGCGGGGGCCGGGGCGGTAGCAGCCGAACTCACCTCGGAAGAAACGGCTTGGTTGCGCTGCTGGTCAGACTGCGCCATGCCTTTTTATGCCTTCCGGCGGCGCGGACGGGGCGCTTCCGCCGCCGCTTCGGTCCGTGTCCGGCTGCGCCGGGCGTCCAATTCCGAGGGTTCAAGACGCCGGGCAGCCTTCCATAGCCGTTCCAGGTCGTAATATTTGCGCGCCTTCTGGGAGAAAACGTGCACCACGAAATCCACATAGTCGAGCAGCACCCACTCCGCCTGCTTGTAGCCCTCGACATGGGTGGGGTGCAGGCCGAATTTTTCCAGGCGCTGCTCAACCTCGTCGGAAATGGCCTGAACCTGCCTGGGGTTGGTGCCGCTGCAAACCACGAAATAGTCGGTGAAAGCGCCGGAGTCCTTCTCCATCTGCAAGATGGCAACGTCTTCGGCCTTTTTTTCCACGCAAGCGCCAATGGCTTGCGAGACCTGCTGCTTGAGATTGTTCTTCTTGGCCATAATAGACAGTTGGATCATCCCTCGTTGGCTGTTAGCTGTTGGCTTTTCTCAGGCCCCTGCGCCGAACCCGCCTGGGCCCGGTACAGCCGCATCTTTTTGATGTATTCCGCCACCGGTTCGGGCACAAAACGCGCCAACGAACGCCCGCTGGCCGCAGCGGCACGAATCTGGGTAGAGGAAACGGGCACGTTCACGCCCTCCAGAAAATGAATGTGGACCGGGCCCAGCACCAGTTCACCCTGCGCCGGCTGCTTGCGAAACGCGTGCCTCACCGCCTTCTTTGGGCGCATGCCCTCAGGCAGCGCTTCGGCCACCTGGGCCAGGCTGTGCCCGGGCCGGCTGCCCACGATGAATTCCGCTTCGCTGAGCAGCGCCTCCGGCTCTTTCCATTGCGCGATCTTAAGGAAAGCATCAATGCCGGCGATGAAAAACAGGCGATCGCTCTTGCCCAGAGTGCGCTTGAAGCGGCGGACCGTGTCAATGGAATAGTTCGCTCCCGCTTCGGCATGGTGCATGTGGCCTGCATGCGCCGGTTTGGCTGGCTTGCGCGGGCGGGGCATCTGCAACACCTCGCCGGGATTGCCCGATGCCAGCTGAGGCGCTTCCAGCCGCGAAGGGTAAAAAGCCTTCTCCCCCAGGGTGGCCAGGGCGAGCATGGCATAGCGGTCTTCGAACGGGGCCAGAGGCTGCCCGGAGCGCAGGGGCGGCACACTGGCCGGGACGAAGTGGATTTGCTTCAGGTCAAAGCGCTGCTGCGCCGCCTGGGCCAGCGCGAGGTGACCATTGTGCACGGGATCGAAGGTACCGCCGAACAGGGCGATATTCATGAACTACGTTTGGTTCTCAGCAGTAGTTTCGCGTTAATTGGGAAAGGTTGCAAGGGGGGGTGTTCGCCCGAGAGCACTTGGCTACGCTCAGGGTTTCGGCGACGGGCTCAGACCCCCAACAGGCGCCCCAACTTCCGCCTCGCGCTGGCGCAACTCCTCCAGGCGGCGGGCTATGGCCAGCTTGAGGGCCTCGACACCCTCGCCGGTAGCGGCAGAAATGGGGTAGAGGTCCAGACTTAGCTTTTTGACGTAGCGGCGCAGCTTGGCCAGCTTTTCCCTGTTGGCGATGTCCATTTTGGAGGCCACAAGCAGCACTGGCTTGTCTTCCAGATGGGCGCCAAAGCTCTTCAGTTCGCCGGTGATGACTTCCACATCGTGCAGCGGGTCCGGACGGCCGCTGGAGTCGGATACATCCACCAGATGCACCAGCAACCGGGTGCGCTCAATGTGGCGGAGGAACTGGGTGCCCAGGCCGGCGCCAGTGTGCGCACCCTCGATCAGCCCGGGAATGTCGGCGACGACGAAGCTGACCTGGTCGGGGTCACCAGGCTCGCCGACTGCAACCACCCCCAGGTTGGGCTGCAGAGTGGTGAAGGGGTAATCGGCAATTTTGGGACGGGCCGCAGAGATGCGTGAAATCAGGGTGGACTTGCCCACGTTTGGATAGCCGACCAGGCCGACATCGGCGAGCAGCTTGAGTTCCAGGCGGTAAGCTCGCTCCTCACCCGGGCGTCCGGGCTCACATTCGCGCGGCGCCTGATGGGTAGAGGTGGCAAAGCGGGCGTTACCCCGTCCGCCGCGCCCACCGCGAGCAATGACCAGGCGCTCATCAGGACGGGAGAAATCGTGCAAGCGCTCTCCGGTGTCGTCGTCGTAGACGATGGTGCCCACCGGCACCTTGAGCACCACGTCAGCGCCGTCGCGACCCTTGCGGTTGGAGCCTTCGCCGTGGCGGCCGCGCTCCGCTTTGTACTCGGGGTTGAAGCGGAAGTGAACCAGGGTATTGTGGCGCTCGCTGGACTCCATGACGATGTCGCCGCCCTTGCCGCCGTCGCCCCCCGAGGGACCGCCGCGAGGCACAAACTTCTCCCGCCGGAAGGCCATGCAGCCGTTGCCGCCATCGCCGGCTTTGACGCGAATTTTGGCTTCGTCTATGAACATCGAAACCTAGCCGTTAGCCCTTGGCCAAACCAGCTCACGAACTGAAGGCCTGAATACCATTGGCCACCGAGCAGGGTCAGTCAAAATGCAAAAGGCCTCGTATGCCGACGAGGCCTGCGCAAAAAGACATACGGAATGAGTGAATTCCTCTGTGTCCTTGGTGTCCTCTGCGGTGAATCAGGATTCAGGGACGGGTTCGACCATGACAAACTTGCCCATGGAGCCCTTGTCCACGAACTTGAGGCGGCCGCTGACCTTGGCGAACAGGGTATCGTCCTTGCCCCGGCCGACGTTCAGACCGGGCTTAACCCGTGTGCCGCGCTGGCGCACGATGATGGTGCCGCCGGGGACCACCTGGCCGCCGAAGGCTTTGAAACCCAGGCGCTGCGAATTAGAATCGCGGCCATTGCGTGAACTGCCTAATCCTTTTTTGTGGGCCATAAGAAAGCTCCTAGCTGTCTGGCTGACTAGCTCCTAGCCGCCTGAATTCCTTATCGAGGTCGCGCCTTCCGGGCTGAGTCCCGACTACTTTTTCTTCTTGCGAGTAGCCGAGGCTTTCGACTTCGACGTCACGCCCTTCTTTCCCTTGGCCTTTTTCGCTGTCTGGGCCCGGGGACGCGCGCTTTCGGTTTCCTTGCCGGCTTCTGCCTCGGGGGCCGCCTTTTTCGGCTTGGGCTTGCGCTCCGTCTCTTCCGGGGCGGTAAAGCGTTGACCGTCGAAGCTAATTTCCGTGATGCGCACGGCGGTGTAAGGCTGGCGATGGCCGAATATCTTTTTGTACTGTTTCTTGCGCTTGTAGTGGAACACCAGCACTTTGTCGCCCCGGCCGTCGCCCAGCACGCGGCCGGTGACACTGGCTTCCGATTGTGGCCGGCTGACTTCACCCTCAGCTCCGGACACCAGCAACACCTCGGAAAACTGCACGTTTTCGTCCTGGCGCTGCCCGTCGGCCAGCTTCTCCACCCGGATCACATCGCCGGGCGCTACACGGTACTGCTTTCCCCCGGCACGAATGACTGCGTACATGATGCCTCTCTCAGTTTTGGACTCCCAGACGCACTTCCGGCGCATGGGAGAGGCGCAATTTTTGCTTGCTGTGTTCCGCGCTACCAGCCTGCGGGCAGCGGCCCGTCCCAGAACGGGGCGGCAGATACAGGCAAACCTAGTTATTTTAGCGTTTGCTGCGGAAAAGCGTCAAACAGCAGTTCCCAGTTCTCGGTTCCAGTAGCCTGTTAGAGCCACTGGTCGGACAGGCGGGGAACTCCGCCGAGAGGTTTCAAGGTTTCGCAGGTTTCCAGTTTCAGAGACTTTCGTGAAGCACTGCCCGCCGGAGGCGTTGAGGTCTTTGAGGGTGGTTTTTATGGTACGAAAACGGAAAACGTGCGACAATCCGCGCCGCCGACGGCCCTAAACCATTCCAAATGAGGAGGACTGCCATGCGTAGTTCGGCCCTCGTTACTGTTCTGGTGTCATTAGCCTTGATCGTACCAGCCTTCAGCCGGCAACACGCAGGCATGAAGACCAAGGTCACTGCCAATTCGGCTGCGGGCGCCAAGACGCCAAGTAAGGCGCTCATGGATGCCATTTGGGCGGGTTGGAGTTCGGGCAATCCTGCCAACGTCGCCAAGTATTATGCCAAGGGCCCACACGTTTTCTACGACATCGCCCCGCTCAAGTACAACAGCTGGGCGGAATATGAGAAGGGCGTAGTGGGGGTAATCTCCGGTTTCCAGTCGCTGAAAGCCACGGTCAACGACGACGCTCAAATACACCGCCACGGGAGCCTGGCGTGGGGCACGGCCACTGTCCATCACGTGGATCTAATGAAGAACGGCAGCCAGAGCGCCGGCGACTTTCGCTGGACAGTGATATGGGAAACGAACGGGTCGGAGTGGCTGATTGTACATGAGCACGTCTCCGCGCCTCTGGCCACCCCATAAAACTTGAGCGGGAGCAGCCATCGAAAAGCGCGGAGGTGGAATCGAATTTAGCAGGATGAACAGTTATCACTTTGGGGCTCTGACCGCGCTGATGGGGCTCTCGTTCCTGAGCGCCGGGGTGTCTACAGCCCTGGCCCGGCACCGAGTTGAGAGCTGGTACGTAGCTTTCAATCGGCCGGACAAGGTGCCGCCCCCGCCGGCATACGGATGGCGGTGGAGGTTCGTCTATCTGCTGATGGGATCGGCGGCCTGGCTGGTGTGGTTGAGCGGCCCGCAGTGGAGCGCGCCCTGGATCCGCCTGGGCATGATTCTCTACTTCGTCATGCTCGGGCTGAACGTCCTGTGGTCGGGCCTATTCTTCCGCCTGGCGCGTCCTGGGGCCGCTTTCGCCGCCGTCCTGGCACAAGAACTGGTCACCTTGGCTGCCCTGATCGTGTTCTGGAACGTGGGCGCGCTTCCCGGCGCTCTGCTCGCTGCGGTACTGCTGTGGACGGGCTACATCGCCATGCGAACCCTGCTGTGGTGGCGCCAGGGACGGCGGTTTGGCACAGTTGTAGCGGAAAGCGCTGTTCCGGACACCCGCCTGGCAGCCTAAATTCAGCTTGGCCAGTGAAGAAGCTGATTGCGCACCGTTTCCGATTCCCATCCAACACTTGGTGTCATGCTTCAACTTCAGGGCTGAATTCTGACCGCTGACTGCATTGGCTACTCCTGGGGTGGCGGGGACGGCTTATCGGGAATAGCCGCCTCTTGTTTCTGGTGACAATTCTGCCTGAGGTCCACCGGGACTACGGTTTCGCGTCCGTGAAAGTCGGCGTAGAAGGAAAGCGGCATGCGAGCACGCTCGGTCAGGCCGACAAAACGTGCGAGGCCGTCGGTGTTGGTGCCGATCTGCAGGTCGAGGCGGTGAAAGCCGCCAAAGCCATAGCGGATGTGCACGGAAACTTGTGCTCCGTAAACCGGTTTGCCCGCCGAGTCAATCACGCGGACCTCCACCGAGCAGCCGCCCAAGTTGCCGCTTATTTCCGGCACCTTTTCCGCGGGATTGGAGGGCGCGTTCTTCTCGCCATTGGCGGATTTGTTCTGCGATTGGGACGATGTCTCCTGGGCGGCGCACACCCAGCTCAAAACGAAAACAGCCATCAGCACAACCAGGGGATTCTGCCGACGTTGCACGTTGCCTCCTGCAACTTGCATGATAACGCAGGAGAGGCAGCACTCAGCAGTTAGCATTCAGGCATCCGCCGCCCGCGAGGCTGCCCTACGGGGCCACGCACATCGCAAGCGCGGCGAGGAGGGAATTGACAATTGCTCGTCGCCCGCCCCGCCAAGCTTCCTCTCTCGATATAATCCCCGCTATGAAGCTGGAAGAGAAGCTGGCGGAATTGAAGAAGCGCGACGGCCTGGCGGAAGAAGGCGGGGGCAAAGCGCGCCGGGAAAAGCAGCACCAGGAAGGCAAAATGTCGGCGCGGGAGCGCATCGAGTTCCTGCTCGACGAAGGCACCTTCGAAGAGACCGACAAGCTGGTGACCCACCGCTGCGCCGACTTCGGCATGCAGGAGCAGAAGTATTACGGCGACGGCTTTATCACCGGGTACGGGCGCATCGAAGGGCGTCTGGTGTTCGTTTTCGCCCAGGACTTCACCGTGTTTGGCGGGTCGCTCTCCGAGGCCAACGCTGGAAAAATCGTGAAGATGATGGACCTGGCGGCGCGGGTGGGAGCGCCGGTGATCGGGCTGAACGATTCGGGCGGGGCGCGCATTCAGGAAGGGGTAATGTCTCTGGCCGGTTATGCCGACATTTTTCTGCGCAACACGCTTTACAGCGGAGTGGTACCGCAGATTTCCGCCGTTATGGGGCCGTGCGCCGGGGGCGCCGTGTACTCGCCCGCTATCACCGACTTCATCGTGATGGTAAACAAGACTTCCTACATGTTTATCACCGGGCCGGACGTGATCAAGCTGGTGACACATGAGGAAGTCAGCAAAGACCAGCTGGGCGGAGCCACAACGCACAACGAGACCTCCGGGGTAGCCCACTTTCTGGCGCACGACGACGCCGAGTGCCTCTCCATGGTGCGCGAGCTGCTCAGCTTTGTGCCGTCGAACAATTTGGATGACCCGCCGCGGCGAGCCTGCAGCGATCCCGTTGACCGCGCGGAAGAGCGGCTGGACACGCTGGTGCCGGCGGAATCGAACCAGCCCTACGACATCAAGGACGCGATCACGGGGGTGGTGGACGACGGCTACTTTTTCGAAGTTCACGAGCACTACGCCAAAAACATGGTGGTGGGATTCGCCCGCCTGAACGGGCGCTCCGTGGGCATAGTGGCCAACCAGCCGGCGTTCCTCGCGGGCACGCTGGACATTAACGCATCGGTGAAGGGCGCCCGCTTCGTGCGCTTCTGCGACTGCTTCAACATTCCCCTGGTCACTTTCGAGGACGTGCCCGGGTTCCTGCCCGGGACTAACCAGGAATATGGCGGGATCATCAAGCATGGGGCCAAGCTGCTGTTTGCTTTTGCCGAGGCGACAGTGCCCAAAGTGACGGTGATTACGCGCAAGGCTTATGGCGGGGCCTATTGCGTGATGGCTTCCAAACACATCCGCACCGACGTGAATTACGCCTGGCCCACGGCAGAAATCGCGGTCATGGGTCCAGAGGGCGCGGTGGACATTGTCTACAAGCGCGACCTGGAAAAGGCGACGAACCGGGAGCAGATGCGGCAGGAGAAGATCGAGGAATTTCGCGATCGCTTTGCCAATCCCTACGTGGCCGCCGAGCGCGGCTTTGTGGACGCGGTTATCCGTCCGCGCGATACCCGCAAAAAGCTGATCCAGGCGCTGGAGATGCTGGACACGAAGCGCGACAAGAACCCGCCCAAGAAACACGGGAACATACCGTTGTGAGAAGCAGCAGTTGGCATTGGCAGTAGGCATTTGGCCGGCAGCGGCGCTTGTTAAAAACGCCTTCCAACGGTGGCAGCGAGGGAGTAAACGCGAGGTCCTTCGACTCGGGCGATCGCCCTCGCTCAGGATGACACTCGAAAGAAATTGAGATGAAATCGGCGTCATCCGCGGCAAACAAGTCACCAGGTAAGCATGACGCGACACAGTTCAGGGGCTAAATGCCAAGTGCTAATTGCCCAGTGCTTGTGTCTTCGCGGTGAGGAAGCCCTAGCCGGCAGTAGCGGCGGCGTGGATGGACAAGCCGGCGGCCTTCTTCATTTCTGCAACCAGCCACTCGGCTTCCTGTTTGTCGCGCAGGTTTTGGCCGGCGGAGATTTTGCGGCCATCGCGGCACACCAACTGGATATTGTAGTAGGGAGTGCCCTGGGCGTTGCCCATCTGCATGCCGATGGGAATGTGAATTTCTGCAAGTTCGGAGCAGGGCACCACGTGTCGTGGCCCCAGGCTGAGCAGGCCGCCGCGTACGGTCACGGTGCCCGCCTCAATGGTCACCACGGACGAACCCATCCACAGGCTGAGCACAATCAGGAAAAACAGCAGGTCAAACAGCCCGAAGAAAAAGGTGAAGATGAAGGGCGCGTGCATCCACAGGAACCAGACGACGACGCTCCATACCAGGAAAAAGGCGGTGGTGCCGAGGGCGGCGCCGGGATTGCGCAGGGCGGGAAACTTGAACATCAGGCCGCCGGCTGGGCTGGGCTGCACAATGATTTTCGAGCCCGCAGGGCGCTCTGCCGGGCCTTCCGGCACATCGGCAAAGGCGTTGCCGCGGTCCACCGGCGCGGTCAGGGCGGGGCTATCCTTGGTGCGGAATACCGGGACCTCGAAGGTGTCCAGGTAATTCACTCCGGGAACGTCGGCATCGGCTTCCAGAATCCAGAGAATGGCGTCGTTGGGATTAGCGTTATCGCAGGCCAGGGCGTCATTGGGAATCTGAAAGTCAACCGGGATAAGAGAACCATCAGGGCCTGGCATGAGGCGTTCCGGCGGAACAGCCTGTTGCTCGCGCCAGCGGATCTTTTCCCAGACGCTCTGATTCTTGCCGCTTCCACTCACCACGTGGTTGATGCAGGAGAGCTTAAGTTGAACGCCTTTGGCGGCGCCATGGGGAAAGCGCGCCTGAATGTTGCCCCGGAGCCGTCCGCCGATAATGCCCGGTGGCGGCGACATCAAGAAGCAGGTCTTGCCGAACTCGATGCGGCGCAAGGTAGAGCGCACCGCCCATACCAGCATCCCCACCCCGGCAAGTGGAAAGATGAACGCCATAAGGATGAGTGGATTCTTGTGCAACATTTCAGCCGAAACGGTGGTGGACCCGAAGTACACCAGGGGAACGCACACGCCATTGCACAGAAAAGCGGCAATCCAGGTGGCGGTGACGGAGGTTTTCAGGCGGCTGTCGCAGCGGGCCTGTGCCCAGTCCTCGCGCCACATCCACGGCGAATCGGGAAAGTTAGCCTGCAGGTCTGCCCCAATGCGCTGGCGGCGCCGACCCTGCGTGCCGGCGAGCACCATGGCCACGGCAG
>Ga0075271_10000089_pt1 | contig 11462 bp, 10 predicted proteins | sample SF_Rice_5C_0N_30_FD_69775 | JGI IMG/M metagenome (GOLD analysis project Ga0075271, IMG submission 69775) | Rice paddy soil microbial communities from Twitchell Island, California, USA - SF_Rice_5C_0N_302 | ecosystem: Environmental > Terrestrial > Soil > Paddy field/soil | place: USA: Twitchell...
CGATACGGTTTCCCGTATACACGCTTTCCAAGCGTGCGCCTTCAGCCACTCGGCCATCTCTCCGGCGCTGGTTGTAAGGAAGCGCAAGACGGAGCCACGCCCCGTCTCGCCTCTTCATTCTATGGCCCAGCGCCATCTACGGCAAACTCCCGTTCCCGCAACAGCTGAGCGGCCGCGCTCCCTTCTCCTCCGCCAAACCCGAGCCGAGACTTATCGCCTGTGCGGTCCGCTCCCTGCCGGCTTCCCGCGGCCCGGAACCGGCAACTGGGAACTGGGTCCCAGGTAGTCGGCCTTCTTCTTACCCGCCCACCGTAGTTTCCTCTCCTCCAGCAGCCGCCGCCAGTCAATGCGCATAAAAACATAGATCAGCGCCAGGCACGCTACCTGCACGGCAATAAAGTACACGCTCATGTAACTGTGGGGCGCCTCGATGGCCAGCCTGTGCGCTGCCGTAGACCCCAGGTGTGCCCAGAAGTTGTACCCGATCAGCCGTCCCAGAAAAAACGGCAGCGCCAGAATCCGCAGCTCCAGCGTGGTCAGCCCGTAGGCGATGAACAGGTAATTGGAAGGCAACGGACTGAAGGCATAGAACAGGCAGGCACCCGCGGTTAATGTCTTCCTTCCCTGCAGCTTCTCCTTGATGGCGTCAATGTTCTGTCTGGTGTCCGCGCTTAGTAGTTTGCCGCGCACCAAGCTGCGCGCGGATTTCGCGAGGATCACCCTGCCCAGCGTGGCCGCGGTTGCTCCCACCAGCGCCAGCATGGCGATATCATTTTCGGGAAATTTATAGCTGAAGAAGGAGAGCGCCATCCAGGTCGGGGGAGCGAACGCCGGCAGCAGGTTCAGCGCCAGCACCACCAGAAATACCAGCCAAATCCCTTCCATGGACCCACCATCCCGGCTCCTACTTTCAGCCGCCCGACCCCAAATTTTTGTGTATCGAACCCGCGATGGAACCCGCCGCCTCGAAATCCGACATCGTTTTGGTGGGCAGCGCCACCCGCACCGCGTTCAGCACCGCCAGCAGATCAATAATCTCCTGCGCTATCGCCCCTTCCAGCGCCGGCAGGTAGCCGGCGGCGGCGGCAATCATGCCCACGATGCTCAGCGCCATCCCCCCCACCGCGCTCTGCAGCGCAATGGTCCGCATGCGGTCACTGATGTGGAACAGTTCATCCACCTTGGTCAGCGAAGTGGTCATAATCACCGCGTCGGCAGCTTCGGAGGTAATGTCGCTGTTGGGACCGAAGGCCACGCCCACCGTCGCCGCCATAAGCGCGGGAGCGTCATTGATGCCGTCGCCCAGAAACAGCGTGCGCCCCTGCCCCGTCTCCGCCTCCACGATCGCCACCTTCTGCTCCGGCGCCTGACTGGCATGCACCTCTGTGATTCCCACCTCCTCCGCCAGGTAGCGCACCTCTGACTCGCGGTCGCCCGAGACCAACATCACCTTTTCCACCGCGTGTTTGGGCTTGAGATGGTCCACAAACGACCGGCTCTCCATCCTCGGCGCATCGTGAAAGCGGAACGTGGCGGCATATCTACCGCTCACGAATACCAGGCACTCCAGCCCGCTTACAACCGGCGGCAGCGCCAATTCCAGTTCCGCCACCTTGCTCCGCCCGGTGATGCGCACCACCTGTCCCGCCACCACTCCCTCCAGCCCTTCGCCCGGCCGCTCACTCAGGTGGCTCACCGCCTCCAGCCCCAGCTTGGCCCCCTGCGCCGCTACCACGATGGCGCCGGCCAGCGGATGCTTGGAGTATTGTTCCAGGCCGGCCGCCGCCCGCAGCACATCTTCGCTGCTGAACCCCGGCGCCGGAATTACCTCGGTCAGCGCCGGCTTACCGTAGGTGAGGGTTCCGGTCTTGTCAAAGATCAGCGTGCGGCAGGTGGAAATCTGCTCCAGCACCGCCGGATTTTTAATGATGATGCCGTGCCTGGCGGCCAGTGAGATGGCGCCAATCACGGCCACCGGAATGGAAATCAGCAGCGGGCAGGGTGTGGCGATTACTACTACCGCCAGAAAGCGCATCGCCTCGCCGGTGACCACCCAGGCCGCGACCGCCACGCCCACCGCAATCGGTGTGTACCATGCGCCCAGCTTGTCCCCCAGCCGCCGCAGATGCGGCCGCTTCTGTTCCGTTTCCTGCATTACCCGCATGATTTTGGCGTAACGCGAGTCCACCGGCAGCGCCTCCGCTTGAATGGTGAGCGCGGTGTCGCCATTGATGGCGCCCGACAGCACCTTTGACCCCGGCGTTTTCGACATCTCGTAGGGCTCGCCCGTCAGGTACGATTCGTCCATTACCCCGTGGCCTTCCACTACCGCGCCATCCACCGGGCAGATTTCATGTGGAAAAACCACCAGCAGGTCGCCGATCGCAATCTGCTGCAGCTCCATGTCCGCGATCGCGCCGTCGTTCTTGCGGTGTGCCACTAGCGGCATCCGCTTGGCCAGCGCGTCCAACACCGACGACGCCCGCCGCGTGGCAAACTGTTCCAAGGCCGTACCGCCTGAGAGCATGAGCACGATAATGGACCCCACCAGGTATTGCCCTAGAAGCACCGAACTAAGAATGGAGATTCCCGCCAGCAGGTCGGAGCCGAACTCAGCTTTCAGCAACCGCCGCGTCAGGCCCACCAGCAGCGGCATTCCGCCGATCGCCAGGGTAGCGTAGAGCGGTAGGTTGAAGACTTCGGCCCTGGTTCCTGCCAGGTAATGCAGCGCAAAGTGCGCCGCGATGCCTGCCGCCGCTAGCCCGGCAATGTAGCTTTCGCGAAACTGTAAGCGTGATACCGACGCTGCCGGCGTTGCGCGGGAACTGGAAACTAGTTGGGCGCTTCTCCTCTGCGGACGGTCCGCCGCCGTGGCTGCCCCTTTCTGCACTCTATTGCCCGCGTGTGCTTCCGGGCCGAGAAACGTGGGCGGCGCCTTGTGGCTTGATGGCAGCAGGCTTGGCCTCCTCTCCCCGCAGTTTCCTCACTCAAATCTACCCTCTTTGGGCCGCCCACTCAGTGATAGCGGTCACTTTTGTAATCTGGCTCCGCTGCTCCCCTTCCGAATTGGGTTTTTAACTGAGACCGCTCCCACTGGCCCCCATGGTCCTTATTTCGCGCGAACGCGCTCGCTGTAGCTACGGCAAGGAGTCCGGGTGATCGAGGCATCTCGCGTGAGTGACACGAGCAACTGCCTGGTTTCGTCTCACTCGAATAGGCCATAACTTTCGTAACTTTTCCCCCCATTCCCTCCGTTGTAAGCTCCCTCGTATCCCAGCTTGTGGGCTGGAGCGCGCTACCCCCGGCTGCCTCCATAGTGGAGAAACAGCGTGTCCAAAGACGTAAGGCCACATTCAGCGGTAGCGGAAGTGGACGCGGAGCGGCCATCGGCCCGCTTCCACGACATGCAGAGCGCCGCTCGTTTCCCTCTACAGTTGCCGGTGGAATTCCATAGCCCGCAGGGCGAGCATTCCGGGCAGACGCGCAACATCTCCGCCAACGGCGTCCTCTTCCAGACTGATGCGGAAGTCCCCATCGGCGCAGCCGTGGAATTCAGCATTTGCATGCCCGCCCAGGTGCTGGGAACCGCCCGCGGAGTGGTAGTCAACTGCCGCGGCCGCGCGGTGCGTTGCTTTCAGGAGAACCAAAGCTACTGGGTAGGCGTCGTCATTGACGAGTACGGTTTAGAGCGCGTGGAGAAACAATAGCTATTATGGCCAGCAGCTCGGTCCAACTTCAGGGCGGCAGCGAGAACCCGCAGGGCACCGACGGTAAGGCGTTTACCCGTCTGATCGTAGCTGATAGCCAGACCATTTTCCGGGTCGGCTTGCGCAAGATTTTCGCTCTGGAAGACGATATCCGCGTGGTCGGCCAGGCGGAAAGCTACGGCCAGGCCATTTCCGCCATCGCCAAGTTCAGCGCCGACGTGATTCTGTTTGAAACCGCGCTTGCGGCTGAACCCGCTGAAGCTATCAGCGAGTTGCTGCGCCGCGCTCCCCATTCCAAGCTCATCGTGCTCACCGCCGGCGCCAGCCAGGACGAGGTTCTGGAGTTCCTCCGCCGCGGCGCTCATGGCATTATTGACCGCTCCATCCCACCCGAAACACTGGTCGCCTGCATTCGCAAGGTAGCCAAAGGCGATATCTGGCTGGATGAGCAGGCCGTAAGCTGGGTGCTGCATGCCTTCCGCACCTCGGCTACCCGGCCCATGGCTCCCGCCGCCAAAGTCCACCTCACGCAGAAGGAAATGATGATCGTGGCCTGCGTGGCGCAGGGCATGAAGAACAAGGAAATCGCTATCCGGGTGAACACCACCGAGCAGGTGGTCAAAAATTATTTGCGCAAGGTCTATGACAAGCTGGGTGTTTCCGACCGGCTTGAACTGGCGCTCTATTGCCTGCACCATCGCCTGCTGGACAACACGGACGCGGTGCCTCCATTGCCCGAGCCTGCTCCGGTTGCCTCCGCCAGTCTTAACGGGTCCGCCTCGCAGAAGGAAGAAGAAGGCGAGCCCGTAGATCCCCTCGCTCCAGTTAAAGTCTAGACTCTTACCGCGTTTTAGTTCACCACCTCGGCTACCAAGCTGCCTTTCGACCCGACCTGCTGTCCTCTGTGCTTCTGCGTTTCTGTGGCGAAAAGAACCCTCTTCGTAGAAGATGGATTGCACTAAGCTTGCATTATGCGGGCTCAAGGAGAGAACTCATGACTTCTAACATGGCCCAAGCGCTGGATTCCACCCGGGAACTGGAAATCACTGTAACCGGGAGAAAGTCGGGCAAAAATATTTCCTTTCCCGTGTGGTTCGTGCGTCAGCAGGATCGCCTTTATTTGCTGCCAGTGCGCGGCTCCGATACCCAGTGGTATCGCAACGTGCTGCAGACTCCGGTCATCACCATTGCCGCCGGGGGCACCACTGCTGGAGTAAAGGCGCAGCCCATCACCGATCCCAGGCGAATCGGCGACATCGCCAACCAGTTCCGCAAAAAGTACGGCGCCGGTGACGTGGAGAAGTACTACTCCAAATTCGACGTCGCGCTGGAGTTAGACCTGCCGCGGCTAGCGGCGGCGTAAGCTCGTAAGCTGCGTACTTCGCTGGCGAGGTCGCCCGCGCCGCAAATTTTGAGTGTTATCTACGACGAGAAGTCCTAGGTGTGATGCAGTAGCTGCCGCAAACCAACGCACAGGGCCCAGACGGCAAAACTCCAGCATAGCCAGCTTAGGAAAATGGCGAAAAAGAAACCAAATGCGCCCTCACCCTCATGAAAGTCCAGGGAGACGAAACGGCTGACCAGCCAGCCGAGCTCATCCACCATCCAGTTTAGAGAATCAATTTTGAAGGCAGCGACCACCAGAACGGCGCCGGCCACACCGCTGCCAAGTGCGTAGAGAACTCGGGCCGGCCTGGACATCGTGAAATCCGGCATCCCTCATTGGACTGCAAAGGCGGCGCCCGGTTAATCTTTCTTTTCCTGCCCGCCGTGCAGCTGCTGCGAAAGGTAGTTCTCGATGCCGATCTCGTCAATGGCGTGGAGCTGGCCTTCCAGCCAGTCAATGTGATGCTCCTCGTCGGAAAGGATCTTGTTGAGCAGCTCGCGCGAGCCGTTGTCGCCCGCGGCCACGCACAGCTTGATGCCCTCATTTAAGCGCTTGACTGCGTCGTATTCCAGCTGCAGGTCGTTGTGCAGCTGCGCCTTCACGTCCTGCCCGATGTTGATCTTGAAGTAGTCGCTCATGTTGGGCGTGCCGTCGAGCAGCAGAATGCGTTCAATCAGTACTTCGGCGTGGCCCATCTCCTCGATGGACTCTTTCTTCGCAAGGCCAGCCAGCTTGTAATAACCCCAGTTCTCGCACATCTCCGAGTGCAGAAAATACTGGTTGATGGCGGTCAGCTCCGCTTTGAGCACCTGTTGCAGCACAGCGATGACTTTAGGATCGCCCTTCACCTTGCGCCTCCTGGATACGGCAGCTTGCCCAAGCATCCAAATATATCATCTGCGGTTATTTGATAGCACATTCGCTCTCGCCGCAGTGGATTTGCTGAGGTAGCAGGGAGAATAGGCAAACGAGTAGAAACGTTGCCCGCGACGTCTCCCCGCAAGACGCCGCAAGTTACGTCTCCAGCCATAATTGGGCTGTATTCCAGAGTCCCGAGTACAGACGACTCACTTCCCCTGGTAGCTCACGCGCCAGATGGAGTTGGAGCCATCGTCGGTCACCAGCAATGAGCCATCCGGAGCCACGGTCACGCCCACGGGCCGTCCCCAGGCATCGCCGTTAGGCAGCACGAAGCCGGTTATGAAATCTTCGTACTGGCCGCTGGCGTGCCCAGTCTGGTGCAGCGGAATGCGGATCACCTCGTAACCGGCGCGCGGCGACCGGTTCCAGGAGCCGTGCTCGGCCACAAAGACATCGCCGTGATACTGCGCCGGAAACTGCTTACCGGTATAAAACGCCGGCTCCAGCGAGGCGCTGTGCGCCTGGATGAGTACGTCGGGAACGGTCACCTTGTTCTCCAGCGGCGGGTGCGGCTGGCCCTTCAAACGCGGGTCGGGATTGCTGCCCATGTACCACCACGGCCAGCCATAAAACCCGCCCTCCTGGACGTGAGTGACGTAATCGGGCACCAGGTTATTGCCCAACGCGTCGCGCTCGTTTACCGAGCACCATAGCTGGCCGGTCTTGGGATCAATGGCCAGGCCGCCGCCGGGATTGCGAATGCCCGAGGCATAGATGCGCATCCCGGAGCCATCAGGGTTGAACGCCAGAATGTTGGCGCGGTATTTTTCGGTGGGATGGGTTGAGGGATTATCCACGTTGGAGCGCGAACCCACGCCCACGAACATAGTTTTGCCGTCGGGGGAGAACTGGATGTCGCGTGTCCAGTGGCCACCGCCGGCGGGCAGATTGGCGATATGCTGGCCTTTACCCGCGGCCTGCATCTCGCCGTTGTGATATGGAAAACGCAGCACCTCGTTGGTGTCGCCGATGTAGACCCACTGTGGATTGGGGCCCGGAGGATAGAAGTTGATGCCATAGGGCCGGTTCAGTCCGCTGGCGAATACGGACATCTGTTCCGGCTTGCCGTTCTTGGTGATGCCGCGAAACACGCGCACATCGCCGGCCGCGCTCTCCGCCACGAAGATGTCGCCGTTGGGCGCGGTGCGGATCAGGCGCGGTCCGTCCAGTCCGGTAGCGTAGAGTTCCACCTTGAATCCGGACGGCGCCTGCGGCCACGCATTGGCCGGACGGGCAACTACATCCGGACCGTTATCTGCCGAAGACGTGGCGAAGGGGGCAGGCAAATCCTTCACCGTGATCTTGCGCATTTTGCCCGGCTGCTCGTAGCGGAAATCCGTGAAGGGCGGCTTGGGAGGCGGGTCCTTGATGGTGCTGGTCATGGCGCTGGCGGGCGCGGCCGGCCGGCTGACCGCTTGCCGTTGTGCGGGCTCGCCCAGCGACTTCACATAAGTCACAATTTCCCAGCGCACCTTCTTCGGCAGCTTGGCCCAGGAAGGCATGCCGTTTTGCGGGCTGCCCTTGGTAATGAACCAGAACACTTCGCCGGGGGTCACCGTCTCCATTCCTCCATCCACCAGGGAGGGGATGTTGCCCGAGCCCTGCGCGCTCTCCCCATGGCACCGGGCGCAATAGTGATGAAACAGTTCATGGCCGGTGTCCAGAGCCCGCGGGTTGGGAGCGTAAGGGTCTTTCAGCCGCTTGGCCGAAGCGGGCGCGTCATGAAAATTCTTGTTCTGCGCCCTTAAGGAAGGAACCACGGCAACTGCCACCGCGAAAGCTGTGAGCGAGCCCAGCACCACGCGCGTAGCTGTCTTCAATTCTCTCCTCCAGGACAAAAGTGCCTTTCATATGGATAGTTTGGATGCAGTTCTTGAGCGGGAGATTCGCAACAGAACAGTCTGGCGGCGAATATATCGGAAGGTGAGCTAAAAAGAAAGCTGGGGACGCGCGGCCGAAGCCATGCGCCCCAGGTTGGCAGCAGATTTCCCCTCAGCGTTTGGAGTCGCCCACCGCCCGCGGCGGCAGCGGCTCAATGGCGGACGCTGGAGGCGGAGCCAGGTGTTCCTGGACCTGATAGCTGGAAGCGATGCGGGCATGCGATATCGCCAGCGACGCCGCCGACATGTTGTTGGGATGCCGCGGCTCCAGCGCTCCGTAGCGGAAGCCGGTGGCGATCACCGTGATCTTGATCTGCTCCTTCAAGCTTTCGTCCTGGACGGCGCCAAAGATGATGTTAGCTTCGTCATCGGCCGCGCCCTGAATGATCTGGCAGGCTTCGTTGACCTCCCTCAAGGTGAGCGAACTGGATCCGGTAATGTTGATCAGCAGGCCGCGGGCGCCGAAGATGCCGCCGTTATCCAGCAGGGGCGAGGAGATGGCGCGTTTGGCCGCTTCCGCTGCCCGGCGCTCCCCGGAAGACATGGCCGTCCCCATCACGGCGTAGCCCATGCCCTCCATGGTGGTGCGTACGTCGGCAAAGTCACGGTTGATGATGCCGGGCACCTGGATGATATCGGAAATGCCCTGCACCGCCTGCCGCAGAACATCGTCCGCCACGCGGAAGGATTCGAAAAATCCCGCGGTATTGGCCACACTCAGCAGCTTTTCGTTGGGGATGACGATCACCGTGCCCACCGACTGCATGAGTTCGGCGATGCCCTGCTCCGCCTGCGCCATGCGCCGCTTGCCTTCGAAGGCGAACGGTTTGGTGACCACGGCCACGGTGAGCGCGCCCAGTTCGTTGGCCAGTGAGGCCACAATGGGGGCCGCGCCGGTGCCCGTGCCGCCACCCAGACCGGCGGTGACGAACACCATGTCCGAGCCTTCCAGGGCGTCAATCAGCTTGTCCGTGTCCTCTAGTGCGGCGCGGCGGCCCACTTCCGGGTTGGCGCCCGCGCCCAGGCCATTGCTTAGCTTGCTGCCGATCTGAATCTTCACCGGCGCGCGCGAAAGCCGCAACGACTGCAGGTCGGTGTTGGCGACCAGGAATTCCACGCCTTCCAGGCGCGCCTCGATCATGCGGTTCACGGCGTTCACCCCGCCGCCGCCTACGCCCACCACCTTAATTTTTGCCGGCGGTTGCGGTCCGTTGTCCATGCCAACCCGAAGTTCCATCACTTTGTCGCTCATAACCTCTCTTTTCGCGCGGGAAATAGAGTCCTGTAACTGCAGCGTAAGTGGTGCAGTCTGCGCGCACAATAAGGTGATAAGCGTAGAAGCGGACGTAGGGTTGTGGAAAAAGCGGAGGGTAATTGATGGACTGTCATCCTGAGCGAGGACGAGTTGAGCGCAGCGACACGGGTGCGAGCCGAAGGACCTTGTGCTCAGGGGAAGCGCAAGATGTTTCGACTCGCCGTCTCCGCTGACGCAGCTCCGGCTCGCTCAACATGACAGGCGTGAAATCATTCCCCTCCCGCGATCGCTATGCAGCGCCGCTGCTTTGTGATTCGAAGCTTCAGTTCCGGTGGTGAGCAGGTGCGGGCAGCGCAACCCTTCCGGTCACACCCTTTCCCTCCACAATGGTGTAGATCGCATCTGCTGGCAACCTGGGGAGCTTTTCCACTGCGCCGCTAGGCCAGCCCACTTCCACCGAGTCAATGGCGTCGGCTGAGCCCAGGCCGAAGTGCAGGCGCAAATCGCTTTGCGAAAGGTAGCCTGAGCCGCCCCGTACCTCATCGAACTGCATCGACGAGCCCGAATGCACAGTGACCCGGGCTCCGATAGCGGCACGGTTGCTCTTCGTTCCTATCAGCCGGAAAAGCACGTGATGGCAGCCGTCCTGGTTGTGATTCAGCAGCAGGGTTGGCTGCCCATCCATATTGGCCACCACCACATCCACGTTGCCGGTATTGAAGACGTCGCCAAAGGCCGCGCCTCGGCGAGACTGGGACGGAAGCGCGGCCAAGCCGGCAGCCGTCGCGACGTCCTCAAAAGTGCCATCGCGATTGTTGCGGTAGAGAAGCAGGGGCTGGCGATAGGGCGCGCTGCCCGCCACCTCATCCATCTGCGGGTAAACGTGTCCGTCGGCCACAAAAAGGTCGGGCCAGCCATCGTTATCCATATCGAAGAAACCCGTGCCCCAGCCCACCAGTGGATAGCTTGCCTGGCCCAGGCCAGAAGCCCAGCTGACGTCTTCAAAACCCTGCGTGCCCTGATTGCGGTAGAGGGTGTTGGGCTGGTCGGCAAAATTGCTGACGAAGATGGAAAGCCGTCCGCTGTGGTTGTAATCCGCAAAGTCCACGCCCATGGAGCCAAGCGCGTTGCCGTCGGCATCCAGCGCCGCGCCCAGCAACATGCCGGTCTCCTTGAAAGTGCCGTTGTGCTCATTGTGATAGAGGTACTTAGGAGTGGAATCGTCGGCCACAAACAGGTCGGGCCATCCGTCGTTATCGTAATCGGCCCACTCCACGCCTAAGCCGTAATAGCCGTCGGCGTCGGCCACGCCCGCCTTCTTGGAAACCTCTTCGAAGGTGCCGTCGCCGCGGTTATGGAACAGCAGATCGCTCTCGCCCACCATGCCCCAAGGCCCGCACTGAACGGCCACGCCCTTATAGCGGCAGAACTGCTTGCTGCCGGGCACGGGCAAATGATTCATGTCGAAGTGGACGTACCGGGAAACGAACAGGTCCACGTAGCCGTCGCGGTCATAATCTGCCCAGGCGGCGCCCGTGCTGAAACCACCGCCGCGCACCCCGGCCTTGTCGGTAACCTCTTCGAAGGTGCAATCGCCTTTATTGCGGTAAAGGGCATTGCCCCCGTAGCCGGTCACGTAAAGATCGAGGTTGCCATCGTTGTCAAAGTCGCCGACTGCCACACCCATGCCCCAGCCCTTGCGGGTCAGGCCGGCGCGCTGGCTGATGTCGGTGAAGGTGCCGTTCGGCTCCTGATGCCAGAGCGTCACCATGGCATCGCCGCCCCGGCGGTAGCGCTCCACGGTTGATCCGTTGACCATGACTATATCGAGCCGGCCGTCGTTGTCGCAGTCGAACAGCCCGATGCCGCCGCTGATGGATTCGACTACATAGCGCTTTTCCGGCGCGGAAAGGTGAGAAACTCGTAAGCCCGACTGCCACCCGATGTCCTCGAAGCGAGGCACGGCAACGGTATTTTGGCCCGGCGCCACTTTCTTACCCAGCGGCAATACGGGCCGCCTGGTCACAACCGGGGCGGCAGGCTTGGCGCTCGGAACCTGGGCACATCCAAGAACCGTCCCCAGAAGGTGGACCAGAAGCACACAGCCAACTTGGAATGGGCTCGGCAGAACACGTTCCAGACCCTCCCATCAGCCAAAAGAGACAAAAAAAAGCCCTGGCCGCCGCGGAGCGGCCAGGGCGAGGATTTGCTAAGCGACCTCTAGAAGATGAACTTCAGGCCCAACTGCAGGATGCGCGGGTTGTGCGCCGAACTGGAGTTCAGGAAGTCAGCCTGCCCAATGCAGGACGCGC
>Ga0075271_10000091_pt1 | contig 11403 bp, 10 predicted proteins | sample SF_Rice_5C_0N_30_FD_69775 | JGI IMG/M metagenome (GOLD analysis project Ga0075271, IMG submission 69775) | Rice paddy soil microbial communities from Twitchell Island, California, USA - SF_Rice_5C_0N_302 | ecosystem: Environmental > Terrestrial > Soil > Paddy field/soil | place: USA: Twitchell...
CCGTTTTGTGAAGGGAACTGCGGGCAGCCGGCTTGCGTATGTGGTGGTAGACTGGCGCGGAGCGGAGGCGCCGCAGCATGGACATTTTCGCTTTCGTCTTCTTCCCCTTCCTGTTCGGGCCGTTTTTTGGCTTCGGCTTCTTGGTTTACTTTGCCCCCACGATTGTGGCGCTGGCGCGGCACAAGCGGAACACGCTTTCCATTTTTCTGTTGAACCTCTTCCTGGGCTGGACCTTGATCGGCTGGATTGTCGCTCTGGTGTGGGCGAGCACAGTTGACGTTCCGGCGCCGGCGCGCTAGGAACCGCAGCCGCGGAACCAGGCAATTCTGGGCGCCCCCCTCCGTTTGCTCACCCTTCCATGTGTCGCGCATCACCGCAACCCAGCCGCCAAGGGGCGACCATGAAGATGAGCCGGGCGCGACCCACGGGCTGAAGACCAGGACGAGCGAACCTGCTCACCTTCGGTTCGAACGAACCGACGGTCCGTGTGCCGCGCTCGGCAAGCTTTCTGAAAGGAATACGAGCATGGCACAAACCGCCTTCGCCAATGCTGCTGATGTGGAAACTGAGCGTTTGAAGACCGCAGTTGCCGACGCCCTGGAGGATGGAGTGCACGCCGCACGCCGCGCCATGAAGCACGGCCTGTCTGTAGCCGAAGACATCATGGACGACGCCACCCACGAGGTGAAGCGCCACCCGCTGCAGGCGGTGGCTACCACTTCCGTACTATCCTTTACGGCCGGAGTACTGGTGGGCTGGATCATATTCGGGCTAAGAAAACGCTGACCTCCCGGAACTTGTCGGCTGCAACTTGGGGCCGCCCGGGAACGCAGGTTGAAACGCATCCGGTAACCAGCTTCCGGTGGCGCTGCGGTTTTGTGCGCCTCCCCGGCCAATCAGCGCTAAGCTAGTAGAGAAGGAGTTGGGGAATGCCCACCAGATCCGCAGCCAAGCCGCCACGCGCTCCTGATTCAGCCCAAGCCGTCGAACATCTCAGCCGGGCCCGCCAGGTGCTGAAGAGCCTGCGCGAAAAACTGGAAGACGCCGAGCACCACGCCCAGTTGGATGAGGCCATCACCAAGGTGGAACTGGCTCTGAGCGCGTTGACCATTCAGACCGGCGGCTTTCTCTAACCAGGGCGCAGGCGGCAGCTTCCTGCCGGCCGCGGTCTGGGGGTGGAGGCACAAAGCCCTGGAAGTGACATTCACCCCGGAAGAGCACGAATTAATCACCGAAACCCTGGAAGAACACCATCGCGAATTGCTGCGTGAGATCTGCCGTACCGAGCATCGCGAGTTCAAGGCGGTGCTGCGCCGCCGCCGCGAAGAAATGGTCTAGGGCGTGCTCAACAAGCTGGCCAGGTACGCCTCGGCGGCGTGAGCATCAAGCCGGTGATTCTGGTTTAGAACGCCAGGCTCACGGCCATCAAGGTGAGGTCATCGCTTAGTGCGGCAGTGCCGCGAAATCTATCCAGGTCCTTCCGGCAGGCGCCCAGCAGGATTTTCGGCTCCGCTCCGCAATCAGCCGCCAACTGGCGCAAGCGCTCCGCGCCGTAAGCCGTCCCGGAACTATCCTCCGCTTCCGTCAGGCCATCGGTATAAAGCAGCAGGCTCTCGCCCGGCCGCAAATGCACTCGCGAGAGGGCAAATTCCTGGCTGCAAAACATGCCCAGGGGCAGGCCGGTGGAGGGGACTTCCGCCACCTCGCCGGCATGGATGTGCAGGCAAGGCAGGTGGCCGGCGTTGCAGAGTTCGACCTCGCCGGAGGCCCGCGCGTGCCCACACACCAGGGTCGCGTAGTGAGTGGACAGGGTGGTTTCGCAGAAAGCGCGGCTGGCCTGAGTAACCAGTTCGCCCAGGGGCAGGCCGGCGGAGATAAGAGCGCGGAACAGGGCGTGCAGATTGGACATCAACATGGCGGCGGCGATGCCTTTGCCGGAAACATCGCCCAGCATGAAGTACAAGCCGCGATCGGCGCCATCCACGACGTCGCAATAATCGCCGCTGACCAGGCCGGCTGGCTGATAATGATAAGCAATCTGCCAAGGGCCAAAGCGGGAGTCGGCTTTGGGCAGCAGCCCGCTCTGAATCTGGCGCGCCAGCCGCAAGTCGTGCTCCAGCGCCCGCTGGTCCGCAGGGGTGAGGTGATCGAGACAGAAACAGGCAAGCGGGTCGGCGGCCAACCGTTCCGGTTCAATGGCGTCGTGGCAGAGCTGGCAAAGCCCATAAGTGCCACTGTCCATGCGTTCCAGGGCCTGGTCCACCTGCTGCAGCAAATGAATCACTTTCGCGCCCGGAGACAAGCCGGTGATGGATTTTTGCAGCGTATGCCGCCGATTCAAGAGTTTTTCACGCAGGATGGGGTCGAGGGAGGTGGCCATTTCTTCTCCAGTAACGCCCCCAGCATACGTGAAATGATTTGGCATCGGCCATCCGAAGCTTGCGCCCTATTGCCGGGAGAGAGCAAAAATGGCAGGATTTAGGGCGAACCAGCTGTGAAGTGACCAAAGTGCGGTCCCCGGCGCCGACTTCGCAGTTTTGCCCGCGGCCGCCGCGGTAGCGGCCCTATGACCTTCTGAACCGAGGAGTTGCGGGCGAGCCCGCTTTCCCAACCATCCCGGAAGGGAGGGCCGCCCGTTACTTCAGTTACTTTCGCCTGTTTCCCCAGCAAAAATACAATTCATGCTGAGAAAGTGCTTTGGCCGGAACTGGTTATGGTGCCTCCGCCGAACACTGAATGTCCTTTTCGGTGAAATGAGGACGATTGTCCCAACACACCATAATGCGGCGCTCGACTCGGATTCGGTGGCAAATCCCGATCCAGATCACGAGTGTTGATCCACGTTTTCCATTTAATGAAACTTGCGAAACCGTGGCCGTGAATGCGCACGGCTGTGGAGTGATTTGCCACATTACTCTGGAGAAGGGCACGCCGGTAAAAGTGGGATTGCTGCCCGATAATCGCGAGGTCATGGCGCACATCGCCGACGTGGTAAAGCTGGGAGAGGACGGGCGCGCCTGGTTGTTGGGAGTGCAACTGGACGTGCCGGGCAACGTGTGGGGGGTGCGCAATCCGCCCCATGACTGGGAAAAATCAATTGCCGGTCAGGGGGAGAAGGCGGGGGCTCCGCTCGCTGCCAGTGCTGCCGCCGGGGCCGGAGCTTCAGGCGTGGCCGCTTCCACAGCAACGCTGGCGGCGCCCGAATTCTCCATTGTGAATCCCGCGCCGCCGGCAAGCCCTCCGGTTGCCGTGCAAAGCGTGGCTGTAGCCCCGCCTCCAAAAATTGATGCAGCCAAGCCGGCAACCGCGGGCCACGACAATGGCGGCTCCGGACAGCGCGCTTCCGAGTCGGAAGGAAGCAATGGCGCGCAAACTGGCGGAAGGCTGGCGTACACCGTCCGCGATCGCGACTGGGTGGAATTGCGCCGGCAGATGGGAGAACACCTGCAAGATCTGATGTGGCAGGTGGACGATCAGGTCGAAACCAAGCTGGAACACTGGAAAGAGCAGATGGTGGATGCCGAGGCGCGGCTGGAGTCGCTTTGCCAGCTCCAGGACCGGCTGCAAGCTCACGTCACTGTGCTCAGCGAGATCGTCAAAGAGAAAGTTAAGCCGGAGGCAGAAAGCAGCAGCCCAGCGGGAGCTTCGGACGCGGCGTCCCACGCTCAAGCCGGCGACTCCGGGCAGGCGGCGGCGAGTGCGGCCCAGGTAGAGGAAATCCGGCAGCTGCAGCAATGGATGCAGTCCCTCATTCATCTGGTGCCGCAGGCGGTGGAGCAGCATGCCAACGAGGCGGTGGGAGCAGCGGAACAGAGACTGCACGCGCAGGCAGAAGAACAATTTGAGGGCCTGCGAAAGCAGCTGGCAGAACTGCAGGAGCGCCTGCAGGAGGCAACAGCAACCCAGTCCTCCGCCGCCCAGCAGGGCGTGGCGGAAGAGGAGAGGCGCAAGGCGTCAGAAGATGCTTTGCAGGCCACCGGCGAAGAAATTCGGGCATCCCTGCAGCACTCCCTGCGCGAGCAAACAGAAAAACTGCAAGACCAGCTTAAGCAGGCACAACAGGCGGCACAGGATGAGGCCGAGCGTCTGCGCAAGCTGCAGGAAGAGGCGGCGGCGCAGACGAACCAACGCTCGGCTGACGCCAGTGACCAAGCGGAGCAGCTCAGGGCGGCGCAAAACAGCGTGCGCGAAATCGGCGATCAGTTGCGAGCCGAGCTGCGCGCCACTCTGCAGGCCGAGCTGGAGGCCCAGAAGCAGCAAATGCAGCAAGCCGCAGCGGCGGTGGAGGAGAAATCCAGCCGTCTGCAAGCTCAGATCAGCGAACTCAGCGCCAGCTGCGAGGAAGCGCGCCGCGCGCGCGAGTCGCTGGAGTCCATGGTGGCATCGTTGACCCAGGCGGCCAGCCAGCAGATCAAGGAAGATGTCACCACCGGGCTGCAAAGGTTCACCAGCGAAGTGCAGCAGGAGGCCGAGCGCCGGGAAAAGGAAATCGCGGAGAAGGTGGCGGAGGCACAGCGACTCGCCGCCAGCGCGCAGGAACAGCTGCGGCAAATAACCAGGCAGTCGGGCGAACTCTCTGCCCGGCTGGAGCAGGGAGAGCGCAATCGCGAATCCCTGCAAGAACAACTGGAATCCGCCATCTCGGCGGCTGAGCAGAGAGTGGAGAGCAGCGCCGCCGGGCTTCTGCAGCGGGTGGGCAGTCAGTCTGAGGAACAAATCAAGCGCCTGGAAGAGCAGGTGAGCGCGCAGCAGAAAAAGCTGGACGAGTTGACTCAGCAAAGGCAACAAGAGCTGCGTTCGGCGCTCGACGCGCACATGGCGGAATTGCGCAATTCCTCGGAAAGCATGCTGCGCAAGGTAAGCGATGAGCTGCGCGGGTCACTCAATAGCCATCTGAAGGAGGAATTCGCCAGCCAGCGCCACATCTGGGAGAAGCAGAGAGAGGCCAGCCAGGCGGAGAAGGCATGGGTGGAGACCCGGGCCAACGAGCTGGCGGGCCGCTGGGAAGCAAGGCTGCAGGGCTACATCGAGCGCGCTACCGGCGAAGCGGTGAATAAGCTGCGCACCGATGTGGAGAGGGCGGCAGCCGAGATCATCCGCGAGCAGATGGAGGCGGTCGAGAAACGTCTGAGCCGTTCGCTGGAGCCGGTACTTTTGCGTGCCGAGAACAGCAGCCACGGTCTGGAGAAGCTGCTGGCTTCAGTTCAGCAGGAAACGCAGCGCGCGGAGGCGGAGAACGCTGCCTTCCAGCGCCACAGAGATGGCGCCCAGGACTGGATGGAAAAGCAGATGGAGCGGCTGCGGCAGGCGGTGCACGACGCTGTGGTCGAGACCAGCGGGGAAATCAAAGGCCGCATCCACATGGCGGTGGAGATGGCGCGCGAACCCATCGAGCAGCGCAGCCGGGAAGCCCAGCGCCAGGTGGAGGAACTGGCGGAACGCAAGTCGCGGGAAATGAGCGATCGCCTGATGGAATTCGAGAAGGCCATGACCCCGCGGCTGGAGAAGCATCTGGCCGAAGTGATGGAAAAATTCCAGAAAGATACCAGTGAAATAGCTCAGAAGTCGGTTCACCGCTGCCAGGACGACCTGGCGGAGACTCTGGATTCCATGCTGCACCTGGTGCGCGGCAAGCGCGAGGGCAAGGCAAAGTAAGACTTACTCGCTTATTACCAGCTCCCCGTTTTCCACCCGCAGATCTTTCACGAATAGCGGCAGCTTCATTTTTTCGCGGTTCTCCGGGTCGGCCAGCTTGTGCTGCAGCGCGGGATTGACCATAGAGACGGGCACACTTAAGTCCCCCACCTTGAATTCCGTGGGTTCAAAGGTAACGTAGCCATTTCGACTGCCCAAGTGGCCGGCTACAGTGATGTAAACGTCCCTGCCATAGAGCTCGGTCAGGAACTGCCCCTTCACTATGTCATCGTCAAAGCTTACCAGGGTGGACTTGATGGGCACCTGTTCGGCTGCGGGCTGTGGCGCAGGCTGCGAGGCTGGACGGGGACCCGCCGACGCAATTTGCGGAGCCGTTGCCTGCACGATAGCGGCATTCACCTCGGGTGCGGTGAAGTGGACTTCGGTGCCCGTATCACCTGCCGCCTGCGCATTGGCCAGTTCGGTAAGCTTCTGCTGGAAAGACTCGGCGTTCTGCTGGACCACAGCCGGATCGAGGGCCGGGGCGACCGGGGCGGGACTCTTCAGCAGCAGCAAGATACCGATTACCAGCCCGCCAAAACTCGCCCAGCGCACCACCCGGTAGATCTGCTTGATTTGCTCCATCCTGAGTACGCTAGCCCATCCCGCGTCAAGGTCAAGTGACCGGAGGGCTAATCCGCAGGGTACAATCGCGGCCATGGCTGAAGGCGAACTGCGGAGCAAGGCGGCGCTGGTAACGGGAGGAGCGCGGCGGATCGGGCGGGAGATCGCCCTGGCCCTGGCGGCAGCTGGCGCAGACGTGGCCATCACCTACCTGGAATCAGCGCGTGAAGCGCGGCAAACAGCTGAGGACATTCGCCGAATGGGGGTACGGGGCGTTGCCCTGGCCTGCGATGTGCGGCAGGAAAGAAGCGTGCGCAACGCGGTTAAAAGAGTAGCAGGCGAATTCGGCGGCCTGGACGTGCTGGTCAACAACGCCGCCATTTACGAGACGGTGGAGTTCGAAAAGATCACTCTGCGCCGGTGGGACGATATGTTCGCCGTCAATGCCCGCGGTCCGTTCCTGATGTCGCAGGCCGCGCTCAAGCCCCTGCGGCAGCGCCAGGGACGCATCATTCACCTGGGTTCCCTGGGTGGGCTGCGGCCCTGGGCTACTCATGCTCACTACTGCGCTTCCAAGGCGGCGCTCACCATGCTGACACAGGTGATGGCCAAAGCGCTCGCACCGGAAATCGCGGTGAATTGCGTGGCCCCAGGGATGATTGACCTGGGAGACGGCAGGGATGCCGCCTTGCTGAGACGAGTGGGGAGGAAGACTCCTATGCAGCGCAATGGAAGGGCGGAGGAAGTGGTGCGCGCGGTACTTTTCTTCGCCACCGCACCCCTGTTTGTTACCGGGCAGGTGCTGGCCGTGGATGGCGGGCTGGGACTGGAGTAAATGTGTCCCGGTGCAATGGGTCCGCGAAGAGCCCAAATAGCCCAGGTCTGATGAAAAATGCAACAGGCAATCCAGGGGCCGCAACGCCCCAGAGATTTTCAACATGGTTGTGGAAAATTATGTGGAAAACTGGGTCAGTATCGAAGTAAGCCTCTCAACATACGTAACTTCTACGGGTTGCACCTGTTAAAGTGCGCAGCTGCAGGAAGAAAATCACAGCGACTCAAAATTGAAGGTGCGCATAGACAAGTTGCTGGTGCAAAGGAAGCTGACGCCCTCGCGGGAGCGCGCCCAGGCCCTGGTGCTTGCCGGACGTGTGCTGGTCAATGGGCAAAAGGTTGAAAAAGCGGGGGCGGAGGTGGATTCAGAGGCGGAAATCCGCCTGCTGGGACCGGACCTGAAATATGTGAGCCGCGGCGGTTTGAAGCTGGAAGGGGCGCTGCATCATTGGAAGGTGGATGTGGCGGGGAAGATCTGCCTGGACGTCGGGGCGTCCACGGGCGGTTTTACCGATTGCCTGCTGCAACACGGGGCGGCGCGCGTGATTTCATTAGACACCGGGTATGGACAAATTAACTTCCGCCTGCGGCAGGATGCCCGGGTGCGCCTCCTGGAAAAGACCAATGCGCGCTATCTGAAACCCGAGGATATCGGGGACGCCGTGGACCTGGTGGTCATGGACGTGTCATTTATCTCCGCAACCCTGGTGCTGCCGGCAGTCGTGGCTGCCGCATTTCCAGCTGCGCGACGTGTTAACAAAAAGCTAATTGTGCTGGTAAAACCGCAATTTGAGGTAGGCAGGGAAAGGGTGGGAAAAGGCGGGATTGTGCGCGACCCGGAAGCGCAAAAGCAAGCGGTGGAGAAGGTGCGCGTGCAGTTGCTGGAACTGGGCTGCCGCGAAACCGAGGTCACGGAGTCTCCCATCCTGGGAGCACAGGGCAATCGGGAATTCCTCTTGTATGGCACGTTCTAGGGGCCGGCGGCTGACCAGCTTCAGGCGCAGGCTGTACAATCAGCGATTCTGATTCAGGGACATAGTGGACATGAAATCGGCCGCCATTTTTTCCAAGCCCGCCAAACCGGAACTGGCGCAAATTGTGCCGGAACTGCTGCGCTGGTTCCAGGAGCATGACTACAAGGTGGTGGTGGACCATGAGACGGCGGCCTACGCTTCCGGACCGGAGGTGGTGGAACGTTCAGCGGTGGCCGCCCGCAGCCCCAAGTTTGTGGTCGTGCTTGGGGGCGACGGCACATTGCTGGCGGCGGCACGCGCCGTAGCCAGGGCCGGAATACCCGTGCTGGGGGTAAACCTGGGCTCGCTTGGCTTTCTGACCGAAGTGCCACTGGCGGACCTTTATTCCACCCTGACGGGCATGGACCAGAACAAGTGCGGCACGGAACTCCGCTCCATGCTGGATTGCCAGTTGCTGCGCGAGGGTAAATGCGTAGCCCAGTATCACGCGTTAAATGATGTGGTGGTGAACAAGAGCGCCATCGCGCGACTGGCCGATTTCGACCTTTATATTGACCAGGATTTTGTCTCCAACTACAAGGCAGACGGACTTATCGTGGCCACGCCCACGGGTTCGACGGCGTATTCGCTGGCGGCGGGAGGGCCCGTCCTTATGCCCTCGGTGGAAGGTTTTGTGATCACGCCGGTTTCGCCCCATGCGCTCACCCACCGGCCCCTGGTGGTGCGCGACTCGGTAGAAATTTCCATCGTGGTCAAGGCGGCGGAGGAGAATGCTTTCCTCAGCGTGGACGGCCAAGTCGGCATGCCGTTGCTGGAAGGCGACCGGGTTACCTGCCGCAAGTCGCAGCACAAGGTGCAGTTGTTGCGCATGAAGCGGACATTTTTCGATGTGCTGCGTACCAAGCTGAAGTGGGGACAGAGATAGTGGCCAGTGGTCAGTGGCCAGTTGCCAGTGGTCAGTTGGGACGCGCCAGCGCTGACCTGTTTTCGCCCAGGACTTAATGCCCATAGCTCGAATCAAATCGCTTGCAGGCTGCAATTTCGCGGTTCAACTCATGCTCCTGCTCGTTTTGGAGGGCGCGATTTGGGCGCAGGACCAGAACCGGCCGTCGGCGGACCTGATCATAACCAACGCCAAGGTGTACACGGTAGATAAGCAGCAACCGCGGGCGGAAGCGGTGGCGGTGCTGGGGGAACGCATTGCGGCGGTGGGCAGCGCCTCAGCCATTGACGCCTGGCGCGGACCGGGGACGCGGGTGATTGACGCCGGCGGCAGGCTGGTTTTGCCCGGCTTCAACGATGCCCACGTGCACTTCTTGGACAGCGGGCTGGGGCTGGCCAGCGTGCAACTGAAAGATGCCGGCAGCCCGCAGGAGTTTGCGTCACGCATCGCGCAATACGCGGCCAAACAGCCTAAGGGACGGTGGATCCTGGGAGGAACCTGGGACGAGCAGCGCTGGAACCCGCCCCAACTGCCCACCCGGGAGGTGATTGACAAGGTCACACCTGACAACCCGGTGGCCGTGGGGCGATACGACGGCCACATGTATCTGGCCAATTCCCTGGCACTGAAGCTGGCGCACGTCACGGCCGCGACTCCCGATCCGCCCGGGGGAGAGATCGTGCGGGACGCGCACGGCAATCCTACGGGCATTCTGAAAGACGCGGCCAAGAGCCTGGTCGAGGCAGTCATTCCGCCGCTCAGCCATGAGCAACGGCTGGAAGCCGCGCGCAGCGCCCTGGCGCTCGCCCGCAAGGTCGGCGTGACCAGCGTGCAGGAGATGGCCAATTCCAATGAGGATTTGTCGCGCAACCTGAAGACTTACGAGGAGCTAGAGGAAAAAGGAGAGTTGACCAGCCGCATCTACGTGGCGCCTCTGATTGACGACTGGGAGAGTTACGCCCGGGTTGGCATGCGGCACGCCTTCGGCTCCAGCCTTCTGCGCACGGGCGCGATGAAAGCATTTGCTGACGGTTCGCTGGGATCAACTACGGCCTACTTTTTCCAGCCTTATACAGATGACCCCAAAACTCGCGGCCTGCTCACCGACGAAATGCAGCCACTTTCCAAGATGCGCGCGCGCCTGATCGGAGCCGACAAGGCGGGTTTGCAACTCTGCGTGCACGCCATCGGCGATGAGGCAATTTCTCTGGTACTGGACCTGTATCAGGATGTGGTCAAAGCCAATGGAGAAAAGGATCGGCGCTGGCGCATCGAACACGCCCAGCACATGGCGCCCAAGGATTTTGAGCGCTTTGCCCGGCTGGGAGTGATCGCCTCGGTGCAGCCCTATCATGCCATTGACGACGGGCGCTGGGCGGAACGCCGCATTGGACCGGAGCGGATCAAGACCACCTATGCATTTCGGACATTTCTGGATCAGGGCGTACGACTGGCGCTGGGCACCGATTGGGACGTAGCGCCGCTCAACCCCCTGCTGACCATTTATGCGGCGGTGACGCGAGCCACCCTCGATGGCAAGAATCCCAACGGCTGGATGCCGGAGCAGAAGCTCAGCGTGGCAGAAGCAGTGCAGGCCTACACCATGGGCTCGGCTTATGCGGAATTTCAGGAAAAAGAGAAGGGCTCGCTCACGCCCGGCAAACTGGCCGACATGGTGATTTTAAGCGACGACATCTTCACCATTGATCCCAAGCTGATCCGAAACGTGGAAGTGGAAACTACCATCGTGGGCGGCAAGGTGGTGTGGCAAAGGACGGCGCAGTAGCCTGGCGCGATGTCCTATATGATGTCAAAAGAAGGGTCCTTGAGCGATCGTGACGGGCATTGGCATCCCCACCTGATGTTCTTCGTTTCAGGAACCGATGCTGCCGCCTGGGGAGCAAATCTCACAAGGTCCCCGATTCTGGCGGCCGATGACAAGCAAGACCGAATGACGGTGTTTCTGATTGCCGTCCGCAAAGTGGTCAGACGGCCCGCCTGATTCCAGGGGCGGAGGCCTCCGGGTTAAGGCTTCAGGTTTTCCAGTCGCAGCAGGTCAGAAAGTTTCTCCCGGCGCCGGATAAGGCGCGCCTTACCGCCATCCACCAGAACCTCGGCGGGACGCGGGCGGGTGTTGTAGTTGGAGGCCAGCACCATACCGTAAGCGCCGGCGTCGAGGATGGCCAGCAGATCACCATCCTTCACCGGCGGCATCTCGCGGCCGCGGGCAAAAAAGTCTCCCGTCTCGCAGATGGGGCCAACCACGTCGAACAATTCGTGCTCGCCGGCCGGACGGAGCAGGACGGGCACGATTTCGTGGTAAGCGTCGTAGAGTGCGGGCCTGAGCAGGTCATTCATGGCCGCATCCACCACCAGAAATTTCTTGCCGTTGTT
>Ga0075271_10000092_pt1 | contig 11335 bp, 9 predicted proteins | sample SF_Rice_5C_0N_30_FD_69775 | JGI IMG/M metagenome (GOLD analysis project Ga0075271, IMG submission 69775) | Rice paddy soil microbial communities from Twitchell Island, California, USA - SF_Rice_5C_0N_302 | ecosystem: Environmental > Terrestrial > Soil > Paddy field/soil | place: USA: Twitchell...
TCCGCCCCTATTTGGTCTTGCTCCGTGTGGGGTTTGCCATGCCCCGTCCATTGCTGGACGGGCGGTGCGCTCTTACCGCACCTTTTCACCCTTACCCTTGCGGGCGGTATATTTTCTGTGGCACTTTCCGTTGACTTGCCTTGAAGCAAGCCCCCCGGACGTTATCCGGCACACCGCTCTGTGGAGTTCGGACTTTCCTCCCCCGCCACCGCGCAGCCTGGTAAGTCCAGCGTTCGCAGAGGCAGCGGCGACCGTCCGGTCCGACTGCCAACAATCAATTATAGGCGATTCAAGACGGGCTCTCCTCATCCATTTGCGGCAGGCAGATTTCCTTTTTGGGTCTCTTGCGACAGTTATGCGCTGCCTCCGCGACAACAAGGTACTCAACATTGGCGCTGCGGCCAACTACCTGGCAGCAAAGCACGCAGGTTGAACGCATCACCCCGGTGGGCGTTTCCCGAGCGCGGATGAACAGCGAGTTCATGTCGGGCCATCCAAAAGTATTCGTAAACATAGTCTCAGCTGCCGGTCGAGCCGGACGAAGGATAAGATGCGAAATAGCACCAGTTCGGTTCTGTTTCGCTGAGTGCAGCGCGGAGTCCCGGAACAGGTAAAAGGCAATTCCGGACGGGCGGTTTGCTGTGTCTCTGCTAAACTTGGCAGGATTACATGAACACCTCGGAAGCTGTCCGAATCGCGTTGCTGTCACTGTGGGCCAATAAGTTACGTTCGGTGCTGACGCTGCTTGGCGTGGTGATCGGCGTAGCGGCGGTCATTGCGGTGGTGACTTTTGTCAACGGTATCAACGCGTACGTGGCGGAGCGGATTTTCCGTTTGGGCGCCGACGTTTTCGTCGTCAGCAAGATGTCGCCCGTGATCACGAGCGCGGACCAGTTGCTGCAGGCGGAAAAACGCAAGGACATCACGATTGACGAGTTCAGGGCTGTTGAAGAGGGATGCAAGCATTGCCAGTACGTAGCGGCCTCGGTCACCTGGCCCAACGGGAAAGTGAAGTACGCCCAGCAGTCGAGCAGTGACACGTTCATCCGTGGCTGGACGCCAGGCATGGCGCCGATCTATGACCTTGAGCTGACCGCAGGTCGAGCGCTTACGCAGAGCGACATGGACACCGGCGCCCCGGTTGCGATCGTGGGAGCGGATATCGCAGAGAAATTACTGGCGGGCGTCGATCCGATCGACAAGGAGATCCGAGTCGACGGGCGTCTTTACAACGTGATCGGCGTGGGTAAAAAGGAAGGCAAGACGCTTGGGCAGAGCCGCGATAACTGGGTAGTGATTCCGATGAGCGCGTGGCTGCGTCAGTATGGCGCGCGACAGAGCATCACGATACTGGCGAAAGGCTACGGACTGGGCCCGAGCATGGACATCGCAATGGATGAGGCGCGTGTGATCATGCGCTCAAGGCGGCATGATCTGCCGGGTAAGAACGACAGCTTTGCATTGGAAACAAACCAGAGCTTCATGGGCATCTGGAGCTCGATCTCAAGCAGCTTTTTCATTGCGATGATCGCAATCGCTTCGATTTCGCTGGTTGTGGGTGGCATCGTGATCATGAACATCATGCTGGTGTCGGTCACGGAACGAACCAGGGAGATCGGCATTCGCAAGGCAATGGGGGCGCGCCGCAGCGACGTCTTGCGGCAGTTCCTGATGGAGTCGGTAACACTGGCCAGCGTCGGCGGATTGATCGGAGTGGCGGTCGGCATCGGAGTGGCGAAGGTGGTGACGCTGCTGGTCGGAATGCCTTCGGTGATTGCTTTATGGTCGGTACTGATCGGATTCGGCGTGGCGGCGGCTGTCGGGATTTTCTTCGGGGTATATCCGGCGCAGCGCGCGGCAAAACTGGATCCGATTGCGGCACTCAGATTCGAATTGTGAGCGAAGCATGATTGCTCTCGGGCGGCGCAGAGTTTGCTCACTGATACTCCTTTTCTGACAGCCCGAGTTTCATAAGGCCAGGTTCTCATCATGCACAGAAGCGACTTCGGCGAAGTGGTCCGGATGGCACTGGACACGATCTGGAAGAATAAGCTGCGCTCCGGCTTGACGATTCTGGGGATCGTGATCGGAGTGTCGGTGGTGATCGGCATTTCGTCCGTGGTGCGGGGCCTGAACTCGAACGTATCGGGCGCGATCAGCAGCATGGGTTCCGACCTGATCTTTTCGTTCCATCTCGACATCTTTACTTTCGGGCGCATGCCGGAAGAGATGCGTAAACGCAAGGAGCTGACCTTCGAGGATGCCGAGGCAATGAAGTCGTTGCCGCATGTAAAAGCGGTTACGGCCAGCATCCGTTACTTCCGGCCCGAACTGGGAGTCGGGACCTATGCTGTCAAGTACAACGGAAGGAAAGCGAAAAACACTATCCTTGAAGGCGATACAGCGTCGGCGAAAGACGTCTACGATACGTCGCTGAAAGAGGGGCGGTGGTTTTCGGATATCGACGATGAGCGGCGGGCGAATGTGATCGTGTTGGGGTCGGAAACAGCCAAGACGCTGTTCGAAGGTGCCGATCCGCTATCGAAAGAAATCAACATCGAGGGGCAGCTTTTCACGGTCGTCGGGGTTGCCGAGCCGACGAAACAAGCATTTGGCGGCGGCGGATCGAACCCCGAGGACAACAAAGTCTTCTTCCCGCTGCGGACTTTCCGCAAACTGCACCCCGAGCAAAAAGCCTACTGGATCACGGCCAAGGCCACGTCGCATGACGACATGGGGCGGGCGCAGGATGAGATTCGCGAACTGCTGAGGCGCCGGCGCAAGGTACCTCCTAACAAGCCGGACAATTTCTCCGTTTTCACGCAGGATTCGATGTCCGAAGTCTGGAACCAGGTGAGCGGCGGCATCTTCATCTTCATGTTCGCCGTTTCGAGCGTGGCTTTGATCGTGGGCGGCGTCGGCGTGATGAACATCATGCTGGTGTCGGTGACGGAGCGAACACGGGAAATCGGCGTGCGGAAGGCGATCGGCGCGCGTAAGCGGGACGTGCTTCTGCAGTTCACGCTCGAAGCAATGACCTTGTGCGCGGTGGGCGGCCTGGTGGGAATCGCGGTGGGCGGCATACTCACGTATGCCTTGCGGTTCGTTTGGGATTCGCTACCGGCGAGCATGTCAATGTTCTGGACGCTGCTGGCGTTCGGCGCGTCTGCCGCGATCGGGTTGCTGTTTGGTATTTATCCTGCCTGGAAAGCAGCGAATCTGGACCCCATTGAGGCCTTGCGCTACGAATAGTTTTTGCGCTTGGACCAACGGAAAACTTCCGCAAAATGATACAGCAACTCTGCACTGACGTTTGGGCAATCCCCACGCGTGCGCGGAAACACGGGCGTTTTCTGGGTTACCCACATCCATTTCCACAGAAGCTGTGGGAATGTGCTGCGGCGATGTGTTTTGCGAGCGCGCCGAGAAAAGGCGTTGCTGTTGTTCGTGATGTTTTATGGCGTGTTTGCGAAATGAAAAACATGCACCACTGGTTGTTCATACCCGGCGCGCGCGCATGGGCAGCAGATATCGCGGTGATACCCACACGCATTTCCACAGAACTGTGGAAGGAATGCACGTCAGGATCGGCTGTTTTGTGATTACCGTCTGAACACTTGCCATCCAAATTGTTGCCGTGCTTATTCCGTCGGGTGGCATGAAGCCGCACGGGCCACGGTTTTCGGCTTTCGTAAGCTCTGTTAAGCTGACATTCTTCGATGACTCAGGCACTCCTCAACCTGGTGCAGTTTGTGACGGGGCTGCTGGCCGCTTGCGGCTGCGGCTACTACGTGCTGTGCCTGTGGAGCGCAAATTCATTTCGCAGGTACTGGCGCGCACGCGCGAGGGCGGAGTCATATCGGTTCACGCCCCCAGTGAGCATTTTGAAACCGTTGCGCGGCGCGGACCGGCACATGCTGGAGTGTTTCCGCTCTCATTGCCGGCAGGACTACCCGGAATACGAAATCATTTTCGGCGTCAGCGAAACCGACGATCCCGCGATCGAACTGGTTTCACAGATCAAGAGTGAGTTTCCGGAGCGGCGGATCGAGCTGGTGTACTGCGCGGAGAAACTGGGTACAAACACCAAGGTCAGCAACCTGGTGCAGATGTTGCAGAGAGCCCGCTACGATCACCTGGTTGTCAATGACAGCGACATCCTGGTCGAGAGCGGCTACCTGCGTCGAATCGTGGCGCCACTCGCATCAACCAAAGTCGGATTGGTTACGACTCTTTACCGCGGGGCTGACGGCAGCACCACGGCATCCACGCTGGAAGCGTTGGGAATAGAGACGGACTTTGCGGCTGGAGTTCTGGCCGCACGGCAGCTCGAAGGTGGTATTCACTTTGCGCTCGGGTCCACGATGGCATTCACCCGGGGGGCTGCCAATCGAATCGGCGGATTAGAGTCGTTACTCGATTATCTTGCCGACGATTACGAACTGGGTAAACGGATCAGCGGCGCCGGGTACGAAATCGTGTTGTCGGATGTGGTGGTCGATACGTTTGTTCCCGATTATGACCTCACCGGATTCTGGCAGCATCAGCTCCGATGGATGAGGAGCGTGCGAGATTCGCGCGGCCGGGGTTATGCGGGCCTGCTGTTCACGTTCGGTTTGCCGTTTGCGATGCTGGCCGTTTGCGCGGCACCGGGAGCGGCATGGTCGTGGGCGCTGCTGGCAGGGGCGGCGATACTGAGAATCGCTGTCGCATGGGTCATAGCCGTGCGCATAATGAACGATAAGCGGATTGTCGGTGCGTTCTGGCTGGTCCCGCTGCGCGACGTGATGGCTCTTGCGATCTGGATCGCCGGTTACTTCAGCAATACCATCGTGTGGCGCGGAGACGAGTTCTTGCTGAAGGACGGCAAATTGGTGAAAGGAACGACAACTCACTGACAGGAACGAAGCCCCTATCGGTGGCGCAATTCTTCTGGAAGCACGATCTTGCGGGTGGCTGGAACGATTCTGCCGCCGCGAGTGAATTGGTAGACTTCTCCGCGCCAGGTAAAAGAACTTCCGCCCAGGAAGCTGCCAGCCCACACGGGGAAACCGACGAAGTCGCGGAGCGGATAAAGCCAGAATTTCAGCACCTGGGGATCGTGAATGATTGTGCCGCCGACCACGAGGGCCTGCACGGTGCGGTTCGCAATGCTCCACGCCAGCAACGCCAGACCCATCACAGGATGACCGAGAGCTGTGAGGGACAACATCGCGAGCAGGCCAAACGGTGTTGCGTATGTAAGGCCCTCTCCAACATGGCCGCTCGGGCGCGAGTAGCGGGTGCTCTTGGCCCAGCGAAGTTGAGCAGCGAACGTGCCAGCAAAGCTGTCGGCGGTCAAAACGTGCCCGACCTTGTGGTGCGAGAGCACAACCTTGTAACCGGCCGCATGGATGAGATTGCCAAGAACAAAGTCATCGGAGTAGTAGTCTGCCGTGGCGCCGATGCCACCGATCTTTTCGAGCGCGTCGCGGCGCACAGCCATGACTGCGCCCAGGGCAAACTTCATGCCCTCGAGCATGTCGGCCACCATCACGCCCGACGGCATTTCCACGGACATTCCGATGGCTTCCACTTCCGACCAAAAGCTCTTTACGGGAATTCCGCGGTACAGACATGTAACCAGACCGTTTTCCGGATTCAGCAGCGGTGAAACTACGTTGCGCAGAAAATCGGGCTGCACCAGGACGTCGCTGTCGCTGATTACAAGGTAATCGCAACTTGTGCTGCCGATCATCTTCTCGAGGGAGAACACCTTGGCATTGGGCCATTGCGGCTCACCGGAATAGATGACCTTGACGCTCACTTCTGGATACTTGCTGCAGAGCCTTTCAACGGCCATGAGGGCGGGATCCTCCGGCGTGCGCGTGCCGAAGATGATCTCGAAGTCGGGATAATCCTGCCGGAAAAAGCTCTCAAGGTTTTCTTCCATTCGCGGTTCGAGGCCATGAACGGGCTTGAGTACCGCGACTTTCGGAAGTTGTGAGGTCTGCACTCCGTTGGCGGTCGCTTGCAGCAGTCTGGAGCGTCTCCTGTATCTCCTCGCGGCAAACACAACGAGGCCAAGGAAAACCGTTGACGTGAGCGTTCCCGCTGCCGCGATACAGGCAACAATAATCCAGACGACTGAGGCCGAACCGAATTGCGGTAAGTGCATGACTCTGGAAATTATACGTGCAAAAGAAGGCCGGCATGCGGCTCAACTGGATCAGCCTTGCCGTGTGTCGTGCTGGTGGGCGCGTCGTTCTTCCCATTGGTCGCGAATGCGTTCGTAGCGTCGAGCCAACTGCTCGAGTTCCTTGTCGGACAAGCGCTCGATGTCGATCATGCCGTCTTCTGCGAAGTGCAAGGATCGGATGACTTCATCAAGCTTAAGGTTCATCGCCTTGGAGTCGCGGTTTTGGCTGTTCTGGATGATGAAGACCACGATGAATGTGACGATGTTGGTCCAGGAGTTGATGATGAGTTGCCAGGCGTCGGAGAAGTGGAAGAGCGGACCGGTTATGGCCCAGGCAACAACCGTGATGATTGCGAACAGAAAAGCGTAAGGAGAGCCGACGATGGAAGCACTTCGCGAGGCGAATCGCGAAAAGTGCTTGTTGAAGGTGCTTGCCGAGACCGTTTGCCGCTGAGCGTTCATAGTATCTAAGTGTGATGAACGGACGAGAACCTCAGACCCTTTGTTTCTGCGGGCTTCGCGTTAAAAGCAGGGCTGCCTCTGGCCTGAGGACCTCAATCCGGTGTACCTTTTTGTAATCTCTCCTAAGTCAACGGGAGCCCGATGCCAAGTGCTCAGCCTGTAACTGACGTCCGCAGAACTTGTTTCAGCCCGTTGGGCACGGAGCCTACGAGCGGCCAAGGAACGCGGGTAGATGAATCCATAGTCGATCGTATCCACGGGTTCGCGGCGATTGCTGGATTGCTTGCGGCCGCACTCGGGACGGCAGTCGCACTCGGATGGATCTTCGGATGTCCATTGCTGAACACGTTCGTTAGCGGCGGTGCTTCGGCTAAGGCGAACACAGGGTTCGCGCTGATTGCGACCGGCCTGAGCTTGATCGGCTTGCGATGGCAAAGAGATGGTTTGCCACGCTTTTCATGGCCGGTACGGGCGCTGGCATCGCTCGAAATACTTGTCTCCGTTGGCACCCTTTTGGGGTACGTTCTGGGGCGGAATCTTGGCATTGATGAGGTCGTTTTTCAAGAAGCGACCGGAAGGACCGGCACAACTCACCCCGGAAGGCTGGCGCTGAACACGGCGTTTTGCTTCCTCCTGATCGGTGTTGCGCTGCTGCTGCTTACGTTTAAGCACCCGCGCGGGCGGCGAATCGCACAGGGCCTGGGGGTTGCTGCCGGAGTGATAGGCATTGCCGCGTTGCTCGGGTACACCTTCAAGATTGTGGGACTGTATGACCTCGGACATCGTTCGCAAATGGCGCTTCCGGCGGCCTTCGGAATCTTTTTTGGCGCGCTCGGAATAGGGTGCGCGACCGCTGAATGCGGCCTGATGGCGCCGGTTTCAGCTCGCGGCGGTGGAGGCATGATGCTCCGCCGGTTGCTGCCTGTCGGCATATTCGTGCCATGGGCCGTCGGTTGGCTCGCCGCCATTGGAAACAGAAAGGGGTTCTACGGCGGCGATACGGACGATGTGTTGCTTGCAGCCGCGCTGATGATCATTTTCACCGCCGTGCTGTATGCGAACGCCCGAGCTATGAACAGGGTGGACGCAGAACGCGAGGACACGCAGCAGATGCTGCGGCGCAGCAGCGAACAGTGGCAGTTGACGTTCGACTGCATGTCGGAAGGCTTGAGCTACCACGACGTGGACTTCAATATCGTGGGGTGCAACGCGGCGTTTCGCGACATGCTGGGAGGAAAAATAGTAGAGGGGCGGAAGTGTTACGAGGTCGTCCACTGCGCCGGCGAGCCTCATGAAGACTGCCCCATGCAGAAGACGCTTAAGACGGGGCGATCGGAACAATCCGAGATCTACGAACCCAATCTCGGCAAGCATCTACTCGTCCGCACTGATCCTGTTAAGGACGGCAACGGGAAGGTCTTCCGGGTAGTGCACGTTGTGGAAGACATTACGGAGCGGAAGAAAGCCGAGGAGAATATTTCCCGGCTCGCTGCGATCGTGCAGCAGTCTCTTGATGCGATCTTCAGTGCTGACACAGAGGGCCGCATCCTGAGCTGGAACAAGGCTGCGGAGAAGATTTATGGATTCACAGCGGCGGAAGCGATTAGGGCGAATCTGAGCATCCTGTGTCCGCCTGAGATGCCGAACGACTGGCGGGAGACGCAGGCCAGGATCGTTGCGGGACAGCCGGTGGACAACGTGGAACGTTTGCGCATGCGCAAAGATGGATCGCGCTTCTACGTTTCGCTCACCGTTTCACCGATGCGCGACGCACACGGGACGATCATCGGATCTTCAGCGATCGCACGCGATATCAGCGAAAGCAAGCGGGCGGAGGAGGAGCGAGCCCGCCTGCTGGAACTCGAGCGCCACATCCGTCGCGAACTGGAAGCGAAGAACCGGGAGATCGAGCAGCTCAACGCAGAACTGGAAGAGCGCGTACGTCTGCGTACAGTCGAACTGGAGGCCGCCAACAGGGAACTGGAGGCGTTTAGCTATTCCGTTTCCCACGATCTTCGTGCTCCGCTACGCAGCCTCGATGGCTTCAGTCACATTTTGCTGGACGAATATGCGGAAAGGCTGGACGAAGAGGGGCGCGACTTCCTGAAACGTCTGCGCAACGCCACCCAGACCATGGGCCAGTTGATCGACGCTCTGCTGCAGTTGTCGAGGGTCACCCGATCGGAAATGTCGCGGCAAGCGGTGGATCTGACGGCAATCGCACGGCAGATTGCCGAAGATCTGCAGCGAACGCACCCCGAGCGCCACGTTGAGTTCCGGATAGGTGAAGGGCTTGTGGCGCAGGGAGACCCTCGCCTTATACACGCGGTTCTGCAGAACCTGATCGGTAACGGATGGAAATTCACGGCGAGGCGGGAACAGGCAGTCATCGAGTTCGATCGCGGCCAAAAAAACGGTGTTCACGCCTTCTTTGTCAGGGATAACGGCGCCGGGTTCGAAATGCAATACGCCAACAAACTCTTCGGCGCTTTCCAGCGGCTGCATACAGTTGCTGAATTCGAAGGAAACGGAATCGGCCTGGCTACGGTGCAGCGTATTATTCGGCGGCACGGCGGCAATGTCTGGGCTGAAGGTGCTCCCGACCAGGGTGCAACCTTCTACTTCACCCTGGCGTGATGAAGTTTGAATTTGAATGAGGGGCATGGGACAGAATGGAAAAGACGATATTGCTGGTGGAAGATAATCCTGACCACGAGGCGCTTACGCTGCGCGCCCTGAAAAAGGCCGGTCTCGCAAACCCGGTCGTAGTGGCGCGCGATGGGGCGGAAGCTCTGGATTACCTATTTTGCACGGGTGCCTATGTGGGGCGCAACACTGAAATGCCCCAGACCGTGCTGCTCGACCTGAAACTGCCCAAGGTGGACGGATTGGAAGTGCTTCAGCGCATGCGTGCCGACGATAGAACGCGCCTGATCCCGGTAGTGGTATTGACGTCCTCGGACGAAGAGAAAGATCTTGTGAGCAGTTACAAGTACGGCGCCAACAGCTACATCCGGAAGCCGGTCGATTTCGTACAGTTCGTCGAAGCCACTCGACAGCTCGGCCTCTACTGGCTGGTTCTCAACGAGCCTCCCAAACTGAACAACTAAGCTTCGCGCCCAGTTCCACGCGCAATCCGCCTCCGACTTGGGTCATGGCGCTTCTGCGCGGCATGGCGGAGCGGAGCTGCGTGTACGCGTGGGGAATCTGGCCGTGTCAGCGCTTTCCGCTGCCTGGCTTCGCCTGCGGGGGCGCCGCATTGCCCTGCGCAGGCTGATTCTTTTGCTGAGTTGCCTGGCTGTTCTGGCCGGCCTGGTTTTCGCTTCCAATGGCGGCCGGGCCGAAGCCCGTGAGGAAGGGCTGCGTGCGTTTCGCCACGGACTGCGATTCGTATGCCTGGCGGCGCGAAAAAGTGGCCTGCGTTCCGCCCCGTGTTGCCATCGTGCCTATGCTGTTCATACTAGTTGCCGACGACTGTTCGGGGGAACCTGCGAAAGCCGGAATGCCCTTTTGACCGCTTGTGGAGCCGCCTGAGTCGGTCATCGTGGTGTTTACGTTGGCGCTCATGCTGGGAACATTCGAATCACTTGAATTTGGACTTAGGTGGGAGTTGCCAAGACCCACGCCGTCCGCAGGCGGGGAATTCTGGGCCCAGCCGAGGCATGCAAATGTGAGTATCACCACAACTGAGGCCAAAGACTTTCTCATAAAGCTCCTTCGACGGCACTTGGATTCAACACGTACTTAGAACCTTCAAAATCGAATGTGGTTTGCCGCATGGCGGCGAGGACAGCGGGTAGCAGCTCAGGTGCAAACCGGGTCCAAAGTTGCTTTGCAGGAGGCTGGCCAGACGCGTCCTGATTTGGGAAAGTCGGCGGGCGGGCAGCCACTCGGATGCCGATTTGCGCCCGCGGGCTCGAACCGGCATCCTTCTAAGCAGTACGGGGCAGGTGTCATTTGAAAGCGCAGATTAAATTAGGACGTGTATGGGGTATCGAACTGGGGCTTCACTTCAGTTGGATACTTATCGCCATTCTGATCACGTTTTCCCTCGCGGAACAATTCAAGCATACCAATCCAGGCTGGGGCCCCGGCGTCGTTTGGGGTTCGGCGATTGTAACCGGGTTGCTGTTTTTTGCGGCGCTGTTTGCCCACGAATTGTCTCACGCGTTCGTGGCGAAGCTGCGCGGTCTGCCGATCCACCGGATCACGCTTTTCTTCCTGGGCGGTGTGGCGCAGATCGAACGCGAGGCGACCGACGCCAAGACGGAATTCTGGATGGGCATTGCCGGGCCAATCATGAGCGTCATTGTCGGCTTCGTGTGCCTGGCGTTTGCCTACGCCGCAGGATGGTCTACGAACACGGAACCGACTACTCCCGTGACCGCGGTGCTGGTCTGGTTGGGGTATATCAATCTTGTATTGGCCGCTTTCAACATGATTCCCGGGTTTCCGCTCGATGGCGGCCGGGTTCTGCGGGCGATCATCTGGTGGATCAACAAAAACGAAGTGCGCGCGACGCAGATCGCCGCGCGTGTCGGGCAGATCGTGGCCGTGCTGTTCATCGTGTACGGCATCTGGCGGTTCTTTCTTGGCGAGGGACTCGGCGGATTGTGGCTTGCGTTCATCGGTTGGTTCCTTTTGCAGGCCGCTGGATCGACGGTCATGCACGTGGAAGCCGAATCCGCGCTGCGC
>Ga0075271_10000094_pt1 | contig 11296 bp, 10 predicted proteins | sample SF_Rice_5C_0N_30_FD_69775 | JGI IMG/M metagenome (GOLD analysis project Ga0075271, IMG submission 69775) | Rice paddy soil microbial communities from Twitchell Island, California, USA - SF_Rice_5C_0N_302 | ecosystem: Environmental > Terrestrial > Soil > Paddy field/soil | place: USA: Twitchell...
CCCTGGAAGCGGCGGAAATCCTGAGCAAAGAAGGCATCGAGGTCGAGGTGCTGGACCTGCGCACTCTGCTGCCCCTGGATCGTGATGCGATCGCTGCCACCGTCCGCCGCACCAACAAGGTCATTATCCTGCATGAGGACACGCGCACCGGCGGGATCGCTGGGGAAGTTGCCGCCATCATAAATGAAGAAGTCTTCGGTGAACTGGACGGACCCGTTGTGCGCATCACCTCTCGCGACACGCCGGTGCCGTTCTCTCCGCCTCTGGAAGACTATTTTTTGCCAAACGTTGCGGACGTGGTTCGTGAGGCGCGACGCTTGCGGTCGTACTGACGTGTGCAGTCGTACTGACGTAACCTTTGGGGCCAGCCGCACTCTGATGAAGAATGCCGTTGCTTGGAGGATCCATGCGCAGCTTTATCCTGGGCGTGATTGTCGTCATCGTTGTCGTCGTCGTAGGCGGGCTGCTGTTTGCGCTTACCGGCTTCGTCAATACCAACTCCGACCAGTCTCCCGGCCCGGCCGAGACGTGGCTGGCCTCGCACGCCATGGATGCGTCCATGGAGAAGCACGCTCCCCACATGCAGAGCCCCATTCCCGCCACCGATGCCAACTTGATTGACGGCATGAAGTTCTACACCATGAATTGTGCCCTCTGCCACGGCACCGTGACCAAACAGCCGAGTGACGTGGGACGGGCCCTTTATCCGCCCGCGCCGCAACTCATCCTCCAGCCTCTGGATGACCCCGAGTGGCACATCTTTTACGGCGTCAAACACGGCGTGCGCTGGACCGGTATGCCCGCCTGGGGCAAGGTGGCCACTGATGAGTACATCTGGAAGACCAGCATGTTTCTCAGTCGTGTGAACCAGTTGCCGCCGGCGGTAAAGGCGGCCATCGGAAAGTAATTGCGCTTGTACTTTTGCGAGCGGCTACATACAGATTGCTCTCCGTAACACACGTTGATTTCTGTCATCCTGAGCGGAGCCAACCGATTCCCGCTCGAATCGGTTGGCGGAGTCGAAGGACCCCTGCATTGTTCTCCTTTCGTTCGTTGCCAAATTTGCATCTTACCTCCCATGATCCGCAAAACTCCCAAAGGCTACGTGCTGCTCTCCAAAACCACGGGCAAGAAGCTTGGCGGCCCCTACAAGACCCGCGACCAGGCGCTCAAGCGCGAGCGCCAGGTGCAGTTCTTCAAGCGCCGCAAAGCGGCATAAGTCGGCTTCGTCCCTCGGCTGTCCGCCTTCGGCCCCCGCCGTGCGGCTCCAGGGCTGAGTGCTGACCGCTGAATGCTGAGTGCTTCAAGCCCCACCCCTACACCCCGCGCTTCTTTTATAATTGTCGTTTGGCGATAGACTGAATTCTCCGACTAGCGCGAAAGGGAACTATGCCGACTGATGTCATCATGCCCCAGATGGGGGAATCCATTTTTGAAGGCACCATCACCAAGTGGCTGAAGAAGCCGGGCGAAAAGGTGCAGCGCGACGAGCCCCTGTTTGAAATCTCCACTGACAAAGTGGATGCCGAGATTCCCGCGCCCTCCGCCGGCGTGCTGAAGGAGATCAAGGTTCCCGAAGGCACCACCGTGCAGGTGAATACTGTGGTGGGCGTGATAGACGCCGATGGCGCCGGCGCAGCCAGTGCGGCTCCCGCCCCAGCCGCCGCCCCGCCCAAGGCGGAGGCTCCGCGCGCCGCCGCTCCAGCGGCCTCGCAGCCCGCCAAGCCCGTGCCTCAGCCCCAGGCTGCGTCTGCCGTGGCCGAACCCCCGGCCCGTCCTCGGCAACAAGAGGCCGTGTCCCGGCAAAAAGAAACGGTTATCGAGTTTCCCGCGGAAGGCGAGGAAGAGGGCGAGCGCATCCGCTCTTCACCTCTGGTCCGGCGCATTGCCCGTGAAAACAACGTGAATCTGGCGCAGGTCCCGGGCACCGGCCTGGGTGGGCGCATCACCAAGCAGGACATCGAAAACTTCATTGCGCAGCACCCCGCGGGTGCTCCCGCGGCGGCCACGGCCCGTCCGGCGGCGCAGGCTCAGCCCTCTTATCAGCCCGGGGCAGCGGCGCCGGCCATGCCCGCCGGTCAGCCCGCCCCTGCGGTCATACCTGGCGAACTGGTGGCCATGACCAACATGCGCAAGATCATTGCCCAGCGCATGATCGAGTCGCGCCGCACCAGCGCTCACGTCCACAACCTGTTCGAAGTGGACGTCACCCGCATCGTGAACCTGCGCCACCGCTCCAAAGCTGGGTTTGAGCAGCGCCACGGCGCCCGCCTCACCTTCATGCCGTTTTTTGTCCGCGCCGCCATCATCGCCCTGCAGCAGTTCCCCATCATCAACGCGTCCGTGGAAGACGATAACCTGCACTACCACGAGCACATCAACATGGGTATTGCCGTGGCCCTGGATTGGGGCCTGATCGTGCCTGTCATCAAGAGCGCCGAAGAAAAGAATTTCCTGGGACTGCAGCGCGCCATCAGCGATGTGGGCGAGCGCGCCCGCACCAAGCGCCTCTCGCCCGACGATATCCAGGGCTCAACTTTCACCGTGACCAATCCCGGCACCTTCGGCGCGGTGTTTGGGCTGCCTATCATAAACCAGCCCAACGTGGCCATTCTAGGCGTGGGCGGCATCGCCAAAGCGCCGGTGGTGGTCACCGACCCCCAGGGCAGCGACTCCATCGCCATTCGTTCCCTGGTGCACCTGACGCTGGGCTACGACCACCGCGTGATTGACGGCGCCGTTGCCGACCAGTTCATGGCCCTGGTCAAGAAAACCTTGGAGAACTGGAACGAGGATGTCGGGTAGCAGGCGGCGTTCGCAGTTGGTTGTTGGTCGCTGGCCCCCAAGCTCCAAGCGCGAAAGGTAGGTAGCCCAGGGGCCAACTGCTAAGGGCCAAAAGCCAAGAGCCGCAGTTTCCACAAGACTTCCTCAGCCACCCGCCAGCGGAATTCTGCTAAGGTTAACGCCACCATGCCCTGCGATTTAGGCGCTCCCGGACCGGCCCTCTTCCCTGAACTGGAGGAGAACGACGTAGCCGTGTCGCGTACCGGCGTGCTGCCTTCTCAGGACATCCGTGACCTCATTGCGGCAAAACGCGTCTTAGCCGGGCAGGAGATCAGCGAAGACCAGATCCAGCCCGCCAGCCTCGACTTGCGGCTCGGGGAGATGGCGCACCGCGTCCAGGCCAGCTTCCTTCCGGGTCCGGCGCGCACAGTAGCGGAATCTCTCAACCAGATCCGCATGAGCCGCATTGACCTCGCTAGGACCACGGTCCTGGAAAGAGGCTGCGTTTACATCATTCCCTTGCAGGAGGAGCTGAATCTTCCCCCTTCCATCTCCGTTAAGGCCAATCCCAAGAGTTCCACCGGCCGGCTCGACATCTTCACCCGTCTGATCACCGATTACGGGGTTGAATTTGAGCGTGCTCCCGCCGGCTATAAGGGCAAGCTTTATGCTGAAATCGTCCCCCGCACCTTTCCCATCATTCTGCGGGCGGGCATGAAACTGAACCAGATACGCTTTTTGCGGGGAAATCCTCAATTCGGCGACCGTACCATTACCGTGCTCGATGAAGAAAAAGCACTGGTGTACCACGGCGAGGAAGACATTCCCATTAAGGCTATGGTGGACAATGGCTTACGAATCTCGGTGAACCTGCGCGCCACCGACAGTTCGGAAATCATCGCCTTCAAGGCGAAAAAGAACGCGCCCGCCATTGACTTAGCCAACGTGAATCACTACCCCCCGGAAGACTTCTGGGACGCCATCCGCCAGCCCAGCGGCAACCGCCTGGTGTTGGAACCAGGGGACTTCTACATTCTGGCCTCGCGCGAAAAGGTACGCGTGCCGGCGGACTATGCCGCCGAAATGGTGCCCTTTGACCCTTCCATGGGGGAATTTCGCGTGCATTATGCCGGCTTTTTTGACCCCGGCTTCGGCTACGGCAGCAATGACATAAAAGGCACGCGCGCCGTTCTGGAAGTGCGCGCGGATGGCGTGCCGTTTTTGCTGGAAGATGGGCAAATCATTGGCCGGCTTACCTATATGCGCCTGCTGACCCGTCCCGACAAGATTTACGGTGTCAACATCGGCTCCAATTACCAGCAGCAGGGCCTGGCCCTGGCCAAGCACTTCAAGAAGCGGTCCTGAGCGGCGGCGGGCGCGGCCCAAGCCGGCCGATTTGCCCGTCCCCGCAGCCCTCCTGTAGAATCTTTCTTTCGCGAAAAGCATCTGGAGAGTTATGAAAGCCGCCGTCCATCCCGATTATCACGAGCTCCGCGTGCATTGCGCCTGCGGTAACACCTTTACCACCCGCTCTACCCACCGGGGCGATATCCATGTGGAAATCTGCTCTGCCTGCCACCCCTTCTTCACCGGTAAGCAGAAGCTAGTGGATACCGCCGGACGCGTGGAGCGCTTCCGCCGCAAGTACGCGAACCTGCCCGCCGCTGCGGGTAAGAAGTAACTTCTTCTTCGCCGCTGGTTTACACGGATCAGCACAGATCAAAAGCCTCCGGGCAAACCGGAGGCTTTTGATTTGACTGGCAACTCTGATCTGGGCACCGGGCGCCTCGCAATGGGGTCCCCGGGGCTTCGCCCAGCCCGACAGCCGGGGGGGCTGTCGCCAACAGGTCTTGGTAAGATAGCTCCGTGCGCAAGTACTGGGAGACTCCGGCGAGTTCTTGTGGCGCGAGCGCCCCTTCGGCAGGCTCAGGGCAGGCTCCCGCCCGCGAAAGGACGGAGGCCCGTGTCCCAGATTCCGTCTCCCTGGGCGGCGTGCGCATTGCCCCGGCCACGCTGCTGGCGCCTATGTCGGGCATCACGGACACGGTGTTCCGGCGCTTCATCCGCAACCTGGGCGGCTGCGGTCTGATCATGACCGAGTTCACCTCGGCGGACGGCATGCTGCGCGACAAGCGCATGCGCGGCCGCTATCTGCATTTCTATGAAGACGAGCACCCCATCTCCGCCCAGCTTTTTGGCAGCAACTCGCAGGTGATGGCCGATGCCGCCCGCATGGTCGAGGGCCTGGGCTTCGACCTGGTGGACCTGAACCTGGGCTGTCCCGCAAAGAAAGTGGTGAAGTGTAACGGCGGCTCCGGCCTGTTGCGCGACCTGCCCGCCATCGGCCGCATCTTTCAGGCGGTGCGCGCGGCGGTGAAGATTCCCTTCACGGTGAAATTCCGCTTGGGCTGGAGCGATGATGAAATCGTGTGCGTGGAACTGGCGCGCCTGGCCGAAGATTGCGGGCTGGCGGCGGTGGCGCTGCACGCCCGCACCCGCGAGCAGGGCTACAGCGGGCAGGCACGCTGGGAGTGGATTGCCGCGGTCAAGGATGCAGTTAAGATACCCGTTATCGGCAACGGCGACATTCGCATGCCCGAAGACGCTGCCGGCATGGTGGCCACGACCGACTGCGACGCCGTCATGATCGGGCGCACTGCCGCTTCCAATCCCTGGATCTTTCGCCAGATCGCGCAGTACAGCGCGACTGGCGCCTACACCGAACCCAGCGAAGCTGACCGCTACGAGATGATCCGCACCTACTTCCAGATGCTGATCGAGGAAGAGTTGCCGGGAGCGGAAGGCAAGATGAAGCAGTTTTGCTCCTGGTTCACGCACGGCGTGGCCAACAGCGGCGGCCTGCGCAAAGCCGTGTATGAGTCACACACCGGCCCGGAAATTCTGGCGCGCGTGGATGAATTCTTCGCCTCGCACCTGGGTAGAGACGTTGCTTGCAACGTCTCTGAAGCTTAGCTTTTGCGTGGAGCGGTGCTTCAGCGCCGCATGGCGTCTCCCGTTCTACCTGTCATGTTGAGCGAGGGCGCACGCCCGAGTCGAAACACCCCTGCACTGCCTGCAGAAACGAGCTGCCTGAATAAATTTTACCGAGTCGCATCAGGCGCATGGGAGAAATTCGGGGAACTCCCTGGAACGGGTGGTGACGGTGCCGGTGGCGCAGGGGTCTTTCGACGACCGATTCGCAAAGCGAATCGGCCTGCTCCGTTCAAGATGACATTTGAACTGGCCGTGCGCTGATTTTGTTCCCTTCCATTTCCAGATATGCCCACGGCGTTGACGAGTCGTGGGTGAAGGCCACCAGCCACTTCCCTGGGATAGCCTCGGCATAGAACTTCTTGCGGCTTTCGATGGTATCCAAGGGAAAAAGATCAAAAGCCATCACCCAGGTCAGGTCGAGGTGGGCGGTGGTGGGGATGAGGTCGGAGATATAACACATGGTCTGTCCGCCGCCGCGGATCATCACCGCCTGCATGTGGCGGGTGTGCCCGGGATAGACCTTGACCGAAATGCCGGGCACGATGTCCTGGTCGCCCTGCAGGAGTTGCATCTGGCCGCTGCGCACCAGGGGGTCGTAGTTGTCGCTGATATAGCTGACGCGGTCGCGCTCCAACTGGCGGACAGCGTGCTGCCACTCGCCTTCCTGCACGTAGTAGCGGGCGTTGGGAAAGGAAGGCTCCACCTGGCCGGCGCGGCGTATCGTGTTCCAGCCGCAGTGGTCGAAATGCAGGTGTGTGTTGATGACGGTATCAATCTCTTCCGGGCGAACGCCGGCACCGGCCAGGCTTTCCAGTAATTTTTCCTGCGGGCAGTAGATCTGCTTCATCTTCTCCGGGAGCTTGTTGCCCATGCCCGTCTCGACCAGAACGGTGTGCTTGCCGGCGCGCACCAGCAGCGAATTCATGCCGCCGGAGATTCGGTTCATCTCGTCGGCGGGTACCCGGCGCTGCCACAAGACTTTAGGCACTACCCCGAAGAAGGCGCCGCCATCGAGGTAATAGGTGCCGTCGTGCACGTGCGTGATTTCGATATCGTCCAGCGTGATTCGCTGCAAACCGCCCCCTTTTTTCACCACAGAGAACACAGAGGAATGGAAATAATTACAACCCTAAGAATGCTTCAAATCCTGCTTGCTATGCCAGACATGCGGAACAGATCCTTAGCGGTTAACGCTGCACTATTAACCGCGGCGGCATTGGCACGGCTGCGGCCGGGCTTTCCAGGACCTTCATCTAATTCCCTTTGTGGAATCTGTGTTCTCTGTGGTTAATGGTTTTGGTTTCCCAGGTACTTCACGAAGTGGTCCTCGATCATGTGGAATAAGTGATTGCTGGCGGCGGTGCCGGAGATGCCGTGGGTTTTGCCGGGATAGATCATCAGGTCGAACTGCTTACCGGCAGTGATCAGCGCCTGCGCCATCTGCACCGTGTTCTGAAAATGCACGTTGTCGTCGCCGGTGCCGTGCACCTCCAGCAGCTTGCCATGCAGGTCGGTGGCGGTGTTTACGGGCGAGCTGGTGCGGTAGTGCTCAGCATTGTCCTTGGGCAGCCCCATGTAGCGCTCGGTGTAGATGGAATCGTAAAGCAGCCAATTTGTGACCGGCGCCACCGAGACCCCGGCCTGGAAGCGATTGGAGTGAGTCATGGTGTACAGGGTGAAGTAGCCGCCATAGCTCCATCCCCACCAGCCCAGGCGGTTGCGGTCGAAGATGGGATATTGCTGCAGCGCCTGGTCGAGCGCGGCCAACTGGTCCTTGAGTTCGACATCACCGAAATGGTGGTAGTTGGCGGCCGCAAACTTCTCGCCCCGGCCACCCATACCACGATTGTCCACCGTAAGCACGGCAAAGCCGCGCCGCAGCAGGATCTGGTTAAACAGGCCGAAAGCGCCGCGCCAGGTGTTGGTCACGTCCTGGGCATGGGGACCGCCATAAGGATTGATGATCAAGGGCACGCTGGCGGGCACGGCGGTGGAAGCGTTCTCCGGCAGCCACAGAATGCCATAGAGCACGGTGCCGTCGTCCGCCTTAAACTCCACGAATTTTGGCGGAACCATGCTGTATTCCGCCAGGTCGTTCGAGCCCCAGAACTGGCTGCAGGTTCCACCCACGGTGCAAAACGACATCACGGGCGGCGTCTGCAGGGTGGAGAACCGGTCCACGTAGTGTTTGGCGTCGCCGGCAAAGTCGGCGGCGTGCGTGCCGGCTTCCTGGGAAATCCGCGACCCGCCGGAGCCATCCAGCTTTACTCGGTAGAGCTGGCGGTCGCGCGCATCATCCTTATTGGCGGTGAAGTAAACCCAGCCTGCGTCGTTGTCCACGCTGTCCACGCCGCTGACCTCATAGTCGCCGTTCTCCAATTGCCGCTCCAGGTGAGCGTCAGCGGCCAGCGGATTCGCCTTGTCAAAACTGTATAGGTAAAGGTGGGTGAAGCCGGTGCGCCAGCTGGACCACAGGAAGTGGTCGCCCGACTTGAGCACCTGGAAATCGTCATTCACCTCGATCCACTGAGGATTGGTTTCCTCCAGCACGCGGCGCGACTTGCCCGAGTCGGTGTTTACGAAGTAGAGATCAAGCTTGTTCTGGGCACGGTTGAGCACCTGCGCCCAGAGCCAGCCATCACGGATCCATCCGAAGCGTGAAATGTAGATGTCCTTGTCCTCGGTGAGGGAAATCCACCTCACCTTGCCGCCTTCAGAGCCCACCACGCCCAGGCGAACCTCCGGGTTGGGATCGCCCGGTTTGGGATACTTCTCATGGTCCACACTGGCCTGCACGTCCAGCAGATCGGTGAGCGGATAGGTGGGCACGTCCTGCTCATTCATCTGCAGGAAGGCGATGTGTTTGCCGCCGGGCTCCCAGAAATAATTGCTGCGCACGTCAAGTTCCTCGGCGTAGACCCAGTCCACTTCGCCGTTGAGCAAGCCCTCGGTTTTGGTGCCGGCATTCAGTTGGTCCTTCTTGATTTTAGGGTTCCCCGCTTCGGTGATTTCCTTTTCCCCGGCGCCGGCCTCCAGCGGGCGCACGTAAACATTGTGGTCGCGAATGTAGGAAATGCGTTTGCCGTCGGGAGAGAACTTGGGGTCGCCGGTAGCCTGCGGCGCAGTGGTGACCTGTACGGCGGTGCCGGTGTCCAGGGAGTAATACCAGAGCTGGCCCATGGAATCGAACAGCAGGTGCTGGGAGTCGGGCGCCCAGTGGTAAGCGGCCACGTGATAGCGCTCAATCCAGGTTTTTTCGCGTTCGCTCTTGATCTTGCTGACCGGCGGCGCCAGCGTGGCCAGCTTTTCTTCCGCCACCAGAATGGCTTTCTTGCCGGTGCTGGCGTCCACATACCACAAAGCGCCGTGCTCGCCGGAGGCGTCGCGCTGCACAAAGGAGACCTTTTTGCCGTCCGGGCTCCATTCGATGTTCGAGGGAGAGCGGCCGGTTAACCCACCCTCGGCGAAAATCTTCTCGATGGTCAGCTGCTGCTTGCCGGCTGGCTGAGCCTGTGCGGCGGCTAAACTGGCCAATAGAAAGAAACAGGAGACAGCGGACAGCGACGCGAAGATTGGCTTCACTCTTCAGCTCCCGGAAGCGGTTGCCCTTAAAACAGGCGGGCTGAAAAGTGTAACACCCGTGGTCAGTCGCCAGCGGCCAATGGTCCGTTTGTACTCAGCGGACGGTGAACGTCTGAAATAAATCAATTGCGGGTTCGAAGCGTATTCGCCGGAGAGCGGAGAGAAGGGCCAGGAGTCGCTGGCAGTGGAACGATCTAACCGAAAACTGATCACTGGTTACCGAATCAGTAACCAGATGCGGGCCACTTCGAACAGGGCAATGCCGATGCCGGTGAAGAAATAGAGCGTATGGGCGGTGCTGCGGCGAGGGACAGAAGGAACCACCAATCCGCGCTGGCGAAAGAGCACCACCAGCGAGGTTTCCTGTTCCAACATAAAATCGGCAATGGGACGATGGAAAAAAGCGATTGCCAGCCCGATGGCCAGGCGCGTGATCTCCATTCCCATGTCCATGTCTTTTGTTAAAGTTTAGTGTGCAAGACTCTGTATCTCAATAAGGGAAAACGCTGAGAAGCCCCGGAGCCAAGAGGTAGGAGTGAGGCGGCAAGGGCCATTTCTCCGCGGCCATGGGAAGGGGCTCAGGGGAGCTAAAAGCCCTGCCCATCGCGTGCTAGAATGAGGGGAGCAGCAAGCCGTTACAATGCTTCCCGACATCCAGAGGCTCATCGAGTTACAGCAAGCCGACCGCGAGATCCAGCGTCTACAAGACGAAGTGGCGGCACTTCCCCGCCGGGTGGCCGAAATTGAGTCCAAGCTGGCCAACACCAAGGCGCAAGTCGGGCGGGCCAAGGCCACCATCAAGGCTGACGAGAATAACCGCCGCAAGCTGGAGATAGACATCCAGTCCCTGCAGCAGAAGATTTCCAAATACCGCGACCAGTCACTGGACGTCAAAACCAACGAACAATACAAGGCCTTGATGCACGAGGTCGGCTTCGCCGAGCAGGAAATCCGCATCATCGAAGACAAAATCCTGGAAGGCATGCTGGACGTTGAGGACAACGAAAAGAAGCTGAAGGCTGCCGAGTCAGAACTGAAGGCGGAAACGGCGGAAATCGAGAAGGAAAAGGCAGAGGCGCGGCGGCGGACAGCGGAGGACGAAGCTCAACTCGCCACCCTGAACAGCCAGCGCGACCAGTTGCGCGGCGCCATTGTCGGCGACCTGCTGCGCCACTACGACCGCGTTCTAAAATTGCGGCGGACGGCGCTGGCCGAGGCGCGCGACCATAAGTGCTCCGCCTGCCAGGTCATGCTTCGACCCCAGGTTTATAACGACGTCCGCACCAACGAGCACGTCATCATTTGCGATTCCTGCCAGCGCATTCTGTACTACGTGGCGCCGGCGGAGTCGGAGGCCAGCCCTCCGGCCCCGGAGAATCACGCGCAAGCCCCTGCCGCACAGTAACTTGGCGGCTTCATCCCCGGTCGCGATTTTCTCCTGCCCGGGATGGCCAATCAGGCAATGACCGGGCGGGGAGATGCAAAGTCTTGCATTGCCGCGGGGATTGTCCCAAAATGGCCTCCAGGTAACCAGCCGGTGTCCACCCTCCCCAAGTCGCGCTACCCATCCCGCCCTGCCCGGTCCGAAGCGTGGCCAGGATCGGGGATTCATCCGGTTGCGGCAAGGGAACCGGCAGTCTCCGGCAGTTCTTCCCTGTTCGATCTTCAAGCGCAGGCTTCGGCACTGCCTGCTGAGCCGGAGCCAGTGGTTGCCGAACCAGGCGCGATGGCGATTGTTTCCCTGCGCCTGCAACAATTGCATTGGCTGCTGCGGCGGTTAGGGCGCTGGTGGATGGCCGCCGACTTTCGCAAGTGTCAGCTTCCCATCCTGGTGCTGGCTCTGGGGGTGTGGGCGATGAGCGCCAGAGCAGCCTGGCAGAGCCAAGACTCAGGCACCCCGTTGCTGCGGGAAAGCATTTCCCAGATACGCCAGGCG
>Ga0075271_10000095_pt1 | contig 11290 bp, 10 predicted proteins | sample SF_Rice_5C_0N_30_FD_69775 | JGI IMG/M metagenome (GOLD analysis project Ga0075271, IMG submission 69775) | Rice paddy soil microbial communities from Twitchell Island, California, USA - SF_Rice_5C_0N_302 | ecosystem: Environmental > Terrestrial > Soil > Paddy field/soil | place: USA: Twitchell...
AGCTTCCGCTACGGATTCCTCTACACGACCTCGCAGGTCGCGCTGTACACGGTCGTGTTCTTCGCCGTCGCCTCGGGGATCGACTATTTCGCGAAGTTCTGGAGACGGGTCCTCTCGGAAGAACCGGCTTGAGAGCCGACGCGGCGATGCATCGAGCCGGACGGGCGCGTGCCGGCCGCCCGCGGGCTTAACGTAGGCCACCGGTACGCCGCGCCCGCGGGCCGGCCGACCCGCATCCCGTCGGGCTCGCGCCTCGCCGCGTCTGGTTCCGTGCGTCGCGGTGATCCGGGCTGATCCAGCCCCGACCCGCGACTCGGGGACGCGCGACTCGCGACTATGTTCTGATGAGCAGGAAGCGGTGAAACGTGCGTCCCGCGGCCCGGTACTTGATCTCGTAGCTCGTCGGCGGCGGGGCGGGAACCGAGTCCCAGTCGCCGACGGTCCACGGGGCGCCTCCCGCGATTGCGACGTCGATGGCTTCGCGGATCGCCTCGGCGTACTCCGCGTGGTCGGTGACGATCCGGAAGAGCGCGCCGGGACGGGCGCGGACGGCCGCGCCCGCCAGGAACGATGGCCCCAGCAGACGTCTCTTTCGCTGACGCTTCTTTGGCCAGGGATCGAGGAAGTACGCGTGAAATCCGGAGACCGATCCGCGCGGAAGCCGCTCCACGATCTCGGCGGCGTCGGCGCGGAGGACGCGCGCGTTCGTCAGCGCCGCGCGCGCGATGCGGTCGCGCGCGATCCGGTAATAGGCCAGGCTCCGTTCGATACCGAGGAAGTCCCGGTCCCGGTGGAGGCGGGCCGACTCCAGGAGAAAGCGGCCCTTTCCGGTGCCGAACTCGACTTCGAGCGGCCGATCGGCCCTCTCCCCGCCGAAAAGCGCCGCGAGCGGCGGGTCTCCGTGGAAGAACTCCTCGTCGGGAGCGACCGGAAGCCGGAGCCGCTCGTCGCGATCTTCGCCGGGATCTTCCGGCGAGCGGGGGCCGGCGGGGGGCACGGGAAGCTTTCCTCCGGTCGCGGTCAGGGCGCGGCGGGGGCAATCGGCCGCGCGGCCGCGAGGAAATCGCGCACGGCGATCGCGCGCGCGAGCGCGGCCTTCGACTCGGGTGCGGGATGGGGCGCCGCGGCGGCCTTCTGGAAGGCCTCCACGGCCGCATCCCACCGGCCGAGCCGGAACTCGACGACGCCCAGATCGTGGACGGTCGCGGCGGACCCGGGGTTGTCGGCGGCCGCGGCCTTCAGCAGCCCTTCGGCCTCCTCCCACTTCCCGCCCTGGGCGAGCGCGGACGCCCGGCCGAGGATCGCGACCTCGTCGCGGGGAGAGATCGCGAGCGCGCGGGCGAAGGCATCGGCGGCCTCGTCGTTCTTCTTCGCCGAGAAGAGCACGCCGCCGAGCGCGACCCAGGACGCCTCGTCCTTTTCGTCGAGCCGGACGGCCTCGCGCAGCTCGCGTTCGGCCTCCCGCGGCTTCTCCGCCGCGACGTACGCCCGGCCGAGATGGGCGTGATATGCGGCGACGCCGGAATCGAGCTTGACGGCTTCGATTCCCTGCTCGATCGCGGCGGAGGGCTCGTTCTCGTCGGCCAGGAACACGGCGAACCGGTCGCGCGCCGCGGCGTCCGTGGGAGCGATCTCCGTCGCGCGGCCGAACGCCTGGCGCGCCGCGGACTTGTCCCCCGCCGTGTTCAGCGCCTCGCCGAGCGCGAGCGCGGCCGGGAGCGCCTTCGGGTCGAGCTCGAGCGCGCGCCGGTAGTGCGCCGCCGCGGTGTTGGGCTGGTGGTTCGCGTCCGCGACGCGCCCCTGCCCGATCTGGGCGCGGGCGTCCGTCGGGTCGAGGGTGGCCGCCGCGATGTATTCGCGCTCGGCGGTAGGGACGTCGCCGGCGCCGAGCGCGGCGTCGCCCGCGACCCGATGCGCGGCGCCGCTGCGGGGGTCCTTGTCCTGGGCGTCTTTGGCGAGCGCCGCCGCGGCCGCCCAGTCCTTCTTCGCGAGCGCTTCGTCGGCGGAGGCCAGGAGCGGCGCGATGTCGGAGGGGCCGGCGGTCACCGGGGCCGCGGGGGCCGAGGGAGGAAGAGCGCCGATCGCCGATTCGGAGATGCCGGTCGTTCCGGATTGCGCGCGCTGCCGCTCCGCGTCGGCTTCCGCGGTCTTGCCGAGCTTGTCGTACGCCTCGGCGAGGAGGCGGTGGATCTCGGGGTCGTTCGTCTCGCCGACGCGCTTCAGGTCGTAGACGACGTCCTGCGCGAGCCCTCCGGCCAGCCGTTCGCGGGCGCTCCGCTTGAGCTCCTCGAGGTCCGCCTTCGGAGGAGGCGTGATCTGGGATTTCACGGTCCCGGCGAGGCTCGCGAACTCGTCGCTGTAGAACTCGGGGAGGACCTCCATGTCGGGACGGGCGGCGAAGGCCTTCTTCAGCGCGTCGCGCGACGCGTTGGCGTCGCCGCCGATGTAGGACGCCCACGCCGCCTGCAGCGCGAGATCCGACACCCGATCGGCCGGCAAGTCCGGCGTGGCGGCGGCCTGCAGGTACTTCGCGGCCGCCTCCTTGAACTTGCCCGCGTCGAAGGCGTGGCGCGCATCCGCGACGATCCGGTCGGTGTCCGCCGCGAACGCGGCGGCGGCGGCGAGGAGGAGAGCGGCGACGATCTTCTTCACGGGTTTTGCGGCGCGGCGATGTGGACTTCCTGGCGGTGATTGGCCTCCACCTTGACGTTCTTCAGGACGGGCGGCGCGCCGTCGCCGATGACGGCGATCTCGTGGGTGCCGGGCGACGCCAGCAGGACGCCGGAAAGAGGGATCTTCCCGCGCAGCTTCGAATCGACGAGGACCTTCGCCCCCTTCCATTCGGGTCCGGCGGTGACGAGGATCGAGCCGACCGGGAACTGGTGGAAGAAGCTGTCCGGCTCGCCGCGGCCGACCGTGAACGCCTGCTCATAGGTCGTCCCGTCCTCCAACTCGAATCGGAGGGTGTGCTTCCCCTCCTCGAGCTTGACGGACTTTCGCGGCACCGTTTCCCCGACCTCCTTCCCGTCGAGGAAGAGCGTCGACGAAGGCGTCGTCGAGAACGCGACCGCGATCTTGCGCGGGGCGGCGGGCTCCGCGGGTTTGGCCGGGGCGGGCGATTCTTTCGCCGCTTCCTTCGGCTCCGGCGTCTTCTCCGGCTTCTTTTCGGCGGCCTTCTCGGCCGGCGGCGGCGCGGGAGGCGTCGCGGTCGCCTTCGAAGGCGGGGCGAGCGCCGGCGGGAGGGCGGGAGCCGCGGGCGCGGTGCGCGCCGCCGGGACGTTCGCGGCGGGCGCGGACGGCCGCGACGCGAAATACCAGTACGCGCCGCCGCCGGCGGCGAGAACCGCGAGGACGATTCCGAAGATCAGCCCCTGCGAGGTCCCTCGCGGCGCCGCGGCGATCGCCAGGGGAGCGGTCCCCGCCGCAGCGGTCTCCGCCGGAGGGGGCTCCTCGACCGCGTTCGGATCGCGGAAATCCATCAGCTCGAGCGAGACGTTGCGGCGCATCCCGCTCGGCGTCGCGTCCGACGGCGCCGGAGAGCGGGCGAGCGCGCCCGACGGCGGCGTGATCCCCGCCCCCGCCGATTCGGTGGGCGCGAAAGTCCGCAGCGTCGCCGATTCCGGCATCGCCGCGCGGATCGCGGTCGCTCCGGTCACGTCGGTTCCCGGGATCTGCTTGACGATGGCGGCGAGGTCCCGGCGGAACTCCGTGACCGACTCGTAGCGATTGGGCGGCGACTTCTCGATCGCCTTCTCGATGGCGCGATCGACCGACGGCGGGATCGAGGGGTCTTGCCGGCTGACGGGGTCCGGCTTTTCGTTCAGGATCTTGAAAAGCACCGTCGAGATGTGCTCCCCCCGAAACGGCTTCTGCCCGGTCAGGAGCTCGTACGCGAGGACGCCGAGCGAGAAGATGTCGGTCCGGGGGTCGACGGCCTCGCCGCGAATCTGCTCCGGGGCAAGGTAGGCCGCCGTGCCGAGCGTGATGCCCGTCTGGGTGAGCGTCGATTCCGACTGGAAGGACTTGGCGATGCCGAAGTCCATGATCTTCACGGCGCCGTCCTTCAGGATCCGGATGTTCGACGGCTTGATGTCGCGATGGATGATCCCCGCCGCGTGCGCGTAGGAGAGTCCCTCGCAGACGTCCATCAGGATCTCGAGCTTCCGGGCGAGCGGGATGACGTCGCCCCGCTTGATCATCTTGTCGAGATCTTCCCCGGTCAGGTACTCCTGGACGATGTAGGGGATGCCGTCCTGGACGCCGAAGTCGTAGATCGTGGTGATGTTGCGGTGGTGGAGGTTTCCCGAGAGCTCCGCTTCGCGGAAGAAGCGCTTCTTGATCTCTTCGTCCTCGGACTGGCACGTCTTCACCGCCACCGTCCGCTTGATGAACGGGTCACGGCCCCGATAGACGGTTCCGAAGCCGCCGACGCCGATCTTCTCGACGATCTCGTACTTGCCCAGTTTTTCGATCATGAGGTCCTTGCCGTCGCTGAAAGCGGAGTTTATCGGAAGCGGAGAGCCGGGTAAAGCCGACTTGTGGAAACCCCGCCCCTCCGCTACCTTGGCGAGATGCGCCGCCGGTACCTCCTCCCGATCGTCGTCGCGGTCGCGTGCGGACGCGCGGCGCCGCCGTCCGTGCAGCGCACGTCGCCGCCGCCGCCGCTCGAGCGCCCGTATCGGCCGCCGGCCGACGGCCGGCTGACCGAGCGGCAGGTGCAGGCGTACGTCGCGGCGCTGCGGTCGCGCGCGAAGTCGGCCGCTGCGCCCGATCGAGAAATCGGCGAGGACGTGGACTCCTTCGACGGCCACCGCGGAGCGGACGAGTACCTCTGGGTGCGGCAAAAGGTCCTCGAGGCCCAGATGCGCCTCGACGAGAGCGCCGCCGCGCGGAGAGAGATCGAAATCGACCGCAAGACGGCGCGGTCGCTCCAGGGCGTCCTCGCGGCCTCGACCGATCCGGAGACCCGCGAGTCGCTCGCGCGGCAGATCGGGGACCTCGAGCGCCGCGCCTCCGAGCGGGAGCGCGACCTGCGGAAGGCGGCGCCCGCCGACGCGGCGGCCAACGACGCGCTCGTCGGCCGCTACCGGCGGCAGCTCGCGGCCGCCGCCGGCGCGGTCGGCCGGCCGTGAGCGATTCGCTCGGCGCCTTTCTGGATCAGGAGGTCGAGGAGGAGAGCTTTCCCTCCGGCGCGGCCCTCGTCGGCACCGCGGATCGGATCGTTTCGACGGCGTTCCGGGCCGCCGCCGGGGACACGCTCTGGGACCTCGCGTCCCTGACGAAAGTCCTCGCGACGGCGCCGCTCGCGCGGATCGCGCAGGCGGCGGGTCTCGCGTGGGACCGGCGCATCGGGGACTACCTCCCCGACTTCAAGCGCACCCGGTTCGAGGGTATCCGGGTCTGGCATCTCGCGGGGCACGTCTCCGGGCTCCCCGCCTGGGGGCCGCTCTACGCTTCCGGAATGGGCGCCGACGCATACCGGCGCGCGCTCGCGGCGCTCGAGCCGGAAGCGCGGCCAGGCGCCTCGGTGGTCTACAGCGACCTCGGAACGCTCGTGTTCGGCGAGATCCTCGAGGGCGTTCTGACGGAGCCGCTCGATCGCGCGTTCGCGCGCGAGGTCGCCGGGCCCGCGGGAAGCGGCGCCGTGTTCGGGCCCGTACCCGACCCGGCGAAGGCGGCGCCGACGGAACGCGGGAACCGTTTCGAGGCGGCGATGTGCGAGAAGCTCGGCGTCCGGTTCGGCGGTTTCCGCACGGACGTCATCCGTGGCGAAGTGCACGACGGCAACGCCTGGGGCCGCGGCGGCGTCGCCGCGCACGCGGGCCTCTTCGGAACCGCGGAGGACGTGTGGAGGCTCGCCCGCCCCTGGCTGTCTTCGGCCGGAGAGTTCGGTGACGACTGGACGTCCGAGTTTTCCGAGTCGCGCGGCCTCTTCTGGCAGAGGAAACGCGGCGCCCGCTCGGCGATCGACGCGTTTCCCGATTCGTCCATCGGGCACACCGGTTTCACCGGGACGTCCGTCTGGGTCGATCGCGAAGACGGTCGGATCTACGTCCTGCTCACGAACCGCGTGCACCCGGACGTGAAACCGGTCGACTTCAACGCGGTGCGGCGCCGGTTCCACGAGGTCGCGATCGAGGTCGGATGAGTGTCGTGCCGGCGGCCGAGTCTTTGGACGGTAGACTAGGCTTCATGAAACCCAAACGGGACATCGTCATACTCGACGGCGCGCGGACGCCGATGGCCGACTACAACGGCGTCTTCGCCGACGTCTCCGCGATCGACCTCGCCGTCGTCGCGGCGAAGGAGGCCTTGCGCCGCTCCGGGGTCGAGCCGGCCGCGATCGACCACGTGATCTTCGGCAACGCGCTGCAGACCTCCGCCGACGCCATCTACGGGGCGCGGCACGTCGCGCTGAAGGCCGGCGTGCCGAAAGAGGTCCCCGCGCTCACCGTCAACCGGCTCTGCGGCTCCGGCTTCGAGGCGATCGCGCAGGGCGCCGACCGGATCCTGCTCGACGACGCGGAGACCGTGCTCGTCGGCGGCATGGAGAACATGACGCAGGCGCCGCACGTGATCCGCGGCGCGCGGAAAGGATTCCGACTGGGCGGCGCCAAGCTCGAGGACTCCCTCTTCGAGGCCCTCCTCGATTCGTACTCCGGCCTGATGATGGCGCAGACCTCCGACCGCGTCGCGGCGAAGTACGGGATCGCCCGCCGCGAGCAGGACGAGTTCGCTCTCGAGTCGCAGCGGCGCGCGGCGGCCGCGCAGGCCGCCGGGAAGTTCGCCGAGGAGATCGCCCCGGTCACGGTCAAGACGCGGAAGGGCCCCCAGACGATCTCCGCCGACGACTCGCTCCGCCCCGACACGTCGATCGAGGCGCTCGAGAAGCTCAAGCCCTCCTTCGGCGAAGGCGGCATGGTCACCGCCGGGAACGCTTCCGGGATCGTCGACGGCGCCGCGGCGCTCGTGGTGACGTCGGCGGAGAAGGCGCGGGCGGAGGGGAAGACGCCGCTTGGCCGGATCGCCGGATGGTCCGTCGTCGGATGCGAGCCGGAGCTCATGGGGATCGGTCCCGCGCCCGCGGCGCGCAAGGCTCTCGCGGAAGCCGGGCTGTCGATCGCCGACGTGGACCTCTGGGAGATCAACGAGGCGTTTGCCGGGCAGATCCTCGGCGTCGTGAAGGACCTCGGGATCGACCGCGAACGGTTGAACGTCAACGGCGGCGCGATCGCGCTCGGGCATCCGCTCGGCGCGACGGGGGCGCGCCTGGCGCTGACGCTTCTCTACGAGATGCGGCGAAGGGGATTGAAGCGCGGGCTGGCGGGGGCGTGTATCGGGGGCGGGCAGGGCTACGCGATGCTCCTCGAACGCTGACGCGTTCGAGGGCAGGCGCGGACCATACGCGCCGTTATGCGAGTCCGGCGGCCCGGCGGCGGGCTCGACGTACGCATTCGGTACGCCTTCACCCGCCGCCAGACCGCCGAACCCACCTTCCAGCACGTCTGGCCGCGCCTCAAGACCTTCGCAGGTGATCCGGCGGGATGGAGCGGCGCGGCCGCGGTCATCAGTAGCGAGCCGTCCTCGTCGTGCATAATCCGGAGTGATGAGCGATCTCTCCTCCCGCCTTCTCGACTTTCCCGTCCGCACGGCCGCGATCGACGATTTCCGGCGGCAGCTCGCGTCGAAGGGGCTGGGGGACCTGTCCGCCGTGGGCGCGGCGCTCGGCGACGCGGCGCTCTTCTCGGAGCTCCTCGACCTGTGGATCGGGAAGGGATGGGTGACGCGCTCGCCGTCGTCGCCGATCTACGCTTTTCCGGGTCCGGCGTTCTCCTCCGACGTTTCGCTCCACGACTTCTGCGGGGAATCGTTCGGGTATGATGCGCCGGTTCCGGAAGAAGACATCGAAGGCAGGAGCGAGAAAGAATGAAGAGAGTCGGCGTTCTCGGGTGCGGCCTGATGGGATCGGGGATCGCGGAGGTCTGCGCGAAGGCGGGATACGAGACGGTGGTCCGCGAAGTCGAGGACGGTCTCCTGAAGAAGGGGATGGCGCGGCTCGAGGGGTCGCTCGCGAAGGCGGTCGAGAAGGGGAAGCTGTCGGCGGCGGACCGCGACGCAATCGGAAAGAGGCTGACCGGGACGACGTCGCTCGAAGACATGAAGGACTGCGACGTCGTCCTCGAGGCGATCGTCGAGAACCTGGACCTGAAGAAAGAGACGTTCGCGGCGCTCGACCGGCTCTGCAAGCCGGAGACGATCTTCTGCTCGAACACCTCGTCGCTGACGATCATCGAGATGTCGATGGCGACGAAGCGGCCCGACCGGTTCGCCGGGCTCCATTTCTTCAACCCGGTTCCGGTGATGAAGCTCGTCGAAGTCGTCCAGACGATCCTGACGTCGCCCGAGACCCAGAAGGCGGTCTTCGCCTTCGCGCAATCCCTCGGCAAGGAGCCGATCGCGGCGCGGGACAACTCCGGCTTCATCGTCAACCGCCTGCTCGTCCCGTATCTCCTCGACGCGATCCGCGCCCTCGAGGAGGGGGTCGGCTCGGTCGAGGACATCGACAAGGGGATGCAGCTCGGATGCGCCTATCCGATGGGCCCGTTCACGCTGCTCGATTTCGTCGGGATCGACACGGCGTACTACATCAGCGAGATCATGTTCCACGAGTACCGGGAGAAGCGGTTCGCGCCGCCGCCCCTCATGAAGAAGATGGTCCTCGCCGGAATGTACGGGCGCAAGACCGGCCGCGGTTTCTACCGCTACGACGAGAAGGGGAACCGGAAGGAAGGCAATGGCGCTCGCTGACGCGGCGGCGACGGGGGAGCGGAGCTTCCCGGTGCAGGGCAAACCCGCCCACACGCTGCCCCGGATCGGCCTGCTCCGCCTCTTCCTCCTCTCCGACGCGATCCGCCGCCGCGGACAGATGTCCGTCTACCTCCGCGTCCTCGACGTGCCGGTGCCCTCCATCGACGGCCCCGGCGCGGACGATGGGCCGGCCTAGAAGGAGGTTCCGATGTCCCTCGTCGAGATCGAAGTCGCGGATCGCGTCCTCGTCGCGACCGTCAACCGCCCCGAGAAGATGAACGCGCTGAACGCCGAGGTGCTCGCCGGCCTCGACGACGCGATCCAGCGCGCCAGGAGCGACGCGGAGGTCGGCGTCATGATCGTCACGGGCGCCGGGCCGAAGGCGTTCGTCGCGGGCGCGGACATCGCGGAGCTCGCGACGATGACCCCGGTGACGGGGCGCGAGCACGCGCGGCGCGGCCAGGCCGTGTTCAGCCGCCTCGAAAGCCTCGGAAAACCCGTGATCGCGGCGATCAACGGCTTCGCGCTCGGCGGGGGATGCGAGCTCGCGCTCGCGTGCACGCTGCGGATCGCTTCGGAGAACGCCCGGCTCGGCCAGCCCGAGGTCAAGCTCGGGATCCTGCCGGGATACGGCGGGTCCCAGCGCCTGGCGCGCATCGTCGGAGAGGGGCGGGCGATGGAGATCTGCCTCACGGGGGAGCCGATCACCGCCGCCGAGGCCCACCGGATCGGCCTCGTCAACCGCGTCGTGCCCGCCGGGGAGGCGCTCGCGGCCGCCCGCGAGCTCGCGGCGAAGATGCTCGCCAACGCCCCGCTCGCCCTCGCGTTCACGATGGACGCGATCCACCACGGCCTCGACTTGCCGCTCGAGGACGGTCTCGAGCTCGAAGCCACGCTCTTCGGCGTCTGCGCCTCGACGCAGGACATGCGTGAGGGAATGGCGGCCTTTCTGGAAAAGCGCCCCGCGAATTTCGCGGGGCGCTGACGAGCGCGCCGATGCATCGAGCCGGGCGGGCGCGTGCCGCCCGCGCCGCCCTGCGACATACGCCCCGGTATGCCTCGGGACGTCGCGGGCGACCCGCATCCCGCCGGGCTCGCGCCTCGACGCGCCTTGAAGTCCGCGGTAACTGAACAAGGCTCGGGTATCCGCGGGCACCACAAAGAGCGTAGCCATTACCCCGGCCATCGGCTCATCTCCTGAACGGCGCGAATCGCTCGATCCCGCGGAGGCGAACGCCGCGTGAAGCGCCCGCCGGGCGGACGCCGAACGCGGTAGAATTCCTCCGATGGCTTCGTCGCCCCGGCCGACCGAATCCGAGCTCGTTTACGACTGGAACCGCGCCGCGCACGCCGCGCGGCCGAAGTTCACGCCGGTCGAGCTCGACGACGAGTCGTTGCGCGACGGACTGCAGTCCCCCTCCGTCCGGACTCCGTCGATCGAGAAGAAGCTCGAGATCCTCCATCTCATGGACGCGCTCGGGATCGACGTGGCCGACGTGGGGCTCCCCGGCGCCGGGCCGCACGTGGTCCGCGACGTCTCGAGGATCATCGAGGAGATCGCAAAGACCGGAATGCGCCTTCGTCCGACGTGCGCGGCGCGGACGGTCGCGTCCGACATCCTGCCGATCGTCGAGATCTCCCAGAGATACGGCGTCTCGATCGAGGTGCACGCGTTTATCGGCTCGTCGCCGATCCGGCAGTACGCCGAGGACTGGAGCATGGAGAAGATCCTCCGGCTCACCGAGGACGCCGTCTCGCTCTGCGTTCGCGAAGGGCTTCCGGTGATGTACGTGACCGAGGACACGACCCGCTCCCATCCCGACGACCTGCGCTCGCTCTTCACGGCGGCGATCCGCGCCGGCGCTTCGCGGGTCTGCGTGTGCGACACGGTCGGGCACGCGACCCCCGACGGGGTGCGGGCGCTCGTCTCCTGGGTGCGGGCGCTCGTCGACGGCATCGCCCCGGCGGTCAGGGTCGACTGGCACGGCCACCAGGACCGCGGGCTCGGCGTGATCAACTCGATCACCGCGCTCGAGGCGGGCGCGCACCGCGTCCACGGCACGGGCCTCGGGATCGGGGAACGCGTCGGCAACACGCCGATGGATCAGCTCCTCGTGAACCTGCAGCTCCTCGGCTGGATCGAACGCGACCTGACAGCGCTGACGCGCTACTGCAAGACCATCTCGGAAGCGACGGGCGTCCCCTTGACGGACAACTACCCGATCGTCGGGAAGGACGCGTTTCGCACCGGCACGGGGGTCCACGCCGCGGCGATCATCAAGGCGCGGCACAAGGGGGACGACTGGCTCGCCGACCGCGTCTATTCCGGGGTGCCGGCCGCGATGGTCGGGCGCCGCCAGAAGATCGAGGTCGGGCCGATGTCGGGCGAGTCGAACGTCGTCTACTGGCTCTCCGAGCACGGGATCGAGGGCGGTTCGGGCCTCGTCTCGGCGATCTTCCAGGCGGCGAAGAAGAGCGATCG
>Ga0075271_10000096_pt1 | contig 11290 bp, 4 predicted proteins | sample SF_Rice_5C_0N_30_FD_69775 | JGI IMG/M metagenome (GOLD analysis project Ga0075271, IMG submission 69775) | Rice paddy soil microbial communities from Twitchell Island, California, USA - SF_Rice_5C_0N_302 | ecosystem: Environmental > Terrestrial > Soil > Paddy field/soil | place: USA: Twitchell...
CCTTCCACCGAGAGCAACTGCGGCTGATGACCGGGGGTGAGCGCCGCCAGATCATTCTGGAAGCGATTGAGGTCAAGCTGCGTGTTGGGAGGCACAACCGTGCTTCGGCCTTGGGGAAAAAGCAGGGCTCCCGCGGATGTATAGACAGGAGGAAGATTGAGCGGCACCACAGCGTTCTCAAAGGGCAGGGGGACGCCGGGCAAGGCGGTGAGGAAGGGAGTAAAGATAAAGGGCATGGAGCCGGTCAGAAAATTGTCCTGCCAGAGGTTGGGAATGATGGACATGATGCCGCCGGAGGCGTGTAAAACCGTATGCTCACCGAGGGCGCAGTCAAGCGCCAGCCGCGGCCCCCAGCCACTCCAATCCTGGTTGTAAGGCGGCTGGGGATCATAAACAAAAATCTGGCGGGCACTATGATCCCAGTACGTTACCGGCTGGCCGTTGGGGCCTATGAACCTCGGTCCCGAGGTACGCTGCTGCGCTTCATGGATGCGGCTGTTCACGTCATAGCGCATCCCGTAATTCACGGCCAGGCGCTTCGTCGCCTTCCAGTTGTCCTGGAAATAGAATTCATATGCCTCGCGGTGGGTAGCGGCTTCATCGAATTTGTCGCCGGCGGGCGTGCCGTTCGCCGCGGCGGTGATGGTGTAGGAATAGGCCGTTGCGGTCAGCAATCCGGTCAGCGAATCGGGCAGCGGGTCACCCGGCGCGATGTCGTGTTGGCCGCTGGCGGAAAGAATTGCCACCGGGGAATAGGCGGTTCCGCCACCGAAGGAGTAAGCGCCGTTGGGGTTAGTGCCGAAAATGGTGGAATCGCGGTTGCCCCGCAGCTCAATTCCCCATTTGAAGGCGTGGCTGCCGCGCACAAATGAGGTGTCGTTCTTGAGTTGGTAAAGGTTGCTGTAGGAGCCGATGATGGAGCCGTCGGCCGAGTTGAAGGCTTCGTACAGGCCATCGCCGTATCCGATTGCCGGCTGGGTATGGTTGGAGCTGGGGAACAGCGGCGTGCTGCGAATGTAACCGATCGTAGTCTCATTCGTGAGATGAGAAGAAAGGTTACGTGTGTACTTCACCATCGCATTCCGCTGGTGATCGAAGAAGCGGATCCCGAAACTGGGGTCAATCGCCGTCTGGTCGGGATTGATCAGCGGACCGTTTACCTGGTTCAGGCTGAAGCGCGTCATCAGCGACGACTTATCAGAAATTGCGTGATCAACTCGCACCGAGAACTGGTCGGTGTTGGTAGCAACCTTGGATGAGGCTTCGTAGGTGCGTGCGCCATAGGCGCCGCCGGCATTATTAGGCAGCGGATAGGCCGCCAAAATCGGCGCCACCGCCGGATTCACCGGGACCCGGAGAGTGTCGCCGGGAAAGGCGGTGGTATCGAAGCCCTGGCGCTCGGCGGCTGTGGGCACGGGAAACACCTGCGTCGTCCCCAATACCTGCCGGAATCCCTGGTACTCGCCGAAGAAGAAGGTGTGGCGGCGGCCATCGAAGATGCCCGGAAGCACGAAGGGGCCGCCGACCGTAGCCCCGAACTCATTGCGCAAAAAGGGGGGAATGCGGCGCTTACTGAGCGGATCGATATGATCGAAATAATTGCGCGCGTCGAAGGCGGCATTGCGCACGAAGGCAAACGCGCTGCCATGGATCTGGTCAGTTCCTGATTTCGAAATGACGTTGGTGTAGCCGGCTGCACCGTGACCGTTTTCCGCCGGCATCACGCCGGAACTGGCTTGTACCTCCTGGATGGCGTCCACGTTGAAATTTGAGAACGTGGCGCCGCCCATCTCCGGATCAGTGATATCGGCGCCGTCTATGGCAAACACCGCCGTGGAACCCCGTTGTCCATTAACGGCAAACTGCTGGGTAAAATTGGCCGCGCCATTGGCGTCGGTCATGGTCCCGGCGGCCAGCAGCAGCAGTTTGCTGAAGTCGCGGGCGTTGAGCGGCAGAGTGGAAACTTGCTCGCTGGAGAGGTGCTCGCCGCCGGGAACATCGGAAGATGATGGCTCCGCATCCAGCACGCGCAGCGCCCGGCTAGGGGAACAGAGCTGCAGGCCGGCGGCTAGCCCCGCGCCTGCCTTAAACTTCAGGGTTCCGGGCATTCGGCAGCTCGCCACCTTACTCTCCACCGAAACCTCGTAATCTCCTGGGGCAATTTCAGCGAAATCAAACTCGCCTCGTAGGGAAGTACGGCTGAGGTAATCGCGGTGGTGAACCGCGGAATGTAATCGCACAACTGCGTTGGGGACTGCGGCGTTTGCATCATCGCGCAGCACGCCTCGCCATGAGCCTGCCGAACTCGCGCCTGCCGGCCCAGCCAGGGCCAATAGACAGACAACTACCATTGCTCGGATTGGAATATTGACCTCCCTGTCGTGCGGGCAGAGCCGCCCGAGGCTGCGCCTCCAGCGGAACGAACCGGAGTATGAGATTTTATCTGTTAAATCAGCGTAAATCGGTTTCTCCGCTCACAAATGCTCAGAATCTGTTCCCCGGGCGGCGCCTTTTACCGCTCCGTCTCCTGATTTTCTTGCCCGCAGTGGTAAGCTTTTCGATTCAATTCCCGTGGGAGACGAGCATGGGCAAACGATCGTGGGCGATCCTGGGCTTGCTGTTGTTTTTGATGGGGACATGCTGGGCGCAGAACCTGCCCTACGACGTGGTCATTCGCAACGGCCACATTATTGATGGCACCGGCTCGCCCTGGTATGGGGCCGATATTGGCATACGCGGCGGCCGCATCGCTGCCATTGGAGGCTTGGCTGCGGCCCAGGCCAAACGCACGATTGACGCGCACGGCATGGTGGTCGCGCCCGGATTTATTGACATGTTGGGCCAATCGGAGCTGACCATCCTTGTGGACCCCCATCTGCCCTCGAAAATCTATCAGGGGATTACCACGGAAATTACCGGCGAGGGTGATTCGGTTGCCCCGCAAACCGACGCCACCATCCAGGCGGACCGCGTGGGCTACGAGCACTACCGCATCAAACCTGACTGGCGCACTTTAGACCAGTACTTTCAACGCGTGCAGAAGGAGGGTATGGGCATCAATCTAGCCACCTACGTGGGCGCCACCCAGGTGCGGCGCGTGGTGCTGGGAGACGCGGATGTACAGCCTACTCCCGCCCAACTCGACCAGATGAAGACGCTGGTGGACCAGGCCATGCAGCAGGGCGCCATGGGCGTCTCCACCGCGCTGGAGTACGCGCCCGCTCCTTATGCCAGCACGGAAGAACTGATCGCGCTGGCAGCCGAGGCCGCCAAGTACGGGGGTATCTACGCTAGTCACATGCGCAGCGAGGGCGATGCCGAGATGGCTTCGCTGGACGAAACCATCCGCATTGGGCGGGAAGCGCATATCCCGGTGGAGATCTGGCATTTAAAAACCGCCGGCAAGCGCAACTGGGGCAAAATGCCGGAAGTGGTGGCCAAAATTGACGCCGCCCGCGCCTCCGGCGTGGACGTCTCGGCCGATACCTACGCCTACACCGCCTGGTTTAACTCGCTTTCCGCCTTTATTCCGCCCTGGGCGCATGACGGCGGCGACGCCAAGCTGATTGGGCGCCTGAAGGATCCCGCCACCCGCGCCCGCATCCGCAAGGATATGCTTGCTGCCAGCAGCAAGTGGGACAACGAGTGGGACGAGATACCCGGGCCGCAGGCGGTGCTGATCGGAGTGGTGCAGAACCCGCAACTGCTGCCGCTGCAGGGCAAGACCCTGGCGCAGGTAGCGCAGATGTGGCACCAGGACCCCATTGACGTGCTCTGCGACTTGCTCATCAAAGACAACGCCTTTACCGGCGTGGCCGTGTTTGGCATGTCGGAACCGGACGTGGTGCTGGCGCTGCAGCAGCCCTGGGTTTCGGTGGACAACGACTCGTCCGGTACTGCGCCCACGGGGCTGCTCGGGCAGGAGCACCCACATCCCCGCGCCTACGCCACTTTTCCCCGCATTCTGCGCAAGTATGTGCGCCAGGAGCACAAGCTGTCGTTGCCGGATGCCATCCGCAAGTTCAGCGCATTGCCGGCACAACGCATGCATCTGACCGACCGTGGCGTACTGAAAAAGGGCATGTGGGCGGACGTGGTGGTGTTCGATGCCGCGACCGTTCGCGATGTGGCCACTTTCGAAAATCCCAACCAGCTCCCGCAGGGTATGGAATACGTGCTGGTCAACGGCGTGCCCGTTATTGACGGCGGGAAAATGACTAATGCGCTTCCGGGCAAAGTGCTGCGAGGCCCCGGCTACAATCGTTTTTAACCACAGAGGACACAGAGCTCACAGAGGGGAAACTTTTTCAAAGTTTTGAGATCACGAAGGACGAACGGAGCCACAGCAACAGCTATTGCGAAGGAAATTCGACCGACCGGTTTTCAGTTCTTTGACCATCTACGCATTCCCGGCCCGAGTTCGTGTTTTTGGATTTAACTTGCTGAACCTTCGTGCCCCTTTGTGCTGAAAAGGGTCCTCTGTGATCTCGGTGTCCTCTGTGGTTAATAATGGTCTCGAGGTGACAGATGCTGTCCCAGCCCTCATCTAACCGCAAGATGCCGCTACTACAGGTTTCCGTTACTATATCTGCTGCCCAATGAGGCCAGACCCCACCTACGAGTTCCACGTCTGCCGTGCGGCGCGCGACCGCTACCGCTTCGACCAGACGCTGTTCTCGCTCAGCGGCAATGTGGTGTTCGCCAACCTGGCCGCCAGCCGCGAGTTCGCCAGGCGCATGAACCGCATACGGGAGGCCGACCGCCATCCCGAGCTGGCTGTCAACCCGGGCGCGTTAAATGCCATGGGACTGATTGACGAAGTCCTGCATGCGCTCGTGGAACTCTACCGCAAGCAGCGCGATCCCCGCGTCATGCTGGATGCGCTCTCCTGGTTCGAATCCCGACTCGGTCCGGAAATGCTGGACCGAACCCTGCTAACCTTCGCCGACCACTTTCCTACTGTGGCCGTTTATCGCGCCGAGAAGAAGGCGGCGGAGTGGCTGCGTGAGTCTACTGCCGGTGTGCCTCACCGTGCTATGGCGCTGGAGGAGCTCATGCTCCTCTGGCTTGCCAACCTTAATCCAGCGTTCAAGACTTTCGAAGAGTTGTTCAAAGACGACCTGCTCGCCTCGAGAACGGCGTACCCTAAGCTCACGGCGGAGTTGCGGGACTACTTCGAAACCCGCCCGCGATTCGGTCCCGACAACCAGAACCTGGTGGACATGCTGCGTGCGCCGGCGCTGGCCTCGCCCGACTCGCTCTCCGGCCAGCTGGCATACATCCGCGAAAAATGGAGTGACCTGCTGGGCGACATGGTGCGCCGCCTGCTGACCGCTCTCGACGTGCTCAAGGAGGAAGAGGTCGCCATCTGGCTGCGCTTCCATCCCCCGGGGGTGCATTTTGGCGGGCCGCCGGGACTGGGCGACTCCAGCCCCGCCGCCATTCCCCACTATTCCGAATTTGAGTACGAGCGCTTCAGCCCCGACCTGGAGTGGATGCCGAGCACAGTGCTGATGGCGAAGAGCGTTTACGTGTGGCTGGACCAGCTTTCCAAATACTATGGCCGCCACATCCACCGCCTCGACCAGATTCCCGACGAGGAACTCGATCTGCTCGCCCGCCGTGGATTCAACTCGTTGTGGCTGATTGGGGTATGGGAGCGCAGCAAAGCCTCGCAGCGCATCAAGCAGCTGACTGGCAACCCGGAGGCGGTCGCCTCCGCCTACTCGCTCGCTGATTACACCATCGCCGAGGACCTGGGTGGGGAGCCCGCCTGCGCCAACCTGCGCGATCGCGCCTGGTCACGCGGTATCCGCCTGGCCAGCGACATGGTGCCCAACCACATGGGCATTGACTCGCGCTGGGTCATCCAGCATCCCGACTGGTTTCTCTCCCTGCCGTATAGCCCATTCCCTTCCTACACCTTTAACGGGCCCGACCTGTCCAGCGATGGGCGTGTGGAAATTAAAATTGACGACCACTATTTCAACCGCAGCGATGCGGCCGTGGTATTCCGCCGCCTGGACCGCTGGAGCGGCGACACCCGTTTCATCTATCACGGCAATGATGGCACCAGTTTTCCCTGGAATGACACCGCTCAGCTTAATTACCTGAACCCGGAAGTGCGCGAGGCTGTGATCCAGACCATCCTTCACGTCGCCCGCCTCTTTCCTGTCATCCGCTTTGACGCCGCCATGACCCTCACCAAGCGCCACTATCAGCGCCTGTGGTTTCCGCAGCCCGGCAGTGGCGGCGCCATTCCCTCGCGCGCCGAGCATGGCCTGACCAAGGAGCAGTTCGATGCCGCCATGCCTAAGGAGTTCTGGCGCGAGGTGGTGGACCGGGTGGCCGCCGAGGCGCCCGGCACGCTGCTGCTGGCAGAAGCCTTCTGGCTGATGGAAGGCTACTTTGTGCGCACCCTGGGCATGCATCGCGTGTACAACTCCGCCTTCATGAATATGCTCCGTGACGAAGAGAACGCCAACTACCGCAGCGTCATGAAAAATACTCTGGAGTTTGACCCTGACGTGCTCAAGCGCTACGTCAACTTCATGAACAATCCTGACGAGCGCACGGCGGTGGACCAGTTCGGCAAGGGCGACAAATATTTCGGCGTTTGCACGCTGATGGTCACTCTTCCCGGGCTGCCCATGTTCGGGCACGGCCAAATCGAAGGCTTTACTGAACGCTATGGCATGGAATATCGCCGCGCCTATTACGACGAGAAGCCCGATCCCTGGCTGGTAGCGCGGCACGAGCGCGAAATTTCGCCACTCCTGCACCGCCGCCCGCTCTTCGCCGAGGTGCGCGACTTCCAGCTCTACGATTTCTACACCGACGAGGGCTGGGTAAACGAAGACGTCTATGCCTACTCCAACCGTCTGAGCGAGCATCGTGCCCTGGTGGTCTATCACAACCGCTATGCCAGCACGCGGGGCTGGGTGCGCATCTCCGCCGGACAGGCCGAGAAGCTCCCCGCAGGCGGCAAACGTGTCCGCCAGCGCACGCTGGGCGAGTCGTTTGGGCTCTCCGGCGATCCCTCCATGTTCGTGGCTTTCCGTGACAGCTTCACCGGCCAGGAATACCTGCACCAAGCGCGCGGCGTGGCGGAACGCGGGCTGCACCTGGAGCTGCACGCCTATCAGTGCCAGGTGTTCCTTGACTGGCGCGACATCTGCGACCACGACGGCCGCCCCTGGGGCGCTTTGTGCGACATGCTCGCCGGTAACGGGGTCTCCAGCCTGGATGACGCGCTGCGCCAGTTGGAATTGCAGCCGGTTCATGACGCCGTTCGGGCTGTGCTGGATCCCGCGCTGGCGCAGGAGTTCGCTGAATATGCCGTCCCCGCCGAACCCGGTGAACTGACGCGCCCCGCGGCCGAACTGGTGCAGGATGCGAGCCGCCGCGCTCGCCGCTTCCTGGAAGAGGCGCGGCGCTTTGCCTCCAGCGCCGGCGGGGAAGCGGTTGGCTTAGGTCCGGCGCGGGAGTGGCAGGGCCAGATGGAGACAGTTATCGGTGAACTTTGCGAGCACCTGGAAGCGGCGCTGCGCATCCCCGAACTGGAACACTACTTCTCGCAGCCCTGGCCGGAAGAGGCGCGCTTCGTGCTGCCTACCACCGGCGCCGATCCCAAAACTGGCTTGCCTGCCTGGGGCGGAGTGCTGGCTTGGTGTACCGTGCACGCGCTTGGCCGATTGTCAGATCCGCTGGAACCGGCTGCCGCGCAATTATTCGATTCCATGCACCTTCGCGAGGCCATTGCCGACGCCTTAGCCAAGCTGGGCCTGAAAGATGAAGAACGCTGGCGGGCGGTGGCGCGCATCCGTGCCGCCGTCGCCCACGCCGGCTGGGCTCCCGGCGCCGCGCTCATTCCCGGCCGCACCACCGCGCTGTTCAGTTGGGTGCACGATCCCGATGTCGCCTGGGTCATTGGCGTCCACGAGTGGGACAGCGTTCGCTATTTCGTAAAAGAACTTTATGAGCGCCTGTTGTGGTGGATGGCCTTGCCCGCGCTTATTACAATGGCCAGCGAGCCTGAACCCGACCCCGGAGCAGTTCGTGCTCTGGAACAGCAGATCGAAGCCCGCCTGCGCGCTGCCGCTGAGGCCGGCTACCGGGTGGAAGCGCTCTTCGAGGCCGGGAAGTGAGTTTGCAGTACTTCAGTCCTCAGTGCCTAGTCCTCAGGACTGCCGGAAAAAATAGCTGGCCAAATGCCAAGTGCCAATGGCTGATTGCTAAAAGGAGACCCATGGCCCAGGACGCCGCGACCGAACACCCATCCACCAGCATTGATTCCGTGTTGCAGGAGAGCCGCAGCTTCCCACCCCCGGGGGAGTTCAGCCGCCAGGCCCACATCAAGAGTGTGCAGGACTATGAGCGGCTCTATGCCGAGGCCGAGAGCGATCCGGAAGCCTTCTGGGGGAACATCGCCCGCGAGCTGCATTGGTTCAAGCCTTGGGACAAGGTGCTGGAGTGGAAGGCGCCCTGGGCGAAATGGTTTGTCGGAGGGCAGCTCAACCTTTCCTATAACTGCCTGGACCGCCACGTTCAGACTTGGCGCAAGAACAAGGCCGCCATCATCTGGGAAGGCGAACCAGGCGATCTGCGCACCTTGACCTATCAGCAGCTGCACGTCGAGGTGCAGAAGTTCGCCAACGTGCTCAAGTCGCTGGGCATAAAGAAGGGCGACCGCGTGGCCATCTACATGGGCATGGTGCCGGAGCTGCCCATTGCCATGCTGGCCTGCGCACGTATTGGCGCGGTCCACTCGGTGGTGTTCGGCGGCTTCTCCGCCAACGCGCTGGTAGACCGCATTACTGACGCGCAGGCGGTCGCCGTCATTACCCAGGACGGCGCCTACCGCCGTGGCTCCGAGGTCCACCTGAAGAAAGCCGTGGACGAGGCCCTCCCGGCCTGCCCCTCAGTCAGGCATGTGATCGTCTACCAGCGCACCGGCCAACACATCCACCTGGAGCCCGGCCGCGACCACTGGTGGCACGAACTCATGGCGGCGGAGAACGGTAACGAATGTCCCGCCGAGCCGCTGGATGCCGAGCACCCGCTCTATATTCTTTACACCTCGGGCACCACCGGCAAACCGAAAGGCGTGGTGCACACCACCGGCGGCTACTCCGTCGGCACCTATATCACCGCCAAGTGGGTGTTTGACCTGAAAGAGGAAGACACTTACTGGTGCACCGCCGACATCGGCTGGGTGACGGGGCATAGCTACATCATTTATGGGCCGCTGCAGAACGGCGCTACCAGCCTGATGTACGAGGGTGCGCCCAACCATCCTGAGCCCGACCGCTTCTGGCGCATTATTGACCGGCACAAGGTAAGCGTGTTTTACACCGCGCCCACCGCCATCCGTACCTTCATCAAGTGGGGCGAGCAGTGGCCGCGCAAGCACAAGCTAGCCAGCCTGCGCCTGCTGGGCACGGTGGGCGAACCCATCAATCCTGAAGCCTGGATGTGGTACCGCGACGTCATCGGCCACAACCGCTGTCCCATCGTGGATACCTGGTGGCAGACCGAAACCGGCATGATCATGATCACGCCGCTGCCCGGCGCCATCGCAGCCAAGCCGGGCTCGGCCACGCGGCCGTTCCCGGGCGTGAGCGTTGACGTGGTCACGCGCGACGGCAAGCCGGTGCCCGAAGGCTCGGGCGGCTACCTGATCATCAAGCAGCCGTGGCCGGCCATGCTGCGCACCATCTATGGCGACCCTGACCGTTATGTGAAGCAGTACTGGTCGGAGATTCCCAACATTTATTTCACCGGCGATGGCGCCCGCAAAGATAAAGACGGCTACTTCTGGGTGATGGGCCGGGTGGATGACGTCATCAACGTTGCCGGCCACCGCCTGAGCACCATGGAGGTGGAGTCGGCGCTGGTGGCGCATCCCAAGGTGGCCGAGGCGGCGGTGGTGGGCCGTCCCGACGAGGTGAAAGGCCAAGCCATCGCGGCATTCGTGACTCTGGAACACGGCAATCAGCCTTCGCCGGAATTAAAAGAGGAACTGCGCAAGTGGGTGGCCAAGGAAATTGGCGCTCTGGCCAAGCCGGACGACATCCGTTTCAGCGATGTGCTGCCCAAAACGCGCAGCGGCAAAATTATGCGCCGCCTGCTGCGCGAGCTGGCCTCCAGCGGCGAAGTAAAGGGTGACGTCACCACGCTGGAGGACTTAAGCGTAATTGCCAAGCTGCGGGGCAGCGAAGAGGGATAGAGATTGCAGAGCCGGCGTCTTGCTCCCGTCGCTGCGAAAAGTCAAGGTTTGCGACGCACAGACGCCGAAAGCTAGCCGCTTACTTCTCTGACAGGGCGAAATCCACTTCGCTGCTGCCGTTGGGCGCGACCGTTACCTTCTTTTCCCATGTCCGGGGATCGGTGAATAGAGGCCGCTGCACCCGCTTTTCTGTTAGCACGTCGAATACCGGATGTACCCCGACCAGGCCCCAACCTTCGTGCCAAGCCACCAGCGTGTACGTGCCCGCGGGCACATCGCTTAACTCAAAATGTCCGCTCTCGTCCGTGACCGCGTAATAGGGGTTGCGGGCCACTACCATCTCCGCGTTCATCCAGGTGTGGCCTCCATTGCAGCGCAGAGTGACTAATCCGGCTTCCGGCATGGGACGCTCGATAACCCGGTCCTGGAAGGGAAATGGCAAGTTGTAGCTGGCCGCTCCTTCCATGTGCAAGGTGTGCAGGGTCGCGTCCGAGCTCTTCATCTGCAGCACCCCGTTTTGCGGCACCAGCAGAATGTGAGGTTCGTAACGGCAGTGCTTCTGGTCGAGGTGGCGACGCGGCGCCGGCAGATCCATGGCCTTACCGCGGGTAATATCCTGCAGATATACCACCGTGTTGGCCACTCCTCCTTGCGGGCTTACGAGCAACCGCTCCAGGTCCACGGTTTTGTTGTGGTCTGGGTCGCATACCTGCGGGTCTTTGTTAATGGGAAAACGGGCCAGATGGGGCAGGGGACCCGACCACTTTACGGTGCCCACAATCTTGCCGCCATTGTCGACCGTGACTACCTGATAGTCGCCCTGGGCTGTCGCCGGTGCGGCCGCCAGCAGCAGGAGCACGGCTAGCGCAACCAGCTTAGGCACAGGAGTCATCCGCCGATGGTAATTAGGCCATAGGGCGCCGGCGAACATCACGATGGTAACTTGAGCCGCACCTTGGGACGGGTCCCGCCGTCATTGGGGATGAACATCGTGAGGGATACCGCCCATTGCGGAGCGGTGAATGCCTAAAGGATTAAGATGGCTACTTCTGGGGGTGGGCG
>Ga0075271_10000099_pt1 | contig 11126 bp, 8 predicted proteins | sample SF_Rice_5C_0N_30_FD_69775 | JGI IMG/M metagenome (GOLD analysis project Ga0075271, IMG submission 69775) | Rice paddy soil microbial communities from Twitchell Island, California, USA - SF_Rice_5C_0N_302 | ecosystem: Environmental > Terrestrial > Soil > Paddy field/soil | place: USA: Twitchell...
GCAGATATTCAAGGACGTGAAGCCGGGTATCCAAACCAACAAGATCCACCATCTCGAACGGCCCCATCGGATGGTTCAGCCCAAGCTTGATTGCCTTGTCGATGTCCTCTGCCGACGCCACGCCCTCTTGCAGCATATAAAACGCCTCATTGCCGATCATGGCATTGATGCGGCTGGTCACGAAGCCTGGCGACTCTTTGATAACCACTACTTCCTTGCCCATCCGCGTGCCAACTTCGGCAGCCGTCGCCACCGCCTCCTCGCTGCTCTCAAGTGCGCGGACAACCTCAAGCAGTTTCATCTTGTGCACGGGGTTGAAGAAGTGCATGCCGACACAGCGCTGCGGATGGTAGGTCACCGAGACAATCTCAGTCACGCTCAATGAAGACGTGTTCGACGCGAGAATCGTATCCGGCCGGCACACTTTGTCCAGCAAGGTAAAAATCTCCAGCTTCGATTCCATTTCCTCGGGCACAGCCTCGATCACGAGGTCCGCCGCGCGGGCAGCATCTTCAACCGAGCTGGCAAATTCTATGCGGCTCAAAGCCTGTTCAGCTTCCTGCCGGGATAGCTTTCCGAGTTCCACGCCCTTGTTCAAATTTCCGCGGATTTCAGCTTCAGCTCTCCTCAGCGATGTGGGGAGAATATCTTCGAGAATGGTGCGATACCCGCCCGTTGCCGCCGCGTGGGCGATGCCCCTGCCCATGATTCCGGCGCCAATTACGGCGATCGTATTGACTTGCCGCGCGGCCATCTACTTCCCCTCTAGCTGCTGCATCACGGTAATGAAATTAGGGTCAGACTTCTTCATGTACTCGGCGAGGCGCTTTCGCTCCTCTTCGGTCATCATTGACGACGTTGCAATGATTCGCCGCAAAGTAGCAGCGATATCGTCCACGTAATTCATCGAGCGAATCAGTTCGCCGGTAGCAACCATGAAAACCCTCCATCACGGATATGCGCGCAACCTCGCGCGCTCAAGATTAACAGGACCCGGTACATACCTCTGACTGCAAGCCGTACCGATAAGATGCCCGCCAGCGGCGGGCCAAACAAACTATTGTCGTCGTTACCGCTTCTTTAGTAAAGCGACCCACTTATCTTTGCGGCGCGAGATAATATCCCCATGCTGCGTGATCCAAGCCTCGTGCCTTACTCGCATCAGCATCAGCACGCACTCGCGCTCTGCGTCCGCATCGAACGAGCCATGAATTCCGGCGACGCGGCCCTGATGCCCTACTCGGCGGAAATCCAGGCTCTTTTCGAGCAAGAAATCGAATTCCATTTCGAGGCTGAGGAACGTTTTTTGTTCCCTGCTGCTGAGGCGCATTCCTTCCTTCGGCCACTCGTTTCTGAACTCATGGCTGAGCATGTCACCCTGCGTTCATACTACCTTGCCGCTGTGGCCCGCAACATGAACAAGTCCGACCTGCTCGATTTTGCTGCAACTCTCTCCGACCACATTCGCAAAGAAGAACGCGAGCTTTTCGAAGAATGTCAGCGCATCATGTCGTCGCACGAGCTATCCGCCCTGGGTACGCGCAGTCTCGAATTCTTCAACCAGCATTTGAACTCGGATTGATGCCCGCCTCTTCAGTTTGCATCTAACGCCAAGGAATGAATTTACGCGCCAGCTCCGCCCTTCTTGCAGAATCCAGCGGCATTTCTGAGTGTCTCGATCGCCTGGCTGCCGGGAAGCAGCAGCGCCGCCCAGTCTCGACCTATCGATTCCAGTTTCACGCAGGTTTTCGTTTTCAGCACGCGATCGACCTCGTCCCCTACCTGCACGCCCTCGGCATCACCCATTGCTACTCGTCTCCAATCTTAAAGGCACGCACCGGCAGCATGCATGGCTACGACATCACTGATCACAATGCCATCAACCCGGAAATCGGGACGGAACAAGAACTTCGTGAACTCGCCGCAAAGCTCAATGCACATGGCATGGGTCTTGTCCTCGATATCGTTCCAAACCACATGGGCGTTGGGCAAGGCGACAATCCCTGGTGGCAGGATGTGCTGGAGAACGGCCGCTCCTCGGAGTACGGCGCGTTCTTCGACATCGATTGGGAGCCATTCAAATCCGAGTTATGCAACAAGGTTCTCATTCCAATTCTCGGCGATCAGTACGGGACCGAGCTTGAATCCGGTCACATCAAGCTCAATTTCGAAGACAATCGTTTCTTCATCAGCTACTACGAACGGCAACTTCCAATAGATCCCCAAAGTCTACCGATCATCTTTGAGCCACTCGGCGACCTCCGTGCCCATGCAGAAGCAGTCGCCATCCCCGAAGACGACCGCTCACAGTTCGAAACGATCCTCTGGGACATGCGTCAATTGCCCCCGCACACAACCACAAATCCAGAACTCGCTATTCGTCGCCGTGAACAAATTGCTGGGCTGCGTCGCCGCCTCGGCGGACTACTCGAAATATCTCCGCAAATACGGCAGTTGATAGAGGCCGCGGTGAATCTCTGCAATGGCCAACTCGGCAATCCGCAAAGCTTCGACGCGCTCCATCGTTTGCTTGAGGCACAACCCTATCGCCTGGCCCACTGGCGTGTCTCCGCCCAGGAAATTAATTACCGCCGCTTCTTTGACATCAATGATCTTGTCGGCCTTCGCATGGAAGACCCGCGCGTTTTCGCGGCCACCCACATTTTGCTTCGCCGCTTGCTTTCGGATGGTCTTGTCAGCGGACTGCGAATCGATCACCCGGACGGCCTTCTGAATCCAGTTCAGTACTTTATCCGTGCGCAGATGCTCTACGCTGCCAGCCAATGCTGCGGCCCTGAACCCATTCCACCCCTTGCCGACAACGGTATCGAATCCGAGGTGCAGGCCCTTTTCGGCCACCACGACTGGATGCACATGCAGGCGCCCCTATACCTGCTCACCGAAAAGATTCTTGAACACGGCGAGGATCTTCCACTGAAATGGCCCGTCGACGGCACCGTCGGCTATGACTTTGCAAATCTCGTGAACCGCGTCTTCATTGATACCCGCAACGCGCGGCCTTTTACTAATCTCTATCGCCGATTCATTGGTGGTCCGCTCGACTTCGATACTCTCGTTTACGACGCGAAAAGGTTGATCATGCAGACTTCACTGTCTAGCGAAGTCACCGTGCTCAGTCACATGCTGGAACAAATCGCAAATTCAGATCGTCACGCCCGAGACTTCACTCGTCCCGCACTGACCGAGGCCATCGGCGACACGATCGCCTGCTTTCCCGTGTACCGCACCTACATCGACGAACGTGGAAGCGTTAGCGAGCGCGACAGCCGTTACATCGACGAAGCTATCGTCAGCGCTAAACGGCGCAACCCAGGCACTGCGGCATCTCTGTTCGATTTCCTGCGCAGCATACTCCTGCTGAATGTACCCAATCTCTCCGACGAGGATTACCGCAGACGCCTCAATTTCACTCTGAAGTTTCAGCAACTCACTGGACCCGTTATGGCCAAGGGCCTCGAAGACACGGTCTGTTACGTTTACAACCGGTTTGTCTCTCTGAACGAGGTGGGCGGAGCACCGAAAGAGTTCGGCATCACGCTCGACGAGTTTCACCGCGGCAACCTAAAACGCGCAGAACAATGGCCCTATTCAATGCTGGCCACCTCTACCCACGACACAAAACGAAGTGAGGATGTACGTGCCCGCCTCAACATCATTTCCGAAATACCGCGCGCATGGGCAACCCACTCGATGCGCTGGCGCCGCGTCAATCGCGCCAAAAAACATCCCCTGAGCGACGGGCGCCTTGTCCCCGACTTCAACGAAGAATATTTGCTTTATCAGACGCTCATCGGAGCGTGGCCGCTCCACATGAATACCGAACAGGAGCGCCACTCGTTCATCGAGCGCATCAAGAGCTACATGGGAAAGGCGCTGCACGAGGGCAAAGTCAATCTGAGCTGGGTCAACCAGAACCCGGAATACATACAGGCTCTCGACAAGTTCATCGATCGCATTCTTCGACCGGGCACGGAAAGCCGTCCGAATCAGTTCCTGGCGCAGCTTGAACAATTCCTGAAGCCGTTGATCTACTTCGGCCTGATCAACTCGCTTTCGCAGACGCTAATCAAGCTTACCGCGCCCGGTGTACCCGATACCTATCAGGGAAACGAACTATGGGACTTCAGCCTCGTTGACCCCGACAATCGCCGACCGGTCGATTACGACACGCGCCAACGGTTCCTCGACGACTTCGTCTCGCGTTCACAGGAACCCACCCCCCTGCCAGGCCTCTGCGCGGAAATGCTCGTCAACCACGACGACGGCCGCCTGAAACTTTGGACCACGATGCGCGCCTTGAACTTCCGCCGCGAACACGCGACTCTGTTCCAGTCCGGCGTCTATGTCCCGCTGCACGCGATTGGGAACCAGTCTGAGCACGTCATCGCCTTTGCACGCGAACTTGATGCACAGTCTGCTATCACCGTGGTTCCACGCTTCGCTCACACGTTGATGAAAGGGGAAGTCCTTCCGCCCATCGGCTCCGCGTGGGGCGATACCGAACTCGCGGTTACCCGCGCCAGCGCCGATTATGAAAACATTCTGACCGGTGAACTTCTGAGATCCAGCAACACGCGTACTCTCTTATGCCACGAAGTTTTCGCCCACTTTCCCATCGCGCTGCTCTCGGTGCGGTGACCCATCGCGGTCAGCTACTTCAACAATCGACGCCAATTTCTTTGCCATTTCGGCAGTCAGCGCACCCCGCCGAAACCGCCAGCCCCAATTGTTATCCGCACGGCTCGGTGTATTCATGCGCGCCTCCGTGCCCAACCCCAACACATCCTGAAGGGGAATGATGCACAGCTTGGCGACCGAGTCTTCCGCCGCACGAAGGAATGCCCAATGGATTCCATCCTCCGGCAACCCCAGGTAGGCCGTTGCGTAACGCCGCTCGGCTTCATTCGCACTATGCTGCCACCAACCCACGGTTGTGTCGTTATCGTGCGTGCCCGTGTAAACAACTGTATTCGGCTCAAATTTGTGTGGCAGGTATATGTGCGCTCCCGGATTATCGAATCCGAATTGCATCACTCTCATCCCGGGCACCTGCAAACGCTCCCGCAACGCGTGGACTTCTGGTGTGATCATGCCCAGGTCCTCGGCGATGAACGGCAGGTCCCCCAACGCGTTTCGCAGTGCGTGGAACAGGTCGTCCGCCGGGCCCTTCATCCAGCGGCCATGGATAGCGGTCGCTTCATTCGCCGGAATTTCCCAATAAGACTCGAATCCGCGGAAGTGGTCCAGCCTGACGATATCGCATGTCGTTGTCGCCCACCTCATGCGTTGTATCCACCAGTCGTACCCGCGCTGTTTCAGCACACTCCACCGGTAGAGCGGATTCCCCCAACGCTGCCCCGTCGCACTGAATGCATCCGGCGGCACGCCCGCCACCACTTCCGGTTCCAGCCTGTCGTTCAATTCAAAAATCTCCGGATGCGTCCACACATCGGCGCTGTCGTAGTGCACGAAAATCGCGACATCACCGATAATCTTGACTCCATACTTCGCACAATGCGCCCGTAGAGCACGCCACTGCTCAAAGAAAAAGAATTGCACTACCCTCGCGCTGTCTATCATCGACGCCAACTCTTCGCGCTCTCTTTGCAGTGCCGCGGGATCTCGTCTCGTTATCTCCTGCGGCCATTGGTTCCAGCTCTTGCCGGGAAACTTATGCCGCAACACCGCAAACAGCACGAGATCTTCCAGCCACCAAGCGTTATCGTGGCAAAAACGCTCGTACCGCGCCCGCTGCTCGCCCTTGGCGTCTTTCAGAAAATTGCCAGCAGCCTCTCGAATCAGCGGGATCTTTGCCGACCTCACCCGCTCGAAATCCACGTCGCCCTCAGCCTCGGGCAATGACTTCAAACGTTCGTGCGCAAGCCAGCCTCTATCAGCCAGCCTCTCCAGGCTGATCAATAGTGGATTTCCGGCAAACGCCGAAATCGACGAATATGGAGAATTGCCAAATCCCACTGGATTCAGCGGCAGTACCTGCCACAGCCTCTGACGCGCCGCCGCCAGGAATTCGACGAAATCGTGCGCCGCCGGCCCCAGATCGCCAATGCCTCCCTTCGATGGAAGCGACGTAGGATGCAGAAGAATGCCTGATGCTCTTTCGAAACTCATTGAATTCACTTTCCAGTTTCTATTCAGAAATCTCGCCACTAACGAACATAGCAAAAAAAAAAGAGGGCCGGATCGCCTCCGGCCCCTGGCGTCCCCTATCGCGTCTATTCGCCCTGATCGCCGCGGCTATTCTTCGAGAGCTTCTCAAGCTCCTTCGTATAGATGACGATCTTCTTTTCCTTTTCGAGCCGTGTACGCAGGTTGGATGCAAAAAGCCCCATCATCTCCTGCTGCTTCTGCGCAAGCAGTTCCTGATGGATCTGGTCCTTGCTGTTCGCAAATTCGGCTTGCGGCGGTTCCTGCTTCTCAAGCAGCGAAAGCACCACCCCGTTGCGGCTCACTGAGAGTGGCCCGCTGATGTCTCCAGGCTTCATCGTGAACACGACTTCCGCCGGAGATCCAGCCAAGGAACCGATGTCCGGTACCTGCCCCTCACTCGTTACCAGTTCACTGGTCTTCAGTGTTGCCCCAACTTCTTTCGCGGCAGCAGCAAGGTTATGTTGCGCGTGCGCCCGGTCTGAGAGTTGCTGAAGCTTCTGTGCGAATAGAACTTGCGCACGCTCGTTCTTGAAATCCGTCTCAACCCGCTGCTTGATTTCGTCAAACGTCGGCATTTGCGGAGGCTGGATCGCCTGCACCTGGAATACAACGTATCCATTTGCCGTCTGGGCCAACTCCGGGGGAGCATTTTCCTTCGCCTGGAACAGCGCCTGCATGAAGTCCGGAGCCGCCCCGACACCCGGCAGAGAGTCGTTCGCGGTCACAAGCCCCGTGTTTGCGACCTGCAGACCATTCTTTGCCGCGGCAGCTTGCAATCCATTCGCGCGCGCCTCGGTCTCAACCTTCCTCGAAAGATTGTCAGCCAGCGTGGTCGCCTTGTCCCGGGCAATCACAGGCTCAATCTGCGGCTTCACTTCGTCGAGCGACTTCACGTGAGCAAACTGCTTGTCCTCAACTTGGACGATAAAGAACCCGATCGGCGTCTGAATCACGTCGCTTGTCTGGCCCTTGTTCAGCGAAAACGCAGCCTTGTCGATCTCCGGCATGGTCTGACCACGACGAACCGCGCCGATCATTCCGCCGTCCTTCGCTGTTGCCGTATCCTCGGAATATTTCTTCGCTAGGTCGGCGAAGTTTCCGCCGGCTTTCACCTTGTTCAGAATGTCCTGGGCCTTTGCACGCGCTGCATCCAGCGCCTTCTGATCGACTTTTCCATCTGGGGCCACCGGCGGCGTCTTGATCATGATCTGCCGCAGCGTCACTTCCTCCGGCACGCGGTACTCTTCCATGTGCTGGTTGTAATAGGTCCGCAGATCCACCGGCGTGACCTGTACCCTGCTCATCAGGGTCGAAGGATCGATCACCACGTAATCTGCCTTCCGCTTTTCCGGAATGGCGTTCTTGTAGCGATCCTTGTTCTTCTCGAAGAACGCCTTCAATTCCGCATCGGTCGGCTTGATCTGCTTCATCAAGTCTTCGCTGTTCACGACCGCGTACTGAAATTTGACCTTCGTGTTCTTGCGCGTGTACGCCTGCTGCATCTCCTGCTCGGATACGCTCGCCGTCCCCTCCACCAGGCTCTGCAATCTCGAAATCTTGATCTGGTCCTTGGTGTCGTGCTCAAACTGCGAAACCGTCAACCCATTCTGTTGCAGAAGATTCTCGTAAGCCGCCTGGCCGATAAACTGTCCCTTGGGAAACAGTACGGGCGCAATCTGCGGCGATTTGTGCAGATACTCGCGCAGGTCTGCGTCGGTAACGTTCATACCCATGCGGTCGGCTTCCATCAGAAGCGCCTTCTGCATCACCAGGCTTTGCAGCGCCTGTTGGGTAAAAAACGGCATCGCCATCGCAGGAATTCCATTCGGAAACTGTGAGCGCGCCATTCGGTTCGCGGCCTGCTCTGCCTCTTGAACGGTGATATCGTCACCGCCAACTTTCGCCAGCACTCCGGGCGTCGCGCCGCCAAACGAACTGCTGCCTGTGAATCCTGGGATGAGGTATGCCGTCATCGCCAGGCAGATGAAAACCAGAATTCCGCCAAGGACGTACTTCTTCACCTTGCCGGGTGTTTGCAGGAATTTGATCATTTGCTTGAAGCTCCAGATGTTTACACGGGAATATTAATTATAAACCAGAGGACCTCATCCCTCAGCTCTGCTCGCCCGACTTTTTCCTGCTCAAGCATCCTTTGTCCCTGCTATTTATTGCCGACCTCGGCAAACCGTAGCTTGATAGCTCCGTTCTAATCAGCAAAACCAAAACATTAGTCCAAGGCAGGTAGCTCGAGGGAGACACATGAAGAAACTGTTTTTGATTACGGCGATCATGCTCCTGGCCATGAGCATAGCTTTCGCGCAGAGTTCAACTGGCTCTGCGGCAGGCACCAATGGCAGGGGAACCACAGCCACTACTAGCCAGACCGGCCAGAATAGCAACTCCAGCGCCGCAACCACCGATCAGACCGGAACCACGAACCAAAGCGGTGCAACTGCCGGTCAAACTGGAACCACGAACCAAACCGATGCAACCGCCGGTCAAACTGGAACCACGAACCAAACCGATGCAACCGCCGGTCAGACTGGAACCACTGGAACCAGCTCCAACGGCCAGCGTCTGCCGCAGACCGCGACTCCCTTGCCTCTGCTGGCTATGTTGGGCTTCGGCGCCGTCGCCGCCGGCGTGCTCACGCGGCGTCGCAAAACCGCTCGCCAGAACTAACCCTCAGTCACAACCAAAACATCTGTCCCATCCTTCCGCCAGAAGGATGGGGGGCTTATTCTTCGATTTCCGCTTGGATTCACCGCTTCTTCGATCGCCTAATCGCTCATGGCTCGATTCTTTTATTGACCTTCTCTGCTTCGTGTCCGACAATCACTCCCATCCCATGCTCGCTTATCTCTCAGGCTCCATTGAGTACGCGCCCGACAACGGCACCACGTGGAGGGCCTCGCTCACGCCCTTTCTGCGCGCGCTCGGACATGACGTTTACGACCCCGCGTCGGACATCAAAAAGAACCTCACCGATGAGGAGGTCCGCGATTTTCGCAAGTGGAAGACCAGAGACCTCGATCGATTTCAGGGCACGATTCGTAAGATCATTACGTGGGACCTCGACTATGTCGAACACAAGTGCGACTACATCGTCGCCTTCTGGGACGAGGGCGCTCAACGCGGTGCTGGCACAGGCGGCGAGCTGACTCTGGCGCATCGCCGTGGCATTCCCGTGTACATGGTTGCCGGGCTGCCAACAGACCAGATCAGCGGCTGGATTCTTGGGTGCGCCACTCGCGTCTTCACCGACTTCGATCAGTTGAAGGAGTTCCTCGCAAGGCATTATGCGGCAACAGGTCCATGGGAATACGAACTTCTGTTCCCACACAGTGCCCCAGGTTCATGAAGCTAGTTGCGGGAAAGTAAAGTTGTGATGCCCTCGTTTCCGAAGCCAATCTCGGTGGGGGCCAGAATGTGAAAAAACGCCATGCCCCGTAGGGGCGGCCGAACAAACTAGAAACTGGAAACGCGTTTTATGAATTTTTCCAAAGGCACTCTCGGTTGGATCGAAGTTATCTGCGGCCCGATGTTCAGCGGCAAGAGCGAAGAACTCATCCGCCGCCTGCGCCGCGCTGAGATCGCGCGTCAACGCGTGCAAATCTTCAAACCTGGCATTGACCAGCGCTATTCCGAGGACCACATTGTCTCGCATAGCGAATTGCGAATCCGCTCCGAGTCCGTCAAGGACGCCGCCGAAATCGAGAAGCGTCTCGACATCCGTACAGAAGTTGTCGGCATCGACGAAGCACAGTTCCTCGGCATGGGACTGGTCGATCTCGTCACACGCCTCGCCGACATGAACAAACGCGTCATCATCGCCGGTCTCGATACCGACTATCTCGGACGCCCCTTCCACCCTATGCCCGAGCTTCTCGCCATCGCTGACGAGATCACCAAGGACCTCGCTATCTGCATGCGCTGCGGTAATCCTGCAAAGCACACACAACGCCTCGTCCAGAGTGAAGAACTCGTTGTTGTTGGCGCGGCCGGCATGTACGAGGCCCGCTGCCGCCGTTGCTTCGAGCCCAATCTCGCCCGCGAAGCCGAAAAGAAAGCCGAGGCGGCCGCAAAATAGCTTTGTGTGTTTTTGTACCGCCGGGCTCCAGCCCGGCTGCTTTCAGGATCTTTGTACGGCCGTCGGTTACTCGCCGGCTGCCGCCGAGCGCTACCCACACGTGGTGTGCCGCACCATTCCCGGCGGGCACCCCACCGTTGGTTATGTCAAGTAGGCGTCGGGTTTGGTTTTCCTGCAACTCGTTTTTTCCTGCAACTCTATGACTCCACTCCAGATATTCTCTTCTGCAGTTCTGCCACACTGAAATCGGTGAAAAACAACGATCAATCGCACCCTCAATGAGATCAATAATTTACCGTTAAGCACCTAAGAATCGGGACTTGAGTCTGGAAAATTGCGAAATCTATTTGCTTTCAACAAAAACGGGTATATAGGGGTAGGGCATCCGTCGGAGCCAAACGAATGAGTTAAAATCTTCCTGTGTACATGAACAAACTCGCCATCGCTCTCATCCTCGTGGCCGGAGTGCTGACCGGCTGTAACAAGAAGACGGTATCCGCGAATTCTGCCGATTCCTCCGATGCGGTCGAGACCAAGCTTCAGGCAATCGCGGGACCCGATGCCAAGAATTGCGGTCGCGTGAAGTCCGTCGCTGAAGCCGATACCAAGCCCGCCAGTGAATGCGCCATCCAGTCCGCGCAGGCCAAGAAACCATTTTATGTCGCCTACGATATGCCCGGACTAACGGTCGCCGTCGCCGGCAGTTCCGATGGCAAACTTTACGCCGTCCAATCGCAGTCGCCGGCTCCCGCCGAAGGACAACAGCCCGCACAGTCCTCCGGACCAGCCGAACTCACCGTAACGCCTTGTCCGTCTGAGCTGCGCATCGCCTCCAGCGGACGCGTTA
>Ga0075271_10000102_pt1 | contig 10978 bp, 5 predicted proteins | sample SF_Rice_5C_0N_30_FD_69775 | JGI IMG/M metagenome (GOLD analysis project Ga0075271, IMG submission 69775) | Rice paddy soil microbial communities from Twitchell Island, California, USA - SF_Rice_5C_0N_302 | ecosystem: Environmental > Terrestrial > Soil > Paddy field/soil | place: USA: Twitchell...
ATCTCTTTGTCCGCCTCGTCCCAACCCCGGCACCACCACTGTATGGAACTCCAATCCCTTCGCCTTGTGGATGGTCATAACCTTCACACGAACGTCGCTCCCGGTTTCGCTTTTGGCAAAGAGACCTTCGATTCTCGCGCCGAGGTCGTCGACGCTGGCGTTCGCATCTTCCAACCCCTCCAGCAGTTCGAAAAAAGCTTCGGCATTATCCAGATCCGCTTTCTGCGCGACGCAGACCGGTCCTCCCAGAGCAATCCACACTCCTTCAATCCACTCGTGCAGGGACTTGCGACGACGCGCACGGATCGCCTCGGTCAAGACTGCCCGCACCCGCTCCACCCGCTTTCGTCCATCGTCAGTCAATGATGCAAGCTCACCGCTGATGCAGTCCCAAATTGCCGCGTACTGATCGCGTCCGCACAACTCGAACAGGTCAGAAAGCGTTAGCCCGCACCACGGCGCGCGCAACACTGCAATCCATGCCAGCCTGTCAGCCGAATGCAGCAGTGCCCGCGTCAGCATCAGCAGGTCCTGAATGACCGGCACCTCACCGAGTTTCTGTATCTCGACAGCTTCGAACGGAATCTGCTCGCGGCGCAGCGCTGCGACTATCTCCGGCAGGTGCGAACGCGCACGAACCAGAATCGCAATATCCCCCATCCCCTCCCGCGCGTCTCTCACGAGCTGAACAACGCACTCGGCTTCTTCGTCTCTGCCCGACACCCACATCGGTTTGACGACGCTCTGCCCGTCGCTAATGCCTGTTCTCTCCGGCGCGGGATAGCACTCGTTGTAACTCACGACGCCTGCCGCGGCGTCATCGCGTTCGCCAAAAACCTCCGCGAACCGTTCATTGAACCAATCCACCAGCGCGGCGCTAGACCGGAAATTCACCTTCAACGCCAGCGACTTCAGTTTCAGATTGCCGATACCATTCTGCTCGGCCTGTATAAACAGCCCAACTTCCGCCTGGCGAAAGCGATAGATCGACTGCATCGGGTCGCCGACAAGGAACAGGGTGCGCCCATCTCCCGGCTGCCACTCCTTCACCAGTGCCGCCAGCAAACGCCACTGCATCACCGAAGTATCCTGGAACTCGTCCACTAGCAGATGACGGACGCCGCCGTAGCCCGCGTTCGCCTCGACCGCACGCGATGCTCCTTCGGCCATCTCAATGAAATCCGTGACCGCATTGTCCTGAAACAGCTTTCTCAACTCGCCGATCGCAACCGGCAGCACGGCCAACAATGCCTCCAGTACTTCCCATTGCGAATCCGCGAACGCCGTCCCAGGCAGATTTTCCAGCGCCACCAACGCCATGCGGAAGTCCGGATGATGCGACTCCTGCTCCCGCAAAAGCAGCAGCAACTCATGACAGCGGCGTTTCTCGTCCTTCGCATATGTCGGGAAGCCGTTGCCAATCGTCATCTTCTTGCGCCAATTGCCGCCGGTTAAAAGGAACCAGGCAATGGCTCGCCACCTCTCGAGATCGTCCGGCGCGCATCCCGGCAGACGCGTAATCCCGCGCACCGGCTCCAGCCTGTTCTCTCTATTCTCGGCAACGAGATTCGCTTCAGCGCAACGGAGCAGTTCAATCAGCTCCGCCCTGTGGTCATCGGGGACGCTCTCCCCGACACGGCGCAGAGCCTGCTCGACAATGCGCTCCAGAACGCTCTCGAACTCCTTGCGGAGAGCCGCCGCATTCCGGCCGGTGATATGCCGCTCCCACTGATCGCGCCGCGCCAGCATGTCTGCGATAAGTTCGGCGAGAGCGGCACAATTGTTATCCAGATGCTTCAGGACGCAAGTGATTGCCGCGGCCTCATCCCCGCTCGATCCCAGCAGCTTCTTGATTGAGTTGAGCGCGGCCTGTTCGTTCAATTGCCGCCGGCGACTGTCCTCTTCGGCAATGCCAGTTGCGGCGCCGAAGCCAGCTTGTAACGGCATCTGCTGCACGACCGAGGCGCTGAACGAGTCAACCGTCTGGATGCGCAGGCGGGCGGGATTGTTCAGCAGGTCCCATCCTCTCGCGCGGCTCTGATCGAGAACCGCCTTGCCCAACTCTCGCGTCTCGCGCTTATGCGCAGCCTCGTTGATCGGCAACGCCGTTGACTGCGCCGACTCGATCGCCTTCAACACGCGATCGCGCATCTCGGCCGCCGCCTTGCGCGTGAACGTGATCGCCAATATCTGTTCGGGACTCTCAACCCGCGCGAGCAGCTTCAGGAATCGTTGCGTCAGCAACTCCGTTTTGCCTGATCCCGCCGGGGCCTGCACGATATAGGAGTTCTCGGGTGTGAGCGCCTCGCGTCTCATGGCGGCGTCCATCGGATCCACGTTATTCTTCATCGCCCAAGACCTCGTCGTGCTGCACTAGATCGCTCTGCGATATACGGCACAGCGCCGGAAGCGGACAATACTTGCACGTTTCAGGCGGCTTTGCCGGATCGACCTTGGCACGGCCTTCGCGATGTTCGCGCGCAAGCCGCTCGACCGTGTTCTTCCATCGCAGGACCACGCTCGGGAGCGCCTCGCCCAGCTTGCCCGGCAGCGTTTTCGAGTAATCGCCGGCATCCACGACCGCCGACTCAGGCGAGTATCCACGGTAGCCGACAGCTCCAGCCTTGACCTGTGCGAATGTGACCGCGGCAATCTCCCCTGTCATGGCTGCCGCGTACGCCGGCAATTGCGGCTGCTCGGGACGGTGGCCTTCCCACGAGTTCACCTTCACTTCGCCCGTCTTGTAATCGACCACCACCTGTCGCCCATCCTCGATGCGATCAATGCGATCGACCCTCACGTCCAGTTGCAACTCGCCAAAAACAATTTGTCGTTTTTGTTCCTCTTCCGCAACCTTGAATGGCGCCCGCTGCTTGTCCAACTCCAGCAATTCAAGAATCAGGCCCTTGACTCGATCCCGCTCTATCTCCGTCAGTCGTTGCTCCCACTCGGTGTTACGACTGATTCTCGCCGCCTCAATCGCCTGTCCAACGCATTCATCAACCAGTTCGCCCAGCGCCTCGCATTTCAGCAGTTCATCGCGAGTCTTCAGCCGTTTCCAGATGAACTCCATCGCCTTGTGGACAATGTCGCCACGTTGCATGTTATCCAGCCCTGCTTGTGGCGAATCCATTTCCGTCGCGCCGAGACGCAGCTCCGCAAATGCGCGAAAGGGACATGCCGACTGCATCTCAAGAACCTTCGTGCCGCCTTTGACCAGTGTTCCTGCGGCGATCGCCGGGCCCATCTCGTCACAGATGGACTCGCTCTCGCACGATCCAGCCAACACATCGCCCCAGCTACTCGTCGGCTCGCCCGAAATTTCTTCTAGAGGCTTGCGCTCGAAGCCCCCGAGCAACGGGCTCGGCCGCAGCAACATGTCACCTTCCTTGCGCGGGAAACTGAATACGATTTCACCCGCGCTCCTCAGCAGTCGGTCGCAAACCGCTTCCGCAAACTGCACTTCCATCTCTGACGACGCATGAGGAACGTCATGCTGCAATTGCAATTCCAGCGGGATGAATGGCGTCGCCGCAGCGCGCGCCGGCCACGCACCATCGTGCAGTCCCATGACCCACATCGAATCGAACGCCGATCCGGCCGCTTCCAGCAATCCCATAATCTGAATCGGCGCACCAAGTTTCTCGGGCTCAAAGGTGACGCGCGTTGCGCATTCGTTGATGCGCCGATAGAACTGCGCAGCGTTCATCGTCGGCTCGATCGCATCCAATGAACCGAATTCAGACAGCAGCTTCGTCCACCCTTCGACCGCCTGATACTCCTCGCTGCTCAGTCCCCGTTCTCCTTCGGGCCAACTTACGGCCTTCAGCATTTCGGCAGCCGACTCGCTCCACTGCCTCGGCGACATCGTTTCTGGAATTGAATCGAGAAGTCTCCCCAGATCTCGAAGCGCTGCGTACAGCACGGAACAGCGGTGAAACGCGGCATCGCGCAGGATCTCCAGTGTGACTTCAAGCGCGCGCTTTTTGCGAAGCACCGCATCCAACTGCGCACGCTCGGTCATCTCCGCATCTGCGCCCGCCAGGAATGGCGACCGCAGCAGTGCGCCGGCTTCGGCCAGCGACAACCTGCCAGTACACAACTTTAGAACCAGCAACGCCGTTGCGATCACCGGGTGTTCGCCAAGCGCGATACCCAGCGACAATTCGAAAGCACGACGGCGATCGCTTGCTCCGCAAGGCATTTGCTCCGGATGCTGGGTCGCGAGAAATATAGCTTCGATCCGACTGCGCAGATCTCCAAGCGATGGCACGACAATAGCAATCCGCGCGTCAGCGTTCGCCTTGATTTTCGTTCGCGCCCAAGTCGCCGCAACCCGGATCTCGTCGTCTTCGTCCTGCGCTTCGACGACGCAGGCCGTACCTTCCCGTGGTCGAAGCTGCGCGACGCTCTCATACCTGGCACCGGTTTCAGACAGTGCATCCAGAAACGCTTCTTGTTGCGGAGTAATTTCGTCAAACCCGACCAGCACAATCCGCTTGGGCGCCCGCAAACGCCCCGCGCGAACATGCCCCGCCAAAGCATCTGCCAACGATGCGCGATCGAGCCATCCATTACGCCGGCATTCCTTTTCGAACGCCGTCGCCCATTTCGCAAACGCCGCCGACTCCGGGCGCGTCTGATACAAAGGACTACTGAGAGGAACGGCATAACGCCTGACCAGTTCCCACGCACGCTCGGCAGCTTCCGCCGTTGCCGCCGGATTCAGCAGCGCTTTCGCGTCGGCACTGACGATCCGCTGCCACATGTGCTGCTCCTGCGATGAATTCAGCAGGACCGCATTGCCGCACAGTCCGCCATACATGGCCTCGTTCCACAACCGCAGCACGAAGCCGCTCCAACTGACGATGTCCGGCGTACGCCACGCGTTTGCGCCACGCTCGCGCTGACCAAGCGCATAGGCGTCCAGCAGTGCGCCGGCGCTTCGATTGTTCGCCGTGATAACGGTTGCGCCCTGTTCGGCTGCGGTCAGAACAGTCGCGATCCCGGCAGTTGGGTTCGTCGTCATTGGACGGACTACTCCTGAGTCTGGCAGAGTGTTTCGGCAAGAGGAGTCTATCGCCGCCAGCGTTTTAAGTCACTTGGGAAGAAGACTTACCAGCGGCTTCCCGTGCCGGCAGCGGCTGCCGATTTGTCAGAGTCTCGCGGCAGAGCTATGCTTATTGACCATGTGGCGAGTACTTCTTAATTGGCTGATCAGTGCCGTGGCGCTGATCGTTGTCTCTTACGTCGTTCCTGGCTTTTACCTGCGCGGATTTCTCGCTGCGCTCTGGGCAGCGGTGGTCATCGGCTTCGTGAATGCCACCCTCGGAGCTTTTCTAAAGTTCGTAACCTTGCCGTTGAGCATATTGACCCTCGGCATTTTCTGGCTGGTAATCAATGCCATCATGCTGGAATTAGCCAGTTTCTTTTCTCCGAGCTTTAGAATCGCTGGTTTTGGCGCAGCCTTCATCGGCGCTATCGTGCTGGCCATAGTCCAGATGCTGCTGCGATGGCTGCTCCTGCCAAAAAGGGAATACTGACGCTCGGAACTGTACGCCATTATTCTTCAGCGTGATCTCCGGCGTGCGACCGCCCATCTCGACGGTCGCGCTGCCGCCCTTCCCCAGGACCAGGCGCCGCTAGCGGTATTACGGACGGGTTGCTGACTACTGCTGGAGCAACCGGCGAAATGATTGTTCCATCTGTCGCGACAGTTACCGCAGCTCTGCCGAAATCGGCGTCACTGAGGGACCGGACCACGTTAAAGATACGACCGTCGGGATCGAGACGCGGTCCTCCGGGATAGGGCTGGAAGGCCGGGACAATTTTCCCACCGAGGAACTTGCCCCCGTCTCCGAGTCGTGCGGCCAGAACAAGGGTCAGCCCATTAACGCCGCGCAGGTTGATGTGCCCGTACGTGGCGAAATTACCGAGGGAGTAGGCAATCAGGTGGTCCTTGTAGATTTCCATGCCACGCACGACGTGAGGTCCGTGTCCAAATACCATTGCCGCACCGGCGTCGATCATGGCATGGGTGAACCGGCGCAGGTCGCCACGGTCCTCGCCCAGAAATGTCTCGTCCCCGCTCAAAACGTGCTGGCGGTCAGCGCCCTCGCCGCCGCCATGGAAGCTGACGATTACAAAATCCGCGCTCTGGGCTTCGGCGCGGACCAACTCGGTCGCCGCATCGAGATCCAGCAGGTTGTTGAACTGCGGGTAGGTCGCGAAGGCAATGTAGGAAACTTTCTTGCCCTTGATGGAGAAGTGGGCCACCGAACCGGTCGCACCGCTCTGGGCGATGCCAACCGACGTCAGGGCCATTACCGAACTCTGCTGGCCCGCGGGACCAAAGTCGTTTGCGTGATTATTGGCGACCCCCATGGCGACAAAGCCGGAATCCGCCAGCAATTTGGCGTAACGCGTTGGCACCCGGAAGGCATAGCAAGTCCCTTCCGCCTTATGCGCGCATTTCGCCGAAGGCTCCGCGCCGTCATATAACGGACCTTCGAGATTCCCGATCGCCAGGTCAGCCGACTTCAATAGCGGAGCAACCTCGTCCAGCAGATGAACGCCGTCCTCGGGTGGCAGGGAATTGCCGGTCGTATCCGGAAACGTCGAGCCCAGCATGATGTCACCAACGGCGGCAACGACCAGTTCATCTGACGCGGTGGGCGGAACCGCAGCCCGGACGGGCACCCACACGATCGAAGGCGCAAAATCCGCGGCTGGCACATCCAGATCGAGCATTATTTTCGGACGGGAAAAGTCAGGGTGTTGCAGCGACAGGCCAACTGCAAGCGAGGCCGCGGGAATCGCGCGCTTTTGTTCAGGTGCCGGCGGCTTGGCCTCCTGACACGGAGCCGCGGCGGATAAAATCACAGACCAAATAAGGAGCGCAACGACCCGAACCGGCGCACAAACGCGGTGAGACATACGCCTACTCTAAACCAATTTGGCTGCTCAGGAAAAACGAGAGACTAGCGATTCAGGCGAAATCTAGCTTGCAGAACCGGCTTCTTGCCCGCCGACGTGCCGTTTCCGACCCTGATCACGTCCAGATGGACCCTCTGTATGCCTGTCCCGATCATTCCGATCCGCTTGGCTGCGCCACGAGAGAGGTCAATCATCCGCTCCGGGGCAAGGGGCCCACGGTCATTGATCCGGACCACGACCGAACGGCCGTTCCTGAGGTTTGTAACCCGGACGATACTCCCAAATGGCAGTTCACGGTGCGCCGCCGTGAACCGGTTCATGTCGTAACGTTCCCCATTGGCGGTGTGATGGCCGTGAAGTCCAGCGCCGTACCAGGTGGCCGGCCCATTCAGCTTCTTTGCCTCATCTACGGTCTGAACCGGAATGGTTGGGGCAGGAAGGATCGAGTCGGGTTGAAGGCTTGGTACTACGCTAGGGGGCATCACTACGGGCGAGGGCGAAGCGATACCCAAGCTGGCCAGTATGGCCAAGCCCAGGATGGCGCGAGTACCGCAGTATCTGATGGTTAGTTGTTTCACTTAGCCCGAATACCTTAACCCACCTAATTGTAAGATCAGCAGGGACTTAGCGCAACAAAAAAGGGTGCCTTTCTAGGAAACACCGCGCAACCTAAGTTGCTGGAAATGAAAACTTTATGGCCCCGAAAGCTACCTGACGACCCTCACCGGGAACAGCAGCTCAGTTCAGCTTGCTGGTCCTGATCAGCGCGGACAGGTGCGCCTAATGGCGTCAATGGGAGTATCGGGCTATCGGACGGGCTATCGAATGATAAGAAGATTTCCGCCGAGACAGTTTCGGAACGCTGCTGAGCACTCATTGCGACCGTGTCAGTCTGCGACGCGCTCGCTTTGACCGGTCCATCCCTGGGCGTAGAGCGTGTTCATGGACAGCAACTCATCGTGTGTCCCTGACTCGACAACTTGTCCGTTCGAGACCACGTGTATCACGTCGGCAAACCGTGCAGTCGTGAAGCGGTGCGTAATCAGAATTGCGGTACGGCCACGTACCAGCTCGCGAAAACTCTCAGCCCACTGCATCTCGGCCCAGGGATCCATCGCGCTGGTGGGTTCGTCAAGAATCATGATTGGCGCAATCCGCATGAACGCGCGGGCAAGCGCAACACGCTGCCATTCGCCGACACTAAGATCCGTTCCCGACATGAACCACTTGCCCAGTTGGCTGTCATAACCAAGCGGCAGCTTTCGAATGAACGAATCTGCGCTTGCCTCCCTCGCCGCCCTCTCGACGCCATTTCCATCACCGGCATCAAGGTCCCCGAGTGCGATATTCTCGGCGGCCGTTGCTTCGTACCGAATCGGATTTTGAAACAGGACGGCCATGCGCGACCGAAGTTCGTCCGTGGAAAACTCCGAAAGTGGAATTCCGTCTAAAGTGATCGAACCCCCGTCGGGATCATAAAACCTGCACAGCAGCTTGATCAGCGTTGTCTTGCCCGCGCCATTCGGCCCGACAATGGCCGCTATCTGCCCGGCTTTCAATTTCAGGTTGAAATCGCGCAACGCCAGCCGCTCGCTGTTCGGATAATGAAAGGTAACGTCTTTGAAACAAATGCCTTCCTCTATCTGCGAAGGCACCGGCGCTGGCTTCGCCGGGCTGACGACTTTGGTCTCGAGTTCCAGAAATTCGAACAGGTTGTCGAGAAACAGTGTGTTCTCGTACAACTGGCCGATATCCTGGAGAAGCGTACGCGCCAACCCTAAACCCTGGTTGTAGGCCTGATAAAAGAGCGCCAGGTCACCGGCGGTGATTAGGCCTTGAACGGCACGCCAAAGCATCCAGGCCATTGCCGCGCCTGTCGCCGTCAAGGCCGAAAGACCCGCCCAGAGCTCCGCGAAACCCTGCTGCCGCACCAGTTTCAAACGATCCTTGCGGAGACCGCTCCTGAGCCCTTTGTAAAGCGATTGAAAATGACCTGCCAAACCGAACGCGCGCAGTTCGGCGGCAGACTGACCGTCTATCAGCAGCCAATCGTAGTATGAACTGCGGCGCTCGGACGCCGTCGATGCGTTGGTGAACTCATGCCGCTTCAGGCCGGCGCGCAGCACAACGTACAGCGCCGGCAAGGTGCTGATCAACAAAGTCAGCGGCAACACCGGCCCGAATGGAATCAGGATCGCACCCATGGCCACCAGCGTTATCCCGTTCTGAAGCAGGCTGCCGAGGTTCTCGAGAACTCCGAGAGGACGGTGCCGGGCCTCTGTGCTGGCACGGTGCAAGTGATCGTAGAACTCAGGGAATTCGTAATACGCTAGATCAACGGCCGCAGATTTTTGGTGGATCAGGCCGGTGATGTGGTCGCGGACTAGTTCTGATTGGGCAGTTCGGACCAGCGTAGCGACACTCTTCAGGACCTCCGTCGCAACCATGCAGGCGCCCATCCAGCCGGCGACCACCAGTGCCGGACGTACGCTCTCCCATGCGCCCGCCGCACGGATCGCGACCACGAGGTCATTTACCAGCGCTCGCGTCAAGTACACGATCGCGATTGGAAGCAGGCCCTGCACTACCAGCATGACCAGCCACGCCGTAGTCCAGTGCGGCGCCGCTGCCCAAACAAGCGAAATCGCTCGCGGCACACTGCGCAACTGGTGCGCCATCTTGCGCAACCTTACGCTCGCGTATTGAATTGTTGGTCCCACTCAAGAACAACTCACTGCCAATATTCCTAAAATGCCCGCATTGTCGAACCCGGAACCGCAATGCGAGCGCGATGCGGCCCGAACCACGGAGCAGCCAGCCGCATCGCCGGATCCCCAAACAGCATGTAGGTCCGCCGCACATCCGGATCGGCAACAGCTGATTTGGCCAACCGCAGAGCGTCACCCAGCGCAAGATTCGGATTCGCCGCCAGATTCTTTACCAGGTTGCGGTCCATCTCCACCTGTGGTTCGGAGTCGGTCAGGCCTGAGGAGGCCACCACCGCCACCGCGCCGCCGTTCGGAGCAAATACCAATGCCGACGCCATGCTCTCCTGGTAAACGTCATAGAAGTAACCGTTCAGGCAGCTAATGGCGAACACCACCGGGAGCCGCGTCCCATTCTGCAACGACGAAGCCATACCGATATCCAGCAGATTCGAATCCGACCAGGAGTCAACCGCGCCATGCCCGATGTAGTTGACCAGCAGCTTACCACTGTTAATCCCCGAAATGATACTGTTGCTGGCCGTAGCCGGATCGGTATCGGTCGCCAGTACATCCGTCACTTGGAACACTTTCGACAGCAAGGCCTGCACCGATTGACTGTCGGCGCTAAAGTTCTGATCGTCGTTCTTGTCCGCAACCATCAAAACCTGCCGCGTCCAGGCATCGCTGGTCGTGTTGGACTCGTAGCCAACGATCTTCGCCACCAGTGCTCGTGCCTGCTCGGCCGTTCGCGCCGGCAATCGACCGGTCGAGATCTGCGGAACCCCTGCATCCGTGAAATCAGAGAACCAGTCGTCGGACGCCGTCATCAACGACGAGGTCGGAACGATCTTCGTCGGCACGAAGTCGAACGATCCCATACCAATGTTGTTCAGCGGATCGACCGACGCATCGCCCACCAGCAACAGGTACTTCGGTTTCTGCGACCATAGAACGCCAGCCGTCTTCAGGAAATCACGTATCGCCCTCGGACTCTTTTCGCCGAAGTTGAATTCGTCATAGATCTCATCGGTGGTAACAACCGAGACCGTGTACCCCTCGCGCCGTCGCAACTGCACTAGCGGCGTAAGTTGCTGAACGAAATCGGGATGAGCAATCATCACCAGATTCGCTCCCCGCTGCGGCAGATGCAGCCGCGAAGGCGTGTTGCTCACCACCCCCGCAGGCGAAGATACGGCGCCTGGCGCAACTGCAATCAGGATATGAGGCCCCAGCCCGGACGACGGCACCTGCACTTGCGCCGAATATGTATCGCCATCGTTGCTGACGCTCGACTGCAATTCGACAGGCGCGGCCGGATCGGTAATATCCACCAC
>Ga0075271_10000105_pt1 | contig 10806 bp, 6 predicted proteins | sample SF_Rice_5C_0N_30_FD_69775 | JGI IMG/M metagenome (GOLD analysis project Ga0075271, IMG submission 69775) | Rice paddy soil microbial communities from Twitchell Island, California, USA - SF_Rice_5C_0N_302 | ecosystem: Environmental > Terrestrial > Soil > Paddy field/soil | place: USA: Twitchell...
GTCCATCGCGCAGTTCCAGAAGGAGCTGGCCCTCGATCCCGCACACGCGCCCACTTATTACAAACTGGCTGATGCCTACACCCGGGTGCTCAAGTGGGATGATGCGGAGCGTTTGCTGCAGCGCTCCATCTGGCTGGATTCCACTGCCAGCGGGCCCTACATTCTGATGGGCAAGGTGCTGCTCAACAAGGGCGAGCCCCAAGTCGCCGTGCGCACCTTGAAACACGCCCTGCACATGGACCCCAACAACTACATTGCCCATCATCTGTTGGGAGAATGCTACCGGGCGCTGGGGGAGACACAGCAGGCGGCGGATGAGCTGAAGTTCGCCGGCCAACTGGAGTCAAAGCAATAAAAAACGGTAATTGGTAGCTGGTAGTTAGTACTTGGTACGCGACAAAAAAACTATAGCTGCCAGCTACCAGTCACCAACTACCAACTACCGGGTTTCTGCTTCCGCCACACCAACGTACTTGTCTGCTCCGCCATAGTAGAAGAGCCAGCTCCTGCCGCTGCGCACCAGGCCTTCCACGAATACCACGTTCGGCACCTGACCAACTTTCTCCCACTCTTCTTCTGGCTCGAAAATGGGAGTCTCGGCTCGGGCCAGGACCTTGGCGGGATCCTGCTTGTCGAACAGCACCCAGCCGGTGCGGTAAACCAGGTGATCGTCCGCTCCGTTGTAGATAAGGAAGATTCCCTGCCGAGTGATCACCGGCGGCGGACCCGGCTCGACCACACGTGAATCAAACTGCCCGGGGCGGCGCGCCAGCACAGGCTCGTCCAGCGCGTCAGTCCAGTGCAGCAGGTCGGTAGACCAGGCCAGGCCCATCTGGTCGGTGTTATCGGGTTTCGTGCCCAGGTAGTACATCCACCATTTGCCGCCGATCTTGCGCGGGATAATGGCGCCCGACTTGGTCCATTTCACATTCCATTTGCCTTTGTAGGCGGGCAGGAGAATGCCGCGGCGCTGCCAGTGAATCAGGTCGCGCGATGTGGCCAGGCACAGCTGCGCGTCGTGTTTGTTGTAGCCCGTGTAAGTCAGGTACCAGGTGCCTCCGATTTTGACCAGGCGCGGATCTTCCACCCCGCCATCTTTCTCATAATCCATTTTCGGAACGAAGATGGGTTGAAGATTGCGGGTGAAGTGCACGCCATCGTTACTGGTGGCGTAGCCAAAGCGCGAGGTGCCGTACTTATCCTGGGCGCGGTAGAGCATTACGAAGCGGCCGCCGTCTTTCACCACTGCCGGGTTAAACACACCTGCCGATTCAAAAGCGTCGCCCCGGGGACGGAGGATTGGCTGCCTGGAAACCCGCTTCCACGGCCCAAAAGGCGGTGTGAACCTGGAGCCCTCCGCGGCCAGCAGCAGAAGCACGCCGGCGAGTATCACCGCCAGCCGGCTTACGCGTGACCTCATTGGGCTCTCACTGCCGGTGCCGGCAGATGCTCCAGGCGTTGCACCCAGTCGCGTGGCAGTTGGTGCAGGAGCGCCAGGAATGCTCCGTTGGTCCAGCCGAACCCGATCACATTCGATTGGTAGCCCACTGCGACCTTGGTCTCATCAGATCGGGTAACGACATTGTATTTCTCGCGAATGGTGCCGTCGCGGCGGAAGTTTTCGTCCACCATGGAAAGGAATTTATAACTCAGCCGGTTGGCATCATCGTTAAATCCGTAGCGGCGCAGGCCCTCGATCGCCAGCAACTGCGTGGGTGCCCAGCCATAGGGCAGGTCCCATTGCACGCCGGTTTGCTGGTCGCTCATGGCCAGGCCGCCGGGCTGCTCGAAAATATGCAGATTGCGCTCCAGGGCGTGCGCCTGCGTGGGTGTGGCCAAGCCAGCCCACAAAGGATAAAACGTTGTGATGTAGTCATAAGTGGAACGCGTGCTCTGCTGAAAGTCGTAATCAAAAAACATTCCCCGCTGTGCGTCCCACAGGTACTTGTTAATGGCTGCGCGGCGGGTCTGGGCGCGCTTGGCCCATTGCCGGGCCTCTGTCGTTTTGCCCAGCAGAGTTGCCATTTGCTCCAGGTCTTTTTCGGTCTTATAGAGCAGGCTGTTCAGGCAAACCGGCGCGTAGTCCTGAGTATCAGCATCATAGGGGCCGAAGCGGAAAGAGGGATCGAACCCTGACTCGCGCATGCTGCGGTCGCCCTTGTAAAAGGCGGGAGTGAGTTGCAGGTCCTGCACGTAGGTGCAGCCCGCCGATTGCTGGCTGGACACTTCTTCGCCGGAACACACTTGCAGCGAGAAAGCCGGGCCTGCTTCGGCAGCCGAGCTTTTCTGTGTGACCATGTGCCCGGCAGACGCGGCGGGATGAAGCACATAGTAGCCGGCGACCGCGCGATAGTAGCCGGGATCATTGTGCAGTTCCTCGGGCGCGGGGCCGGTTCCGAAATCGAAGTAACGTGAGAGCCCGGTCGCGCCGGCCAAATGAGGCTCGTGGGTCCAAAGCTGGTAATCCCTTCCCGCGTCCTGGTAGGCCCGCTCAAGCCAGGCGCGGTCGTTTTTCCCCGCGGCCTTATCCGCTTCATAAACCCCCAGGAGCATGGAAGTGAGAAACGGCGGCTGGGAGCGGCTGAGGTAATAAGTCCGGTTGGCATTGAGCACGCCTCCATAGTGTTCAATCTCAAAGAAAAAGTTTTCCACCATGTCACGGGCCAGGTCCACGCGCCCATCGCGCAGCAGGCCACGAATAATGAAGTAGCTGTCCCAGCCGTACATCTCGTTGAAGCGGCCGCCGGGCACCACGTAAGGATGGTCGAGGAAAAGCAGGCCTTGCGTTTGCAGGATGCGTGGGTCAATTTCGCCCAGGCGGTGAAGGACTTGGGGCAAATGCCGGACAGAAACTTTGCAGTCTTTGGTGAGGCCTTCCAGGCTGGGTGGTTCGGGGAATTGAGCCGGCAGGTACAGCACCGCCGTGGTCTTCAGCTTGGGGTCGCTTACGCTGGCGCACTGGCCCATGGAACGGGTCAGCGTGTCCCAGGCGTTAGAAATATAGTGCAGGATGGGCGCCAGTCCGGGCGCAGCCGCCGGCCCAGACGGGGAGGGCTGCGGCCAAGTTCCCTGTGGGCGAGCGGGTAAGCTGAGGGCCAGAACGAGAAGCGGAGCCAGGAGAATAAACTGTTTTCGAAGCATAAATAAGCGATGCCTGCAAATCCGCGAAGCAAGCCAGCTTACACAACTCGGGCAACAGGCAGCAACGGGAGCGCCACCCCGGTGGGCCGGAGAACAGACCGGCAACGGCCGCGAAGCGAACTGAGCGAAGCGACCTGGTAGGGCAACCGGTGTGAAGCACCCGGCTGGCCAATGCAACGGGCGCAGTGGGAATCAGTGGGACGGGGGAGACGAGCTATCTCGCCAGGATGAGGGCGGCTTGCGAAAGGCGCTACCCTCCTTTAACCTTGAGTTGGTAAAGTTCCTACTCTCGGCCGGGATGGCGGAACTGGCAGACGCAGCGGACTCAAAATCCGCCGGTGCTTAGCACCTTGGGGGTTCAACTCCCCCTCCCGGCACCAGCTCAAAGGCCCCGCTTACCGGAAGCTTCGGCCTCACCGGCCACCGATCGTCAAGAAAGCCGTTTGGCGATAACACTTTTCTGAATACTCCTTTTCTCGACCTTCGGGTATAATGCCGCAACTTTTTTGGCCTGGTAATAGTTAAGTCTAGTTTCACAAAAAGGAACTAGACGAATCGAAAGCGCCCACAAGCGGGCGCGCGGCGAAGCATATACGTGTGGCGCTTCTCACGTCTTTTGACGAGCGCCATTCATCCCCGGAGGCTATGTCTATGACGCGAATCCATCAGCGAGCGAGCGCCACGCAGTACGAGCGGTGCAACCAATTTGGTATTCGATGCCTGCAGGCAGCACGGCGCGCGGCCTGCGTTTTCGCGGCATTGGCGTTCCTGGTCACGCTGGCAACGGCGCAATCAAGCAGCCTCCTGAATGGCAGCGTCTCTGACCCGTCGGGCGCGACCGTAGTGGGCGCGAAGGTTACTTTGACGGAGGCCACGACGGGGCTGCAGCGGACGACCACGAGCAACGCAACCGGGCTCTACCAGTTTCTGGATTTGCCACCCGGCACCTATCGGCTGGAGGTTATGGCCAAGGGCTTTGCGCCCTACGTGGCCTCCAATGTCACCCTGGTGGTCAAAACGCCCTCCACCGTCAACGTTCATTTGCAGGTGGCGGGCGCATCGGAATCGGTCACCGTGGAAAGTCAGGCGCCGCTGGTTAATCGCACCGATGCCTCGCTGGGCAACACTATCGAGCAAAACCAGATTGCGGAGTTGCCCATAGCCGACCGCAATGTAGTTGAATTGCTGAGCCTCCAGCCCGGGGTGGCCTATCTGGGCAACGAACTGGATGCCACCAAGGACACACGCAGCGGCGCAGTAAACGGCATGCGCAGCGACCAATCCAACGTGACCCTCGACGGCATCGGGGTCAATGACCAGAACAATGGGTACGCCTTTACCAGCGTCTTGACGGTGCCGCCCGATTCGGTCCAGGAGTTCCGGGTCACCACGGCCAACGCGAATGCCGATTCCGGTTATTCCAGCGGCGCCCAGGTGGCGCTGGTGACCAAAAGCGGCACCAACAGCTTTCACGGCTCGGCCTACGAATACAACCGCAATACCATCTTCAGCGCCAACGACCCATTTTTGAAGGGTTCCCAGTTGGCCAGTGGGCAGCCCAACCAGGCGCCCAAGCTGTTGCGCAACGTGTTCGGCGCCACCTTCGGGGGGCCGATCAAGCGTAACCGGCTCTTCTTCTTTGCCAACTACGAAGGCCGGCGCGATGCTCAGGGAACCAGCGTACTGCGCGACGTGCCCAGCGCGACATTGCGGGCCGGCGATCTGGTGTACTTGTGTCAGCGCAATTCAGACGGTTCCCTCGATACAGCCGCTTGTCCGGGAGGCACGGTTAACGGAGTGCCCGGCGTTGCGCCCGGCTACTACGCCCTCGGTCCGGCGCAAATCCGTGCCATGGACCCGCTCGGGATCGGACCCAATGCGGCGGTCGAGAACATCCTCGGGCAGTACCCTTTTGCCAACGAAAATGCGGGCGACGGGTCGAACACGCTGGGCTATCGCTTCTCCTCCAACGCTGACTCCACCTTCAACACCTACATCACACGGCTCGATTGGTACATCACGCCCAGCGGCTCGGAAACGCTGTTTTGGCGCGGACAGACGCAAAACAACAGGCAGCCTGGAACGCAACAATTTCCCGGCCAGCCCGCGGCCACCACGCTCCTGGACGATAGCAAGGGTTCCACCGTGGGGCTCACTTCTATCCTTTCCCCCAGGCTGGTCAACGAATTTCGCTGGGGTTTCGTCCGCCAGGGAGGCCAGAACGCCGGCACGTCCAATGTTCCCGGGGTTTTTCTGAATGGCCTCGACGACCTGACTCCTTTCACTCGCTCCACCACAACCTTTGTGCCTGTCCACCAGTTCACCGATAATGTGAACTGGACCCGGGGAAACCACACCCTGCAGTTCGGAACCGATCTGTTTCTTATCCGGGACGAACACATCAGCTACGCCAACTCCTTCTCCGACGTTCAGACCAACGCCGTATACCTCAACACGGGAGGAATTGCCGGCACCAACAGCCCGCTGGATCCGGCCAACAATGGTTACCCGGCGGTGGACGGCAACTTCGGTCCCAACTATGACAGCGCGGCTACCATCCTGCTGGGTATTTTCCCCGAGGGCGACGGCATTTATAACTTCAACCGCAACGGCACCGCTCTGGCCCAGGGCGCGGCCATCAAGCGCCGCTACGCCATGAACGACTATGAGTTTTTTGGCCAGGATACCTGGCACATGACGCCCCGGCTGACCCTTACCTACGGCCTGCGCTGGGTGCTGGACTCTCCGCCGCACGAAACCAACGGATTGCAGGTGTCGCCGTGTGTGGCGGCCGCAAATGGCGGCTGTACCAATCAGAATGTCGCGGACTGGTTCAACCACACCGCCAATTTAGCGGCTCAAGGCATGCCGGCCAACAACGCTGGCGAGATTTCTTTCGTTCTTGGCGGCCCCGCCAACCACGGTCCCGCCATGTGGAACTGGGATAAAAAGGATTTCTCTCCCCGTGTGGCTATAGCCTGGGCGCCGGACACCGGTGAAGGCTGGATTGCAAAAATCCTTGGGCACAAAGACCAGTTCTCAGTACGCGGCGGCTACAGCATCATGTACGACCATTTCGGCATTCCCATCGTGAACAGCTTTGACCAGCACGGCTCTTTCGGCCTCTCTACCGATCTCGGGAACCCCGCCGGTGTGGTTACGCCCGCCAATGCGCCACGTTTTACCTGTCTGATCGGCGCATCCTGCCTGCCTCCGCCCTGCCCTTCTTTGAACGACCCGGGCTGTTTGTTCGGCCCCACGCCATCCGGCGCTTTCCCGGTTACACCCAGCAATTCCGCCTTCGCCATCAACTGGGGGCTGGACCAGACTCTAAAGACGCCCTATTCGCACGTCTTCAACTTCTCCATCGCGCGCCAAATTAACGAACACTCGTCGCTGCAGATTTCTTACGTGGGCAGCATAGGACGGCGCCTGCCTTTGCAGGTTGACCTGGCCATGCCCGCCAATCCAATGGACCCTGCCAGCAAGACAACCTATTTCCAGGCCGCCACCATGCTCTCCATGGCCGCTGCCAGCAACACCGGCGTCGCTCAGATAAAGCCCATACCATTCTTCGAAAACATGTTTCCGGCCTGGGCGGGCATGCCCTATAGCCAGCTCAGCAGCCAAGCCCTGGCGTGCGCACCGGGCAACTACCCCGCCAATGCCAGCGCCACACAGGCCATTTACGAACTCTGGAATTGCTATCCGCACAACGAGACTTTTTCATTGTTCCAGATGGATGTGCCCAGTTCTATCAGCGGGGTGAACCTCCCCAACAGCAGGTTCGGACCGTACACCTTTTTCCATGATCAGTTCGCTTCGCTCTACGCGTGGCGCAACCTCGGTACTTCCGACTACAACGCGCTGCAGGTTACCTACAATGCCCGCTGGTCCAATCTGCAGGGGCAGTTTAATTACACGTTCTCCAAGTCGCTCGACGAGGCCTCGGCGGCGCAACGTGTTGGCCCCTACGAAGGAACGGGGGGAACCGGTAGCGATTTGAATGGCGGCGGTATTGTTATCAATTCCTGGGACCCCCTTTCTCTTCGCGGCCTCTCTGATTTCAATGCCTTCCATCAGATGAATGCAAACCTGGTCTATCTTCTTCCTTTCGGCAAAGGTCAGAAGATGATGGCAGGCGCCGGGTCGGTGGTGCAGGCCCTAATCAGCGGGTGGCACGTCTCCGGCCTGTTCCGCTGGACCAGCGGTTTTCCCATCACCATTGATAACGGCTTTACCTGGGCGACCAACTGGAACATCGAGGGGGATGCCATGCCCAACGGGCCGGCTCCGGTGGCATCCAATCCCAAGAACGCCGTGGTCAACGGGGTGGGCATCGGCCCCGACATCTTCGCCAATCCGGCAGCCGCCGAGGCAGCATTCCGCCCTGAGTGGCCGGGCGAGTCAGGCGTCCGCAATAGCGTGATTGGCGACGGCATGTTCGAAATTGACACCGGCCTCAGCAAGGAGTTCTCCCTGGGTGAGCAGAGGCGTCTAGAGTTCAGTTGGCAGGCGTTCAACGCCACCAACTCGGTGCGGTACGACGTGCGCAGCGCTCAACCTTCGCTTTCCTATGACCCGACACAGTTCGGCAAATATCTTTCGACCTTGACCACGCCTCGGTTCATGCAGTTTGCCTTGCGCTTTGCATTCTGAGTGCGCGACGTGCTGCTTGCTTCGGCGAAGCGGCGACCTTGTTTCTAGGGTGCCTTGGGGATCAGCTTGGATCAGTGCCTGATCCCCTTAGAAGTCGCGGGCAGCTTTGTGTTTCCTGCCGTCTTTCAATCTGACGCCGCTTTCATCATCCAGCTCTGCTTTGGCTGCGGAAAAATGTTGAGGTAAAGCACGGCATAGCGGAAGGCCAGCACGGCCGCGGCAATAATCGCGATCGTGGAAGCCATCTCCGTCCACTTGGGCACGTAGTGCACGCCGGCGCTCGCCTGCAATCCCGTGACAGATACGTTCAGCCGATTCGCCACAAAGCCCATCACCACCAGCGCGCACGTCCAGTACAGCCACTGTGGGTTATTGCGCACCTGCTCCGAGCTCAATAGCGCCAGTGGGATGATCACGAAGAGCGCCATTTCCAGCCAGAACAGTCCGGTCTCAGAGCGCCAGCGGAGCATGTAGGGCAGGGCGCCGTGGGTCACCAGGTCAACGCCGCGGAACAGGGCGTAAACACCCAATAGCGGCGCCATGAGGCGGCTGATTTCACTCAAAATAGACAGGTCAAAGCGCGCATTCAGTGAGCGGGCGCTCAGGTACAGAGCCATGATGGTCAGCGCCAGCCCGGCGGGAATCGCGGAGAGATAGAACAGGCTGGGGATGTAGGGGCTGTACCACAGCGGATCAAGCTTGCCCTCGGTAATCAGGTACAGCCCTCCCAGGAACGATTGGTGCAGCGATGACAACACAACCCCGATCAACACCAATTCGATCAGAATGGCATGGTGCCATCGCAGATACCACTCGCGCGCCCTCTTCCAGGGGATTTTTTCGAACAGCGCCGGCGAGAACTCCAAGGTCAGCACGGCGGTGTAGAGCATGACGCACCAGGAAACTTCGAACAGCACCGAGCTCCGGTTCCACATGAGGATGGGGTGCCAGATCCGCCAGGGCAGCCCCAGTTCATAGAGCATGCCGACCACGACCGTGAGGTATCCCAGGAATGAGATCAGCACCGCCGCCCGGACCACCGGCCGGTAGCGGTCGAACCCCAGGATGTAAGCCGCCGCCGCCACCGCAAATCCGCCAGCCGAAAGCCCCACGCCGCAAAGCGTTCCCAATCCTACCCAGAGGCCCCAAGGCACCGAGTCCGACAGGTTGGTGCTGGCGGCAAAACCCACAAGGAAGCGGGCATAGGTTGCATAGAGGCCGGCGGCGAAGATGAGGGCTACCAGCACTCGCCACAAAGTGATTTTTGGAAAGCGAAGGTGCGTCATGGTCTCAACTCCTTTCCTCGTCCATGCGGGACGTGGAAGACCTTTCTTTGGCTTCGGCCAATGCGACCTGCTTGCGCCGTTCCGTTATCCAATACAAGCCAGCAAGAAGTGAACTGCCCACCAGCACCACCGTGGGTACGTCGCCCAGGGCGTTGGCCGTCAGCGTGGGCATTGGGCGCTTCGTGGGTACGGCCGCGAACCCCAGCTTTTCAAAGGGCACATCGGAGAGAAAGAACACAGAAGTGCCGCCCACTTCTTCGCTTCCGTAAATATGACGTACATAGGCGGAATTCTCCAGAATCCGCTTTTGCGCTTCGGCCAGCAGATCATCACGATCGCCAAACAGCGAAGCTCCCGTGGGACAGGCCTGCACGCAGGCCGGCAGGCCGCCTTTCGTCAGGCGCCCAGCGCACATGTCGCATTTCTTTACATAGGGCGCCAGCTTCGTCCACTCGTAGCGCGGCACCTGGAAAGGGCAGGCCAGCATGCAATAGCGGCACCCCATACATTTGCCCGCGTCGTATACCACCGGTCCGGCGGCAGTTTTTTTTAGCGCGCCCACCGGGCAGGCGGATGCGCACGCCGGCTCCTGGCAGTGCATGCACATGCGGCGCACGAACTTCTCGCCCCGTGGTTCCACCACCGTCAGAGCGGTGGCGGACAGCACCGGTTCGCTCGCCATGGGCAAGCCGTGCGCTTCCTTGCAGGCTTGCTCGCAATTACCGCATCCGATGCATTTGGTGATGTCCACCAGGATGGCTTTGGTCTTCATTTTCACTGCCTCCCGTTTTCTTCCGCGGTCAGGTTTCGCTCACGTCCAAGCTCCGGCGCGTCAGGTTAAGAAGAACTCGGCCACTATCTTGCGCCGCATTTCAGGGGGAAGCGCAGCCAGCACTCCTTGGTGCGGTAGGCCTCCATCCTGTGCCAATGCCGGGTTTGGCGGCCTCACCATACGGGCCAAGCGGCTGATGTTGTTTTGCATCCAGGGGGCCACCATGGGGCCTTGCACCAGGTTGCGCAGGTTGGTGTCGAGGTCGGGAGACTTGATCGTGCACACCCAGCCGGCATTGTAGGGATCGCGGGTTAGCAGTCCTGGATCCTTGAGCACCTCGGGATTGACCGCGGTCACCATGCCTTCCAGGGGTGACAACATCTCCAGCGTTTGCCCACCGTCGCTGGTCAGCGTCAGAAATTTTTGTCCTTGCCTTACCCATCGCTGCTCAGCAGTGACCACAACCGCCTCCACCTTGCTCAGCAGGTTCACGGTAAAGCTGTCAACGCCTATACGTGCCGACTCCCGGCCCTCCCGCAGCGCCCAGGTGTGCGCCGGGTGGAAACAGTAATTCACCGGTACCTGAGATCCCAGTTCGCGCCTGTCTTGGGCAGGAGGAGGCAAAGCCACTCTAACCGGCAGCGGCTCCTCGCCTCCACGAAAGTAAGTGATGATCAGCACCACAAGAAACATCAGGAGTACGAATAGAATCGACATGCCTGCCTCCTTGGCCAAGCCCCCGGCAGCCGGCTTTCGGGCGTCTCCGGCCGCGGTTCGCTAAACATCACTATGTGTGCACGTGAGGGACAAATGGGGATCGGCGCTAGACGCTGATGCTAAAGGACTTAGAAGTCCGAGAGCAGCAGCGGGGCACAGATCGCCACTGCGTTTTGCCGGGTAATGCTGCATTTTGCAGCGACATTAAGACGGGAAATGCTGTTTTTGGGG
>Ga0075271_10000110_pt1 | contig 10715 bp, 11 predicted proteins | sample SF_Rice_5C_0N_30_FD_69775 | JGI IMG/M metagenome (GOLD analysis project Ga0075271, IMG submission 69775) | Rice paddy soil microbial communities from Twitchell Island, California, USA - SF_Rice_5C_0N_302 | ecosystem: Environmental > Terrestrial > Soil > Paddy field/soil | place: USA: Twitchell...
CGTCCCGCACGGGAGCGACATCGAGCTCGCGACGGCGGCGGGCGACATGCAGGTGCACGGCCGCGTGCACCGGCTCGAGACGAAGTCCGCCTCCGGCGACCTCAACGTCATCGGCGCCGTGGAGGAGAACGCGCACGTCAAGACAGTGAGCGGCGACGTGTTCCTCGCGTCGGTCGGCAACGAGCTCACGGTGCAGTCGGTCTCGGGCGATCTGCGCGCCGAGTCGGTCGGCGGCGACGTCGAGGTGAAGACGGTGTCCGGCGACGTCCGCGTCAACGCGCAGCGCGGCAAGGCGACGGTGCAGTCCGTCTCCGGCGACATCGAGATCGGCGTCGCCCCCGGGACGAACCTCGACGTCGACGCCGGCTCCGTGTCGGGCGACCTCACCTCCGAGGTGCCGCTCGGCAGCGACGCCGGCTCGCTCAGCGATGGACCGACGCTCGTCGTCCGCGGCAAGACCGTCAGCGGCGACTTCCGCGTGTACCGCGCGGCGTGAGGGCTCTGCTCTCACGCCGCGACGTCCGGCTGCTGCTGGCCGGCCAGTCGCTCTCGATGTTCGGAGACTGGGCGATGTTCATCGCGCTCGGCATCTGGGCGCGCGTGCTCACCGGCTCCAACGCCGACGCGGGGCTCGTCTTCCTGTTCCTCGGCGTCACGGGACTGATGGCGCCGCTCGGCGGCCTCTTCGTCGACCGGCTGCCGAAGCGGCCGCTCATGATCGCGAGTCATCTCGCGCTCGCAGCCGTGATGTGCCTGCTGCTGTTCGTGCACACGCGCCACCAGCTGTGGCTGCTGTACGCGGTGACGTGCGTGTACGGCCTCGGCGGCGACGTCTTCGCGGCCGCGCGGGCCTCGATGCTCAAGGCGATGCTCCCCGACGAGCAGCTCGGCGAGGCGAACGGCGCGCTGCAGTCAGTCCGCGAAGGGCTGCGCATCGTGGCGCCCGTCACCGGCGCCGGGCTCTTCGCCGCCTTCGGCGGCCACGTCGTCGCGCTCATCGACGCCGCGACGTTCGTCGGCTCGGCGGGGACGCTCGCCGCCCTCCCCTTCGCCGAGCCCGCGGTCGCCCCGCGCGAGCAGCACTTCCTGCGCGAGCTCTCGGCAGGCGTCTCGCACATCGCGCGCACCAAGGTGCTGCGCGAGCTGACGATCGGCCTCTGTACCGCGCTGGCGGTCGTCGGCTTCTGCGAGACCCTCATCTTCGCGATCGTCATCGACGGCCTCCATCGCCACGCAGCGTTCGTGGGCGTCGTCGACACGTTCCAGGGGGTCGGCGCGATCGCCGGCGGCGTCACGGCTGCCGCGCTGATGCGCCGCTACGGCGACGTCCGGCTGAGCGGCATCGGCCTCGCGCTCTTCGGGCTCGCCTCCTTCGGTTTCCTCGTTCCCAGCCTCGGAGCCGTCCTCCCCTCCGCGGTCGTCTTCGGGGCTGGGGTCGCCCTGCTCATCGTCGCCGCGGCGACCGCGTTTCAGCGCCGCAGCCCGCAGTCGATGCAGGGGCGCGTGGCGGCCGCGAGCAACATGCTGTTCAGCGTGCCGCAGACCGCGTCGATCGCGCTCGGCGCCGCGCTCGTCACTCTCATCGACTTTCGCATCGAGATCGTCATCATGGCCCTCGTGACCTTGTTCGCCGCCGCGTATCTCGTCACGCGCTCCGAGACCGAGGACCTCGTCCCTGATCCCGCTCAGGCGTAACCGCGACTTCCTCCTGCTCCAGTCGGGGCAGGTGCTGTCGACGATCGGCTCGGAATCGACTGGGATCGCGTACCCGCTTCTCGTCCTCGCGGTGACGCACTCGCCGGCGAAGGCCGGCGTCGTCGGCTTCATGCGCATCGTGCCGTGGGCGCTGTTCGGGTTCGCGGCCGGCATCGTCACCGACCGCCTGCCGCGCAAGCGGGTGATGATCACCGGCGACATCGTCCGCGTCTTCTTGATGGCGAGCGTCGTCGCCGCCGTCGCCGCCGGCCACATCACCTTCCTGCAGATCGTGCTCGTCGCCTTCGTCGAGGGGACGATGTACGTGTTCTTCAACATCGCTGAGGTGGGCGCGCTGCGGGCGGTCGTGCCGGCGCAGCAGCTCCCGACTGCGGCGGCGGCCGAGCAGGCGCGCTACTCGACGGTCACGCTCGTCGCCCCCACTCTCGGCGGCGCGCTCTTCGGCATCGGGCGGATGTTCCCGTTCCTCGCCGGCTCGATCTCGCCGGCGTTCTCGCTCGGGACGCTGCTCGCGATCCGGACGCCGTTCCAGGGCGAGCGGGTGCCGGACGCGACGCCGTGGCGCGAGCAGCTCGCCGAGGGCTTCCGCTTCCTGTGGGCGCGACCGTTCCTGCGCTCGTGCGCGCTGATGTTCGCGTGGACGAACCTCGCGTTCGAGGGGATCGTCCTCGCGTTCATCGTCGTCGCCCGTCGGCAGGGCCTCTCCAGCGCGCAGATCGGCCTGCTGATCGCGGGCTTCGGCGCGTGCTCGCTGCTCGGCTCGGCTGCGTCGCCGTGGATCCAGAAGCGGATGTCGATGCGCGCGATCATCGTCTGGTCGCTGTGGCTGCAGGTCGGCACCGTCGGCTTCGTCGTCGACCCGAACGTCTACGTCTTCATCGCGTGCGCGCTGCCGATGGCGACGTTCTTCCCGTCGGTGAATGCGGTCGTCATCGGGTATCGGGTCGCGGTGACGCCGGACCACCTGACGGGAAGGGTGAACTCGGTTGCGCGCACCATCGCGCTGTGCGGCGCGCCGCTCGGGCCGCTCGCGGCCGGCGTCATGCTCGGATCGCTGTCTGCGCGCGACACGGTCGCCATCCTCACGGCGCTCCTTCTCGCCACAGCGCTCGTCGGCTCGCTGCTCCCGTCGATCCGGAACGCACCGAGCCTCGACGAGCTCGCGACACTGGTGCCGAGCGAGCCGGTCGTGCCGGAAGTCGTCGGGTAGAGCCGCCACAAATCCGTGACGCATTCGTGCGGGTAGCTGCTACCGGTCTTCCGCTCTGCAGGCCGAGCGGCGAAGGCCGGTAGCAGCTACCCGGCCGTAAGCGTCACGAAAGCTTCTCGCGCAGCAGCTTGTTGACGACCTTTGGATCTGCCTTGCCGCCGGTCTCCTTCATCACCTGGCCGACGAAGAAGCCGAGCACGCCTTCCTTGCCACCTTTGAACGTCTCGACCTGGCCGGGGTTGGCGGCGAGGACGGCGTCGACGATCGGCGCAAGCTCCGACTCGTCGCCGACCGCCGCCTGCGCGAGATAGTCGTCGGCGGAGATCGGCTCTGTCGCCGCCTTCGCGAACGCGTCGTCGAGCGCCTCGCGCGTGACGTTCGCCTTCAGCACGGCGGCGAGCGCGGCCGCGTTCTCCGGCAGGAAGTCGCCGCGGTTCATCGCCACCGCCGCAGCGTCCTTCCAGGCGAGCCCGGCGGCGGCGAGCAGCTCCGCCTTCCGCTCGTTGCCCGTCATGACCAGTTCCACCGCACGGTCGAAGTCGATCTCGTCCGCGTATCGCTTGATGCGCGAGCCCGGCGACTCGGGCACCTCGGCGCGCAGGCGCTCGACGAGCTCCGCCGGCGGCTCGACGGGCACGAGGTCGGGCTCGGGGAAGTAGCGGTAGTCGTCCGCCTCCTCCTTCGAGCGGTGCACGGTGAGGCGATCGGTGTCGGCGTCGTAGTCGTACGTGGACTGCACGACCTCCTCGCCCGCCTCGTGCGCGGCGACCTGCTGCCGGATCGCCGCCTCGATCGCGCGGCCGATGAACGTGAACGAGTTCATGTTCTTGATCTCCCACCGCGGCCGGAGGCCCTCTTCCCCGCGCTCTCGCACAGACACGTTCACGTCCGCGCGCAGCGTGCCCTTCTCCATCTCCGCGTCGGAGATGCCGAGCTCGACGATCGTCTCGCGCAGCAGGCGCAGGAACCACACCGCCTCCTCGGCGCTGCGCAGGTCCGGCTCGCTGACGATCTCGAGCAGCGGCGTGCCGCCGCGGTTGAAGTCGACGAGCGAGTAGTCGGCGCCGACCGACCGGCCGGTGGCGCCGCCCGCATGCACCGTCTTCGCGGCATCCTCCTCGAGGTGCGCGCGCACGATCCCGACCACCGGCCCGTCGGGAAGCTCGAAGCGGCCGGGACCGCACAGCGGCTGCTCGTACTGGCTGATCTGGTAGCCCTTCGGCAGGTCGGGGTAGAAGTAGTTCTTCCGCGCGAAGACCGAGTGCCGCGCGATCTCGCAGCCGAGCGCGAGGCCGAGCTTGATCGTGTGCTCGATCGCGCGCGCGTTCGGCACCGGCAGCGCTCCTGGATGCGCGAGGCACACCGGGCACGTGTGCGTGTTCTCGCCGGCGCCGTACTCGAGCTCACAGCGGCAGAACATCTTCGTGCGCGTCTTCAGGTGCGCGTGCACCTCGAGGCCGATGACGGGCTCCCACTCAGCCATGGAGACGCTCCCTCGCCTCCCGCAGCGCGGCCTCGATGTCCTCGCGCATCTCGACCATACCGAGCCGGCGCTCGAGCGCGCCGTGCGTCTGGATCAGCCACAGCTCGCGCTCGCCTGCCTCGAGGGCGATCTTCACGTCACCGACGAGGACGGCGCGCGAGCCGTCGAGCACGCGCGGCGTCGTGCCGAACACCCGCTCGACGGCGGGGACGAAGTCGGCGGCCGGATCCTCGAACCTCATCGCCATCGCGCCGGCACCGCGTCGAAGCCGATCGCCTGCTCGAGCGCGTGCCCGAGCCGGAAGAGCGTGTTCTCCGCAAACTGCGGGCCGATCAGCTGCAGCCCGACCGGCAGCCCCTCCGACAGACCGCAGGGGACGTTCAGGCCGGGCAGGCCGGCCATGCACGATGGGATCGTCAGCAGGTCGGACGCGTACATCGCGAGCGGGTCGGCGGTGCGCCCGCCGAGCTCGAACGCGACGGTCGGCGACGTCGGCGTGACGAGCACGTCGAAGCGCTCGAACGCCTCTGCGTGCTCGCGTGCGAGCAGCGTGCGCACCTTCTGCGCCTGGCCGTAGTACGCGTCGTAGTACCCGGCCGACAGCGCGTACGTGCCGACGAGGATGCGCCGCTTCGGCTCGTCGCCGAAACCCTCGTCGCGCGTGCGCTTGTACATGTCGAGACGGTCGGTCGCATCCGGCGTGCGGTAACCGAAGCGCACGCCGTCGTAGCGCGCGAGGTTCGACGACGCCTCTGCCGGCGCGATGAGGTAGTAGCAGGGCAGTCCGTAGTCGACCGCGTGCGGCAGCGAGCACTCCCCCACCTCGGCGCCGAGCTCGCGGCAGAGCTCGATCGCGCGCTGCACCGCCTCGCGCACGCCGGGCTCGATCGCCGGGTGGTCGTTGAGCTCGCGCGGGATGCCGACGCGCAGTCCCTTGAGGTCGTCGCCCTGCGGGAGCACGATCTCCGGCACCTCGACGGTCGTCGTGTCGCACGGGTCGTGGCCGGCGACGATCGAGTACAGGTACGCGCAGTCGCGCACCGTCTTCGCCACCGGCCCGACCTGGTCGAGGCTCGACGCGAACGCGACGATGCCGTAGCGCGAGACCGTGCCGTACGTCGGGCGCAGGCCGACGTTGCCGCACAGCGCCGAGGGCTGCTTGATCGAGCCGCCCGTGTCGGAGCCGAGCGCCCACGGCGCGAGGCCGGCCGTCACCGCCGCCGCGGAGCCGCCGCCGGACCCGCCGGGAACGCGCGACGGGTCCCACGGGTTGTGCGTCGGCCCGTACGCGGAGTTCTCCGTCGACGAGCCCATGGCGAACTCGTCGGTGTTCGTCTTGCCGAGGATGCGCAGGCCGTGCGCCTTGCAGCGCGCGATCACCGTCGAGTCGTAGACGGGGACGTAGTGCTCGAGGATCTTCGAGCCGGCCGTCGTCGGGATCCCCTTCGTGCCGATCACGTCCTTGATCGCGATCGGGATGCCGTCGCCGCCAGGGTCGTCGCACAGGTGCAGGTAGCAGTGCAGCTCCGGGTCGCGCTCGCCGATCGCGGCGAGGTAGGCGGCGAAGAGCTCGGCGCCCGAGACCTCCTTGCGGTCGAGCATGTCCTTCGCGCCCTCCGCGGTCAGGCGGAGCGTGTCGATCACGTCGCGCCTCCCGGTGGGACGCGGAAGAAGTCGCCCTCGCGCTCGGGGGCGTTCGCGAGCGCCGCCTCCACCGGCAGGGACGGGCGCGGTTCGTCGTCGCCCCAGACGTTGACGACGTCGAGCGGGTGCGACGTCGGCGGGACGTCCGTGAGGTCGAGCTCGGAGACCTTCGAGACGGCGGCGATGATGTCGCGCAGCTGCGCCTCGAGGCGTGCGAGCTCGTCCTCGCGCAGCTCGAGCCGGGCGAGGTGGGCGACGTGCAGTAGCTGTTCGCGGGTTATCTCTGACACGGGAACGATCCTCGCAAAACGAAAGAGGCCCCTGTCGGGGCCTCTTCCTACTCTGAGTCCGACAGGTTCCTAGATCGCCTGGACGTTCGCGGCCTGCGCGCCCTTGGGGCCCTGCACAACCTCGAACGACACGCGCTGGCCTTCGGTCAGCGACTTGTAGCCGTCCATTGCGATCGCCGAGAAGTGCACGAAGACATCGTCGCCACCTTCGCGCTCGATGAAGCCGTAGCCCTTCTCGTTCGAGAACCACTTAACGGTGCCCTCAGCCAACTGTTCCTCCTGACAAGCAAACTTCGACGACCCGGGCACCGAGCCGCCGACCGATAGTGATGCGCGGCCGAGTTTAGCTCAGTGAGCGGGATTCGCAAGCTTTTCGTGCCGACGGGCACGAGCCGCGGTCACGGTGTTCTCCAGCACCATCGCGATCGTCATCGGCCCGACGCCGCCCGGCACCGGGGTGATGAGCGCCGCGCGCTCGGCCGCGCTGGGGTCGACGTCGCCGAAGAGGCCGTCCGGAGTGCGGTTCATCCCGACGTCGATGACCGTCGCACCGACCTTGACCATGTCCGCGGCGACGAGGTGCAGGCTGCCCACCGCGGCGACGAGGACGTCCGCGTCGAGCGTGTGCCGCTCCAGTTCCTGGGTGCGCGAGTGGCAGACGGTGACGGTCGCGTTCCTGTGCAGGAGGAGCTGGGCGACCGGGCGGCCGACGATGTTCGAGCGGCCGATGACGACGGCGCGCCTCCCCTGCAGCTCGACCTCGTACTCCTCGAGCATCCGCATGATCCCGCGAGGCGTGGCCGGGACGAGCGTCGGGCGGCCCATCATCAGCCGGCCGGCGTTGAAGGGGTGGATGCCGTCGATGTCCTTCGCCGGGTCGATCGCCTCGATGATCCTGTGCTCCTCGATGTGATCCGGCAGGGGCAGTTGGACGAGGAGGCCGTCGACTGCGTCGTCGGCGTTGACCTCGGCGATGAGGGCGAGCAGGTCGTCCTGGCTCGTGTCGGCCGGGATGCGATGGTCGCGCGCCTCGATCCCGGCGGCGGTGGCCATCTTCTGCTTGCTGTTGATGTAGACGTGCGAGGCCGGGTCGTCGCCGACGAGGATCGTCGCGAGCCCGACGTGGCCGAGCTCGGCCACCTCCCCGGCGACCTCGGCGCGCACCTTCGCGGCGAGGGCCTTCCCGTCGATGATCGTGGCGCTCACGCGAGCGAGCCTAGCCGGGGAGGCGGGCCGCTGCGTCCCTCATACTCCGCAGCGTGGCGCGGCTTCCCCGCAAGAACGACCCCGCGTCGATCGAGGCGCGGCAGCAGGCGCTCGGCCTCGACGGCGCGCTGACCGGCATCGACCTCGCCCCCTACGCCGCGGCGGCGGAATCGGTGACCGGAGCGGCCGTCATCCCCGTGTCCGTCGCCCAGTTGCGGATCGCCCTCGCGCGCTACGAGCTCTCCGAGGACGGCGCGCTCGCCGAGACCGGGCGCGAGCTGGAGGAGGTCACCGTGCCGCTCGCGCACACCGAGGGCAGCCTGACGGCCTCGCTGCAGCGCGGTGCCCGCGCCGTCGAGGAGTCGGGCGGCTTCCGCACGCACGTCGTCGCCGACCGCATCACCCGCGCGTCCTGCTTCGTCTGCCGCGACGCAGGCGACGCGCTCGCGCTCGCACGCTGGATCGAGGAGCGCGTCGGCGAGATGCGCGACTGGCTGCGCGCGGCCGACATCCCCGAGCTCTCGAGGCACGCAGTGCTGCGCGAGGCGAAGACGCACGTCGTCGGGCCGATGTGCCACGTGCTGTGGCGCTTCACCACCGGTGACGCCGTTGGGCCGAACATGATGACGCGCAACGCGTACGCGCTGAACATGGCGTACGTGATGCCACAGTCGCCCGTCCCGATCGAGCGCACGATGCTCGAGGCGAACATGGGCGGCGACAAGAAGCCCTCCTACGAGTTCTTCCAGAGCGGTCACGGCAAGACCGTGATCGCGGAGGCGACGCTCACGGACGAGGCGATTCGCCGCGTGCTCCGCACGACTGCGGACGACCTCGCGGAGCTCGCCTGGGCCGGGACGCACGGCGCGGTCGCCTCCGGCATGCAGTCGGTCGCGTTCACGCCCGCGTCGGCGATCGCCGCCGTGTTCGCGGCGACGGGGCAGGATCTCGGCATGGTCGGCACGAGCTCGATGGCGCACGGCACGGGCCGGCGCGTCGAGGGCGGGCTGCACGTGTCCATCCGCTTCCCCGGGCTCGAGGTCGGCACGATCGGCGGCGGCACGACGCTGCCGACGGCACGGGAGTGGCTCGCGCTCATGGACTGCGCCGGCGCGGGCAAGGTCTACCGCTTCGCGCAGATCGTGGCCGCGGCCGCGCTCGCGCTGGAGATCAGCGCGAGCGCGGCGATGGCGACTGCGGGCTCGGAGAACTTCTTCCGCGCCCACTTCGAGCGCGGCGGCCTACGACCCTGACGGCTGCGGCAGCGGGCGCCTCGACGTCACGGTGCCGGTCGCGTCGAGCGTGACGATGGACGCCGGGGTGCCGGTCGGCGCCGCGTCGGACTCGAACAGGTTGTCGGTCACCGGCGTCGACTCGACGACGTTACCGTCGGCGTCCAGCAGCTCGACCGTCGCGACGCCGTCCGCGGCGACGCCCTGGAGGAAATGCGCCACCGGTGGGAACACGAGCGCCTGCACGGTGGACGACGGGAAGCCGTCCGCGTTCAGATCGCACCCGAAGCCCTTGTCGTACTGCATGGCCGTGTGGTCGATGGCGAGGCAGAAGTGGCCGTCGGCGTTGCGCGTGGCGTAGAAACTGGTGCCGTTCAGCGTGCCGAGGTACTGCATCGTCCCGCCGACCTTCAGCTCCTGCATCGCCTGGTCGAGACCGCTCTGGCCCGGCAGGACCTCGCTCGTCGACACGGTCGTGCCCCCGTTCGAGATCCCGAGCGCATCGGCAAGGCGCCCGGCGAAGGCCACCGCTGGGACGGCGACGGCCGCGACGAGCACGGCTGCGACGGCGATGCGGCGGGCCGGCAGCCGCGCGGGCTCGTGCACGGCCGCGCCGGTGGGAACGGGGTTCGCGGCCGCGAGGCGTGCGATGACGTCGGTCATCTCAGTGCTCCTTCCGGTTCGGGTCGAAAGGACGCAGCAGCCTCGAGGCGGGCCGCGAGCCGCGCCTTCGCCCGGTGGTAGCGAACGCGGCACGCGACCGCCGAGCAGTCGAGGACGGTCGCCGCCTGGCCAAGCGAGAGCCCCTCCCACGCGACGAGCCGCAGGACCTCGCGGTCGCGCTCGCTCAGCAACGCGAACGCCGCCGCCAGCACGCCGTCGCCGACCGGCTCCGGCTCGCCCGCGGTCTCGGCGTACGCCGGAGCCCGGCGGGCGAGCTTGCGCCGCTCGTTCGCGAGCGTCTTGCGCGCGACGGCGTACAACCACGGAAGTGGCTCGCCGGGCACGTCCTGGATTCGGCGCAGGCAGACGACGAACGTCTCCGCCACAACGTCGTCGACGACGTCCTCCGGCGCCCGCCGTCGCACGTACGCCCGCACGGCATCCCGGTGCCCGGCGTAGATCTGCTCGAACTGCTGCATCTCACCCCGTCTATGTCGCGATGAGGCCGAGCGTTACAGATCGATCAGCCGGCGCCGAAGATCCCGAAGTGCCGCCCGGGCGGCGGAATGAGGAGCTCGAGGATGTCGTCGACGGTGATCACGCCGATCGGCCGCTCCTGGTCGTCGAGGACGGGCACCACGGTGAGGTCGTAGTCGGTCATGACGCGGGCCACGTCGTCGAAATCCGAGTCGGGGCGAACGCTCCGCGTGTGGGCGACCAGATCCGTCACCTGGGCGTCCGGCTCCGCCCGGAGGAGGTCGGGGAGCGACACACCGCCTCGGTAGCGGCGGTGGACGTTGATCACGAAGATCCACGCCAGCGCGTCGCTCGGGCACGCGGCGTGGCGAACGCGGTCGAGCGCCTCGGCCTGTGTCGCCTGCGTGTAGACGGTGAGGAACTCCGGGCTCATGAGGCCGCCCGCGGTCATCGGTTCGTATCCGAGCAGCGTGCGCAGGCGCCGCTGCTGGACGGCGGGAAGGCGCTCGATCACACGCGCACGCTGGTCCTCGTCCAGCTGGGCGAGAAGATCCGCGGCATCGTCGGTCTCCATGCGCGCGACGAGCTCGGCCACCTCGGTGTCGTCCCGGCCCTCGAGGAGCTCGAGCCGCCGGTCCTCGTCGAGCTCCTCGAACACGTCGGCCTCGCGCTCCGGATCGGTGTGGACGGCGGCGAGGATCTCCTCGCCGTGGCCTCGCGGCGCCGCCTCGACGAGATCCGCGAGCTCGGCCGGGTGCAGACGCGCGAGCTTCGGGTGCGGGACCTTCAGCCGA
>Ga0075271_10000111_pt1 | contig 10704 bp, 6 predicted proteins | sample SF_Rice_5C_0N_30_FD_69775 | JGI IMG/M metagenome (GOLD analysis project Ga0075271, IMG submission 69775) | Rice paddy soil microbial communities from Twitchell Island, California, USA - SF_Rice_5C_0N_302 | ecosystem: Environmental > Terrestrial > Soil > Paddy field/soil | place: USA: Twitchell...
GTAGGCGGAACATACCAGTTGGGCAAGGTGGCGCCCACGACAATCAGCAAGCCCAGCACATTCCGGCGGTGTCGGATCATCAGGCGACAACTTAGCGGTTATCGGGTGCGGCTTGCCCGCCTGGGCTCAACTGTCGGAACGGCCTGATGCGGTTGCTCCCGCGGCGAAGCGTACAACGCTGGGCGACGAGGTTCTCCGGCATCTGACAGCAGTAGCCAGCTATCGGGAACTCCAGACGCTCTACGACGAGAATGCGACCCAGAACGGATGGACTGCAAGCGATGAGGGCGCGGCCGTTTCGCAATGGCTGGCTATGCTTCGTTCAAACGCCCTTGCGACCACAACTGTTAAGGTCGCAGATGGCCGTGTTCTTCAGTACTTCGTCGGCGGCGAGACGGTGACTGACACTGGAATCTCAGGCGCCGACTTGGAGCGCGACGAGGGCTTCCGCCAAATGATCGCAGATGTCATCGCGAGGAATATCGCGTCGAACCCGCCCGATGCGAACGTGCGAGCGGCCCTTGACCGCTTCCGGGCGTCGAAGCTTGTGCGTACCACGATTCAGAAGGGCAAAGATGCGGCGCAGCAGAAAGACTATCTTTCTGCAATTAGTTATTTTCAAGAGGCTCACGTTCTCGCGCCGGATGTGCCGGAAATCTACGGTTATCTCGGGTTGGCCGAATCTAAAATCGCAGGACGAGAGCTGCGCACCATCGCGTGGTTCGGCGCATATCTGGCTGCAAACCCGAAGGCTGCCAACGCGGCGGCAGTCAATCAGACGATTGCGGAACTTCTAAGAACCAGCGAAAAGAACACGTCTCTTCTGGTGAAGAAATGGGAACAAGCTGCCATAAGTATGCCGGATTCTGCTGATCGTGGCCCACATACGAACGAATATCGGCGAGACTATGCGTTGGCGGATGTGGGCATGTGGCACGCCTGGTACGGTGATCTTGATGATGCGCGACGAATCGCCGGTTTGATTCCAGACACCGAGTTCTCTGGGTCAGTTCAGACAGAGATCATTGAAACGCAATTGAAAGACGGAGATATCAAAGGAGCCAAGCGCACGTACAAGATGATCCGGAATGCTGTTTCCAAAGAGGCTGCCAAGGAGAAGATGGATCACGCGCTAGAAATCTCAAAGGCCAGCAGCGAGACGACTGGCGTAACTGTGAATGACTGGATGCAGTTGTTCGAGGGAAACACAGTCACCACATTGGATAAGGACGTGTTCACCACGTTTGCCGATTCTCTGCATGCTGACTCTCGCGAGCCTAGAGAAATGGTGATGCAGCTCAGCTATGTTGCCAACAATCTTGGAGGAATGCAAAGGAAGATCAAGCGCATGTTGACAGAGCAGGCCAGGCAGCGAGTCGCTCCATGAAAAACAAATCAGAAAGGTTGAGGATCGCAATCTGTGTTTTGTTGTTGTTCTCGGGAGTGCTGGCTCATGCGGACCGCATTCCTGCGATAGCGAACATTCCTGCAGGCATCAGTTCAAAACAACTCGCGACACTCAATCAACAGAAACAAGCTCTCGAAAATGCGTTACGGGTTTTCCAAGCTGCCGCCGCAGCCTTTAACGCGAAGTCGGCCGCCAACCAGACAGACCAGGAATTCAACGGATTGCAGGCGCAGAGGTCCGAGTACGTTCAGTCGGTCCAGTCCTTCAATGAGCAAATAGAAGCGATTCGCATCATCCGGTCGATGAATGCCATGGCGAAACGACTCGACTGGGGAACGCAGAAGCGATCCCGCCTCGATAATGCGTTGAACCGGTTGCAAGGTGATGGCAATTCAACCGCGACCGGCGCGGACATCCGTCAAGCATGGCAAGAAATCTTGACGCGTGGCGAAAACGGCACGCTGGCGCGAGAGGCCTCCGAGGCTGATGGCCCAAAGATCGTGTGGTCGGGAAGGCAGAGTCATGAGGATTGCGCTGTCTTTGCCTTGGCGAGCGCGGTTGGCTTGCCTTACAGTGTGGCGGCGGCGCGAGCAACTGAACTCATCAAGCAAGGTGAGTGGCACAGCGCAGAAGAACGTGCGAATCCTCAACAACTCATAGAGAGTAGAGGCCTTAATGGCGGCGAAGTGATCATGCTGGCGGAGGTCTTTGGACGCGCGGAAGTCGTGCAAAGTTCAGGCTTCGAGAAAACACTAAAGAGCGGACGTCCGGTAATGATCAATGTAGTGCCTCCGGACGGCGATACATTCAGCGGACACGAGGTCGTGCTTTCAAAAACCTTTCAGCACGGTGGAGAGACTTGGTTCGAGATGCTGGATTCGAACCATGACCATCCGCTGTATCTGAATGCTAAAGGTCTGAACACCATCTTGCAGGAACGAGGCGTCGCGTTTCGACCGGAATCGGGTGCAACTCCGAAGCTTTTGCGTGGGGACGGAAAATAATGAATTGCGACAATCCGCCAGTACAATAAGCTTCTTGCCCGGTGTCGCGTTCGCCAGTTGGATGAAACCGTCAGGACAAGGCCGCCTGAGCTCTGTGAATGGATGACGGGCAAAGCGGACGGGGCCTTTTGTCGGATCATTTCAGGGTGCCACTCGCCATGAAGCAGAATCCGCGCTCCAAGGCTAACCTAAGAAGGCCAAGGCCGTTTGCGTCTGCCTGATCTCGAATACGCCAAGGCAGCTGTCCTCAACAGCCTCACCAGTCCCGATGCGCAGCGTGGGCGCACTCCTTGCTTCTTCACGCACAATCGTTCCCAGAAGTTCACAGCAAGATACCGGGCGCGCTAATCCAAACCCATTCGGGACAGGAATTCGCGGTACCGCGGATCCTGCCGCAGTGGGTCGAATCTGCGTCCCACCCTAAGGTAGGTAAGCTCTGGGTCGCGCTCCTCGTACGCTTTCTCCAGCCAGGCGAAGGCCTGGTTCAGATCACCCAGAGCGCCTTGAAGAACTGCAATGGAAGCTGACGGTACCAGTCCGAGTTCATGTTGTTTCCTCAACTCATTCAGAATCGTGATTGCTTTCTTACGCTCACCCACTGCCGCGTACGCGTAACCCAGATCCAGCTTAAGATCCATGTCGTTGCTTCCTGAAAGTTGAACAGCTTCTTGAAATTCCCGAATCGCGTCTTCCTGCTTTCCCTTTTTTAGATCGATCCACCCAAGCGTTTGGTGAGCCGCCGCAAACTGCGGATTCATGGCCAGCGTTATGCGTACCTGTTCGAGGGCGTCATCGATCCGGCCCGCCGCCAGCAATCTCCCAGCTAAGGCGTTGTTAACGGGCAAAGAAAGGGGATCCAGGTCACGGGCCCTCTTGGCTTCGGCAATCCCCTCCGCAAATCGCCCCATGTAGATCAGGTAACCGGCATACCAGTTGTGAGCGCGGGCATACCCCGGGTTGAGTTCAAGGGCGCGCTTGTACTCCCGTTCGGCGGTCGCCCAATCCCACTCATGCGTCTCGGCGACGAAGGCGAGGGAAGCGTGAGGTTCGGCCAGTGTGTCATCCAGCTGAATCGACTTCAGCGCTGCTGCCTTGGCTCGCGACAACGCGTCGCCCGATCGAAAACCGCCGCGGAATCCCAGTAGCGCGTATGCATCCGCCAGACCGCTGTACGCTAGCGCGTAATTCGGGTCTCTGGCGATTGCCTGCTGGAAGTACATGATGCTCTTATGCAGCGCGGTTTCCCCTCTCTCGTTGAAGTAGTACCGGCCCTTCAGGTAATCCTCATATGCTTCCGGGTTCAACGCGGGCGTCACTTCCATGTTTGAACGCTCTTTCGCTGTCAGGCGAACCTTGATTCGCTCGGCAATGCTACGCGCAACCTCTTTTTGCAACGTAAGAATATTCCGATAGTCGCGTTGGTATTGCTCCGCCCACAGGTGTTCGTCGCTTCCGCCGTCAATCAATTGAACGGACACACTCACTTGATCGGCGGCGCGCTGCACTGCGCCTTCCACCACTGCGTCCACTTTCAATTCGCGTGCGATCGTGGGCACCCGCTTCGCCGTTCCCTTATAACGCATAGCCGACGTGCGCGAAATGACTCTCAGGTTTCCTATTTTCGACAACTCAGTGATGAGCGCCTCGGTCATCCCGTCCGCAAAGTATTCCTGCTCGGGGTCGCGAGAAAGGTTTTCCAGGGGAAGCACCGCGATCGAATGAATTTGGCGCGCGGGTGCGCTCTGCCGGAACCAATCAAATCTCCAGCCGAACCCTACAAGGACCAGCACAACTGCAACTGCAACACCAGCCAGCAACGCCGGGTTACGCCACCGTGGTCGCGACAAAATCGCGGAAGCCCGCGGCTTCGTTACGCCGCTCTTCAGCGCTTCGAGATCGGCGCGAACTGCAGAGGCAATCTGGTAGCGTGCTTTGGGCTCTTTCTGCAGACACTTGTTGATGATCTCGTCCAGTCTCGGCGGAATTGCCGCGTTCAAACTGCTCGCAGCCGTCGACGTTTCGGTCAAAATCGAATGGGCCACAACGCCTGACGTGGCGCCCCGGAACGGCATCGTTCCCGTCGCCATCTCGTACAGCGTGACGCCCAAGGAGAACAGGTCGCTCCGGGTGTCCGCTCCTTGGCCCCGAACTTGCTCAGGTGACATGTACGCCAGCGTGCCAGCCGCATCTCCGGTCGCGATAGACACAGTAGGCATCTCACCTGATTCCGCTGCCCGCTCCGCTGGTCCAGTCTTGGCCAGGCCGAAATCCAGCACTTTCGCCTGCATGCGCTGCGTAATGAAAATGTTTGCTGGTTTTATGTCGCGGTGGACAATGCCTTTACTGTGTGCCGTGTCGAGCGCATCCGCGATTTGGATTGCAATGTCGATCAGCGCTTCTATTTCCAGCGGCTTGCCGTCAATGGTGTGTTTCAGGCTATGGCCTTCCAGCAGTTCCATCGCGATGAGGGCTCGTCCGTCAACCTCGTCGATTTCGTAAATCGTGCAGATGTTTGGATGGTTCAGCGCGGAAGCGGCACGGGCTTCCTGCCGAAACCGCTCTAACGCCTCGGGATCATGCGCAACATCTTCGGGGAGAAACTTCAACGCGACTCGCCGGCCCAGTTTCAGGTCCTCCGCCGAGTACACTACGCCCATGCCGCCGGCCCCGAGCTTTTGGAGAATTCGGTAGTGCGAAAGCGTCTGCCCAACAAGTTGGGAGGGCGCGCCCATTTGCGGAATGGTAGCCGTTCCCTGAATGAAGGTCAAACAGCCGCCGAGGCAGGCCGCACCTCCATTTCCAACCTGGAAAGCACAGCCGATTGCGTGCGGTGCCGATGCGCCTGCAACTGTTGAAAGGCTTACAACGCAGGAGCCTTTAAATGTACGTGCCGCGCTAATGTCGCGCGGCGTGCGCATCACGGAGCAGCGAAGAATCATGCTGGATGTGATCGAGACCGCCAGCCAGCACCTAGACGCAGCCCAGATTCTGCGCAAGGCAAAGCGCATGCAGGCCGATATTGACCGTGTGACAGTGTATCGGACGCTGTCGCTGCTCAAGCGCCACGGGTTGGTCGACGAACTGGACCTGATGCACGTAAAGGGAGAGGGGCATTACTACGAGCGGCGTCCCGATCGCGACCACGTACACATCACCTGCCTCCGCTGTGCGTCCGTCGTGGAATTCGAAAGTAATTTGCTGGAGCGAATCAAGAAGCAAGTCGGATCCGACTGCAATTTTCACGTTCTCATTACCCGGTTGGAGATCGGGGGCTACTGCCGCCGTTGCCGGACGGGGCACACAGACAATAGTGGTCCCAGCGGCCACTCCTGACCATTAGCTGACGGCGCACCGCGAATCCTGCTGATGGCTTCGGTTGACAGGGACACTAATCTGAAGCAGCATTATGTCTGCGCAATGGTTCACGCACGACACAGCTACGCCTACTGGTACCGCTACTTCTACGTGAAGTAGCGGCCCGGCGGAAACCTGCGCGAATTGGCAGAGACTAGCACGCGAAGATTCCAGACGAAGGCCGCGACTCAATGCTCGCGGCCTCTGCTTTTTGGGGAGGTACAGCGCGGATCGCCGCGCTTTCGATCATGGTTACCAAGACTGAAGATCTGCGCATTCAACGAACCAAGGTTGTCCTTCCGCCCGCGTTCCTTGACGAGGAACTGCCGGCCGGCGACAGCGCGGTTGCGACGGTTTACAACACACGGGCCGAAATCAAAAATATTCTGGCGGGACAGAGCCGGCGTCTGCTCGTTGTGGTCGGCCCCTGTTCCATCCACGACACCAAGGCGGCGCTCGAGTATGCGCGACTGTTGCAGCGCGCGATGGAGGAGCTCTCCGGCGAATTGCTTATCCTTATGCGCGTGTATTTCGAAAAGCCGCGCACGACCGTTGGCTGGAAGGGCCTAATTAATGATCCTTATCTGGATGGCTCCTTCAGGATCAATGACGGCCTGCGAATCGCCCGGCGGCTGCTGCTCGACCTCGCGGAAATAGGGGTGCCCGCGGGTACGGAATTTCTCGACATGATCATTCCACAGTACCTGGCGGGGCTTGTCTCCTGGGGTGCAATCGGTGCGCGCACGACTGAAAGCCAAATACATCGCGAACTTGTTTCCGGCCTTTCGTGCCCGGTAGGCTTCAAGAACGGCACCTCCGGCAATGTCCAAATCGCCATCGATGCCGTGCACTCCGCCGCCCATCCGCATACCTTCCTGGGACACACCAAATACGGCCAATCGGCGATCTTCTTCACCAAGGGCAATCCGGATTGTCACGTGATCCTGCGTGGAGGGCGCAAGTCAACCAACTACGATGTGGCGTCTGTAGCACAATGCTGTGCCCTTCTTGACCGCGCCGGTCTTAAGCAGCAAGTGATGGTTGATTGCAGTCACGCCAACAGCAACAAAGACCACACCCGGCAGGCTGAGGTATGCCGCGATGTCGCCGCGCAGATCACATCCGGAGAGCGACGCATTATCGGGGTAATGATCGAGAGCAATATCGTCAGCGGCACGCAGAAGTTGCAACGGGGCAAGCCACTCACCTACGGGCAAAGCATCACCGACGCCTGCATCGGCTGGGACGACACACTCCCCCTGCTGCGTGAACTTGCTGCCGCCGTTCGTTCCGGGCGCCTAAGATGAGGCCGGGAGGAACGGTTAAGGTCAAAGATGAGGTCACGATCGAGTTCGATATCCGTACGAATTCCGAGTCGGCAATAACGCGAGCGCCGCAGCCTTGATGAATTCTGGATATCGAGGGTGGTTCCCACATCTGGCAATTCTAGCCAGATGTGGTAAACCATCACGCAGCAACACCGGGTATCGTAGCCTCTCTTCCTGTTCTCTTCAAAACCTCTGCGCGGACCTCGCGCATTGAACGCAGCTCAAGAGCCTGAGGTGCAGCGTGGGCTCAGCGCGACAGGTCGACTGCGTTTATGGTTCGATTCTCGGACTCTTTCGAAAGATCTCCCCTTGTGGATTGCGCAGAACTGCGAAACTCGCAACTGTCGCGTCTACAGAGTAGGCGTGCCTCTGGCTGCCGGTCAGTCAAAAAGGAGTCATTTTCTACTTGAGCTTCGAACACCCGTTGTGGAGCGAATAGTTGCTTCGTGTTGCGCGCTTATCACTACGATAGGAATGATTCTCATTTGATGCTACGAATATCTTCACAAGGACGTGGTACCGTTTAGTAGCGATTCTGCCCCTGTTACTCCTGCAGGTGCGTAGCTTAGCTGGACCGCACGCATCTCTTCTGGATTCCGGATTTCAGTCCCTGTACAACCTGCATTTTGCTGCCGCGCAACAGCAGTTTGCGGAATATGAGCGCGATGTAAACGAGATTGTCGAAGAAGTGGTTATTGCTGGAGGGGAAGTGACCCGCGAAAGACAACAGCCTCTTGAGGACGCTTAGCCGCCTCACTCCCGTTTCCACGAATATAAGTATCCCGCGGCAGAGCCGGGGATACTTACCCGCTGGTCAATTCCTCTCGATGGACACGAGTCGGACCTCAATTGGGATCGCCAGTTCCTTACCTCCGCGCGTAATCCGTAGCTCATGATGGTCACCAACCCGGGCCAGGCATTCGCGAAGTTCGCCCAGGGTGAACTGTGTGGCAGGCTTTTTGTCGATGCCCAAAACGATGTCCCCCTTTTTGAACCCGTCCTTTTCCGCCGGGGATCCGGGACGCACCGACACGACCGTGTAGGTATGCAGGTCTACGCCGGATGCGAGTACGGTGAGGCCGTAGGTCTGCCGTTCAAGAAAAGGTGTTGTCGCCTCGGCAGTCGGCTCGAAGATTACCCGGTTGCGCGCGTAGTCAAGGAACACGTGATATCGACTAAAGATGGTCTCGCCCACGGTTCCCGCAAAAGTCGTGCTCGCATACGCGCCCTTCACATTCATGGACAGGTTCACCGGAATGGAATGGGCTTTCAGCCTCCCAAGTGTGAGTTGATCGACGCGCCCACGAACATTGTTTTGTGCGAAAAACTGATTCTCCAAACCGACCGGGCGGTTCACACTTGCGTTTGTCTGTGCCAGCTTGAGTAGGTCGTTCGCCTTTACAAATGGTGAGGTCAGAGTCATCGTCTCTTGGGCGCCGAAATCGAGGACCAGGTAGGCGGGGATGTCTCGCTTGGCCACCGAGATCACTCCATCCACGAATGGGATCCCCATATCGAATGTTACCGGGACAACCGCACCATTTCCCGAATAGGCCCAAGTCTTCGGGTCGTGCAGCGTGATGAGCTTTTTTTTGTAGTCAATCTCCACCACGAAGCGGCTGATGAAGTCATATCCGAGAATACCTCCCAACGGGATACCCAGCGCACGCTCGAGGCCGGTCTGCTCCAGCACGGCGACGTGTTGATTGCGAAGTTCCAGCCCCGGCAGTATGAATGTGGCGCCTTGCGCATAACCATATTCGGCCGAGCTTCCGCCACCCGTTGTCGTGGTCTCCGCGTACGTTTTCAGTCCAAAGTCGCGAAGCCGCGCTTGGTTGATTACGTTCTGGTCGGCGCCGGTGTCGAGAATGAATCCGATCGGTTCGCGGCTATTCAGCGACAGTTTGACAACGATGTGGTTGCTTTCAAGTGTGAACGGTATGGGTGGTGCATTGGGCTCTAGATGAACGTCCGAAGGTCCCGGCTTGGGAGCGGCGAAAACCTCCTTCTGAACACTGTTTCTAAACTGCAGGTTCGTTCGTTCCCAACGGTAATCCGGCTTTTCGGTTTCGCTGACCAGGCCGCGGTAAGGAGTCAGGATTGCGCCTGCAACCCGCCAATCTTCGTAGGTGGTGGTGATCTCGCTATCCTCGCCGGGGCGCACGGACTTTGACGGCAGCCATGTCTTTCTATCGATATACCACGTGATGGGCGAGCCACCTGGGGGCGTGAAGCGCAACAGGTAAAACTTGCGATCCTCGGTTTGCGAGACCTCTGCACTTGACATGACCTGTGGAGGACCGAAGACAATCACCTCACTCTCAAAAATAGCAGTACGCAAACGCCGGAGCTCTTGGCCTTTGATATCGCGTATCCATCCGTTCCAATCGCGTCGTAAGGCAGATTGCTGCGTCACAACGAGCTCAGATTCATCGAAGTTGCGCTTGATGCTCCGGCGGTACTCACTTTCTGTCATCCACTCTTCAATATTGCCCGGCACGCCGTCCTCGTTCGATGAACTCATTACCACCGCCGCCTTCGACGACGCTGCGCTTCGTGCATGAATCGCATGCCGCCAGCGCGTAAGAATCTGCTGCGCTGTGATGGCCTCTTGCGGTGTGGTCTGCGATACCAGGGGCGATGCCGGGGCAATAAACAACAGGAACGAGAGCAGTGCAATTGTGCAACGGGTCATGCGCAGCATTGTAAACATTCGACATAGGGTATGCTCGAAGTGCTCCGCCAGCGCGAGCACATCGAGTCAACGATCCGCCCGGCGAGGTGGGACTCGCCCGGCGGCTGGGCCGGGGCTGGTATTCCGTTCCGGCGCCAAATAAACGTCTCTCCGAAGATCTCACGCCAGAGCATTTTCGGGACGAGAAGCGTATAGCGCCGGAAATTCCAACAAGACAGAAAGTTCACCCGACCGCCGCGGAAATAGCGTTACGTGGGTGGCCACGTAATCCTAGAGCCCACATGGGTTCTTGTGTCTTATCGACTGACCTCTGGCCTTGCGTTTTGACGAACTTCAGCATTGCGGTAACCGCGGATGCTCGAAACTCAAGTAGAAGATCAACCCCTTTTACCAGAGCCGACGTCGAGTGGCACAGTTCTGATCACTCGCTTGGAAATCGGCGGCTACTGCCATCGGTGCCGGACGGGGCGCGTAGGCGATGTTGGCCCGAGTGAACGCTCGTGACAGCGTGGGCACCTTTGTTATTCCGCCCGCAATAGCGCTATCGTACGCTCTGGCTTTCATTAGCTGCAGCCGCAACCTGCAGTTGTCCTGTCGCAGTTGGTCCCGGCTTACGCACAGGGTTCGACGCGAGTGGCGAAATCCGCGGAAATCGCTAGGGTGGTTCGAGCAAAGACACATTTGGCCGGCGATTGCGGTGGTTTCTTGAACTCCTGCAATAATCCAGACGGCATATCGAGGTTCGAAAAGAGATTTCGTAGACGCCGTAGTTCTTCCACCGTTGAACGCTGTTATTGACCTGAATGCGATGTCCAACGCGCGACTTTTTGCGGGACTCTGATGGGACTCCAGGTCGCGAGCACGGGAGACAGGACCCGCCGCGCCGGAACGCCGCGCTACGTTGGGCAGCAACGC
>Ga0075271_10000113_pt1 | contig 10644 bp, 7 predicted proteins | sample SF_Rice_5C_0N_30_FD_69775 | JGI IMG/M metagenome (GOLD analysis project Ga0075271, IMG submission 69775) | Rice paddy soil microbial communities from Twitchell Island, California, USA - SF_Rice_5C_0N_302 | ecosystem: Environmental > Terrestrial > Soil > Paddy field/soil | place: USA: Twitchell...
GCAGATCACGCTGGGACTCCATGTCCAGATCCCTGGGAATAATATCTGCTATAGTAGAATCCAGCTCTTCGCCGGTATACTGTTCATCTCTCTGATCTTCCGGCAGCTTAAGCTCATTCGCAAGATCTATAACATCATTGGCCGCAAAAAATAAATCTGAAGTAGTAAGAGGGTTCAGCGATAATGCGTACAACTCGTTGGATACTCCCCTTAATCGGTTCTGCGTACCTGCAATTTTATCCCACAAATCACCGTATTTATCTTTAAGATCGGGATTTGCCGCAACTGCAGCCTTAAACTTTTTTTCAAAGTCCTTCTTCTTCTGCATTAATACCGGATTGCGCAGACCTTCAAGCATTCCCGTGTAAGCTTTCTGCGAATTGGAAAACATAAACAGCCGGTTCTGAAGCTCATTTTTTCTTTCCGGATTTTCCTGTATGAGCTTTGAATACATATCGACCATATTATTCAGCATTTCAAGCGTATGAGGGTATGAAATATCTCTTGAATATTCAAGCTGTGCTACGGTATTAAGCCGGTCTGTTGATCCGGGATTACCGACGACAAACACATCCTCTCCCGCAGCTGCACCGCTATCGCTCCATTTAAAATAATCATCGGTCTTCAGAGGATTGCCTGAGTCATCATATACCCTGAAGAAAGTGCAGTCCAGATCATAACGCGGAAATGTAAAATTATCAGGGTCGCCGCCGAAGAATCCCATCTCTGTTTCGGGAGCAAAAACAAGTCTTACATCATTATACCTTTTATAACCGTATTCTGAGTACCTTCCGCCGTTATACAGAGGTGTAATCTGGATTCTCAGCCCGGTGCTTTCCTGTTCGCGGTCCTTAATCTCAGTCATCATACTATCTTCAATCGCAGTTTTCTCTTCCTCGGTTGTGCCAGCGCTCATAGCATTTTGTATCTCATCAGTCACATCCTTAATTAACACCAGCTGATCGACATACAAACCGGGTACGGGACGCTCATCCTCTAATGTCTCAGCATAAAATCCGTTCTTCATAAGATCTTCACCCTCTTTAGTTACATCAGAAACGCTTTCCCTCCCGCAGTGATCGTTAGTCATTACAAGTCCGTCTGCAGATACAAAAGAAGCTGAACAATAGTTTGCAAAGCGGAGTGCTGATTTCCTAACATGATCAAACCATTCCTGAGTCGCCTTAAAATTATATTCTTTCTGAAAGTAGTCAACAGGCGGGTATTCGAATGTCCACATTTTACCCATATCGTACTTACCCGCTGTAACTGTATCCAGGTTCAGCCAGGAATAAGCTCCTGAAGGATTGCCGTCAGTGCGGGAAGCGGTCTGCTGTGAGGAGGAACATCCGGATATTAAAATAAAAGAAACTGCCGCCACTAAAGCGGGCAAATATTTTCTGAATATATTTAACATAATTTTTCCCTGAGAGAATTTTTTCTATAATATTTTTTTCAGCCAATAAATTTACCATTATTAGATTCTATAAAATAGAATTCGGCTCACATTTAAATAAAAAAAAGGAAGCAGGATTTTCTGCTTCCTTTAAAATGATCTGGTAATCACTAAAATTGTTGATTACCGGTAAAACTATTGATGAATCAGGTTAAATGTATGAATCCGGCTGATACAGGGGTTCAATTTCCCATTCATCTTCAATTGTTCCCACACAGTGCGAACACTTGGGAACGTTAAAAACAACCTTCTCCTCACTAGGGTTTGCCCTGACAAAATTTAAGATCGTCTTGCAGCTTGAACACTGAACAATATGCGATGTTGTCGTTTTCTTGCTGCATTCAGGACAAATAAACCCTAAATCACCTGGTGTTTCATCAGGGTTGACCAGGAAAATTGCATTGCATTTGGAGTGGTTGCATTTAGCGAAGTGCCACTTTACAGTATCCTTTGTATCGATAATTAGCTCCCGCGTATTTTTAATTGATATAAACATAAGTAGTAATAAATAAAAAGTCCATTGCAAAAATTTTCTCTTATTAAATTTCCGCTCACTTGAAACGTGAGATTAATTTCATAAATTGAGATGTACAAAATTGTTTATAGAGACTTAAGAAAAAACCTATTAAAAATTCTACGATATTTTTTTCAATATCCTTGCAATGAGGAGTATAAATGGACAAAATCAAATCATTTAAGGCATACGACATACGGGGTAAGGTACCTTCGGAACTTAATTCAGAACTCGCGTATAAAGTCGCAGTCGGGTTTGCAAAATTAACGGATGCGGAAAAAGTTGTAATAGGTCATGATATACGCAGATCTTCAGAAGCTATCTCAGACTCGGTAAAGAGAGGGTTAAACGACCATGGTGTCGATGTCATTGATATAGGTCTCTGTGGAACTGAGATGATTTATTATGCTACCCCTGTTTATGAAGCTGACGGAGGCATAATGATTACAGCCAGCCATAATCCGCCTGAATATAATGGGATGAAATTTGTAGGAAAGGGTTCGGTACCGATCGGGTATGATAGCGGGCTGAGTGAAATAGAAAAAATGATCGTTAACGATGATCTGCAGATACATAACCTCGAACCCGGAGATGTAGACCACGATGATGTGATGAGTGGGTTTCTTAATCATCTGTTTAATTTTTTTGATGTCAGGAAGGTAAAGCCTTTTAAAGTTGTTGTTAATGCGGGAAATGGGTGCGCCGGACTGGTAATCGATGCAATCGAGCCTAAATTGCCGATTGAAATGATAAAACTATTTAATGAACCAAATTCTGATTTCCCTAATGGGGTGCCTAACCCCCTTCTCACGCAGAACAGGAAACCTACCATAGATGCTGTAATTCAGGACCATGCTCATCTGGGTGTCGCGTGGGATGGTGATTTCGACAGGTGCTTCTTCTTCGATGAAAAAGGAAACTTTGTTGAAGGTTATTATATTGTCGGGCTTCTCGCTAAATCAATATTAAAGACAAATCCCGGTGCAAAAATTGTCCACGATCCTCGCCTGGTTTGGAATACAATTGATATAGTTAAAAGCAGCGGCGGTGAGCCTGTTGTATCAAAGAGCGGCCACGCATTCATTAAACAGAAAATGAGAGAGGTTAATGCGATTTACGGCGGAGAGATGTCGGCTCATCACTATTTCAGGGAAAATGCTTATTCCGACAGCGGGATGATCCCTTTCCTGCTTGTTATGCAGCTTATGTCTGAAGAAAACAAGCCTTTATCCGCCCTTGTTGAAGAGATGATTGCAGCATATCCCTGCAGCGGTGAGATAAACTCAGAAATAAATGACCCCAAAGCCAGACTGGATGAAGTTGAAAAGAAATATTCTGATGGGAAGATCGATCACCTTGACGGCTTGAGCGTTGAATATGACAACTGGAGGTTTAACCTGAGAATGTCAAACACCGAACCTATTATCAGACTGAATGTTGAAAGCCGGAGAGATAAGAAACTCATGGAGGAAAAAACCGAAGAGCTTTTGAAGCTAATTAGAAAAGACTGAAAGTGAAGAATGTAAGGTAGATATTTAATTGTCTATATCCATTCTTCACTCGTCGTCCTTCATTCGTATTTACCTATATCTTTACTTCAATTTTGAACGGGACTTTCAGCTTTTCCCATTCAAGACTAACAATGGCTGTAGAGTCACTCGTTTTAGTGATTTCATACCCTAACCATTCCATAAAATTATTCTTTTCAGGCTTTACATTTACTCTTAATGCATCTTCAGCTTCATTGTATTCGAATGCTCCCCACTGATCGGCAACCTTATTAAAAATCACTGTCCATTCATCTTTCCCCGGTATTGTAAAAAACCCGTAAGAGCCTGCAGACAGTTTTTTACCCTCGATTACGACATCAGTACTGAAAGTAATTTTTGTAGCTTCGTTTGCTCCTGCACGCCAGACCTTATCATACGGTACTAATCCCCCCCAAATTTTTCTTTCTTTAACACCGGGACGGCTGTATGAAATTGTAATGTCAGTAAATCCAACCGTTTGAGAAATTGAAGCTTTAGGACTGATCCTTACTTTTTCATTTTTCTCCTGTGAATACGATTTTGTAAAGCCTGCGGCAATGATTAATACCGCAGTACAGGCTATAGTTAATATAATTTTCCTGGATAACATACAGTGACTCCTCGTTATCTGATTAAACCATGATAGTTTTATTCATAATTTATAAAATTGCGGGTTCTTCGCCAATAGCAGATCAGATTAAAATTTTCAGACCATCTATAAGGCCGCCGATATCGCTTTCATTATTATAAAAATGGGGCGATATCCGCACTATTCCTTCCCGCACCGCCAGTTCAATCTTTTTATTCTTAAGTACTTCAAGGATTGAATAAGCCTCTGCATGTTTGAACGATACTATTCCCGACAGGTACTTATGATTGATTTCAGATAGAAAGGGAGTTATCCCGATTTTTTGAAGTTCCGAAATTAAAAGCCTGGAATTTGAAATTACCTGTTCTTCAACTTTATCGACTCCGAAATCCCGGAATAATTTAAGAGAGGCATTCAGCGCATAGATACCGGCCGAATTAAGCGAGCCGGGCTGAAATCTTTCTGCATTATCCTTCAAAGATAAATTGTAATCGAGGAGATCCCACCCGTCATTTACACCAAGCCACCCGACGTAAACAGGATCAATTTTCTGCTGAAGTTTCTCGTCGATATAAATGAATGACAGTCCCTGCATACCCAGCATCCACTTCTGGGTACCGCACGATACGAAATCAATATTGCATTTATTTACATCGAGCTTCAAGGCACCGAGTCCCTGGATAGCATCAACACTAAGAATAATCCCTTTGGCTTTACAGGCTTCGCCAAGTTTTTCAAGATCAATCCTATAGCCGGTAAGGAACTGAACCATACTTACAGAGACCAGCTTTGTCTTTGAATTGAACTTTTCAATAATATCTTCCGCGCTTACAATTCCGTCGCGGGATTTAACGATGACTATTTTTACCCCTTTCTTTTCGAGATTCATAAAGGGATAAATATTTGCCGGGAATTCAAGGTCATTCAGAATTAGTTCATCACCTGCATCCCAGTGTAGACCCTGGGCAAGAAGGTTCAATCCATTTGTCGTATTATCTGCAAAGGCTATCCGCCCTTTATCAGTATTTAAGGCAGTTGCCAATAGATCCTTGGTTTCCTCAGTTATCTGAACAAATGAAGGGTAATCATCAATATTATCTTCACTTCTTGTCCTGAAATATTCCTGCATTACGTCCAGCACTCTCTGAGAGAACGGCCCTGTAGCTGCATGGTTGAGATAAATTATTCCTTTTCCAATGTGTGGAAAAAGTTTTCGTGCTTCTATCTGGTCCATAAAATTTTTTTATTTTTACGTGTCAATAATAACAATTATTATTGTTTATTATAAAATAGGAATCACGTCAAAGTGGTTAATCTTTGAAATTAAAAGTAATAATATTTAGATTTTTACTCTAATTATTAAAGAAAAATATAATTCTCATCGAAAGCAGGTAAAAAATGTCGCACCCTAAACCAACAAAACACGAAGAGTTAAGACCGGAAGATCTACGATGGAATTGTGACCCTGATATTTTTGAATTTGATTCGACTATTGATCTTGAACCGATGGAAGGTATAATCGGCCAGGAAAGAGCGTTAAAAGCAATTAGACTGGGCGTAGATCTGCGGAGCCCCGGATATAATATCTTTATCGCGGGTTTGTCAGGTTCGGGCAAAGCTACAACCGTTAAAAAGATGCTTGAAAAAATCAGTTCAAACTGCCCTCCTTTGTATGATTATGCATATGTCAACAATTTCAAAGACCCTGATATGCCGCTGCTTCTGACATTTTCCGTTGGCAAAGCCAGACAATTTAAACAGGATTTAAACTCAGCTATCCAGATTTTGAAGAATAGAATCCCCCAGACGCTCGATAGTGACATGTTTACGGAAAGGAGAAAGCAGCTGGTTCAGGGGTATAATGAGCAGGAGCAGGCTCTCATGAATGATTTCGATCAGAAGCTGAAGGAGGATAACTTTACGCTTGTGCAGGTTAAAGTAGGTGACGGAGCCAGACCAGATGTCTACCCTTTGATTGATGAAAAACCTGTACCGGTTTACCAGCTGGATGAACAGATAAAAGAAGGAAAACTCACCAAAGACAAAGCGAAAGAATTATTAAATAAGTACAATGAGCTGCAGCAGGATCTTAAAGTAATTTTCAAAGAGGGATTGAAGATAAGCCAGAGCTTTGAAAAAAAGATGCTTGAGATAGAAAAAGCTGCAGTTGAAATAGTTGTAAAAAGTGTAATCGATAACATCAGGGACAGGTACAACGATGCGAAGGTAATTGATTTTATTGAACAGGTTGAGTACAATATTATGGAGAATATTCAGGTATTTAAGGGCGTAAAACCACAAGGGCCTGTAACTCCTGAAGGGTTCGAGATCGACTACTTTAAGGAATATGATGTCAACATCATTCTGGATAATAGTGAAACAAAAGACTGTCCGGTAATAATAGAAACTTCACCTAATTTTATAAATCTTTTCGGAACCATAGAAAAAGTTAGCGATGGAAGAGGAGGATGGTATAGTGATTTCACAAAAATAAAAGCTGGTTCCTTTCTCAAAGCAAATGGTGGCTACCTGGTTCTGAATGTGCAGCATCTGTTCGAAGAACCCGGCGTATGGCGCACACTTAAAAGAGTGCTGACATACAATAAACTGGAAATTCAGGAGACTCCTGGAGTGTTTCAATTTACTTCCTCAATTCTCAAACCTGAATCTATTGAAATTGATACTAAGATAATCCTAATGGGAAGTCAATGGGTATACTCACTGCTTGCTGAACGGGAATATGATTTTAAGAAGATGTTTAAGATAAAAGCAGACTTTGATTATGAAATAAAAAGATCCGATAAGGTAATTGTTGAGTATGCGCAGGTTATAAAAAAATTGGTTAGGGAAGAAGGTTTATGTGAATTCGACAAATCTGCTATTGCAAAACTTATTGAAATAAGTGCACGGTTTGCGGGACAAAAATATAAGCTCACCACCAGGTTTTCAAAGATTGCCGACCTTGCAAGGGAGGCAAATTTCTGGGCCCTTGATGATGGTTTCGATATTATAAGTAAAGCTCATGTAAAAAAGGCCTATGATCTCGCTAAGGAAAGACATGGCCTTCTTGAATCTAAAGTTGACGATATGCTTAACGATGAAATGATATTATTAGATACTGAGGGCGAGAGAGTCGGGCAGATAAACGGACTCGCTGTGTACAGCACAGATTATTATGCTTTCGGACGACCTACCAGAATAACTGCCACTGTTTCTCTCGGGAGTGGAAGTATTATTAATGTTGAGCGTGAAGCAGGTATGAGCGGACGGCATTATAATAAAGGTGTTCTTATTATCTCCGGTTATTTCAGGGAGACGTTCGGGCAGGAAATGCCTCTTTCATTTAATGCAAACCTCGTGTTTGAGCAATCATATGGAACCGTAGACGGAGACAGTGCCTCCTGTGCGGAGATATATGCGCTGCTGTCCACACTTGCAGATCTGCCTTTAAAGCAGTATCTGGCTGTCACAGGGTCGCTGAATCAGAAAGGTGATGTTCAGCCGATAGGAGGTGTTAATGAAAAGATCGAAGGCTTCTTCGACTTATGCAGAGAAAGAGGATTAAATAAGAGGCAGGGTGTCGTTATCCCGGTACAGAATGTGAAAGAACTTATGCTGAAGGAAGAAGTCGTGGAAGCTGTAACAAAAGGTGAATTCCATATATACCCGATTGAAAAAGTGGAGGAAGGTATTGAGCTGCTAACAGGGGTAAGTGCAGGTAAGAAATCGGCAAAGGGTTACCCGGCCGGAACTGTCTTTGACCTGGTTGAGAAAAAAATAAAATATCTTTATGCGAGATCTAAAGCCATCCGTCCTAATGGAGAAAATAAAACTGTAAGCAAAAAGAAAAAGAGATGAAAGCTAACCTCAACGATATTTTTGCGAAGACAAAAATACTGTGTACTCTTGGACCGGCAACCGCTGCAGCAGATATGATCAGGAAACTGGTCCTTTCTGGAGTAGACGGGGTAAGGCTGAATTTCTCTCACGGTTCCTATGAATTCTTTGAAAACGTTCTTGGGAATATCCACGAGGTATGCACGGAAGAGAAAACCCCTCTTGCAATACTCGTGGATCTTCAGGGCCCGAAAATAAGGATAGGAGAGCTTGTTCAGCCCGAACTAGAACTTGAAACCGGGAATGATATTGAAATCACTATTGAAAACGTTAAAGGCACTGAGAAGTGTATCTCAACTTCCTATGCTGCCCTGGTTAGTGATGCTGCAGTGGGTGATCCCGTCCTCATAGATGATGGACTCATCCGTCTGAGAATAACCGGTAAGAATGAAAATTCCGTAATCTGCAAGATTGAGAACGGCGGAACTTTATATCCTAAAAAGGGTATGAACCTTCCCGGTATGAAACTTTCTACACCAAGCATCACAGACAAGGATTTCAGGGACCTTGAATTCGTTCTGCAGCACCGGATCGACTATATCGCTTTATCTTTCGTAAGACGGCCGGAGGATATCACGATTTTAAAAGCATGGCTGAAAGCAAGAAATTCAGATATTCCTGTTATAGCAAAAATTGAGAAACGTGAAGGGGTTGAAAGGTTCGATGAAATTCTGGAAGTCGCAGACGGGATAATGGTAGCAAGAGGCGACCTTGGAGTTGAACTGCCGGCTTCTGAAGTACCCGTGATACAGAAGGAAATTATCAGGAAATGCAATTCTGTCGGCAAGCTTGTAATTACAGCAACACAGATGCTGGATTCAATGATACATAACCCGGTCCCAACTCGCGCGGAAGCATCAGACGTTGCTAATGCAGTCTGGGACGGGACGGATGTTGTAATGCTGAGTGGGGAGACATCAATCGGCAAATTCCCTATCCGTACTGTTAATATTATGAATGATATTATCCGCAATGCTGAGAAACATTTATTCAATCATATAGTAGAATTTAAGGTACCGGAAAAGGTTGAAGAAAACCTGTTTGATTCTGTAGGAAAAGCAGTTGTTTCAATAAGCCGGCAGATAAATGCATCAGCCATAGCTGCCTTCACTTTTCAAGGAAGAACGGCGGGCAACCTTTCCAAGTTCAGACCTGAAGCAAAAATAATCGCTTTCTCGAACAGCTTTGATACAATGAATAAGCTATGCTTAAGATGGGGAATTATTCCCGTTCACATGGATGAAATAGACAAGGAACATATAGCCATTGATAAAGCAAAGAAAATAATTATAGAAGAAGGCTACGTTAAAGAAGGTGATGTTGTTATATTTGCTGCGGGAGCACCTTATTCCGAGAAAAGCCGGGCAAACTGGTTAAGGTTCGAGATTATTTAATGTATTGAAGAATTAGATCAAATTGATGATTATGTATTATGAAATCAGAAACTATGGAAATGAAAATAGCAAAATGGTGGGAACCCGCAGACAAGGATAAACTCTTATGCACCCTTTGTCCCCGCTATTGTAAAATAGGCGAAGGTCAGGCAGGATTCTGTTATATAAGACAAAATGTAAACGGCACACTCTACACTACAGGTTACGGCAGACCCACAGGCTTTGCGATTGATCCTATAGAAAAGAAACCCTTAAATCATTTTTATCCCGGAACCGGTGTTTTGAGCTTCGGAACTGCCGGCTGTAACCTCGGCTGTAAATTCTGCCAGAACTGGTCGATGAGTAAAGCAAGGCTGGATGATCTTAATGCTCTCACTGCCTCTCCTGAAGAAGTGATCAAACTCGCCAAACAGTATAAAGTACCTTCAATAGCATATACCTATAATGATCCTACTATTTTTGGAGAATACGTTATAGATATTTCAAAAATAGGTAGAGCAGAAGGTATAAATTCCGTGATGGTTACTGCCGGCTATATTGATAAGGAAGCAAGAAAGGATGTATATAAATATATTGATGCCGCAAACGTTGATCTTAAAGGCTTCACGGAACGGTTCTATAACAAACTGACCTTCTCCAGTCTGAAAGATGTATTGGACACCCTGGTCTGGTTAAAGGATGAAACAGATATCTGGTTTGAGATTACTACTCTTCTGATTCCCGGTGAAAATGATTCTGAAGAAGAAGTTCAAAGAGAATGTGATTGGATATTAAATAACCTTGGTGATTCAGTCCCTCTGCATTTTACGGCATTTCACCCCGACTTCAGATTAAGAGATAAGAACAAAACCCCCCCTTCTACTTTAAAGACCGCCAGAAATATTGCTCTCGGTACAGGAATAAAATTTGTTTATACCGGAAATGTTCATGACCCGGAAGGTCAGACAACCTTCTGTCCCTCCTGCCGTCATCCTCTTTTAAGAAGAGACTGGCATGACGTCATAAAGAATAATCTTAAAGGGAATAAATGTCCTAAATGCGGCACACTTATCCCCGGCCGCTTCTGAAACTGATCCATCCTTTCTTTTTAATGCGGTAGAAAGTTTCAAAGATCGTTCTTCTTATCGAAAGCATATACAAAAATTGTCCTAAGTACGGTAAAATTAGTTAACTTAAAAATAATCCCCTCCGTCAAATAATGAGTTATAGACTATAATTTACCCCCTTTTCGTTTAGCCTCAGAAGTCAGGAAATAATATTGGGTC
>Ga0075271_10000114_pt1 | contig 10630 bp, 9 predicted proteins | sample SF_Rice_5C_0N_30_FD_69775 | JGI IMG/M metagenome (GOLD analysis project Ga0075271, IMG submission 69775) | Rice paddy soil microbial communities from Twitchell Island, California, USA - SF_Rice_5C_0N_302 | ecosystem: Environmental > Terrestrial > Soil > Paddy field/soil | place: USA: Twitchell...
GAACCAGGGCTGGCCGCACGATTTGTTTGAAGGCCGGCCGGTGATCGGAATCTGCAACACCTGGTCGGAGCTGACCCCGTGCAACGGCCACTTCCGCGAGCTGGCGGAATTTGTAAAGCGCGGCGTGTGGGAGGCGGGAGGATTCCCTCTGGAGTTTCCCGTCATGTCGCTGGGGGAGACGCAGCTTCGCCCCACCGCCATGCTGTTTCGCAACCTGGCCAGCATGGACGTGGAGGAGTCCATTCGCGGCAATCCCATGGACGGCGTGGTGCTGCTGATGGGCTGCGACAAGACCACTCCTTCCCTGCTGATGGGGGCGGCTTCCTGCGACCTGCCCACCATCGGAGTGTCGGGCGGACCTATGCTCTCGGGCAAATTCCGCGGCTGCGACCTGGGCTCCGGCACCGGCGTTTGGCAGATGTCGGAACAGGTGCGCTCTGGGCAGATGAGCCAGGAGGAGTTTTTCTCCGCCGAAAGCTGCATGCACCGCTCCCGCGGGCACTGCATGACCATGGGCACGGCTTCCACCATGGCCAGCATGGTGGAGGCGCTGGGCATGAGCCTGCCGGGAAACGCGGCCATTCCGGCGGTGGACGCGCGCCGCAACACGCTGGCGCAGATGAGCGGGCGGCGCATCGTGCAGATGGTGAAGGATGACGTGCGCATGTCGCAGATACTGACGCGGCCGGCGTTTGAGAACGCGATTCGCGCCAACGCCGCCATTGGCGGCTCCACCAACGCGGTTATCCATCTGCTGGCGCTGGCGGGACGGATGGGCGTGCCGCTGTGCCTGGATGATTTCGACCGTCTGGGAAACGGAATGCCGTGCCTGCTGGACATTCAGCCTTCCGGCGCTTACCTGATGGAAGACTTCTTCTACGCCGGCGGCTTGCCCGCGGTTCTGCGCCAACTGGGGGAAGGCGGCGCGCTCCACCGCGAGGCGCTGACGGCGAATGGGGAGTCCATCTGGGCGAACGTGAAGGATGCGCCCTGCTGGAACCGCAGCGTCGTCCACACCTTCCAGAATCCGTTCAAGGAAAATGCCGGCATCGCGGTGCTGCGCGGCAGCCTGGCCCCGGATGGCGCGGTGATCAAGCTTTCCGCCGCCACTCCGCGGCTGCTGCAGCACCGCGGGCGGGCGCTGGTGTTCGAGTCCATCGAGGACTTCTACGCGCGCATTAACGATGAAGCCCTGCCGGTGGATGAGAACTCGGTGCTGGTGCTCAAGAACTGCGGGCCGCGCGGATACCCCGGCATGGCGGAAGTCGGCAACATGCCCTTGCCGCCCAAACTGTTGCGCCAGGGCGTGAACGACATGGTGCGAATCTCCGACGCCCGCATGAGCGGCACCGCTTACGGCACGGTAGTGCTCCACGCCTGTCCGGAAGCCGCGGCCGGGGGCCCGCTGGCGCTGGTGGAAAGCGGGGACATGATTGTGCTCGACGCCGCCAAACGGCGCGTGGAATTGGAAGTGGATGAAGCCACGCTGGCCGCACGGCGGTCGCGCTGGAAAGCCCCGCCGCTTCCGCCTAGGGGATGGGAAAGGCTCTACGTGGAGCACGTGCAGCAGGCCGACCGGGGAGCCGACCTGGACTTTCTGGTGGGCCACAGCGGGGCCAAGGTGGCGCGCGACTCACATTGAGGCACAGCGGCCAGCCGTCGCTGACGCTGGCGTACGCTCACGCTCGCCAATGAAACGCGCTACGGGGATTCATGGCTAATGAAAGGGAGGTAGATACCTTGCATCGGGTGTAGCATATGGGCACGTGAAGGGCTTGTACGATGTTGGTCGCTATCCTGATCGCTTCCTCTCTCATTGCAGGTCATCTTCAAACCCCGCGGTTTTACCCCCCAAGAGAACGGTACGAAACCCCAGCTCCCGTGCAGGTCAGCCAGCGTGTGATGCAGACTTTGATGACCAACCGCGTAGTGCCGAACTACCCTGGGGAGGCGAAAAGAAAAGGCATTCAAGGTACAGTGCTTTTGTCCCTCGCTCTTGACGAAAAAGGCCGTGCCTCAGACATTACGGTCGTTGCTGGCCAGCCACTCCTGGTACCCATCACTGTTGAGGCAGCCAAACGGCTCCGCTTTCGACCCTTTTACCTGAATGGCAAAGCTGTGCCCATTCAAGGGTACGTCAGTTACGTGTTCAGATTCCGTCCAAACGGCAAGGCAAGTGTGAGTCTTGGCCCACAGCAATGACAAAAAGTGCGGGACAAACCCCTGCGCGCCCGGGAGAAATGAAACGCGATAAGGGGATGTATCAACAATCCTCTGAGATTTGCGTACAATGACACCGCAATAGCCCAGTTAGTCGTTTCGATAAATGGAAGCCAAGTGTCCCAATTCGCCCGCCCAGACGGGAATTCGAGCGATGTTGATGGTTAATTTCGCATGGGCGGTGCTCTTTCTCATACCAAGTAGTCACCGCTGGGTTGACGAGGGATTCCGCGCCCTCGCAACCATTGGCTGGGAGGACATCGCTGGGCGATCACTACTGGTGTGGCTTGTCGGATCGACGTTATTGGCCACGGCCTTGTTCACTTGGGCGATTTATAAGAATCGTGCAACGCGATCCGATCAGAAGCCTAATCTGGCGCTGGACGGGACGCTTTTGCTGGCTTGGTGGATTACAGTTCTGTTGTTCGTGGCGTACGGGTTCATGCTTGGCATGGGCGGGTGATTCCTGCTGTCTTGAAACACGTCACTTGGCCTGATTGCCGATAACAGATGGGATGAGTTCTACATGCTCTTCCGAGCACAACGGGCTATGAAAACGGGTTAAGCTGCCGGAGCCGTGGACGTATGTGGTCGTCGGCCTTAGTGGCGCCAACAGCCCGTGGATGAGTTTGACCCTGGATGCCATAAAGAACAACAGACTGTCGCCTTCTCTTCGGAGGAGAGCACGCGAGGGAGATTTTCGCGATTTGTGCATCCTTACGTCGCACGGCGGAAGGAGACAGCCATGGAAGTCTTATATGCGCGGTGCTGCGGACTGGATGTACATAAGTCCTCGATCACTGCCTGTGTTCTTATCGCACAGGCCGGCAAACCACTGAAGCACATTCGACGCTTCGGATCCACCACACGTGAACTTCGTGAACTGGTGGCTTGGTTACGTGAGTTCGGGGTTGAGCACGTGGCGATGGAGTCCACGGGTGTCTATTGGAAACCTGTGTGGAACGTACTTGAAGATCACTTTCAGATCGTGCTGGCCAATGCGCAGCACATCAAGGCGGTTCCCGGGCGCAAGACGGACACCAAAGATTGTCAGTGGATAGCTGAGCTGCTACAGCATGGGCTGCTGCGTGCCAGCTACATCCCATCCGTGCTGATTCGCGATCTACGGGATCTCACCCGAGCCCGGACCAGCCTGTCCCAGGAACACTCTCGCATTGCAAGTCGCATTCAAAAAGTTCTCGAGGATGCCAACATCAAGCTGGCCAGTGTAGCAAGCAACACGCTTGGCAAGAGTGGCAGAGCCATGCTGGGAGCAATCATTGAGGGAGAAGAGAGTTCGGAGCGGCTAGCCGATCTGGCTCTCGGTCACTTGCGCGTAAAGATTCCTCAACTCCAGACAGCTCTGGAGGGCCAAGTGCGTGACCACCATCGCTTCCTTCTGCGTAGTTTGCTCCGCCAGTTGCAGTTCCTAGAAGCTGAGATCGAGTTGCTGGATGCTCGGCTCGACCAAATCGGGCGAGAACATCTCGATCTGGCAGAGGCATTGGATCGTTGGATCACTGTTCCAGGTGTGGACCGTGTTGCAGCATGGAGTTTTATCGCGGAGATGGGAATCGATGTCGCTCAGTTCCCGACCGCAGCTCACCTAGCCAGTTGGGCCGGCGTTTGCCCAGGCAACAACGAGAGCGCAGGTAAGCGCATCAGTAGCAAGACCCGTAAAGGGAGTCCATGGTTGCGTCGCATGGCTTGCCAGTCCGCGTGGGCCGCCGCACGCACAAAGAACACCTATCTGTCGGCACAGTTTAAGAGACTCGCTGCGCGTCGGGGCAGAAAGTGCGCCATCATTGCGGTTGCCCACACCATTCTGGTGATCGGATATCACCTCCAGCGCACGCACTGTACTTATACGGACTTAGGCAGCAGTTATTTCGATCGACTCCACGCGGATGGTCTGAAGCGGTACCTCGTGAAGCGACTGGAAAGCCTCGGACATTCGGTAATACTTCAACCGCGCACCGCTTGACGAAGTGTTTTCGAGGGAGAAGGCCGGTCTCCCAGGTCCTTCACATACTTTACGAATCCTGCACTGATTTTGGGGCAGAATGCAACCCAATGGTACGGTGCCTCCAAAGCAGCGCAAGGGGAAATGGGCTCCATTTTTACCCTTGTGGTCTCGGTAAAAACCGCGCGCAGCCCATTCGTGTGTATTCCCAATTGACGGACGGCCCACACAACGCAGTTTTCGTTGTGTGGGAATGAGCCGCGGTTTCCTCATCGGCCAGGTATTCTGTAGCACTGAGGATAGGATGAACTCACGGGTGGGCTACTACGGGTTGGGCACGGTGATGGAGACGGCGTCGTCGCCGAGGAAGCTGATGGTAACCCGGGTCTGCGCTTCCACCGTGCGCCCTCCCACCTGGGCGGGAGCGTAGCGCCACTGTTTCACCGCGCGAACAGCGGCAGCGGCCAGGGCGCGGTCGCCGCTCAGCACCTCAACTTCCTTGACCGTACCATCGCTGGCTACCACCGCCTTGAGCGCCACCTTGCCCACCAGGTTGGGATTGGGAGCAACGGGATACATAAAGCCGGAACGCGGAGCTTCCGCAATCTGGGGCAGGCTTGTCGAATCTGGAACAGCGGCGGCGGGGACCTCCGGCTGGGCCGCAGAATGCGCGGCGGCGGTCACGGGCTTGACCGGGGAAACGCGCCTCGCCTGCGCCACCGCTGACCGCGGCGCGAACGCAACTGCCAGCGGCGGGGCCGCCGGCACGGGCGCGGGAGCGATGCTGAGCTGCGGCAATCTCCACAGTGGCACCAGCCAGAAGGCGAGGATCAACACCAGGGCCGCGCTCATGGCCACCGAGGCTGCCGCCCACAGAATCGGTCTTGTGCGGCCGGCAAAATCATTTGGCGGCGCCGGAACGGGAGGCGCTTCCGCCTCGGACAACGGAAAAGGCGCGGGGTAGTGGTGAACTACTTCTGGAATAGCGGCAGGCTCGGCCGGCGCCCGTTCCACGCGCGCAGGAGGAGTGGATTCGAGCGCGGGATTCTCCGCCCGGGCATGCAGCACCGCAACTTTGTCCGCGGGAACTGCCGGTTTTGCCTTGGTGGCAGGCTCCGCCGCTTCGGCTACGGAAGGCAGGCCGAACACTCTCATGTTTTCGACAATGCCGATAATCGCACTGCTGGGCACGGGCTCAGCCAAATTGAGAAGAGCGGTGCGAGAGAGGCGCTCAATCAGGCGTTTCTGGCGCCGGTTCAGAATCTGCTGCGGCAGGCTGTGAAAGTTGCGGAACGTCCAGCGCAGATACAGGCTCTGCCAGCCTGTGGGGCAAACATATAACCGGCCCACATCGGTGCGTAGCTCTACGACGCCATTTCCGATATTTGAAACCGCCGCCATCCTGAGGCCTGCTTGAAGGAACCGGAGGTTCCTGGGAGTCGGCGCGCCCTGGGGGAGCAAGGCGATTATATGACGGATGCAAGCGGGCGTCGCGAAAAAATCTTGCCGGCTGGCCTTGCGACCGCAAAAAATCAGCCCCGCAAGAGAAAAGGAATTCCCCGCGCAGGGTTCCCCCCAGAAGCTGTGTTCGCGGGCGAGGGCGCCCGCGCCACTGAGGGCCGTAGTTGCGCATGCCAGATCCTTCAGGCCTAAGGGCCCTCGGGATTACGCCTTCACTTTTGGGATGGCGCCCCTCTCATTTGGGGGTGACTTCTCCCCCATTTCGGGGATGACGCCTCCCCGCCGAAGGAGAGATGACGAAGCCCCAAAGGGCACGCGGCCCTAAGTGGCTAAATAGTAACCACTTGCCGACGGTAACCTCATGTGAATTACGACCGGGGGCGGCATGGCACCTATGGGCTATTCTCCCGCTCCCCGCCTCCCCGTAGCATGGCATCACCATCGCCCGAAGCGGGGCGAAATTTAGGAAGTTCGGAGAACGACCGTGAAGGAACTTTTGCAGAACCTGTGGTCCAACGATGAGGGACAGGACATTGCCGAGTACGCCGTGATGTTGGCTGTGATCCTGGTCATCGTGGTGGGCACGATCCGGCTGATCGGCACGCAGGCGAACAACGTTTTCTCGCAGACAGCCAGCGCTATTGGGTCCTAGTATCACCATTGCGGCACTCGCAGTTAATCTCCCCCTTTTTCTTCTTCTTCCTCTGCCTCATCGCTCTTTACCCTCATCGGCCTCTACAGTTTTACCGATTGTGAACACCCGCTTCCTGGCGGGTGTTTTTTTTGTTTTCGGGGTTACCTGCGGGCCGGTATGCCGCCACTTTCGTGCCATTCCACCCTGCAGGCTATCTGGGTAGTATTGGTTTCGGCGAAGTACCTGGGGGAGGGTACGAGCCTAGGGGAGCAGCGGACAGCGTTCCGCGCTCCCTTTTTTCATTACCGCGAAACCGTTTCCGCAAAGCACAACCGCCTAAGCCGCCGGGCAGGGGTCCCGAGCGAGCGCCGTCTCATCCAGTTCGCGGCAGGAGCGATAGCCGCTTAGCGCGAAGGTCAGGTCCAGGTCGGCCAGGAAATTGAGCAGCACCTCGCGCACGCCCATCTCCCCGCCCAGCGCCAGCCCCCAAATATAGAGCCGGCCCAGGAGCACAGCGCGGGCGCCCAGGGCGAGCGCCTTAATGGCGTCAGCACCGCGGCGAATGCCGCTGTCGAAGAGCACGGGGATGCGGCGGTTGACGGCGCGAACTACGGCTGGCAGGGCATCCAGGGCGGCGATGGCGCCATCCACCTGGCGGCCCCCGTGATTGGAAACGATGAGCCCGTCCATACCGGCGTCGAGCGCGCGCTGGCCGTCTTCGGCGTGCAGAACTCCTTTCAGCAGGATGGGCAAGCGGGTGTGGCCGCGCAGAAAACTCAGGTCGTTCCAGGTGAGAGTCGTATTAGAGCAGATGCCGGCCCAGAGCCGCACCGCGGCCACGGGATCTTCCTGCGGCGGGCGCGGCAGCAGGGAACGAAACACCGGGTCGGTGAAGAAGTTGGCCAGGCCTTCGGCCTGCAGGAAAGGCAGGTAGGGATGCTGCAGGTCGCGCTCGCGCCAGCCCAGAATGGCGGTATCGAGGGTGACCACCAGGGCGGAGTAGCCGGCGGCTTCCGCCCGCCGCAGCAGGCTGGCGGTGACCTCGGGATGGGTGGTCCAGTAGAGCTGGAACCAGCGGGGCGCGTCGCCGCAGGCCTGGGCCACCGGTTCCAGGGGGCGCGAGGAGAGGGTGCTGAGCACGCTGGGAATACCAAGGGAAGCGGCGGCGCGGGCGGTGGCCAGTTCGGCTTCGGCATGAATAATGCCTTGCACTCCCACCGGGGCCAGCAGCACGGGCGCGGGCAGGGTACGGCCCAGCAGTTCAATACTCAGGTCGCGTTGCGATACATCGCGCAGCATGCGGGGCACAATGCGCCAGCGATAGAAAGCTTCGAGGTTAGCGCGCGCCGTCTGCTCCCCTCCCGCCGCCCCGGCCACGTAGTCGTAGGCCCGCGGCTCCAGAACCTCCCTCGCTTTCTGCTCCAGCAGCACGGGGGAAACCGGCACCGCGGCCTTGGCGCCTTTCAGGCCGGACTGGTAGATCTCCAATTGACGCTCTATGCCCGAATACCTGGCTGGCGCTGCTTTGCTTTCCATATCGGTCGGCAGATTGTACAACGCTGCCCCCGCTCACCTCCGTATTGCAGTAAATTAGTTGACTGGGGGTTACGACAATGGCGAATGCAACCGCTTCCGATCTTGCCAGCAAAACCTGTGTTCCCTGCCGCGGGGGCGTGCCGCCTCTGAAGGGCGCGGAACTGGAGTCATTTAAAAACCAGCTGCCCGGCTGGACCGTGGTCAACCAACATCATCTGACCCGCACCTTCAAATTTCCCGACTTCCGCCAGGCCCTGGAATTCGTAAACCGCGTGGGCGAACTGGCGGAACAGCAGGGCCATCATCCCGACATCGTGCTCAAGTGGGGCGAGGTGGGAATCACCACCTATACCCACAAAATTGATGGGCTCACGGAGAGCGACTTCATCCTGGCGGCAAAAATTGAGCGCCTGGCGAAATAGATGGTGGGGACGGAGGGTGCATCCCGCCGCCCGGCCAGCTCCAGAAACCTACTTGTAGCTGAGGGCCAGCACCCGGTTGGCGCCGTGCTGGGCTTCGTAGGTGACTTCCACCTGATGACCGGCGGGCAGCTGGTTGCGCAGGTCGCCTTCAAAGAACAGCAGACGGGCCGGACCCCGATGGCTGCGCAGGGTTACGATGGATTTATCGGGCTGGCCGATAGGGCTTTCAAAGAACAGCACATCCTCTACCAGGCCGCGCTCGGTAAAAGTGCCCGATGCGCCGGCCGCGAATTGGGCTCTGGCCCCGGACACCCGCGCCACCTTGCCCACCCGCCGCCGGCGCCGCAGTTCCATCATGGCATTGGCGGCGAATATTCCCGACATGGCGAGCAGAATGAGGGCATAAAACAGGTTGTCCACGGTATCGGGGGAACCTTGGGCGAAGATGTAGGCAATGCCCAGCAGAGGCGCGATGGCCAGCACGAGAGAGGCGATTAGCACGATTGATTCTCCGCAGAGGGAAAAGGAGGCGGGCTTGTCTGTCTCCAAAGCTCACATTCCGCTAGAATGAAGGCCTTGCGGCGGTGCTTCCATGACAGGGACAGGATTACGGCCAAGCTGCCGGAAGACAAGCTGATGTCCTCACGTGCCCATGGTCTTTCCCTGGTCGAGGTCCTGATCATTACGGGATTGGCGATGCTGCTGGCGGCCGCTCTGCTGCCCTGGCTGCTGAATTCCCGTATCGCCGCCAATGAGGCCACCGCGATCGCCAACGTGGATATTATCACTTCGGCGCAAGAGTCCTACAACAAGGCTTATCCGGGAATCGGGTACGCCGATTCCCTCTCCCGGCTGGCCGGCAACTGCGACCTGCGCCAGTGCCTCCCGACCGCGGAACATGCCTGCCTGATTGACTGCCACCTGCCGGAAGGGGTGCTGCAGCCGCGCGGCGGCTACTTTTATGCGCTCAGCGCCGCCAATCCTGCCGGCGCCGGCCCCAATTCGACTTACGTGGCCGCCGCCGCGGCGGAGAAGGCTCACAAGACCGGCGACCATGATTTCTGCGCGGTTGAGGACGGCAAGCTCCGCTGGCAGGCTCCTGCCGCCACCGGGTCCGCCGGCACCGTCACCCACTCCCTATGCCAGCGCCTGGCGGTGATGCCGTAATGCCGCCTACTTCCGCCACCGACCGCGCCCCGGCCCGCAGCCTGACCCGGCGCCTGCTTTACTCACCCGCGGTGATTGTGGCCGTGGCCTTCGTGGCACGGACGGTCAGCCTTGTCCTCCACCACCGCTACGATATCCCCGCGGCCTACGGCCACCTCTTTTTCGGCTTCGAAGTAGGCCGAATCGCCAGCGCTCTCGCCTCCGGACACGGCTTCAGTTCGCCCTTTCCCGGCCCCTCCGGCGCGACCGCGTGGCTGGGACCGGTGTACCCGGCCATCGTCGCCGGCATATTCAAGATTTTCGGCATTTACACGCCGGCCTCGGCGCTGGCAGCGATGGTGATCAACAGCGTGTTTTCCGCGCTGACCTGCCTGGCCATTTACCTCATCGGCATGGAACTGTTCGGCTCCGCGGTGGCGGTCTGGGCGGCCTGGGCCTGGGCCCTCCTGCCCTACAGCATCAACTGGAGCTTCTGGATCTGGGAAACCGCGGTTTCCACTTTCCTGTTTACCCTGCTGTTCTGGCTGACGCTGCGGCTGGCCCGGCGGCCGCGCGCGCGTACCTGGGCGCTGTATGGGCTGCTGTGGGGGGTGCTGGCCCTGACCAACGCCTCCTGCCTGTCGTTCCTGCCGGTGGCGGCGATCTGGCTATGGTACCGGCTGCGCCGGCAGGGGCAGTTCCCATGGGCGCACGCCGCAACTTCCGCGCTGCTCTTGGTGCTGGCGGTTTCCCCCTGGGTGACGCGCAACTACCTGGTCATGGGCAAGTTCATTTTCCCGCGCAGCGATTTCGGCGAAGAGCTCTACATGGGCAACCACCCGGGCTCGGAGGGCCTGTGCATGTTCTGGGACCATCCCGTGTGGAACAGATACGAGATGGCGCGCTTCGCCCGGGAAGGCGAGCTGGCTTATGTGGCGGAGAAGCAGAAGATCGCTCTCGAATGGATGCGGGCAAATCCCGGCCGCTTTGCCGAGCTGACTTTAAGACGCGTCGGCTACTTCTGGTTTGGCATTCCGGAACAGGGACATCTGGCCCGGCATTTTGGCATCGGTTCCCGCCACGCCCTGTATTTTGCTGTCGCCCTGCTGGCCTTCTGGGGATTGTGGCTGGCGTTCCGCCGCCGGCAGCACGCCGCCTGGCTGTTCGCCGGGCTTTTCCTGTTTTTCCCGGCGGTGTATTACATCACCCACTGCCATCCCCGCTACCAGCACCCCATCACCCCGGAGA
>Ga0075271_10000117_pt1 | contig 10529 bp, 6 predicted proteins | sample SF_Rice_5C_0N_30_FD_69775 | JGI IMG/M metagenome (GOLD analysis project Ga0075271, IMG submission 69775) | Rice paddy soil microbial communities from Twitchell Island, California, USA - SF_Rice_5C_0N_302 | ecosystem: Environmental > Terrestrial > Soil > Paddy field/soil | place: USA: Twitchell...
GTAATAGAAGCGGGCTTGCGTAATATTGTGTACCCACTTCCCGTCCCATACCCCTGCTTCGCTCGTGCCCTCGGTCTTGGTAAGGTCTGCAACCTCGTCCACCAGGATGTTGCCTTTGCAGTTGCCGAAGATAGAAACGTTCCGGCCCTTGCTGGCGGCGACTTGACGAACTTCGTCGAGGAACTGGATCACGTCGCCGGTCCCCCCGATCGACCAGTCGTAGTACAGTTCATCGACGCCCGCATCGATCGTGATGGCGGCATGCTGCAGGGCGTTGCGGCGGTATTCCTCATTCTGCAAGTCAGCCGCGAAGGTATTGTTGGGGGCACGCCAGCGCATGTTGCCGTATTCGTCACGGCTGATCCAGCTTTGTCTCTCCGGGTTCATGAGCAATTCGCGCACTCCAATGCCGCCCAGAGAATTGAATGCAGTTACGCGGATGTTGTTTGCGTGGCAACGATCGATAAAGGCCTTCACACGTCGATACTCTTCACTCGAAGTGTCGGCCGGCACATTGGTCGCGACCAGGTTGATGTGTGCTTCCTTGAACATCTCGAACATGCGGTCGAGATGTTGCCAGTCGATGCCGGCGCGGTAGAAATTCACCTTGCCCCGCCGCGCCCAGGCCGGAATGTCCTCGAGCGAGCGTTTCTTTTCACTTTTGTAATTGAGGACGAAATCGAAGTCGCCGATTGTGGCCGACCGACCCCGTCCCAACAGGTGGTAAGTCTGGCCGATCAGCGACGGCGCTGTCTGCGAAACCGTTTCCAGGCGAGCATCGATAACGTCGTAGCCGTCTGCATCGTCAGCTTTGAAAAACTCGATCTCATTCATGCCGGCTCGCAGGTGGCCGGGATCAACGGGTATCACGATTTTGGCAACGATTTCGTCTCCGCTCGTGAACGAATACCAGCCCTCTTTTCCGGGTTGATTCTTCTCAGTGTCCCGCGCCATCCCGGTTGCTGCTCCCATCTGCCCGGGAATGTTGTACCTTTGACCGTTGACGGTCGCATACCCCTCTCCCGGCGCCACACCGCTCACCAGGATCACAAGTCCGGGCGAAGTCAGGCGCTCCGGTGCGTCCAGCCTGACCACATAGCCCTTGACCCTGTCTTTACGGCCAGAAAGTTCGTAGTCATACGAGGGCGCCACCACATAAGCCTGGTAGAACTTGCTGGCTGGCGGTAGCGTCTGCGGGGTCTGTGCCCAAACGATGTGGTTCAACAACGCGAACGCGGCCACTCCCACGAACGTGCGGAAAAACTTCTGCGTATGCATTTCATCCTCCACGAGCGATCAACAGGGGCCCGGGGCCGCAGGGTGGAGTTGGCCGGGTATTCCGCGCTCAACTCCTACCATTCGAGCGCCAAGGACACTGGCGCCTCGTACTCCGGAAGAGAAACAACGTATTTGGATCCCGACCTTTCTGCGTGAATTGGCTTGCCGTTCAGTACGAACTGCTTGATCTCACGGGAATTCGAAAACGTGAGTTCCCGGCCGATTGAAGTTGCCGGGTCGAGGACCAGCGTCAGAGAGTCTCCGTCCTGTTGGATTTCGCGCACGGGTACAGTCGACGAACTCAGTGATACTCCACCCGCTCGGACCGGGACGTACTGGAGCATTCGGTCGGAGGTAACAAAGCCCTCCAGCACGCCATCACCTCGTCGGCCGAACTCCTGCCAATCGGCATTGAGAACCACGCCGGGACCCGGCGCCTGGATGGCAAAACGCCCCTTGCTGTGCGTAAGCAGCTGAAACTCAATCCCGCGCGAGGTGCGGCGCACCAACGGCATGCGACTTGATGCATACGTCAGGTGTGGAGCGTCCGCCCCCTCTTTCGAGAGCTTCACCCGGATGTGGTTCGTGCCTGCGTTCAGGTTGGGAAGAATGATGACCTGATCGGAAAAGGCGTCATGCGGCTGGCCGTTGATCGTGACCGATTCTATGCGGGCTGAACTGTTCTCAATACGAACACCCATTCCCCCTGTGAATGCGGCAGTCGTAGGCCGAGGCAATCCGGAAAGATCGAACACCATATCCAACGTGTCGCCCTGCCGCGTCCACGAGTAGTTCCATGCCGCCATGGCGCGCAGCTTTTCAGCCACCTCCATCGGCTCGGGCGCGTAGATCGGGTTCGTGGCGAACTTCGCTTTCAGCGCCTCATACATGGCGATGTTCGACGCGTTCGCGATTCGAGACGGCTTCCCGACGGTACCCGACTGCTCTTCACCTTCGTGCCGCAATGGCATGGAGGAAATGCTGTAGTCGTGCCACATCTGGTTGTAGATATAGCCGCGTCCGATATTGCGGAACAGGTGGTCGAATGTGGCCTCCTGGTAGGAGGTGATCTGGGCGGTCGTGTAGCTCCACGTCGGATCGTAGAACCACTGATAATCCGGCGACGGCGTGTCATCGAGCACGACAAAATCCTTGTGCTTTCCCGTGAACCAGGACATCACTCCGGAGCCGATCGGCGTGTCCTGCTCGAACCCGTGCGTCATCATCATCTGAAAGCGCTGCGCCACTTCGTGATAGTCGCTGTTGACGATGGTGTCGCCGGGATTGATGAAGAGTTCCACCTTGCCGATGTGGGCGCCGTTGGCGCTCATGTTGGACTCGATCTCGTCGATCGAGCCATCCAACTCTTCCCGGTACTTCTCCGCACCCATCCGCGACTCGATGCGGTGATACTTGCTGTGACTGCCGATCTGACCACCAAGATCTTCGAGCCGTTGACTCAACCCAGCCAGCTTCTTCCAGCCCGCTTTAGCACCCGCACTGGAAACGAAGCAATACAGCGGAACCACGCCCGTGTCGCGCGCGGTGTCGTACAGGAACTTGAACGTCTGCTGCTGGTAGTCCAGGTTCTGCGTGTTGTCCGCATCGAGACGAACGATGACGGACAGATTGGCGTTGGAGAACTGCGGTGCCGGAAATGCGCCCTGCAGGTCGCCATACGCAGCCCATTGCAGTGCCCGGATCAATACGTTCACGACTTCATTCGCAAAGAAACCCTGTGGTGCTTCGTTCCGGAAAATGGAAGTCGCGCCCGCGAACGTCGTCGCATCGCTGATCAGAACCACGCGGTTCGTTTGCGTGTCGCGGTAGGAAACAAAAGGGAACGACTCGCGGCCGTTGGTGCTCGTGACCAGAACGTGTCCGCCCGATGAGAACTGTTGAACCTCCAGGCCCTTTGCGAGCAACTGGCTCAGGTAATGCGACACCCCGTATGGACGCGTTATGAAATGGCGATTGTCACTTACCTGCACCCGGAAACTGCTGTCTCCCCTCATTCCGGAATCCGAGACACCAAGCAGTGACCACAGTGCCGCCGGGACCTGAGCTTTGCCGTCTTTACCATAGGCGCCGAGCGGTCCGTCGATCAGGATGTTGCCGCCGTGCTTCAAATAGTCCGCCAGAGCCGGGGGCAGTGCGCGGACGGCTTCCGCCTCGATCGTGGTGCATTCCGCAAACACCAGCACCCTGTAGCGCGAGAGGCGATCTTGGGCAAGGTCCTCTAGGAAGAGCGTGTCGTACGGAATGCCGGCCAGATTCGCGACACCAACCCAGGCGTGCGCCGACATCTGAGTGGAATCCCATGCACGGTCGAAGCTGGCCCTGCTCATGATCACGGCGATCCGCGGATTCTCAACGCGCTCGCCGAATGTGTGCGGAGGCGCAACCAGCAACGCCAAACCTGCAGTTATCACCACCAGCACCGTCGCAATGCACTTCGAACCGTGAGTTGGACACTCGCATCCCACTATCGCATTCCTTTCAGGGCGCGTTCGCAAATCGTGACATGCGGCACTTGAAGCAAACCGCAACTAAGATACGCCAAATTCGAAATGAATAGATAAAAAACATAGCAAACAGAAACCGCTCGGCTCGGAATCGAGACAGAAGGCAGCCCCTCGCAACTTGCCGCGGGCATATCGTCGACTGCAGCCTTGACCCACTGAGGAACCGGAATGGTGCGAATGTGTCCTGCCTTTCCGATCAGGTCGGCAATGACCCAGCGATTTTCGCGAACCTGGAACTGCTGGACTTCAAGCACCTTAGCCTCCCCCTGCGCAGACCACACCCGATCAGTAGTGCGATCAAAGCACGCTTCCGCCGACTGCGTAACGTAAGGCCAGGTTCGGTCGCCAGCAGTTGTTTGCCTTCTTCGGCGCTGAGCCAATTCCCAACACGAACTCCTAACCGCTTGGCTCCCTTTACTCGGCGTATGCCCGCGGCTAGATCGGGGCTGAGGGGCCGTTGATCCGCCGCCGCACCTGCGCCCCGCCGATGCGCATCATTGACAAAGCCAAAAAAGTCATCCAAAGTAGGCAAACGTAATAAATCGAAACCAGGTACAGGCGATTATGCGTTGTCCCCACTGTGCGTTTTTCCAATCAAGGGTCTTTCGGTGTCCTCGAGCCAAGACGGCGCGTGGTCGATATGGCCAGAAAATGGGAGTTGACCTCTTGTGCGCAAGACGAGTTCGATATTAGCCGTTTTCCTCCTTTTACTCGCTCCCTTTGCGTGGCCGCAGGCCACCGAAACGCCAGTCATCCCGCGGGGGGCAGCGAGTGTTGCTGCCGGCAGCCATGGCGTGGTTGTTTCCGGCAAGCCTGCCGCCACTGCCGCCGGTATCAAGATTCTGGAACAAGGCGGAAACGCCGCCGATGCAGGCGCCGCCACTCTGCTGGCACTGTCCGTCACCTACGTAGGTGCGTTCTGCGTGGGAGGAGAGATCCCCATTCTGGTTTACAGCACAGATCAGAAAAGCGTGAAGCTGCTGGAGGGACAAGGCGAGGCCCCTCGCGACCCCAAGGCGATCGCTTGGTACATGGAACACGGAATCCCGGACGGTGACGTGAAGGCAGCCGCCGTGCCTGGCACCATAGATGCGGTCGTCACCCTGCTGAAACTTTACGGAACCAAAAGCTTCGAGGAGGTCGTGCAGCCAACGTTGGCCATTCTGGATGCCGGCGGTCCCAGTTGGTATATCGACACCGGCAGCGGGGAGAAGATCGACACAGGGGTGAACTGGCAGGCTGATCTGGCCGTGACCTTTCGCAAATTGGTGGAGTCTGAAAAGGCCACGAAAGGTACGCGGCAGCAGAAATTGCAGGCCGTCTCGGACCGCTTCTATCGTGGCGACATCGCCGACGCCCTGGAAGCTTGGTATATCGAGAAAGGCGGTTTCCTCCGCAAGGCGGATCTGGCCGCGCACAAAACTCCCGTGGTGGATCCGCTCAAAACCACGTACCGTGGCTACGCGGTATATAAGGCCGGTCCGCTGACGCAGGGTCCTTATCTCTCCCAGACGCTGCGGCTGCTGGAAGGTTTCGACCTGAAGAAGATGGGCTTCAATTCGGCGGACTACATCCACACGGTGATTGAAGCGGAAAAACTGGCGCTGGCGGACCGCGACGAGTATTACGGCGATCCGAACTTTGCGAAGGTGCCGATGCAACAGTTGCTTTCGGATCAGTACACCAAATTGCGACGCAAGCTGATCGATCCGAAGAGGGCATCTCTCGAGCTTCGGCCGGGCGACCCTTACAATATGAAACCGGCCAAGCCGCCCACGATCACCGGCCCCTGGCATGGCGGAACGACCGTCATGTGTGTGACGGACAAGTTTGGGAACGTGATCGCCGCGACTCCCAGCGGCCTGTCGAGCACAGCCGGCGTGGCCGGACGCACGGGCATTATCCACGGAAGTCGGCTCAGCAGCCTGAACACATTTGCGGGGACTCCCAACGTCATTCAGGCCGGCAAGCGGCCGCGAATCACGCTGAGCCCCACGCTGCTTTTCCATGACAACCATCCCGTGATGGCGATCTCGGTAGCGGGCGGCGACCAGCAGGATCAGGCAGCCATCCAGATCATCCTCAACTACGTGGAATTCGGCATGAGTCCCGAAGAGGCGTTTGAGGCCCCGCGCTTCTCCACCACGCATTTCATCAGCTCCTTCGGCCAGGACCGTGCCGACCTGGGCAGCCTGTCTGTGCCCAACACCCTGCCCGAAAAAGTACAGGCCGACCTGAAGGCTCGCGGCCACGTGGTTACTGTCAGCCGCAGTGGAGTAGGCGGAGTGGCGCTGATCGGCGTTGACCTCAAGACCAAACAGGCTACAGCCGTGGGTCCGGCGGCCGGCAAGATGGAATAGGTCCTGGGTCAATAGGAGGACTGATCGAAAATGAACCGGAGAGAATTCATGCAGACTGCGGGCGCGGCCGCATTGGGCGCTGGAGTTTCAGGAGCGCACGCAATGGCAGCGATGTCTAGTTCGGATCCGATGGTTGGAATTCAGGTCGGCGCAGTCTCCTTTGTCGACGAAGGGGTCGAACAATGCCTGGACGTATTCCAACGCGATGGCGGCGTAAACACATTGTTCATCGCTACATTCACCTACGGACGCGGCATCGCAGGCCGCCAGATCCCCGGACAGCCGCTGCCCGATCACGGCAAACAGCAATATGATACCGACACCTTCCACGGCGGCTGCTACACGCAATACGATCGGAAATATTTCGCAAACACGGTCCTCAAAGATTTCCGTGCTCCCGATCTCGGCAATTTTGACGTGCTCGAAGCAGTCCTGCCATCCGCCCGAAAGCGGGGACTTAAGACGATCTGCTGGTTCGAGGATGTCTTCGCCGACACAGTTCCCAATGTCGATCAGGTCAGAGAAAAGCAACTCTCCGGCAAAACCGCTGATACAAACTGCCTGAATAATCCCAACTATCGCCAGTGGCTTCTTGGAATGGTCGAGAACTGGGCGCGTTCCTACGATATCGACGGAATCATGTGGGGATCGGAGCGCCAAGGAGCCTTTGCCAACGCGCTCGAAACTACGCATGATACACCGCCGATTCCGCCGATGGAGGTCACCTGCTTTTGCCAGTTCTGTCGTGCCCGGGCGAAAGAAAACGGAATCGATTCCGAGCGCGCCGTCAGGGGCTTTACGGAGCTTGCCCGATTTGTAGAAGCTAGCCGAAGGAGCCAACGTCCTTCTGATGGGTACTATGTCACCCTATGGCGGCTCATGCTCAAGTATCCGGAACTGCTTTCGTGGGAAATGCTTTGGACGCAAAGCCTGCGCGACACTTATGGCGCGATTTATGCGAAGGTGAAACAGATCAAGCCATCGCTCCATGTGGGTTGGCACATTTGGCATAACAACTCATTCAATCCAATTTATCGTGCGGAACAGGATCTGCCGACGATCGCTCCTTGCTCCGATTTCCTGAAAATCGCTATTTACAACAATTGCGGCGGCGAGCGCCTCGCAGAATACATTGAAAACGCGCAAAGCAGCCTCTATGGCGACCTGCCAAAGGACGAACTGCTCGCATTCCATTACCGGGTCCTGAACTACCGGGAAAAAAGTCTGCAAGAAATTCCCTTCACCGGCCTTTCGTCGGATTACGTCTATAGGGAATCGAAGCGGGCGCACGACGATCTCGTAGGCACGAAGACGCTTTTTTGGCCGGGAATAGACATTGATATCCCAACTGAGAAGAAAGGTCATAGCCGATGTACGCCACAAAGCGTGCGCGATGCTGTCCTTGCCGCACTTCGCGCGGGATCCAACGGCGTCCTGCTCTCACGCAAATACTCCGAAATGAAGCTTGCGAATCTCAAGGGTGCAGGAGATGCAGTGAGCCAGTTCAAACAAGGCTGATTGCGTCTCCCGTCTTCGGTTCCGCTGCGCCTCAGTTCGAATGGCGGGAGACGCGAGGTGGCGCGGGCGCATGGCGAAGAAGGTTTGTCGCAGCTCTATGCTCGAAAAACGGATGTTCTACGGAAGGAGCAAGCATGTTCAATCGGCGTGAGTGGTTGCGTGGCGTAGGAATTCTCGCTGCGGTGGGGGCGGCGCAAGGTGTAGATAGCATCTCCGTTGCGGAAGAAAAAGGGGAGACCCCGGCGCAACATCACTCTCTCGATCTCTCCGAGTTCACTCCCAAAAGCATGCTGCAAGTGCACGAGTCGCATGTTCCGCGCTCCAGGTTCCCGCTGATCGATTTCCATACTCACATCACGAACTCGGCAAAATCGGTGCGGGGAGTGTCGCTGGCATCGGCCCGCACTTATGCCGCGACGCCAAAAGAATTGCTCGATGTAATGGATCGCAAGAACATTCGAGCCTTGGTCAACCTGACCGGTGGATATGGCGACGGGCTCAGCGAGGTTATCGCGAAGTACGATCGGGCTTTCCCCGGACGTTTCTACTCTTTCACCGAGCCGTGCTACGAGCGCTTCAAGGAGCCGAACTATCCGAAGATACAGGCGGACCTGATCGAGCAGGCACATCGCCAAGGTGCAAGAGGGCTGAAGATCCTGAAGACGCTAGGTCTGTACCTCCGCGAGAACATCACGTCGGGAGAGTTAGTAAAGATCGATGATCCAAGATTCGATCCCATGTGGGACGCGTGCGAACAGCTAAGTATGCCGGTGGCGATTCACATTTCCGATCCGGTCGCATTCTTCACGCCGACTGATCGATTCAACGAGCGCTACGAAGAGCTCAACAATCATCCGGACTGGTCGTTCTATGGGAAAGATTTTCCGACCAATGCAGAATTAATCGCCGCGCGAAATCGGGTCTTTGCCAGACATCCGAAAACGCGATTCGTAACTTTGCACGTCGGCAACTTTTCGGAAAGCCTGGCAAACGTAGCAGAAAACCTGGAGCGCTATCCAAACATGAGCGCGGATATCGCGGCCCGAATCGGGGAACTTGGAAGGCAGCCGCGTACGGTGCGGAAATTCATTGAGAAATACCAGGACCGGATTCTGTTTGGAACGGATGCCACGCCTCACGGTGACCGGTTTCCGCAACAGGTATTTGGCGACCAGTTGTACGAGATCTATTACCGGTTCCTGGAGACGGTGGACGAATACTTCGACTACGCTCCGGCAGAAATCCCGCCCCAGGGACGCTGGCGTATTTACGGAATCGACTTGCCGGAATCAGTTCTGCGAAAGCTATATTTCGAAAACGCGGCCAGACAACTCGGAGTGGAGGCATGAGTTACGTCAACTGTCCAGGCGATCGGATACTCCGACATTTCGCGCTGATCTGCGCTTTTCTGCTCTGCCTGCTCCAACTGTCTGCGGCTGCGGACAATGAGGTATTTGAGAGCAGGCATGCTTCGGAAGACGTCGGGCTCTCTACCGATCCGTGGAGTGCGTTCTGGAAGGACGCCGGAGTAACCTACGCGGATAAGGGCAAGAATGGCGGGAATGTAGGCCGTTATCGCACAGAGATTCGTTCGCGCTGGACGAAGGACAATCTCTACTTTCTATACATTTGCCCATACAAAACGCTGTATCTGAAACCTCAGCCGCAAACATCGGCAGAGACGTACCAGCTATGGGATTGGGATGTGGCCGAAGTTTTTCTCGGAACAGATTTCAAGAACATTCGTAAATACAAGGAATTCGAAATCTCTCCGCAGGCAGAGTGGATCGACCTGGACATCGATTTGACGAAGCCGCATCACGAGGATGGTTGGACCTGGAATTCGGGCTTTGTGGTTGCGGCGCGTGTGGATCGCGAATCGCGAGTCTGGTATGGGGCGATGCGGATACCGTTTTCCGCTCTGGGCGTTCAGAGCCCGAAGAATGGCGACGAATTTCGGATCAACCTGTTTCGTAGCCAAGGTCCGCCATCGCAGCGGGTGCAGATTACCTGGCGTCCTACAATGCGCGAGACATTTCATGTTCCGGAGCGATTCGGCGTGCTCCGCCTAAAGGGCGGGCCGCGAGTAGTCGGCTCTTGCAAAGCTCCTCAGGTCAGCCAATAAACAATAGATTCGCGAATTACGGAGCGAGCCAGGAGGGTGTTGAAATGCGGAGGCGCGATTTCTTCCAGACCGGGGCCGCTGTAGCGGGAGCGTGCATGTTTCTTCCGAAGCATGCGTTGGGGGACGTACCGGATCATTTGTGGCAAGGCTACGATTTCGGCTCGCCTCAAGTATCGAACCGGCTAAACCAAGGTCCCTTCGGGATCAGCCAGGACGAAGGCTGGTACACCATCTTTAGTACGACGCCTTCGCGCAAGCACATCCGCAATTTCGGCACGGGACTGGTCGGCTATACATGGGAAGAAAATGGACCGGCGCTGACGGTGATGTGCGGCAAGGAGACGCTCGATCAGGCTGTCGAGGAGATGGCGTCGTTGCCGTTCGTCGATGTCCTATATATACGTTGCGACTGGCGCGACGTGCAGTCCGAGCCCGGGAAACTGAATCTCTCGCCGGTATGGGAGGCAACTTTCGATGCTGCTAAGCGCCACAATCTTGGTGTCGCGTTCCGAATCCAGCTCTCCAGCCCAAACATTCAACCCAAGAAACTTTCGCTGCCGGATTTTCTGCAGGCTAAGGTCCCAATCGTAAACATCGGCCACAAGTCCCGCGAGCATGGGACCAGTTTCGATTTTCGCGAGCCGCGCTACGATTCCCCTGAATTTCAGCACGCGTTTGCCGCCCTGAACCAATTGCTTGCGGAAAAGTTCGATGGTCATCCGC
>Ga0075271_10000118_pt1 | contig 10511 bp, 8 predicted proteins | sample SF_Rice_5C_0N_30_FD_69775 | JGI IMG/M metagenome (GOLD analysis project Ga0075271, IMG submission 69775) | Rice paddy soil microbial communities from Twitchell Island, California, USA - SF_Rice_5C_0N_302 | ecosystem: Environmental > Terrestrial > Soil > Paddy field/soil | place: USA: Twitchell...
AGCTTGGCCAGTCGCGCGTGGCTGATCTTAAGCTTGACCCGGCGGGCGGGATCGGTTTCGATCAGGTCCACGAACTCCCAGGGAATCTCACGCGCCGGTATATTGCGCAGCAGCGCCCGCAAGACCGGGCCCGGGATCAATCCCTTGAGCAGACGGCGCACCGCCCCGCGCGCTCCGATGTCTACGCCTGCCACCCGCAGCGCCGGATGCTGGTTGATATGGTCCTCGTGCAGGTCTACGTCATTCACCCGCACCACCTTGCGCCCGTGAACGTCAATGATCTGCTGGTCGAGCAGGTCGCGTTCCAGCAGCAGCAGCCCCTCGTGCCCGGGTTCGGGAAGCCACTCGGCAATGGGCTTGGCGGCGCGAATACCGCCCTCAATCGAGGTCACGTCGCTGAAGGGCAGCAGTTTGGCACCCTGCCTGGTCCGGACCACCAGTGCCGCCACCCGTAGCGGGTCCTCCTGCGGCCGCAAGGCCACTTCGCGCACACGTCCGCTAGCCCCGGAGGGGTCGTACACCGGCGCGCCCAGCAGGTCGGTTAGCGCTACATTCATCATTCGTCCTGAGAATACAAAAGAGATGAGAGGGAATCCACAAAGGTTTTCAGCGCCGCCGTTTCCCATGCTCCGCAAAGGCAGAAAAATCCTCGCGGCTTTAGCCCGCCAAAGAGAAATGCGGCCGCCTTAATCGCTGTTTCCTCTAGCACTTTTGCCTTTAGCCCCTCAACTTAGGTGTCGGCGTGAAGAAAATCGTGAAGGGCTAAATGCCAAGTGCTCGCTGCTAATTGCTGTCTTTCGGCTGAATGCTGAGGGCTGAATGCTCACCTATCCCACCGGTTCCGGGTCTGCAACCGCCGCCTGCCGCCGCGGCGGCTCGTGCATGCGGTACAGGTGGTCTAGAGGCCCCGTTCCCCGCCCCAGGGGCTGGGCGTGAGTGATGGCTGCGGCCACAAAAGCTTTGGCCAGCAGCACGGCCTCCGGCAAGGCCCGTCCGTGAGCCAAGTGACAGGCCAGCGCTGAGGCGAAGGCGCATCCGGTACCGTGGGTAGAACGGGAGCGTTGTCGCTCCGCTTTAAACACCTGGGTTTGAATGCCGCCATTGGGATGGGTAAAACTGAGCAGGTCGGTAGCCTTGTCCAGGTGTCCGCCCGTCACTACTACATTGAGGGCGCCAAGTTCGTGCAAACGCAGGGCTGCCGCCTTCATCTCCTCGAGGTTGGTCACCAATACTCCAGCAAGGGCCGTAGCTTCATCCAGATTTGGAGTTATGACGGTCGCCAAAGGCAGCAGCCGCTCCCGCATCAGCTTCTCGCCCTTGGGCTCAAGCAGGCGGGCGCCGGAACTGGAACGCAGGATGGGGTCCAGCACCACGTTGGCCAGCTTGGCGGATCCCAGAAAATCACATACCGCGGAAACGATTTCCGCGGAGCCCAGCATGCCGATCTTGACCGCGGCGATCTCCACGTCGCGGCTCAGTTCTTTCAGAGTATCGCTAATCAGGCCCGCCGGCAGAGCCTCTACCCGGCTCACTCCCTGGGTGGATTGCACAGTCAGCGCGGTGATGCAGGCCACCCCATAACAGCCATGCGCGGCTATGGTTTTGATGTCGGCTGTAATGCCGGCTCCCGAGCTGGGGTCGAACCCGGCGATGGTCAGCACGACGGGTGGCGTCTGCGGCATAGTCGCAATCTAGCGGAAACCGGCGTCGGGGCAAAGACGCAAAGCGACCCACTCCCCACTTCAAAGTTGTAACCCTATAAGTCCCCGTAAGCTGCGGTGAATTTAAATTTTGTCAGAGGCGAACCGGTTTGCGCAAAACCTAATACTCATCCAGTTCCGCTTCGGGAGAATACGCAAAACGTCTTTCCGACCGGTAACGGACGCAGTAATTCGCATCAACAACGTTATTTTCAGCAGTTTAGATCGGCCAACCCCAAGCAGCTCCTGACCATCTCATCGTCGCCGCCACTAAGTCATCCGTTTTCAGCGAAGTGCCGACAAATTCGCCCATCGGAGGGGAGTGACCACATCGGCTTTTGGTAACCCTAAGGCAATTTCTAAGGTCAATGTAAGGTGTTACACCTAAAGAACTTGCCCTCTGATTACCAATGCCCGTTTGACACACCCCCGGGCCCCTTCTACCATCACCCTCATCCTAGGGAACCTTGGTAGGGGAGGGCTGAATTCGAGATGCGAGGTGACTGAATGCGACGAAGCATGATTCCCATCCTGGTGACCCTGTTTTACGTCACCAGCCTGGGGGCGGCGCCAGGACCGAACAACTCCGAGTCCAGAAAGACCACAGGAAAGCAAACCAAGGCCATCCGCCCGGCTGAGGGCAAAACCGTCAAGCGGAAGCATCGGCCCACACCTTACCAGGTGGGCACAGCTTCCTGGTACGGCAAACAGTTCGAGGGTAAACCTACAGCAACGGGTGAACCCTACGACATGCACGAGTTCACCGCCGCCCACATGACTCTGCCCTTGGGCACGTGGGTGAAGGTCACCAACCTGCGCAACGGCAACTGGGTGGTGGTCCGCATCAATGACCGCGGGCCGGTGGTGCCGGGGCGCATCATTGACCTCTCCTACGGGGCCGCCCGCATGCTCAACTTCAAAGCGCGGGGCCTGACCCGGGTGCGGCTGGACATTATCCATCCACAGACCCTGGCCTGGTCCGAACCGATGGCGGGCCTGCAGTAAACACGCTAAACTCGCTGACATGACCGATGCGCGTGAGCGCCTGATCGTGGCGCTGGATGTCTCCTCGGCGGCTGCGGCGCAAAAGATCGTCGCCGCAGTCGGGGATTCAGCGTTCCTGTACAAGGTTGGCAAGCAGCTGTTCACCGCCGAGGGCCCGGGCATCGTGCGCGATCTGGCGGCCTCCGGGCGGCGCGTTTTTCTCGACCTGAAGTTTCATGACATCCCCAACACCGTGGCGGCAGCAGTGAGCGCGGCGGCCAAGCTGAACATCAGCATGCTGACGGTGCATGCCAGCGGCGGCTCCCGCATGTTGAAGGCGGCCGCCGAAGCGGCGGCGGCTTCCGCCGGCAAACCGCTGGTGCTGGCCGTCACCGTGCTCACCAGCCTTCGCGATGCTGACGTGCAGGAAGTCGGCTTCAGCGGACGCGTGGTGGATAACGTCCTGCGCCTAGCCGCCCTGGCCCGGAGCTGCGGTTGCGGCGGCATCGTGACCTCAGCCAGAGAGGCTGCGGAAGTCCGCCGCGAACTGGGCACGGGCTTCGCCATCGTTACCCCTGGCGTGCGCCCCGCCGGCAGCGAAGTGGGCGACCAGGCGCGCGTAGTCACGCCCGCTGAAGCCATCGCTGCCGGAGCCACGCATATCGTGGTGGGCCGGCCCATTACCGCCGCCCCCAACCCGCAAGCCGCGGCACGGGCTATCGTCGAAGAAATGGCGAGTGTGACGGCAGCGGCCTAAGGAACGAAAGAAATCGAGCTCGGAAATTTCCGGGTAACTCTTTCCCTTCCCCTGCAGTATCTCCCCCGGTCAACGGAATAAAATATTGGCATGTTGAGGGCCGCAGCTTCGCTCCTTGCCGTGCTCATCAGTCTGCCGGCTCCAGCACAGAAAATTGCTCCTCCTGAGCCGGAACTGTCGTATTACTCGGTTTCACCGGCCTTCGAATACCGCCGCCGCTTCGACTCCGTCAGCGCGGTGGATTTCCGCAACCTTGAATTGAACATCTTCGACGCCAAAGGCAAGGTGCGGGTTGACGCCAAGCTTAAGAACGGAATCTACGAAACCAGCGGCATGCCGCGGGACTGGGTGGCCATTAACAGCGTCTCCTATTTCGATTTCCAGGCTGGCAAACCGCAGTTCGCTCTGGTGAGCTTTCTGTGGACCTGGACTGGGGCCGATGCGGCCAGCTACGGCGGGGTGCAGCTGTTCACCATCCAGAATGGCTGGCTCACCGTGGTGCAGCAGATCTTTTACACCGCGCGCCACGTCGGCGCGGGCGCCACCTTTGATCCTTCCACCGGCGCGCTGTTCGTCAATTCCAGCCACTATACGCAAATAGACGCTCACTGTTGCCCCTCACAGCAGGACGTGATCCGCTATGCCTGGACCGGGCATGAGTTTCGCCAGGTGGCGATGAAGACTTTCCCTGTCGCTCCACCTTCCAAGCTGCGTATCCAGACACCCGCCAAGCCTAATTAAGACCGCAGAAAACGAAAAGACGCAGAGGTTTGAAACTCCCTGCTCAGAACATCGGGGGATGGACTACGGGCTGGTGCTGCGCCTGGTATGAATACACCATCAACTAAAACTCTGCCTCGTACATGTCTGAGCGTGCTCAGCGCCCTCTGCGGTTTTGATTACGGGGTCTTGGCCAGCGGGCCGTCACCAGGGTGGCGATGCCCCCGCGGGGCTTGAATTCTCCCGTTACCTCCGCCCAAACTGGCTGGGCGGCACGCACCACGTCCTCCAGCACCCGGTTGACGATATTTTCCTGAAAAATGCCCAGATTCCGGTAGGTGAACAGATACTCTTTAAGGGACTTCAGTTCCAGGCAGAGCTTATCGGGCATGTAACGGATCTTCAGCACCCCGAAGTCGGGCAGGCCGGTCTTGGGGCAAACCGATGTAAACTCGGGCACATCCACTAAAATTTCATAGGCGGGAAACTGGTTGGGCCAGGTTTCGATCTCGGGAAAAGCGGCCTCCAGCCCGGCCTGGGCGTGTTCCGGCGTGTAACGTGGCTTGCTGGCCATGGGTTCATTGTAATGGAGGCCGGTTTCGGGAGGACCCAGCGAAGGGCCCCTTTACACATTTTGCTTCCGACGAACACGCAGGGCATCAAATCAGGGGAACCCAGTCCCCTGAAGCAAGACCAAGTTTGAAACCGGCAATGGAGGGCCGCCTCCGAAAGGCAGAGGCCCGAAGGGTGATTACCAGCGTGCTTCCCCGCCCATACGGCATGCGGCAGCCGGTGGTAAGGTATACGTAGCAAAGAGTTTCATGTCACCACGCAACAATTCGCGCGCCGGCTTTTTCGGTCGCCACCGCGGCTGGATTATCGGGCTGGCCATCATTGCCGCGGTCATCGTGCTGGCGGCGTTCATTTCGCTGCAACGCAGCGATGTGCCGGTACGTGTGGCGGAAGTTCACCGCGGCAACATTCTTTCTGTCATCACCACCAACGGCAAGATTACTCCCGTTCTGCCTTTTGAGGCGCACGCCGTAGCTCCCGCCCTGGTGAAGCGCGTGCTCGTGCGCGAGGGCGACCCGGTGAAAGCGGGACAGTTGCTGCTGGAGCTCAATACCAGCGAGGCGCAAGCGGAAGCCGCCAAGGCCCTGGCCCAGTTACGCGCCGCCCAAGCCTCTATGGATGCCATCCAGGCGGGGGGCACGCGAGAGGAAATCCTGACCACGCAAACCGAACTGGTTAAGGCTCGTACGGATCGCGACGCCGCACAACGCAATCTGCAGGTCATGCGACGCCTGCAGAAGGAAGGCGCCGCCTCCGTGGGCGAGGTTCAGGATGCCGAAAATCAACTGCAGCGTGATGATGCCCAGATCAATCTTCTGCAGCAGAAGCTGAAGCAACGCTACTCCGGTCCTCAAGTTGAGCAGGTACAGGCGCAGCAGAATGAAGGCCAGGAAGCCTATGCCGCTGCCCAGAGCGTGTTGCGCAACTCCATTGTTCGCGCGCCCCAGGCCGGCGTGGTCTATTCCCTGCCGGTGCGCGCCGGCGGCTTTGTCAATACCGGTGACCTGCTGGTGGAAGTGGCCGACCTCTCCACGGTGGAAGTGCACTCCTTCGTGGACGAGCCGGACATTGCCCGCCTGGCTCCGGGCGAAAAGGTCACCCTGACCTGGGATGCCATGCCGGGACGAAAGTGGCAGGGCACGGTTGCCCGGCTGCCGGCACAGATTGTGAAATACCAGACGCGCAACGTCGGGGAAGTGGTTTGCCGGGTGCCCAATCCCGGCGAGCACCTCCTGCCCAACACGAATGTCAATGTGACCATCATCACCGCCGAACACCGCAATGTCCTGATCGTGCCGCGCGAGGCCGTTCGCATGGATGGCTCGGCTTGGGTGTTTCAGATTGTGAACGGCCAGGTGCGGCAGCAGCAGGTGCAGGTGGGTATTTCCAACCTTACCCAAGCGGAAATTCACGGTCTGCCAGACAACGCCAAGGTGGCGCTGGGGACCACCAACGGGCAGCCCCTTCGACCCGGCATGGCGGTACAAGCGGCACAATAAAGGAAAGGTTTTCAAGTTGAGCATGAAGCGGGTTCTGGGGTCTCTTTTGTTGCTGGCGCTGGCCTTGGGCCTGTTCTGCGGCTCGGCCGGCGCCGAGATGGCGGCGCAATCCCTGCTCTCGGAAGGGCGGGTAGATGTGGCCATAGCCGATCTGCGCGAGCACTTGCGTGCTCAGCCCAATGATGCCCAGGCTTATCACCTGCTGTGCCGCGCCCACTATTCGCTGCAGCAATGGGACAAAGCCATTGCCGCTGCCCAGAAGGCGGTTGCCCTGGACCCGGAGAACAGCGATTACCATCTGTGGCTGGGCCGCTCTTATGGCGAAAAAGCGGAGCACTCCAGCTGGCTGGCGGCCATCTCGCTGGCCCGCAAAGTGCGTAGCGAATTCGAAACCGCCGTGCAACTGGATTCCCGCAATGTAGCCGCGCAATCCGACCTGGCGGAGTTCTACATGGAAGCGCCGGGATTTCTGGGTGGCGGGAAGGATAAAGCGCGCGCCCAGGCGCAGCGCCTTGCCGCCATGGATCCCGGAGCGGCGCACTGGGTCAACGCCAGCCTCGCGGAACGGGATCACAACTGGGCCCCGGCAGAGAGCGAATACCGCGCCGCCATTCAATCCAGCGGCAACCAGGCGCAGTACTGGCTCACCCTGGCTTCCTTCTACCGCCGCCGCGGCCGCCTGGATGACATGGAAGACGCGGTCAACCGCGCCACCACCGCCGAAATCACCCACAGCGAGGTGTGGGTGGACGCCGCCGAAATTCTTTACCGTGCCGGCCGCAATTTCCCTGCCGCCATCCAGTTCCTGCGCCGCTATCTCGATTCCAGCAATACTTCCGCCGATGCCCCGCCCTTCCAGGCACATTACCTGCTCGGCTCAATTCTGGAAAAGCAGGGCGATAAACAAGCCGCGGCTGAGGAATATCGCGCCGCCCTCGCCCTGGCTCACGACTTCTCCCTCGCCCGCCAGGGGCTGGTGCGAGTGAGCCGCTAAGCTCCGTCACTTCCCAAATTCCTCCGCCGGTATACAATTCCGGGTCGCATGCCGTTTTGACGGAGGCGCCATGAGAGCTCTACGCCGGTTTTCTCTGGCAGCGTTTGCTTTGCTCCTTTGTCTTCCCTCGTCCGCACAAGATTTGGGTCCAGAGGGCCGCCGGCTCACCGACCCCCGTTCGGTCACCTCCGCAGCTAATCCCAATGGCGGGCCTGTTCCCATTGACGATCTGTACTTCACGCGCGGCCTTTACGGCGCTTCCTGGTCGCCAGATGGAAAGCAGGTGGTGTTTACCACCAACTTCACCGGGCGGCCAAACCTGTGGAAGGTGAGCGCCGACGGGGGATGGCCTGTTCAGCTCACGCAATCGGATGAACGGCAGTACAACGCGGTCGTCTCCCCCGATGGCAAGTGGATCGTTTACGAGCAGGACCAAGCGGGGAATGAGTTGTGGGACATCTTCGCCATTCCCAGCAACGGCGGCGAGCCCATCAACCTGACCAAAACCCCGGATGTCCGCGAACAATCGCCGCGCTGGTCTCCCGATGGCAGCGTCATCGCTCTGAACTACAAGCCAAAGGAAGGCACCAGCTACAACATCGCGCTGCTTCATTGGGACACGCGCAAGGTGGTGAGGTTAACCCACGAGAGCGCGCCCAACCGCTCCTGGGGTTCCGTGGCGTGGAGCCCGGATGGCAAGACGCTTTATGCCAACCGCTACGACGTCAGCTTTACCGATTCCGACGTCTATGCCGTAGACGTCGCCAGCGGCAAGACCACCAACTTGACGCCGCACCAGGGCAACGCCCTGTTTTTCGCGTCCTCGTTGTCGCCGAGAGGAACCACCCTGCTGGTAACCTCCAACCAGCAAGGAGGCTACCAGAATGTCGCCCTGCTCGACATCGCTACAAAAAAACTGGATTGGGTGACCCATACGCAGTGGGAGGCCGGCGCCGGCGATTTCTCTCCCGATCGCGAGAGGTTCACTTACACCATCAATGCGGACGGGCGCACGGCTCTTTATATGGTGGACCGGGCCACCCACCAATCCCGGGAGATCGCGGTGCCGCCGGGAGTGAATTCCTTTGCCGCCTCGCCCAGTTCGTTTTCACCCCAGAGCGACCGCCTGCTCATCTCCCACGAAAGTTCCGTGCAGCCTGGCGACTACTGGGTCTATAACCTGGAGGGAGGCGCCTCCCGGCAATTGACCCATTCCGCCATCGCCAGCCTGAGTTCGGCGCCGCTGCCGGGCTCGCAGGTTGTCCACTACAAGAGCTTTGACGGAAAAATAATCAGCGCCTTGCTGTGGATGCCCTTCAACTTGAAACGCGATGGCTCCAATCCTGCGCTGGTCCTGCCCCATGGCGGACCGACCGGGCAGATGAGCGACTACTGGAATCCGGACGTAACCGCGCTGGTTTCCCGCGGCTACATCTGCATCGCTCCCAACCCGCGCGGCTCCACCGGATATGGAATTGCGTTCCAGAGGGCCAACTATCAGGACCTCGGCGGAGGCGACCTGCAGGATGAAGTGTACGCGGCCAAGTTTTTGGAAGCCACCGGCTACGCGGATGGGAAGAAGATCGGCATCACCGGCGGCTCCTACGGCGGCTTCATGACCCTGATGGCCCTCACCAAGACGCCCAAGGACTGGGCGGCGGGCGTAGAGCTGTTCGGCATCATCAACTGGATGACCATGCTGCAGCACTCTGACCCGGAACTGCAGGAATATGAAAAGAGCCTGCTCGGCGATCCGGTAAAGGACCGTAAAGTCTACGAGGCGGACTCCCCCATCACCTACATTCACCAGCTCAAGGCGCCGCTGCTGGTACTGCAGGGCGATAATGACCCGCGCGTGCCCAAGGAAGAAGCGGAGCAGATCGTGCGCATTCTACGCGCTGACGGCAAAACCGTGGCGGTCCATTATTATCCCAATGAAGGGCACGGTTTCGAGAAGCGGGAAAACCAGATTGACTCCATTCGCCGCAGCATCGAGTGGTTCGACCGCTATTTGAAGAATTCCGGTTCGCCTAGCAACGCACCCGCAGCCGGTAACCGCAACTGAGTCCGCCCATCCGGCCGCGTCCTGCCGGTCGCAGAGTTACGAGCTCTGAGAGCGGCGGCAACACCGAAAAGCTGCGTCGAAGTGGCGGCAAACCGCATCTTGTTATACTCGCCCTTCTCCCACTTTATTTCTGCAGGTGACGCATGAAGCGCATATTTTCCAGGCAGTTAGTGCAGTTGCTGATGGCGGCCGGGGCCGCTGTGGCGCTGGTATTACCGGCGCGCGGGCAGGACTTTACTCTGCAGCGCGCCATTCAACTGGCGCTGGCGCACAGCACCGCCAGCGGCATCAGTGTGGCTGACCAGATGCATGCCTACGAGGCTTACCTGGAGGCGCGCGATGCCATTATTCCCCAGGTAACGGTAGGCTCTGACGTGGGCTACGCCTATGGCTTCCCGCTCAGCCTGGAAGGCTCAGCGCCCACCATTTTCAACGTCACTTCCCAGTCCCTCGTTTTCAGCCCGGCCCAGCGGGAATTCGTGCGTGCCGCCAGGGCGGAGTGGCACGCCACTGCGGCTCAGAACCGCGACCAGCGCTCGCAGACTATGCTCGACACCGCCCTCAGTTACGCCGAGCTAAATAAATGGGAGCAGGAACTGCGAATCCTCCGCCACCAGAACAATGTCACCCATAACATGGAGTACGCGGTTTTGCAGCGCGTGAAAGAAGGCATTGACAGCCAGGTGGACGAAACCAAAGCCCGGCTGACCAGCGCCCAGGTGCGCCTGCGCATTGCCCAGGCGGAGGGTTCGGCGGACCTGCTGCGCGCCCACCTTTCCCAACTCACCAGCCTTCCCGCGCAATCCATCACCACCCTCGGCGATTCCATTCCCGCTCTTCCTGCTCCCGATCCACCCTCCGACCCAGCCCCGGCGGCGGCCGCGGTGCAGTCCAGCGATGTTGTAACCGCCGCCGAACTTCGCGCCCGGGCCCAACTGCTTAAGGCTAAGGGGGAGCATCGCCAGCTTTGGCCTTCGGTTGATTTTGCCGGGCAATACGGCCTTATCAGCACAAAGTTTACCGATTTCGCACAGTTTTTCCGCCCCAACAGCTTTCGGAACCAGAACGTCACTTTCGGACTGGTGGTTCGTTTTCCTTTCCTGAATTTTTCCCAGAAAGCTGCCGCCCAGGCCGCCGATGCGGATGCCATACGTGCCCGCAAGGACGCGCAGGCGGCCAAGGACCAGGTCTCCCTGGAAACTCTGCGCCTGCAGCGGGC
>Ga0075271_10000119_pt1 | contig 10503 bp, 6 predicted proteins | sample SF_Rice_5C_0N_30_FD_69775 | JGI IMG/M metagenome (GOLD analysis project Ga0075271, IMG submission 69775) | Rice paddy soil microbial communities from Twitchell Island, California, USA - SF_Rice_5C_0N_302 | ecosystem: Environmental > Terrestrial > Soil > Paddy field/soil | place: USA: Twitchell...
CCTCGACTCACCTCTCGACCGACCGTCGAACGTTTCTGCAACTCGGGAGCGCATGCCTCTGCTTCGCTGCCGCTCATCTTGTCACGCTGACTCCTCTGGCGTCCGCTGGCGACGACGAAGCACGGTTCCGCAAGCCCGCCCGATTCTACGAGAAACTCAGTGACCGGATGGTTCAGTGTCAGCTATGTCCGCGAGCCTGTGCTGTACCGGTCGGTGATCGTGGCTTCTGTCGCGTGCGCGAGAACCGTGGCGGAAGCTACTACACTCTGATACATTCACGCGTAGTAACGCAGCATATCGACCCCATCGAGAAGAAGCCTTTCTTTCATTTTCTGCCCGGCTCCGTTGCGTTTTCCATCGCAAGCGGCGGCTGCAATGTGAACTGCAAGTTCTGCCAGAATTGGGAGATTTCGCAGGCGCGTCCCGAACAGCTGCGCGCTGTGTACTTGCCGCCGCAGGAATTGGTCTCCAGTGCGAAACGCGAATCGTGCCCCGTTATTGCTTACACCTATAGCGAACCGATTGTGTGGACGGAGTATGTACTGGATAGCTGCGAAGCCGGGCACCAACAGGGTGTCCGCAGCGTGATGGTGAGCAACGGATTCATCCAGCAGGAACCGCTGCGACAACTCTGCGCAAAGCTCGACGCCATCAAGATCGACCTCAAGTCTTTTTCAGACGCTTACTACCGCGACGTCGTGCGTGGCGAACTTAAGCCTGTGCTGAACAGCATTGTTACTGCCCGGAAGATGGCACGCTGGCTGGAGCTCGTCTACCTGGTCGTCCCAACTTTGAATGACAGCGACGTCGAGTTCCGCACTCTGGCGCGCTGGATCAAGGCTGAGATCGGGCCTGATGTTCCAATTCACTTCACGCGCTTTTATCCTCTGTACTTGCTCAGAAATCTCCCGCCCACGCCGGTGCAGAGTCTGGAACGCGCAAAGGCCATTGCTGACTCCGAAGGTTTGCATTATGCATATGTCGGCAATGTTCCCGGACACACGGGCGGAAACACGTACTGCCCCAATTGCCGGCAACTGCTGATCGAGCGCACAGGTTTCATGATCAAGCAGATGAATTTGAAGAAGGGCAACTGCACAAAGTGCGGGCACTCAATCCGGGGCGTCTGGACGTAAGGAGGAAAGTATGAGGAAATCGTTCGCGCGTTGGATCATTGCTGCTTTAGCTCTGCTTCTTGTATCTCCTGCGTGCCACAGCGCCGATCGTTCGGCCTCCGACAACTCGAAAGAGCGTCCCGCCGCAGTGGCCGGTTCGTTTTATCCCGGCGATCCCGCGCAACTAAGTTCGTTCGTGGATCATGCTCTGGCGAACGCGGTCGTGCCAGCTGCGAACAATCCCGTTGTCGCGATCATTTCCCCGCACGCTGGGTACCCGTTCTCGGGCGTCGTCGCCGCGCATTCCTACGCCCTGCTGAAAGGAAAACAATTCAAGCGCGTCATCATTATTGGCCCTTCGCATTATGAGGGTTTCGGCTATTCCTCTGTTTACGACGGCGACGCATATCACACGCCGCTGGGCAGAGTGGCAGTGGATCGTGAGTTTGCCCGTACACTTGCCAACTCGGATAGGTCAATTCGTATCGCCACCAGCGGACACTCGGTTGGCGAACGAGCGGAACACTCAATCGAGGTGCAACTGCCATTTCTGCAGCGCACACTGGGCGATTTCACCATCGTGCCGATCGTGATGGGAGATCAGTCTTACGACGCGAGCCGAGCGCTGGGCATTGCGCTTGCAAAGCTGCTGAAACATGACAGCAGCACGTTGCTGGTGGCCAGTTCCGACCTCTCCCACTTTCACGCTTACCACGAAGCCAGCCGCATGGATCACAACCTCCTGACGGCGATCGAGCAAGATGATTACCTGTCGGTATCGCAAAACACGGAAAGACGCGTTTGGGAGGCCTGCGGCGCGGGGCCGATCGTGGCAGTGATGATTGCCGTGGAACGTCTCGGAGCTGCAAGCCCGCAATTGTTGAAATACGCGAACTCGGGCGATGTCACTACTGACAAGAGCCGCGTCGTAGGCTATGGCGCGGTCGCGTTCCTTCGGGGAGGAGAAAACGTCACGGCTCCGACGTTCACATTGACCGAAGCGGAGCGCGCCGAGTTGCTGAGAATCGCCAGGCTGTCGGTCGAGTCGGCGGTTCGCGACCGCAAGCCTTATCGGCCACCCTCGCCGTCGTCGCTCGGGCTATTGCAGGAGCGCGGCGCATTCGTCACTCTCACCCGGCACGGCGAACTACGTGGCTGTATCGGCTACACTTCGCCGCTACTTCCTTTGTACATGGCAGCCAGCGACGTGGCCGCTTACGCCGCATTGCGTGATCCTCGTTTCCCGCCGGTCCGGCCTGACGAATTGAGCGATCTGGAATATGAGATATCTGTATTGTCGCCGTTTCATCACGTGATTGATCCGAAGCTGGTGAAGGTCGGCCAGCATGGACTGCTCATCCGGCGCGGCGAGCAGCAAGGCATATTGCTGCCCCAGGTGCCTGTCGAACAAAAATGGGACCGGGCTACCTTCTTACAGGAGGTGTCACTCAAGGCCGGCCTTGAGAATGACGCTTGGCGGGACGAATTGGCCGATCTGTTCACGTTCACCGCGCTGGTCTTCTCTGATCACGCCGAAAAGCACTGAGGCTGCGAAGCCCGGCACTGATCAGAACAATGGCTCCCACACTCGGCAATGCCATTAACATGGCACCACGAAGGAACCCGAACACCGGCAACACATAAACACTGACCGCAATTGCCGCTGTCGCCGCGCCCAGCAGGTCCAACGCATAGAGTGCCCCTGGTGATCCGGGCCCGCTGCCATTTGCGCCTGCAAAGACCTGCATTGCAATCGGAAACTGGTATCCGCCTGCGAAACCCAAAGCAATTGCCATGAGCGGAAATCCCAAGTGCGCAATGATTGGCATTAGCCACGGACTGCGAACTGTGTCAAAAGCTGCAAGCGCCCCCACCAATATCAGCGGCGAAACAGCAATCACCACCTGTGTGACGGCAAGACGAAGAAGTTCGGCTCTTGCCGTTCGGCCGCCAGTTTTTCCGCTCCACCTCAGCCCCAGCCAACTTCCGGAAGCCATCCCTGTCATGAACCCGGCGACGATCACGGCGAGCTCGTCGAAGACGTAACCGTAGACCGCCTGGAAACCCAGCAGAAGCAAAATCTCTGCTCCGATCACCGTTAGCCCCGTAGCTGCTGTTGCTAATCCTGCTCCGGCCTTTCTCAGAGCTGATGGGGTGTGCCCTATTCCAAGCACTGCCGTGCACAGCCCGATCAATAATGCGCACGCGATCAGCGTGCTGCGAAATGGTACGCGCGCGGCTAGGAGGAACGCGTCGCGGTAGCCTCTGGAGAATTGGGCGCTCCATAACGCTACGTCGAAATAGTAGGCGGTAGGCGTGAAATCGCGATTCACACCCACATTGCCGCCGCGTGCCAGCTGTTCGTTTAGGTCGGCGACCCGGTCGGGCGCCATGCGGAATGGCAGATAGTACTCGCGAATGTAGATGGTTCGAATGCCACGTTCTCTCAATCGCCGCAGCAGAGTTTCCGAAGCCGTCGTCAGCACTCCGCCGCGACGCGATGCAAGGAAGTGTACGTTCTCGCCGGGAATGGCCACCACCTCTGGAAATGCGCGGCCAAGCGTCATGCGAATACAGCCAAGGAATTCGCCGAGGTCCGGGCTAATGTATTCTTCTGCGCCTTGCAGGTGAAACGCCAGAATGCCACCCGGACCCAGCTTGTCGGCAGCTTCAGCAAAGAACTCCTGGGTATAGAAACGGTTCAGTTGCGCCGTTTGCGGCTCGGGCAGGTTGACGATGATAACGTCAAAATGCCGGCCGGTAGTCTTCACGAACAGACGGCCATCTACCAGATGTGTATGCACGCGCTTATCGGCAGCGATTCCGGCCCATTCCTCCACGAAGAACCTGCGGGTGAGCATCAAGACCGCGGGGTCGAGTTCCACATAATCAACCCGTTCCACGCTTGGGTGGCGCAGTATCTCGGCAATACTCCCGTTCAATCCTCCCCCAATCAGCAAAACGGATCGCGGTGCGGGATGCTCCAGAAGAGGAAAATGGACCGCCTCCTCGGCCGAAGGCATATCCGGCACGGTGAAAAGCACCAACCCGTTCTGGAGAAGGCTGCGATTCCCTTCCGTTTCCACCACCGCGAGGCTGCCATACGGCGAGTTGGTCGCCGCAACAACGTGAAAGCCCGGCCATGATTTTTGCAGAAGATGGAATTGCGCACGGGGCACGATCCCGACCGCGCCCACACCGCACACGACGAGCATCACCGCCGCCGACCTGCGAGCCGCTTTTCCCGGAAGCAACAGCCAGCTCGCGGCAACGAGATTAGTAACTGCCAGTACCGACGCAATTTGCAGGGAATCAAGAAATCGAATAAAGAAGAAGCTAGCCAGCACGCCACCGATTGCCGAACCGGCTGTTTCCAACAAGTACATCGAACTGCCACTGACAGCGACGGTGCGCTGCGAGGCTTCTGCGAATGCCCGTGCGCCGGCGGCAAAAAGCCAACCGGAAACAGGGCAGAAAACGGACAACGCGACCAGGGCTGTCACCATCATCGGCAAGGGGCCGAGGGCTTCGCCTGGAATGACATGCCACCACTCTCGGCTCGACTGCGCCAGGAAAATGGAGATGAACAGCGCGATGGCAACCGCAATCTGTAACAAAGCGAAGAGTCGCTTAGCCGGAACGCGCGACAGCAGGCGCCCAAGGAGCGCACTACCTGCTGCTGTCCAAAGAAGCCAAAGCGCCAGCGTCAGCCCGATGGACAGCTCATTTCCGTAGAAGGCGACAAACAACTCGCGCAGAAGCACAACCTGGGCAACAACTGATGTGAATCCTGAGATGACAAACGCGGCCTGCAACTCTGCGGGGACGTGCTGCGGCGCTCTCTGTGCGGTTACGCTCATCAGTGAAGGCCCGTGTCACAGCTCGTATATTATCCGCGAAAGAGTAGTTCAGTGCTTGCGCTAGCGATTCGGGCTATCTGATTTCCACACTTTCACAACATGCCCATAGTGGTCCCGCGCTGTCAATATGAATGCCGCGCGAGTTGAATCCGCGTGTGTAGCGCAGCCGAGGCATGGATCATACGCCCGGAACGCCATTTCAATTCTGTTCAGGAATTCAGGAGAAGGGCTGGTCGATGTCGCCGTAATCTGTCTGGCGGCCTTCTCTACACTCATAGCGATACGCGACGCGTTGTTCTGAGTCGCCACGATCAGATTCGCCCTCCGTACGACGCCCCTTTCATCCGTTTCATAGTGATGAATCAGGGTTCCGCGCGGAGCCTCCACCACGCCTATGCCTTCCGTCGGTACGGCGACCGGCAACACGCGTGTGTTTGCATCGGTGATCTGTGGATCGTTCGCGAGTTCGACCATGCGCTCGGCGGCGTAGAGCATCTCGATCAATCTAGCCCAGTGATTCGCGAGCGTGTGATGAACGGGTTTGCCGCCCATCGTTGTGAACAGGCGACTGTATTCTCGCTGCGCCATTTCAGTCGCAACGCCGTCCGCGGCGTTAAGGCGCGCCATGGGACCTACGCCGTACACGCTGCTGGTGGGGCCTTCGGTGAAGCCGGTCCACCCCAGCGGCTTCAGGTAGCAGAACTTCGCATAGCTCCATGGCTCCACGTGTTCTGCGATGACCTGGGCGTAATCTTCCGGACGAACCCGTTTCCATTCCTTGCCATCAGGTGACACTATGCGCAGAGTGCCCTTGAGAAAGCTCACACGGTTCTCCTCGTCCACAAGGCCCATGTAGTACGTCTTGTGCGTGTAAGCGTCGGAGGTGATCATCTGCAAGTATTCTGGATTGCGCAGCACGATGTCATCGAATAGCCGCAATGTAAACGTGGCGTACTCGACGGCGTCCTGCGCCACCGCCTTGCACTCATTCTGCATCTCTGGCGTGAATTGCTTCGCAACTCCTCCAGGAAGACCGAAGACGGGATGAGCCGCTTTGCCGGCGCCCAAGGCAATCACGTTCCGAAGCCGCTGGCGCATGGCGATCACTTTCCTGGCCGTCTCGGACCCGACCCGGGCGATCACGCCCACCAGGTTGCGCTCTGATGCGTTGCGCTCCGGGCCTACGATGAAATCCGGCCCGCCAAGGAAGTAAAAATGAAGACTGTGGTCCTCGATCAGAAATGCACAGTAGAGCATCTCGCGAATCTTGATCGCGGCAGGTGGAGGCTCGACGTGATACAAGACATCGAGAGCCTGGGTGGCTGCAAGATGGTGTGCCATTGGGCATATGCCACATATTCGCGACGTGATCTGAGGCATGTCCTCTGCGGGTCGGCCCTGCACGAACTTTTCGAAACCGCGCAGCTCCGGAACCTGAAAATAGGCACGCTCGACCGTTCCGTCCTGGTCGAGGATGATTTCGATGCGGCCGTGGCCCTCAAGCCGGGTGATCGGATCGATACTGATGCGGCGGCGCGCATAAGCGTCCGCTGCGTTCTTGGCCGCCTTGTTCCAGTTCTCTTCGACTGCTCGTTTCAGATCACCCATGGAAGTTCACCTCAGCTCTCCGGGTTCGTGCGCGCCGAAGGACGCCTGCCGCGCAATAGCGACGCGGCCAGGCTGTAGCGATAAAAGGTGCCCACCGGATCGGGAATGCCATCCAGAGTGCGGTCGATTTCCTGCTGGTCATTGCTGTCGATTGCCGAACCGATCGCGGAAACCAATTTCGCTCCCTGGTCCTTGACGCGTCCGGTTGGACCGCAACATCCGGTGCAAGGCATGTTGCCGGCGATGCACACGGCGTCACAACCGGCGCGAGTCGCCGGTCCCATGCATAAGATCTCCTGTGCCAGCAGACACCGGTCTTGCTCGATGAGCACCTGGTGTGGACGCTTGAAGTGCTTGAACGCTAGGTACTCGGGCTTCGACTCCCGGCGCGGGCACTCTTCGCACAGTGCAATGTCGGGTGCCAGTACAGTGCCTTTTGGCGGAGGACTATCGCTCAGCAGAGCGTGAATGGCCTGTGAAATGATCGCCGGCACAGGCGGACAGCCCGGAACGTAGTAATCGACTTCAATCACCTGGTCCAGTGTTCGAACGTTGTTGTAAAACCACGGCAGCTTCAATTCGTTCTGGCGATCATGCGATGTGACTGCCGGCAGGTTGCCTTCCCGATTCTCTGTAGTAGCGTTGTGAACATAAACCTCATCAAGGATGCTCTTTGAATCGGTTAGATTTGCGAGGCCGGGTATTCCACCCAACTGCGCGCAGGTGCCGAATGCCACGACTACCTGCGACTTCCGGCGAAGCAATTCGGCCATTTCTTCCTGTTCTGTCGTGCGAACGGCGCCTGTCAAAAACGCCACACGGATGAAGCCATCCGGCGCAGCCTCGACATCCTGGCGTTTGTAGTCGATTGCGACGGGCCAGAAGACGATTTCGACCGTAGCCAGTAGATCAAGAACTTTGTCGGCGAGATCAAGTACAGCCTCATCGCACCCGCCGCAGGAAGCACACCAGTAGAAGGCGACTTTGGGTTTGTCGGGCATCAGGTGGTCACCTCCTCGAACGCCTGCCGCTGTGACTGGATATCTTCGCCCGCACTGCCGCGATTCATCGGCCCCAGCTCACGAACTTTCTTGACCATGTCATTAATGACACTGCGGACGCGCTCGCCTTCCGCGGCGGAAATCCATTCAAGCCGGAACCGCTCCGGTTCGATGCCGAACTCCTGTAACACGCGTTTCAGCAGTTCGGCGCGACGCAGGCATTTGTAGTTGCCCTCCTGGTAGTGACAATCCCCGGGATGGCATCCCCCGATCAGAACGCCATCGGCCCCATGCGCGAACGCAGCAAGAACGAATTGAGGATCTACCCGTCCCGAACACATTACGCGGATCACCCGCACGTTCGGCGCATATTTCATGCGCGAAGTTCCCGCCAGATCCGCCGCGAGGTAAGTACACCATGTACAGAAAAACGCGACGATGCGCGGTTCGAAGCCGGAAGCACTATTTGCGTTCGACTGTTGTTCACGCATACGCGAGTAGTCCTTCTATTTCTTCGTAGATTTCGTCGTCTTCGAAGAGATTCTGCCGAATTGATCCCGACGGACATGCCGCCACGCAGGTGCCGCAACCTTTGCAAAGCACCTCGTTGATGCGCGCTTTCTGTATGTCTCCGATCAGCGAGATCGCCTGATACGGGCACACGGGGATGCAGGTCTTGCACCCGGAACATTCGTCTTCGATTACCCGGGCCGTGTACGGTTCGAGCTCTATTTTGCCCGCATCGATCAGGGCCATTGCCTCGGCCGCCGCTGCGCCCGCCTGTGCCACCGTGTCGGGAATGTCCTTGGGACCCTGGCACGCACCCGCGATAAATATGCCGTCTGTAAACGTGCTCACCGGGGCCAGCTTGGGGTGCCGCTCGAGAAACCAGCCCTCTTCAGAGCAACTGATGTTGAACAGGCGTCGTACTTCGCGGGCGTCAGATTGCGGCTCTAAGCCAACCGACAGGATGACCATTTCCACGGGAATGCGGCGTACGAAACCCGCTAGAGTGTCTTCGACTTGAAGTATCAGCTTGCCTTGCTCAGAGGGATGACTGGCCCAGTCCGTAACTTCCGCAACGCGCCCACGCACGAAGTGAACACCCTCGTCCAGCAAGCGGTCGTAGAACTCCTCGTAGCCCTTGCCGGGTGTTCGCATATCGATGTAGAAGTTATAGACTTCAGCGCCGGTGCGCTCGCGGATCAAGTGCGCGAGCTTCAGCGAATACATGCAGCAGACCTTGGAGCACCAGCGGTTCGTGTTGTGATCGCGAGAGCCGACGCAATGGATGATCCCGACCATGCGAGGACGCGTGCCGTCGCGCAGCACGATCTCGCCCGCGGTCGGGCCTGACGCATTGATGAGCCGTTCTATCTCGAGCGAGGTGTAAACGTTCGGATAGACGCCGTAGCCGTAATATGCGTTGCGGTGCGCGTCGAAAGTCTGGAACCCGGTGCCCAGGATGATCGCGCCGACTTCGATCTGTTCGATTCTGTCTTTTTGATCGAAATCGATGGCCTGGCGTTCTCCACAGGCATCCACGCAGGTCTTCTTACATTTGCCGGACTTGAACTCGATACATGCTTGAGGGTCGATCACAACTTTCTGCGGTACGGCCTGCGGGAACGGCAGATAGATCGGCTTGCGCTTGCTCAGGCCCAGATTAAACTCGTCTGGCCACTTCGCTTCTTTGTACACACAGGCAGCGATGCATTCCTGGCAGCCGATGCACAAGTCTTCATTGATGTAACGAGGCTTCCTGCGCACCTTCACCTTGTAGTTGCCGACGTAGCCCTCGACCGCTTCAACTTCCGAATAGGTCCAGAGCGTGATATTCGGGTGCGAGCCCACTGCGGTCATCTTCGGCGTGAGGATACAGGCGGCACAGTCGAGCGTCGGGAAGGTCTTGTCGAAATACGCCATGTGGCCGCCGATCGTCGGCTTTCGCTCGACCATGTAAACACGCTTCCCCGAGTTGGCAAGTGTCAGCGCGGCATGAATGCCGGCAATTCCGCCACCGACCACCAGCACGGCAGGATTAATGGCCACCCGCCGGGTCTCAAGTGGTTTGTGCAGATGGACGCGTCGAACTGCCGCACGGACCAGATCCTGCGCTTTTGCCGTCGCTTCGGCTTTGCCGAGGTGAACCCACGACACGTGCTCCCTTATGTTGACCATCTGCAACAAATAGGGATTGAGGCCCGCCCGCACCAGCGCGCGGCGAAACGTTGGTTCATGCATCAGGGGCGAACAAGAGGCTACGACGACGCGGTTCAGCTTTCGATCCAGGATGTCCTGACGAATTAGCTCCTGCCCTGGATCAGAGCACATGTACTTGTAATCGCGCGCGACCACGACTCCCGGCAAACCCGCCGCATACTCCGCAAGATCGATGACATCAACCGTGGCGGCGATGTTCGTCCCGCAGTGGCAGACATAGACTCCGATGCGCACGTGCCCGTCGCGTCCGAGTTCGCCCAGGTGATCGTCAGGCATACGTTATCTCCCTGGCGGAAAGAACTGGCTTAATGTCTACAAACCCGCGCTGGAGGCCCGCCTCTTCTAGGGCGACACCGAAAGCCACCGCAAGCAGTTGCGTGAAGTAAACCACTGGCATGTGAAACTTATCGGAGTTGCTCGCGTCGCCTTCGAACACTTCGAGGTTGAACTGACATAGGGGGCACACCGTCGCTATAACGTCCGCCTCGGCTTTTTTCGCCTCCGCAAGCAAGTGCCGGATGAGGTCCAGGCCTATCTCAGGAAGCGTTCCCTTCTGACTGCCCCCGCAACATCGGGTTTTGAGCGGGTAGTGAACGATCGTCGCCCCGCACGCTTCTAGCAGCCGATCCATCGTCGTGGGATTTCTCTGATCATCAAACAGCGCGTAAGGACGGACTATCTGGCAGCCGTAATAAG
>Ga0075271_10000121_pt1 | contig 10451 bp, 10 predicted proteins | sample SF_Rice_5C_0N_30_FD_69775 | JGI IMG/M metagenome (GOLD analysis project Ga0075271, IMG submission 69775) | Rice paddy soil microbial communities from Twitchell Island, California, USA - SF_Rice_5C_0N_302 | ecosystem: Environmental > Terrestrial > Soil > Paddy field/soil | place: USA: Twitchell...
ACGTGGGTCAGGTCCCACAAAATGTGCAGCAGAGCCACGTGCGATTCCTGGATGCGGTGAATGCTGAAGCTGGGCACGGTGAAACAGTAATCCGCTACCTCCGGCATGCGCCCGCCGTCCTTGCCGGAGAAGGCGATGGTCAGCATTCGCTTCTCGCGCGCCGATTCCAGCGCGTAAATCAGGTTGGGCGATTTGCCACTGGTGGAAATAGCCAGCGCCATGTCGTCCTGCTGCCCCCAAAGCTCGATCTGGTCAACGAATACGCGCGCGAAATCCTTGTCGTTGGAAATGGCGGTGACCACCGGAATCTGGCTGACCAGGTCCAGCGCGGGCAAGGCGCGCCGCTTCTCGATGATGGGGTGAATGAACTCCACCGCCACGTGCTGCGCGTCGCAGGCGCTGCCCCCATTGCCCATCACCCACAGGCGGCGTCCGCGGGCGAAGCGCTCCGCCATTTGCTGGCTCAGCTCGCCGATGGCGTGAGCGTAGTGCTCGAAGAACTTCTGTTTGACTTCCACTGACTCGCGGCACTTGCGCAGCACCTTTTCCCGCCAGGGGTCGGGCGCCACGGCGGGCGTAGGATTCGGAAGAGCGGCGCTCATGCGGCACCTCCCATGGTGGTTCCCGCGGATTTTTCCGTTTCTTTATGCGGCCTAAGATGGCGGCCGTAAGCGTAGTAGGCGGCGCAGGCGCCCTCGGCGGACACCATGGTCGCGCCCAGCGGCGTCTGCGGCGTGCACAGCGTGCCGAACGCCGGGCAATCGTGCGGCTTCTTGATGCCTTTCAGAATCTGCCCGCTGATGCAGATGGCCGGCTCCTTAGTGTCAATCTCTTTTACCGCAAACAGGCGCTCGGCGTCGTGCTCGCGGTACTCCCAGCGCAGCTTGTAGCCGCTCTTGGAAATCCAGCCCACGCCCCGCCACTTGCGGTCGGAAACCTCGAACACGCTGTTCACCAGCTTGCGCGCGGGCACGTTGCCATCCCGCCCCAGCACGCGCGAATACTGGTTCTCCACCCTCGCCTCCCCGGCCTCCAGCTGGCGCACCACCATCAGCGTCCCCTGCAAAAGGTCCAGCGGCTCAAAGCCTGTGATCACGATGGGAACTTTGTAGCGGTCGGCAATAGGCTCGTACTCCCGGTAACCCATGATCGTGCACACGTGCCCCGGCCCCAGGAATCCCTGCACTCGGTTCTGCGGCGATTGCAGAATGTAGGTGATGGAGGGCGGCACCAGCGAATGCGACACCAGGATGGAGGCGTTCTTCACTCCTTCCTGCCTGGCGCGGTGCACCAGCATGGCGTTGGCGGGCGCGGTGGTCTCGAAACCGATGGCGAAAAATACCACCTGTTTTTCCGGATTGGCGCGCGCGATCTTCAGGCAGTCGAGCGGCGAGTAAACCACGCGGATGTCCGCCCCCTGGGACTTGAGCGTGAACAGGTCGCCCGCCGAGCCGGGCACGCGCAGCATGTCGCCGAAGGAGCAGAAAATCACGCCGGGGCGCGCGGCGATGGCGTGCGCCTTATCAATGGTCTCCAGCGGCGTCACGCATACCGGGCAGCCCGGCCCGTGCACCAGCTCGATTCCTTCCGGCAGCAGAAAATCAATCCCGTGCTTGACGATGGAGTGGGTCTGGCCGCCGCACACTTCCATAATTACCCAGGGCCGCGTCTGAATGCGCTGCAACTCCCCCACCACGCTGCGCGCCAGCTTCTGGTTGCGATACTCGTCTATATACTTCATTGCGGTTTCCTCGCCGAAATCTCATCCACCACCGGCGCCTTCAACTCCGTCAGCTGGTCCATTTCCTCCAGCAGCTGGTAGGTGCGCTCGGCCTCTATGGCGTCAACCTTGCTGATGGCGAACCCCACGTGCACCAGCACGTAATCGCCGACCTTCGCGTCCGGCACATAATCGAGCGCGGCTTCACGCACGATGCCGCCGAACTGCACCTTGGCCATTCGCAAACCGCCTTTTTCGAATTCCTCCAGGACTTTTCCCGGAATCGCCAGACACATGATTCAAGCTCCCCGCCGCAGGATTTGATTGGCTATGACCGCTTGGCCCAGCGCGATGCCGCCATCGTTGGGCGGAACGCTGGCGTGCAGAAAAACTTCGAAGCCCGCTGCGCCCAGCTCTCGAACGGCGCGCTCCAGCAGATACATATTTTGGAAGGCGCCGCCGCTCAGGCAAACTCGATTCAAACCGCTCTCCTGGCGAATGCGGCGGCAAGCTTCCATCGCCGCCGCTGCCACCGTGTTATGGAAACGGCTGGAGATGATGGCCGGCGCCTGTCTCGCTCCCACGTCGGCGACTATGGCGGCAATAGCGGGCCGCATATCAATCTGCAGCCCGTCGCCATCCTCAATTTCGAAATCGTAGCGGCCGTAAATCCCCGCCCGCGCCAGGTTTTCCAGTTCGATGGCCGCCTGCGCTTCAAACGTGACCTCCTGCCGCACGCCCAGGAGCGAGGCCACCGCGTCGAACAGGCGCCCGCAGGAAGAGGTCAGCACCGTGTTCACGCCCTGGGCCAGCATGGCGGAGACAACCCGCAGCTGCCTTTCCGGCACCTCCCGCCACAGCGGCAGATCGCCGGGAATGGACTCGCCGAAAGTATCGCGCAGGTAGCTGAGCGCCACCCGCCAGGGCTGTCGTATCGCGGCGTCTCCGCCCGGCAAGGGAACGTAGCGCAGGTGGGCGCGGCGCTCGAATCCGGCGCAGTCGGCCACCAGGAACTCGCCGCCCCAGATTTTGCCGTCGGTTCCGTAGCCCGTCCCGTCCAGGGCCACCCCGATTACCCTGTCGCGAAGCCCATTCTCCGCCATGCAACTTGCGATGTGCGCATGGTGGTGCTGCACGCCGACTTTTTCCAGGCCGGCCATGGCCAGCGCGTAACGCGAGCTCATATACAGCGGGTGCAGGTCGTAGGCCACGGCCCGCGGCGCCACCCGAAACAGTTTCTTGAGATTTCCCAACGTCTCCTCGAAGAACTCCAGGGTCTCGTAGTTATTGAGGTCGCCGATGTGCTGGCTCAGAATGGCGTACTGACCTTTGCTCAGGCAGAAAGTATTTTTCAGCTCGGCGCCGCAGGCCAGCAACTCGGTCATCTCCGCGTCCAGCTTGATGGGATGCGGCGCATAGCCGCGCGAACGCCTCAGGATGCGCCCGCGTCCCTTGAAGGTGCGCGCCACCGAATCGTCCACCCGCATATAAATGCCGCGATTGTGGAACAGGAACCAGTCTGCCACCCGGCCCAGGCGCTTCCAGGCTTCCTGGTTCTGGGTGACGATTGGCTCTTCACTCATGTTGCCGCTGGTCATCACCAGGGCGTTGAACTCGGGCGGCTGTTGCGGGTCGTCCCCGAAGAGAAACAACTGCAGCGGCGTGTAAGGCAGCATCACCCCCAGCGTGTTGTTTCCCGGAGCCACGCCGGCGGCGATTCTACTTTCCGCCCGGCGCGGCAGGATTACGATGGGGTGCTGCGGGCTGAGCAATAATTCGCGGTCCGCCGGAGAAACTTCGCAGAACTTCTCCACGGCCGCCAGGTCGCGCGCCATCAGGGCGAAGGGTTTGTCGCTGCGCTTCTTGCGCCGCCGCAGCAGATTGACCGCGGTTTCGTTTTCGGCGTCGCAGGCCAGATGGAAGCCGCCCAGTCCCTTCACCGCCACAATGCTCCCCTGGCGCAGCACCTGGCGCACGTCGCCCAGAATAGAAAGCGCAATCTCGCCATAGCCGAACACCGGCCCGTCCGGCATGAACGAACCGTCCCTGGCCAGGGCGATGCCGGGCCCGCAGGCGGGACAGGCATTGGGTTGGGCGTGGAAGCGCCGGTTGCCGGGGTCGTCGTACTCGGCCCGGCACTGCGGACACATGCGGAACTCCGCCATGGTGGTCGCCGGCCGGTCATAGGGGATGTCGCGGATTATGGTGTAGCGCGGCCCGCAGTTGGTGCAGTTGGTGAAGGGATATCCGTAACGGCGATTTTCCGGGTCCAGGCAGTCGCGCCAGCAGTCTTCGCAGGTGGCGATATCGGGCGAGACCAGCACGAACTCGCCCTCGGCGGCCACGCTTTCCCGGATGGCGAAACCGGTCTTCCCCTGCGGCGCCACGTCGCTGACGCTGATCGCTTCCACCCGCGCCAGCGCCGGCGGATGCCGCCGCAATTGCTCAAGAAACTCCTCTACTTCCCCTTCCGGCCCTTCCACCTCAATGGTCACGCCGGACGAGGAATTAAGAACGTAGCCGCACAATCCACGGCTGCGGGCCAGGTTGTAGATATAAGGGCGAAAGCCCACGCCCTGCACGATTCCGCGCACCCGGATGCGCTTGCGGACTATGGCGGAATGTGGCGCAGTCGCCATGCGCAGATCACAGCTCTGGCCCGCGGGCCGATTGTTGTGGAAAAACCCGGCACAGGTGCGTTGCCGGTCTGGTACTCACGGACCATACGATGCCGGCCTCAGTTGCGCTGGTTGTCTGAAAGTGACCGGCTTTCCTGGGGGCTTGAGATGCTTTGCGGGGTCGTCCCATTGCGCGCCCTGAGAGGTTCGGCCGGGAAGCAACCGAGGCTTGGTCTGGGAATGGGCGTATTTGTGCCCGCAAAGTTTCGCATAATGGCCAAATTGCTCGGCGAGACAACAGCCGATGGGCGATTGTGATTCAACGGTGGCGAATGGCTCAGCACAATGCGACGGTCTTCGGACATGAGTAAATGCCGTCCGGCAGGTGCAACATAGGCGGCATTTTCCCTCAGTTGCATTCCAATGGACCCAATTTTGGCCAGTTTGCCGGTTCACGAGAAGCACGGTAAAATGTAGATACTTCGGGAGTAACCGCATGTCGGGGAGTGGCTCAGCCTGGTAGAGCACCTGGTTCGGGACCAGGGGGTCGGAGGTTCAAATCCTCTCTCCCCGACCAATCTTTCTCTCGCCCATTCAGCAATTTACGCAGCTTTCGCGCGTTTAACTTTCACGCGATTTTTCGGTACATTCGGTACAATTGAAGGAAGTTCGAAACCGAAGCCGCACTGTTCAGCAAGCTCCGTGCGGAACCCAACGTCCTCTTTGTTTTGTCGTAGAGGTCGTCCATCGAATCTTCTGCGTGCCATCCAGTAATTACGCAGCCCCTCTGGACAATGGGTCTTGTTAAGGCTGAAGCGGCGCCGGCGCCGCCTCCCGGCTCATGCTTCGGAGCGTGGCCGGGCCCTCAATAGCGGTGCGGTGGAGGTGGGATTTTTGCCGAGGCATTACGCCCACAAGCAACAGGAAAGGTTAAAGGCCAAGAGGAACATGGGGAGGATTATGCATTCAAGGATGCCCCTCACCGGTCGAGAATGCCCCTGACGGTATTCTCACCGGAAATCCAGAACCGTTGTGGTCGGTATCGCCTCTGTCCTCATGCCGCTAGGCTGCATTCCGGTTGCGTGGTCTGTCCAGCGGAGGTTCCTGGGGGCCGTTTCGTTCTTCTTCCTGCCTGGCGGAATTCCGCCGCGACCGAATCTCGATCCAGACCAGTAGCGCAATTGAAACGGCGGTCAGCGCTCCTACCATGATGTGATCAACTGCCATGTTTTTTCTTTCCTCCTCGATTTGTATTCACCCGGGGCGGAACTCCGCCCGGCTAGCCCCGGCCCGGGTGGCACAACTTATGCCCGGTCTCAGGCGGCTACCCCGGCGGCCTCAGGCTGGTATTCAACATCAAGAATCCGCAGACGCCGCATTCCTGATGGGACTTGCCATTCGACTGTGGTGCCCGCGCCATAGCCCAGAAGGGCTGTGCCAATCGGCGCCAGAACAGAAATACGGTTCTTGGCCAGATCAGCATCTTTCGGAAACACGATCTGGTAGGCATACATATGACCGCTGTCGAGGTCTTCGACGCGCACGCGTGAGTTCATAGTCACTAGGTCGTCCGGGACTTCCTCAGCCCGTGCGATCGTGGCGCGCTCCAATTCCTGCTCCAGAGCATCGAGATGCTGCGCATCCCGGCGCCTGAAACGCCTGGAGGACTCAATCAGCCGCTGCAGACGCGCGTAGTCGGATTCAGTGATGACGATGCTTTTTCCTTTCACAGCCTTTTTCCTCCTTGGATCAGTAAGACAATCTTTCCTTTTTCCTGAAGGGACCACTGCGGCCTCAACCCTAAGCCGCAAGTCGAATGGATTCGCGGCCTGTTCTACCTTCGCGGGTTCGCTCCAACTTTCGGCTGAACAATCGGCCGATTCTTCCGGTGGCTCGGTCAATCGCCGCAAACAGATCGGAGTCTATTTCCTCAACTGCAACATGACCGAAGGGGAGTAGCTCTGCTTCGATCCGGCACCGGCTGCTGGAAGGGCCGTTCGCGCTCATGCGTACCGTCACATGGCCGACCCGCCCGCCGAAACGGCTGAGCGCAAACCGTAGTCGTCGCTCCACATAGGAGTGAACTGCGGCAGCGAGATCAGCATCGCTGAGGTGTATGGCAATTTGCATTTCATCCTCCAACCATTCCTACCTTATCCGGGTTTCACCCTTTTATAAAACTACATAAATCATACGTTTCTGATAACCTTTACTTAATTGAGTTTCCTTGGGCGATTTGCCGGATTGGCGGTTGGATATGGAATGGTTGAACTACCATCATCTGTTGTATTTTTGGGCCGTGGTTCGCGCCGGCAGTATTCACAATGCGAGTGAGGAACTGCGGGTTTCCCCTCCCGCCATCAGCACCCAACTGAAGCTGCTGGAGGATCAGCTTGGCGCTAAGCTCCTCGTGCGCTCCGGGCGGCGGCTGGTGCTGACAGAAATGGGCAGGACCGTCTTCAGTTATGCCGAGGACATCTTCACGCTCGGCCGTGAACTGCTGGATGTGGTTAAGAATCGCCCTATCGGCAGGCCGTTGCGTCTGGATGTGGGAGTGGTGGACGTCATGCCGAAATCGGTGGTCCAGACTCTGCTTGAGCCCGCGCTGCACTTGCGCGAGGCGGTTCGTATCGTCTGCCGCGAGGCCAGCGCCGACCAATTGCTCGGCCGCTTGGCAACTCACGAACTGGATGTCGTGCTGTCGGACTCACCGGTCGATCCCACGCTGAAAATCCGCGCTTACAGCCATTTGCTGGGAGAATGTGGCGTCATGTTTGTCGCTGGCGCGAAGACTGCGGCTCGTTATCGCCGCAGGTTCCCCCGCTCGCTCGATGGCGCTCCCATGCTGCTTCCCACCGACAACACGGCGCTCCGCCGCAACCTGGATTTCTGGTTTGAGTCCAACGGAATCCGCCCGCACGTCCTGGGCGAATTCGAGGATTTTGCGTTGTTACGGGCATTTGGCGAAACTGGCGCGGGAGTGTTTCCGCTTCCTTCAGTGACGGAGGCGCAGATTCGGCGTCAAAAATCGTTGCGCACAGTCGGGACGACAGACGAGGTTCGCACTCAGTTCTATGCAATCAGTGCGGAACGGAAACTGCAGCACCCCGCGGTACTCGCCATTCGAACGACGGCCCGGCAAGAGCTATTCAAATAGCCGATAGCATGGCCTCTTTCAACCATGGGTCGTGTTCGCGTTTCGTTCTGAGCTTGACACTTGGCTACGCAGCCGTTCCAAAGGCGCAGAAGCTCTGATGCGCGACGAGCATTTCCGCGTGATGTTCATCAATTCGCCTTTGCCCACCCTGGTGCTTAATGATTCGCGGCAGATTCTCGACGTCAATGCTGCCCTTTGTGAGATGTGGGGGCTGGCCCAGTCAATTTGTTGGGCGTATCACCGACGCATTTTCGCAGAATAAGATCGAATGCGACGAGGAAGAATGGAGCAAATGTCTGCTGGCCGGTGCGTCAATCGGACAACGTAATCTCTGCCATTCGACTGGCACTCTGATCACTGGGGAGTACCATCCTAGGCTTTCGATGAGGTGGCGGTTTGGCCGCCACCTCCCTCGATTGCACTGTTGGAACACCCTCAATCTGATCTGTTACTGCTGGAGTCACTATCCTGGTCTCCTTTCTGTTAGGCGGCGATTCCAGCCGCACCGCCTTGATGATCATCGGTAACGAGCTGGAGCGCCGTTGTTTTCATGTATTCGCGCACAACAAGAACTGGGCAAGGCGCATTAGAGATTACCCGCAATGCCGTAGCCCCAGGCCTGTTTTGCGCGCCCGCATCCATTCCGGTGAGACCGATGACGAGAAGGTCTGCATGTAGTCGTTCGGCCGTAGCCACAATCTTGTCTGCCGGACGGCCAAATTCGACTCGATACTCGACCTCGCACCAGATGGGCAGTTCCGCCGGAACGAGTTCCCGTAGCCATTGGCGGAAAGGTCCCTCCAGTCGCTCACGTTCGTGTTCGGTCCAGGCACCAATCCCCTCGATAACGTGCAACAGCGTGATCCAGGATTGATACTCCTGCGACCAGGAGAAAGCATGCTGTGCCGCTGCCAGAGCCTGCGGAGAAAAATCAGTCGCATGCACGATCGTGGCCGGCTCCGATCGTGGAACCCGTTCGGTATCCACCGCCGGACCGACCACCATGAGTGGACAATCGGTCGCATCTAATACGTGCTCTAAAGCCTTTCCGACCACCTCCTCGCTCCCCCTGGATGTCCCGCCATAGCTGACGATGGCCAGGTCAAAGTCATGCTGGCCTGTCATATCGTCTAGCCGCGCTGCCGTAGTGTCCGTCGTCGATGACAGCGGGGCGGGCATCCGCGTCGAATACAACCTCACGCCACGACCGGCGGAGGCTCCGCCTTGGGGAACGTGTGTCACCTTCTGGGACGCGTGTGTCGGCATCGCATGCACTACCTGCATACGCGCCCGATGTTCACGCGCTAGTTCCAGGGCATAAGGCACCGCCACATCCGCCCAGGGCGGAAACTGCGCAATCAGTAGAACGTCGTTTAGCTGGAGTCGGGATGGATTCTCCAACAGTTGCATGCTAATGAACCTCCAATCTGATAGATCTGTGACCTGCTCAACTGCTCGCTTATCAGCCCAAGGGCAGGACCATCACAAGGCCGCTCAGAGCTATCATGCTGGCGATGGTGGCCACTGCGACCCGGATGGTGTGTCCCTTCAGGTATTTGCGTTCAAGGCTATGGAGTCGTTGTAAGCTGTGGAATTGCAAGATGTCTTCTCCTCTATTCGGATTTGAATGAGCACGATGTTTTCTCATACGTGCACCTAGAACAACTATAGGCAGACTCATCCATCAATAAAACTATATAAGTTAGAAGCAAATCTTAAGATTTACTTAAGTCTTATTCTTGTTTAGGAAATGCACGGGTGCCGCGCTCATCAATAGTGTGGGAGTGACTCGCCCCAGCGTCCCAGCCGTGCAACAGGCCTGGGGAAGTCAATTACCTGGGGAAGCCGTTCGTTAATGTCGCACAGCGATGAGAGCCCGGGCTCGCCAACGCAAGGCGTAAAGGCAATCAATGACAGGATTAGGCTGCGCTCGGAATCTCACTGAAGTGACTTTGCGTCGAGCTTTGCACGAATCGGTTGGGGGCGGACAGCATTTCGGGCCGATCCTCGATAGCGTGCAACAACTGTAGCAGCAGGTCGTTCAATCCGCTCCGAAATTTTGCTTTGGGCGTTGATGTAGCCTGCCTGGAGTACACACATATCGCTCGACGGCATTGGGTATGCCCGCGACGCCCATTGCAGTCAAGGACGCCCAGTCCCGAGACGGCCTGATCCGCGCCTTCACTGAAATCCGTAGGGCATACAATCCTCTTAAACTCAAGCATCGAAGTTGTCCTCGCATGTATTCGATGCTTCTATTTGCTTGTCGTAGCAGGGGCAAGTCGATAATAAAGTAATGCCTGCTTTGGCCCAGGTGGATCTTGCGCCCAGCAGACGGGCCCTGTAGCGATGTGAGAGCCTTTTACGGGGCGCCACTGAATGGTACCGTGTGCACCTCGGAAGAGAAGTTCGAGTTTGCCAGTGCCGCCACGCCAGCCAGTCGGCTCATTCGTGACGCCAACAAGAGCGGTGTCGGCCGGGTAGGTATCGGTAACCGGTGCATGTTGCAATGCGGGCGGCGCGCACCCAAGTACCGAGCCAGTAGCCGAGACGGTAAGGGGAATCCCCCAAATAGTTCCACTCGGGTCACGGAAAAGGCCGAGGCGGTCTCCGGTTCCGTTCTGATCCTCTGAAGGGTGATTGCCGGCTGCGATAAGAGGGCCAAATTCAGTCTCAAGCTCAGCTATCGGCACGTATGCTGCTCGTGGCCTCTCCTGGTTCGCCGAGCAGGCCGTGAAAAGCACGACAATAGGTACCACCCACGTCATCCATGTTAGATGAATGCCGAAGAGGTCCCGGCCGGCCACGCGTGGATGTTAACTCAGATCCCCATGCAATCAAAGGCCTGCGTGACCGTTCCGCTCCAGGACGGCCCATTCCCGCGCGACCATCCCATGCCGCCTTACGGATTGGAACCGATTCGCCTGTTAGCAATGATTCATCGATTCGACAGATT
>Ga0075271_10000124_pt1 | contig 10344 bp, 4 predicted proteins | sample SF_Rice_5C_0N_30_FD_69775 | JGI IMG/M metagenome (GOLD analysis project Ga0075271, IMG submission 69775) | Rice paddy soil microbial communities from Twitchell Island, California, USA - SF_Rice_5C_0N_302 | ecosystem: Environmental > Terrestrial > Soil > Paddy field/soil | place: USA: Twitchell...
GCATCCGGCGTGTCACCTGAAGGGTGCTTTTAGCGCTTCGTCCGGCAAAGAAGGCGAGTTTGACGACGCGGGCGGATGGCACGACGCTGGCGATTTCGGGCGCTACATTCCAAGTTCAGCTGTGACCGTCGCCTCGTTGATGTGGGCGCAGGATTTGTACGGCGCAAAGACGGACAAGATCAGCTTGAAGATTCCCGAGAGCGGCAATGGCACTCCTGACCTGCTGAACGAGACGCGTTGGAATCTTGAGTGGATGCTTAAGCTGCAGGATGCGGACGGCGGCGTGTGGCAAAAGCAGACCAGTCCCGGGTTCCCAGGTTTCATGATGCCGGAAGACGACAAGACCGTGAGCGAAGTCATTGGCACCGGCAGCGATCCTTACAAGAGCACATGCGCTACTGCCGACCTGGCTGCTGTGTCGGCGATGGTAGCGCGAGTTTATAAGCCCTACGACGCCAAATTTGCCGCACGGAGTCTTGAAGCAGCGCGCAAAGCGTGGAAATGGGTGCTTGATCACCCGAACGTCACGTTCAAGAATCCCAAGGGAGTTCACACCGGCGAGTATCCGGATAGCCAATGCGGTGACGAGATGCTGTGGGCCTCTGCCGAACTCTGGCGCACGACGGGCGAAGCGGAGTTCAACAAGTACTTTGCCGCGAACTACGGAAAGTTTACCGAGAAGATGCAGGCGCCTCCACCCGAGAACTGGGCGGAGATGTCTCCATTCGCCGCGTGGAGCTATTTGCTTTCCGGCCGCAAAGGCGATGCGAAGGCTACGGCGGATGTTCGCAAAGCGGTGGTCGATGCGGCCAACGATATTGTGAAGCGCACTCGCGCCAACGCTTACCGCACCAGCATGGTCGCTAAAGATTATGTCTGGGGATCGAACAGCGTGGCGGCGCAGTATGGGATGCAGTTGCTGATTACGAACAAGATCGCGCGACACCCGGCATACGTGGAGGTCGCTGCGGATAACCTGCATTATATTTTCGGCCGGAATGCCTTCTCGGTGTCCTGGGTGACGCAGGTTGGCGAGAATCCGTTCAAGCATCCGCACCACCGTCCCAGCGAGGCGGACAGGCTTTCGGAACCGTGGCCCGGCCTGGTTTCTGGTGGTCCGAACGCCAATCGACAAGACGGTGAGCTACGGGCAATTGCCGCCGACACCCCGCCGGCAAAAATCTGGGTGGACAAATGGCAATCTGCCGCAGGGAACGAAATTGCCATCAACTGGCAAGGAGTACTGGTGTTTTTGCTTGCGGGCCAACTGCAGTAACGCACTACTAAGTTTCTTTCTTACTTGGGAGCACTGACATGCAATTCGGGCATTTTGACGACGCAAATCGCGAATACGTGATCACCCGGCCGGACACTCCGCTGCCATGGATCAATTATCTCGGGTGCGAGGAGTATTTCGGCATAATTTCCAATACGGCCGGCGGATACTCGTTCTACCGCGACGCGCGCCTGCGCCGCATTACGCGCTATCGCTACAATAATGCGCCTTTCGACCTGGGCGGCCGCTACATTTACCTGCGCGACAACGAGTCCAAGGAGTTCTGGTCTCCGTCATGGCAGCCCACGCAGAAGAACATCAGCAATTACGAATGCCGCCACGGGATGGGCTACACCACGATTGGCTCGCAGTACACCGGCATCGAAGCCAGCACGCGCTACTTTGTGCCGCTGGGCGAGAACCTGGAGATCTGGCAGCTCACGGTAACCAACCGCCGCGATAAAGCGGCCTCTCTATCGGCCTTCTCCGCCATCGAGTTCTGCCTGTGGGACGCGCAGGACGATGCCACCAACTTCCAGCGCAACTTCAGCATCGGTCAGGTCGAAGTTGTTGATGACGTGATCTATCACAAAACCGAGTACCGCGAGCGCCGCGACCACTTCGCATATTTTGCCTGCTCGGCGAAACCGGCCGGTTTCGACACACAGCGCGACACCTTTTTTGGCCCCTATCGTGGATGGGCGAATCCCGCGGCGGTCGAGCGCGGCGAGTCGTTCAATTCCATCGCCCACGGCTGGGCGCCCTTCGGCTCGCATCATGTGAAGCTCGAACTGAAGCCCGGTGAGTCGCGACAGATCGTGTTCGTGCTTGGCTACCACGAGAACCCGAAAGACCAGAAGTTCGATCCGGCGGACTCGCAGATCATCAACAAGAAGACGGTCAAACCGACCATAGCGAAATATCTCGACCCGAAGAACGCCGATGCCGCCTTCCAGAAGCTGAAAGACTACTGGACCGACCTGCTCGGCATCTGCAAAGTTGAGACTCCCGACATCCACACGAACCGCATGGTCAATATCTGGAACCCGTACCAGTGCATGGCCACGTTCAACATGTCGCGGTCGGCGTCGTTTTACGAGTCGGGCATTGGCCGGGGCCTCGGCTACCGCGACTCCAACCAAGACCTGCTCGGGTTCGTCCACATGGTTCCGTCGCGTGCACGTCAGCGCATCATCGATCTGGCGTCGACGCAACTGCCCAGCGGCGGCGCGTACCACCAGTACCAGCCGCTCACGAAGCGTGGCAACAACGACATCGGCGGCAACTTCAACGACGACCCGCATTGGCTCGTGATTGGCGTCAGCGCCTATATCAAGGAAACGGGCGACTGGAGCATCCTCGACGAGAAAGTCCCGTACGACAATGAGGCGGGCACGGAAACGCCGCTCTACGAGCATCTGCAGCGCAGCTTCAAGTACACGCTGGAGCGGCTCGGACCGCACGGGCTGCCGCTGATCGGCCGCGCCGACTGGAACGATTGCCTGAACCTCAACTGCTTCTCCGATACGCCGGGCCAGTCCTTCCAGTGCACCACGAACAAGGACGGCAAGGTGGCCGAGTCGGTGTTTATTGCCGGCCTGTTCGTGCTTTCCGGGCAGGAACTTGCCGACATTGCCTGTCATCGCGGACTGGGCGAGGAGTCGCGCCAGTATCAAGCCGAAGTCGCGAAGATGGAAGAAGTTATCCGCAAGCACGGTTGGGACGGCGAGTGGTTCATCCGCGCATACGACGATTTCGGCAAAAAAGTCGGCTCGAGCGAATGTGCCGAGGGCAAGATCTTCATCGAATCGCAGGGCTTCTGCGTGCTGGCTGGCGTCGGCCTGAATGACGGCATGGCCCAGAAGTCGATGGATTCGGTGCGCAAGCATCTGGCGACCAAGCATGGCATCGTGCTGCAGCAGCCGGCGTACTCGAAGTACTACTTGGAGCTTGGCGAAATCTCTTCGTACCCGCCGGGATACAAAGAGAACGCAGGCATCTTCTGCCACAACAATCCTTGGGTCATCATCGGCGAGACCCGCGTTGGCGATGGCGATAGCGCGCACGATTATTACACGCGCATCAATCCTTCGGCGCGCGAAGCCATCAGCGAGTTGCATCGCTGCGAACCGTATGTCTATTCTCAAATGATCGCAGGCAAAGACGCGCCGACCCACGGCGAAGCGAAGAATTCCTGGCTGACCGGAACGGCGGCCTGGAATTACTACGCCATCGTGCAGTGGATCCTGGGCATTCGCACCTCGCTCGACGGGTTGCAGATTGCACCCGTGATCCCGACTGCATGGAAGGGGTTCAAGGCCAGTCGCAAGCTTCGTGGCGTTACGTACAACATCGAGGTCGAGCGAGCCGGCAAGGGCAACAAGGTCGAGCTAACTGTTGATGGCAACCCCGTTCTCGGAGACGTTGTTCCTCTGCCGACCGACGGACGGACCGAAGTGACGGTAAAGGCAGTGGTTTCGTAATTCGATTTAATACGAGAACGACATCAGGCAGCGTCGCAATGGCGCTGCCTTTTTCGTGCGATTACCGGGTTGTTAGAACGTCCGCATCAGGTTTCAAGGTTTCAAAGGTCAAGGGCAAAGGTACAGTCGCAAAGCAAAGAAGGACACTACGTATGAGCTATCTTCAGTGCGGCTGCTGCTTGCGAGAAGAATTCTTGGTCAGTAGCATGTTCGTCCGCAGAAATGCCTATTGTTTCTCTCGATAGAACTTCTGCAAGACGTAGAACGCCTTTTTGCGCTGTCCCCGATCGGAGATGAGTCCTTTGCGGTTGTAGTAGTCCTGAGTGCCGGGCAACATACGGCGCGGGGAGCGAAAATCCATGAGCAGCCAGGGGCTCATGCCGGTCATGGACGGAATCTTCGACAGCATCTTCAGTTGGTATTCGTAGACCCGCGCCTGGTATTCTTCATTCCATTTCGCGTCGGCAGGGCCGTGTGCGTTGTAGGGTGTTTCCGCCCCGAATTCACTGATGAGCAGCGGCTTGTTATAGGGATTGACCCAGTTGATCCCATCCATGTCGTCGATGCGGCCCTCGTACCAGCCGACATATTCATTGAGGCCCAGAACGTCAAGGAACTGTCCTATCGGATCGGAGAGGGTGCGGGTGGAATTGGCCGAGTACTCGACACGATTCATTGCCGCGGTCAGCAGGCGCGTACTATCGAGCTGACGGGCATAGGTTGCGATGCGCTTCAGGAACTCGGTGCGCTCGGGGGAGATCGGAGTTTCGTTGGCGATGGACCAGAGGACGATTGAGGCGCGGTTGTGATCGCGGGCGATGTTGTCGCGCAGCATTTCTTCTGCACGCCGAAGTGTTGCCGGGTTGGTCCATGCGGTGTCCCAATACACAGGAATTTCGGACCAGACCATCAGCCCCATGCGGTCGGCAAGGCGGGTCATGGCTTCGTTGTGGGGATAGTGCGCGAGGCGCACGTAATTGCAGCCCAGTTCTTTTGCCCACGTGAGAAGCACGCGATCATCTTCTTGACTGATAGCCCTGCCGCCGCGGTAGGGAGCCTCTTCATGGATGCTGATGCCGCGCAGGAATACGGCCTTGCCATTCAGGAGGATCCTGGTCCCCTGGGTCTCGATGGTGCGAAATCCGATCTGGTCGCGAACGGTGTCGGTGACAGTCGTGATGCTCACGGCATAGAGCGTCGGGTCTTCGGGCGACCACAGCTTCAGCTTGGCAGGGAAGCGGAACTCGACGCGGCCATCTTTATCGGTGGTGAAGTTTTGCTTAATTCCGGCTTGCGGAATTTCGATTGTGACCTGCTCGGACTGCCTGGCGCCGTTGAGTTTGATCCATCCGGCAACGTCGCTGGTCGATCCTTTCGCGAGTTGAATAAAGTAGTCTTCGACGAACGTTTCCGGCAGTTCAAGCAGCGTGACGTCGCGGGTGATGCCGCCGTAGTTCCACCAATCGGTCGCAAGGGCCGGAACCAGATCGGCCTGACGCGCATTGTTCACCTCGACGACGACAAAGTTCTCGCCATCGCGTACCTTGTCGGTGATCTCGAAGTTGAAGGCCGTGAATCCGCCCTGATGTTCGCTGAGCTTCGAGCCATTCAGATAAACCACAGCTTTATAATTGGCCGCGCCGAAGTGCAGGAAGACGCGCGTGTGGCCGCGCCTGGCATAGGAGAACGACTTTTTGTACCAGACCGGCCCCTCGTAGAAGAGGAGATCCGCGCGTTGCGAATTCCAGTCGCCGGGAACGTTGAGTACCGGGGAGGCGTCGAAATCATACTCGACGACACGTCCGTTGGCCGTTGCGGGGCTGGCGTTCTCGTACATTTTGTACCAGATGCCGCTCTCGTAGGGATCGACGACTGCGCGCCAGGCGCCGTTCAGGCTGATTGTGGTTCGAGCGGAGACGTTGGCAATCAGATTGGAAGGCGAGGGCTCCGAAACGGCGAGACCAGTCGTTAGAAGGACAGTGAGAAAAACAAAGATCAGAGTGCGTTTCATGAGATTCGTCCTTGAAGGCGGCAATGAGTCGATCAGCATTACTGCTTGACCTGATCTCGGTATTCGTTACAAACTGACAATTCACAGACCAAGACGCGGGATAGCACGTCAGCACTTTATTGTAAACGCTTACACAATAACCCAGGGGACAGAATATTACGGTCAGCCACTGCTCATAAAGGAACGAGAGATTATGCGACGATTCTTCAGTTTAGTACTACCGGGAATTATTCTTTTCAGCCTAGCGGCAAACGTGTGGGCGGCACCGCAAGACAAACCTGCGGCCCAGCCGTCGAAACAGGCGGAGAAGGCGACGTCAAAAGATCCGGCGCTGGTGCTGGGCACGGCGTGGTATCCGGAGCAGTGGCCTGAAGCGCGCTGGGAGCAGGATCTTGCGCTGATGCAGGCTGCCGGGATGAACATGGTCCGCGTCGGCGAGTTTGCCTGGAGCCGAATGGAACCGCAAGAGGGCCAGTTCGATTTCGGCTGGCTAGACCGCGCGATCGAACTCGCTGCCAAGCATGGAATTAAGACCGTGCTGGGCACCCCGACGGCGGCGCCCCCGGCCTGGTTGACATACAAGTATCCGGACACGCTTGCAACGTGGGACAACAGGCGTCGCGCGACGCATGGGAACCGTGCGCAATATTGCTTTACCAGCCAGCGTTATCTGGAGTTCGCGCGCCGAATCGCCGAGGAGATGGCGAAACGCTACGGACATAATCCGAACGTGATCGGCTGGCAGATCGATAACGAATACGGGCCGGTCTCTTACGATGAAGGCACGCGCCGAGATTTCCAGGAATACCTAAAGGCGCGCTACAAGACGCTGGATGCGCTGAATGAACACTGGGCCACGTACTACTGGAGCCAGACTTACGACAACTGGAACGAGATACCGTTCGGTCCTGGCAATCCTGGGTTGATGCTCGAGTGGAAGCGGTTCGTTTCGGAGACATTCCGCAAATATCAGCACAACCAAGTCGAAGTCATCCGCGCGAACGCCGATCCGCGGCAGTTCATCACGCACAACTTCATGGGATTCAACGGGAACTTCGATCACTACATCATGTCGAAGGAACTCGATTTCGCTTCCTGGGACAACTACATCGGCCAGGGACATACGGATTTCCTGTGGCAGGGCCAGGTGCACGACCTTACCCGCGGTTTCAAGCGCAAGAACTTCTGGGTAATGGAAACGCAGCCGGGCTCGGTGAACTGGGCGGGGATCAACAACGCGCTGAACAAAGGCGAAGTTCGCCAGATGGCATGGACTGATGTGGGACACGGCGCCGATGCGGTCGGGTACTGGCAGTGGCGCAGCGCGCCTGGTGGACAGGAGCAGTATCACGGCAGTCTCGTCGGAACGGACGGGAATCCGCGTCCGGTTTACGAGGAAGCGGCGCAACTCGGCAAAGAGTTTGCCAAAGTTGGTGACGCACTGAGGGGAACTACGCCGACTCCACAAACTGCAATCCTGTTTGACTACGACAGTCGATGGGCGATCGAATTTCAGAAACACAGCAAGGACTTCGATCCTGTCGGATATCTGCATACGTTCTATCGTCCGCTGAGGCAACTCACGCAGGATGTGGACATCGTGAATCCGTCGGCCCCGCTTTCGCAGTACAAGTTGGTAGTTGCTCCCGCGCTGAATGTAATGCCTGAGGGGACGGCGCAGCACCTGGCCGAATACGTGAACAACGGCGGTCACCTGGTGATCGGTGCGCGAACGGGGATGAAGGACGAGTACAACGCATTGCTGCCGTCACGACAACCGGGCACGATTCTGAGCAAGTTGCTCGGGGGCGATGTGGTCGAGTTCTACGCGCTGGAGAAACCAGTCTCCGTCGCTGGCCAGTTCGGCCAGGGCGAAGCCCGCAATTGGGCAGAGATGCTGGAGACGACCAGTCCGGAGGCAGAAGTCCTGCTGAAATACGGCAAGAGCAATGGATGGCTGGATAACAAGCCCGCCGTGATTTCGCGCAAGATCGGCAAGGGGCGCATAACCTACGTCGGGGCGCAACTCAGCGAAGACGTTATGGCGAACCTTGCACAATGGATGATGGACGACAGCGGCGTGAAGCCTGCGCTCGGCCCGGTGCCGAATGGCGTGGAAGTGTCGCGCCGCGCTGGCGAGGGCAAGGAAGTGTTCATTCTCGTCAACAGTACGGTCACGCCGCAGACGATTGTATTGCCGCGTCCGATGCGCGAGTTGTTGAAGGACGCTGCTGCCGCGACATCGCTGACATTGGCGGCGGGTGATGTGGGCGTTTTGGTGTCCGCGGTGAACTAGTTGTGAAGAACACCGTGGAAAGGCTTACAACACGGCGGAGCCCGGAACGAGGCTCCGGGAGGGGCTACATACAATGAAAATATCGTTTTCCTTTCTGAAATCGCGAGGGCTGTTGTTCGCCGGCTGCCTCGCTGTATCTGGAATGTTCTTTGGCAACTCGGCCTTTGCTGCGGAGGGCTTCAAGGTCAACGTGACTGTGGAGGCGGATAAAACAAAACAATTCATGTCCCCGGTTGCTGTAGGGGTGCAGACTCAGCTTTATGACGAGAGCCTGATGACTGCCGAGTCGGTGAGAATGATTCGATCAAGCGCAGTGACGGCTTTGCGTTATCCGGGTGGAAAGATCGCGGGCGTCTATCACTGGTCGAGTAACAAGCAGACGAACTGGCAGGGTACCGAGAAGCCGAATTTCTGGATTCCGCCGGCCAATCACTTTGGCAACTTTGTGGCGCTGCTGGATCAGACCGGGGCCCGACCGGTTATCACCGTGAACTATGGTTCGAATCTTGCGGGCACGGGTGGAGGAGAGCCGGCGGAAGCTGCGGCCTGGGTGGCCTACGTCAACGGCGATCCTAACGACATTAAGGTCATTGGCAAGGACTCGACGGGGTATGACTGGAAAAGCGTGGGCTACTGGGCGACGATGCGCGGGTCTCAGCCACTTGCGGCTGATGACGGCTTCAACTTTCTGAGAATTGCTCATGCCCGACCACTGCACGTGATTTATTGGGAGATTGGCAGCGAGACCTTCGCGAACGGCTATTACGGGATCAAGCACAAGGAAGGAGGGGAAGTGGAGGACCTCCATTTCCGCTACTCTTCCAGCAAAAGCGAGAGCGAAAAGATTCGAAATGGAAACCGCGAGCTGGGGCCGGGCGCCTACGGTGCGAACTTGATTGAGTTCGCCAAGGCAATGAAGGCGGTTGATCCGAATATCAAGATTGGCGCCGTGCTGGTCACTCCGAAGGACAACGAGTGGGCGCCTGACTGGAACTCGAACGTATTGAAGACAGTTGGCCATAGCGCCGATTTTCTGGTGATGCACTGGCGACCGACCAGCCTTCTACCTCCGGACTGGAAGGAAATGGACGTGCCATGGATGCTGAATGCGCCGATTAATGAAATCCCGGTGTCGGACTCGTTGTTTGAGATGATTCAGAAGAATTGCACTCCGAACGTTCAGATCGCGATTACCGAATTTGCTCCCGGTTGGGGCGTGATGAATGACCCGACGGCAAAGGGCTTGTTCGCCGCCGACACTTTCGCCAGCCTTATCGAATCCGGCTTCGTAAACGCTAACTGGCTGGAGTTGCGCGATGGCTTCCTCGATGCCAAGAACGTTCCGGCGCCCGCCTACTTCGGTGCGCTAATGACCCGCATCCTGATGATGCCCAACGACGTGATGGTCACGTCGAGCTCAAGCAGGAACATCGTGGCGGTCCACGCCGCTAAGCGGGCGGATGGAAGCCTCGGAATGATGCTCATCAACAAAGATCCCAAAGAGGCCGCCCTCGTTCACGTGAGCGTGAAAGGGATGCAACTGGGCAAAACCGGCCTGCGTTTCGACTACGGTCCAACCAATCCGCCGACGGGGACTGCGGTGGCTCGCGGTCCGATTAGCGAGGTCGGCAACACGTTTGTAGTTACGGTCCCGGCGTATACGATTACGGACATCAAAATTCCCAAGGCGCAATAGTCTCTCATCACCTCTCAATTGAGGTCCTTGGGCGGCGTGGGCAACCATGCCGTTTTTTTTTACGTTCGACAGCAAAACACGAAAAAATCGGCATTGACAACGTTTACATTTCAAAGTAACGTTCAAGTTCTCCGGAAAGGTTTACGGAAAAACCGCGATTGCGGCCACGGATAAGTCAAAAATGATCCCTGCGCTGTTCCTGCTGAACTCGTCGACACTGGTCCACCTTTCACCTGTGGATCTCGTCATCATCATTTTCTACTTTGCGCTGGTTCTGGCTATCGGCTTCATCCTGAAGAAGAGCGCCAGCACGAGTGAAGACTTTTTTCTTGCCGGGCGAGAAATGACGGCATGGGTGGCGGGTTTGGCGTTTCTCTCGGCAAACCTTGGCTCACTCGAGCTGATGGGTTGGGCGGGAAACGCCTACAAATACGGCATTCTGGCGGCTCACTGGTACTGGGTCGGTGCGATTCCGGCGATGCTGTTCCTGGCGCTGGTGATGATGCCTTTCTATTACATCTGCAAGACCCACTCGGTGCCGGGCTATCTGAAGCTGCGGTTTGGTGAAGGCGCCCAGACGCT
>Ga0075271_10000125_pt1 | contig 10324 bp, 7 predicted proteins | sample SF_Rice_5C_0N_30_FD_69775 | JGI IMG/M metagenome (GOLD analysis project Ga0075271, IMG submission 69775) | Rice paddy soil microbial communities from Twitchell Island, California, USA - SF_Rice_5C_0N_302 | ecosystem: Environmental > Terrestrial > Soil > Paddy field/soil | place: USA: Twitchell...
CTCGCGAGCGGAGCCTCCGCCGACGAAAACATTGGGTGCGAGCCGTGCGAGGGCCTGGCAAGCGAACTGCGGGACCACGCGGTGATCGAGAAATTGCGGGCGGGCGGCATTCTGACGTCAGAGGATTCGGAGCATCCTGCACGCGAATCCGGTCGAGTTGGCGCGCGTTCGTTCGCCCTTGTGCCGGGTATCGCAGGCGAGAGATTGGTGTGTGTGCTATGCGCGGACAACGCGTCAGAAACCTATGAGTTTCACGCTTCGGCGCTGCGTTTTCTGCAGGCGCTCGCCAGTCAGACCGCCATGGCGCTGGCGAATGCATCCCTTGTCGGCGAGTTGCGGGGAAACAACAGAGAACTCGGAGAGGCCAACCAGAAGCTCCGGGAACTGGACATGCTTAAGTCGCAGTTCTTGAGCGTTGCAACCCACGAATTGCGCACGCCCCTGACTGTCATCCTCGGTTACAACGAGATGCTGGCGGAAAGCATGCAGGATCGCCTGAACGAGGAGGAGAAGAAAACCCTCAGGGAGTCCGTCACAGCATGTAAGCGGCTGATCCGGCTTGTCAATTCAATGCTCGATATCACCCAGATCGAGTCCGGCAAGATGAAGATGAATTTCGCGTCGGCAGATCTGAATGAGCTGATCAGCGGGGTCGTGGCCTTATTTCACTACGAGGCCAGAAAAAAAGGTATCACTCTGGCTGCTCACACTCCGGCGCGTTCGGCCATTGTCGAAATCGACGCGGAGCGTATACAACAGGTGCTCGTCAATCTTGTGGGCAATGCGATGAAGTTCACGGCCGACGGCGAGATCAACATCCGGGTGCGATTGCGTCCCGATCATACGGTCAAAGTATCCGTATCCGACACTGGCATCGGCATCTCGCCGGAAGACCAGGCACGCATCTTCGACGAGTTCGCGCAGATGCGGTTGCATGCGGTACGGCGACATCGCGACGGTTCCGGGCTCGGCCTGGCCATCGTCAAGCGCATTGTCGAGGCGCATGACGGCACGATTGGGTTGACCAGCGAACTCGGGCGAGGCAGCACTTTCACCTTCACTATCCCAACCCGCGCGCGCCAAAAAGCCGCGAACAGGACGGCTATGACGGCCTGAGCGGCAGGGCTTGTTTTTCCATTTGCGAACAAAGTTTCACATAAGTCATGTGGTTGTATCCACAGGACATCCGGGTTCTAATTGTTGGAACTGTAGTACAATCCCGGCAGCGTTCCGCCGCATCTCACATCAGTGCGCCACGCTGATTTGTTGGGACGATTTGTACTTTGGCGCATATGTTTGTGGGCATTCGGAGGCAGAGTTAGCCGCTTCGGTGCCTGTCAGACCTGCAGCGGTGCCAAGAGTTGGAGTACGGAAGCCGGATACCACCAAAGAGCATCCAGCTACTACTCGTCATGCGCGCCGTTGTTCTGACTGACCGGGAGGTTTTGTCGATGTTGCCGAGTCAAAAAACGCGCGTGCTCATTGTGGATGACGATGGGAGCATGGCCAAGTATCTCCAGTCCTACTTGGCGCGGCGAAACTTCGATGTGAGCACGGCCCTCAGTGGTGAAGAAGCCATTCGCATGTTTCGGGTGTACGATCCGAACCTCGTGTTGCTGGATGTTGCCATGTCGGGAATGAGCGGCATTGACACCTTGGAACGGATGAAGCAGATCAAGCCCGACGTTTCGGTGATCATGCTGTCGGCGCAAAGCAATCCGGAACTGATTTTCAGGGCTTCGAAGCTCGGCGCCGACGATTACATCGGCAAGCCTTTCGAGCCGAAAGAACTGGATATTCGTATTAGCAAGGTGCTCGACAAACAGCGCCTTGTCACAGAAGTGACGCAGTTGCGTGATCAAGTTCGGCGTCAGAGCGACTTCACCATGCTGTTCGGCACAAGCCCGAAGATGGAAGAAGTCAAAATGACCATCGAGCAGGTAGCGGACACGACGGCCACGGTCCTTGTACGCGGCGAAAGCGGTACGGGAAAGGAAGTGGTGGCGCGCATGATCTATGCGCAGTCGTCGCGTCACGATAAGCCCTTCGTTAAGGTAAACTGCGCGGCCATTCCCCACGAACTGCTGGAAAGCGAATTGTTTGGCTATGAAGCGGGCGCCTTCACCGGTGCGAACCGTCAGAAACTCGGCAAGTTCGACCTGGCGAACAACGGAACGATGTTCCTGGACGAAATCAGTGAAATGCACCCGGCTCTCCAGGCGAAGCTGCTTCATGTGCTGCAAGACGGCGAGTTCTCCAGGCTGGGCGGGAAACGTGACATTGCAGTGGATGTGCGAGTGCTCGCGGCTACCAATAAGCCGCTGGAACGCGCCGTCGAAGAAGGCATGTTCCGCGAGGACCTTTTCTACCGCCTGAACGTCGTGACCATCCATATCCCACCGCTTCGTGAACGGCGCGAGGAGATTCCGCTGTTTCTGGAGTTCTTCCTGCGGAAATACAGCGAGTATTACGGAAAGCAGCCGCCTCCGTTCAGCGATTATGCGGTCGGCCGGATGATGGAATACTCGTGGCCGGGCAACATTCGTGAGCTTGAGAATCTGGCCAAGCGGTACGTAATTGTCGGAAACGAACCACAGATCATCCGCGAATTGTCCACCCACAAGCCGATCATATCGTCCCTGACGGGAACCAGCCCGATCTGGGGCATCAAGGAGCCGGCCGCCCCGGCACAGGCACCTGCTCCCCCATTGCCGGTTTCGCAGCCCGCGCCACCGCAGTACGTCCCGAGTAATGGGGACGCCGAAATGCCCTCGCTGCTGGAGATTGGGAAACGAGCAGCCATGCAGGCCGAACGCGAAGCCATCGAACGGGTGTTGGCTCAGACACGCTGGAACCGCAGGCAGGCGGCGAAAATTCTTAAGATCAGTTATAAGGCGCTTCTTAACAAGCTGAAGGCGATGGAGGAGCACAATCAGATCCAAAGTAGGCACCATTCAGCTTAAAAGTGGTATTTAAATACCACATTGGGCTTTTACGTGACGTGGTGTTCTCCATTGAACCTGTGCAAAACTTTCCCACGTCTCGCTTTAAAAGCTGATTCGGCAACCACTTCGACTAGTCAGGCATAAATCATTCATTCTGGTCGGCTTTGGACTTTTGCGTGCAGCTTAGAAAGGCAACAAAAGAGGCCAATTGACACAATGAGTTCGACCCTCTTCCAAGATTCTCGACTTTTCCAAAGACGTTCCGTATTTAGGCGGAACTGCACCTTGCATCGCCTTCCCTGACTTTCCCTCCCTCCCTTGCCTCTTTATAGTGACCCCGCGAAAGCGGGGTCACTTTTTGCCCAGCGAACTCCCTGCACCTACTTCGGACACGTTTTCTGGGTGTCCTGAAGTGGTACTGTCTCGGCGCGTGTTGAATCTAAGCTGAGCACGTATTGGCTACACCCCGCATCATAGGTATCTCTGGAACTGCACGGCCAGAACGCTCATTGAAGGCCGGGCAGTTGACGCTGTCCCGCGGGACGCTTATGATTTGCGCTTTGGTTTGAGCGCCCGGAATTGATGCCGGGAGGTTCCACTCATTCGCTGGTCCCGTCGGACGATAAAAAGGCTGTATGGACAAAAAACGGTTAGAACACTTCAAGAGATTGCTGGAAGAGCGACAACAGGCGCTACGGCGAAACGTTTCACGCACCGAACTCGACGGGCGCAATGCTGAGGAGGGTACTGCGCAGGACATTGCGGATCGCGCTGCGACTTCCTACAACAAGGAGTTCCTCTTTCACCAGAGCAACAGCGAGCGCCAGTTGCTGGCGATGGTGGAAGGAGCACTTGAGCGGATGCGCGAAGGCACCTTCGGCGAATGTATTTCATGCGGCGCCGAGATCAATCCCAAGCGACTGGAAGCAGTGCCGTGGACGCGTCATTGCATCGAGTGTCAGGAAAAGCTCGAGCGAGGAATTCTCGAGGAAGCCACCGGAGACTGAGTTTCTGATCTACAACAAGGCCGCCGCGAAAACGGTGGCCTCATTCGTCTGTGTCACTGGCGCGGTGGCGGCTGCTGAGCTGGCTTTTGTTGCTGCTTCTTCTTACTTCCTCCCAGTACGGAGTTCAGCAGTTCATTAACGGTATTGGCGGGCTGCTGCTGCTGCTGCGTATTTTGCTGGCTTTTCTGCTGGCCTGCTGACGGTTGTTGCTGTTGCTGGCCGGAAAGCGCACCAAGAACTCCGCCTATCGCGCCACCTACTCCGTTTTGCCCCTGGCCCTTTCCGTTGAGAAGCGAACCCAGGATGGTGCCCGCAGCGCCTCCGGGATTCGCAAGCGTAGGCAGCGCATTGTTCAATTTCATCTGCGCAAGCTTCTGGAGGTCCGGCTCGAAGTGCGGGTTCTGGAAAGTACCGGTAACCAGTACGGGCATCACCAGTTCGCCTCTATTATTCTGGAGCGCAGTTTGCATGAGCCCCCCGATCGTGTTGCCGCCGGCCTGCTGCGTCACGTTCTTGTCGAGGACAGCAGTCAGGTGCAGGTCCAGTGCCTGCGACGCCAGGTTGACTACGCCGGCCGCGGCAAGGGTCCCGCCATCGATAGCCGCCTGAAGATTGTTGGTCTGAGCCACGCCGTTTGTAATGTTGAAATTGCCGCTGAGCTTGGCGATGTTTGTCATGGCGGTAGCGCTCTTGCGCAGGCCTACAAACTTGCCGATCGCGGCCAACTGATTAACGATGTCGACGGTGGTGATTTTTCCGTTCGTGAGATTCAGCGCGAGCGTCCCGTTAAGCGTGCGGGCAATGTCGCTGGACGATGCCGCGTTGAAGTGCAAATCCGCGTTGGCCGCCAGCAGACCGTAAAGCGTGTTCTTCAGCGAGCTGACCGAAGAGAGAAGGTCGTTGGCGCTGACGTTCGCGAGCTTGGTGTTGACAAGGACTTGCATGGGAGTGGTGAGCAGGTTAGCGGTGATATCTCCTGTGGCTTGGCCGTTATAGAGTGCAGCAGCAATCGGCGCTAGCTTTACCAGCCCGCGATTGATGTTGACCGCTGACCGAACATTTTTGAGTACGAGTTGATCGTCCTGCAATGTGCCGATCGTTATGTTTCCGTTGCCGGACACCCTGGGCAGGATGCTGGACGAGGCAGCAGGGCGAGGCGGTGTCTGGGCATAGACCACCGGGAGGATGTTCCAGCCGGCCGATGCGCGCTGATTCGGCTGAACGGGAGCCGATCCGCCGGTAATTTGCTGCAATTGAGTCACGTTCACCACGTCGGCGTTCAGCGCGAACTGAAGGTTGGGGGCGGCGAAGTTTCGGATCGTCAGATTCCCGCTGGCGTTCGTTGAGCCGAGCGAGGCGGCCAGATTGCTCATGACCGCGGAATTGCTTGTAAAACGAATATTGGCGTTTCTTATTCCAAGTGGCTGAGTGAAAGATGGCGGCTTCAGCGTTGCATTGCTGATCGCGCCAGCCCCGTTGAATTTCATCGCGTTCGGGTTCTTCATCGGCCCGGTGGCATGGACATCCAGATTGAGATTGCCCGATCCACTCATCCCGTTGACGGCACTGATCCCATACGCGCGCGCCATGCCGAGCAGTTCCGAAATCTGCGCGTTGGCAGTCTTGAGTTGGGCATCGATCATCGGCGAAGCCGTCGTGTACTGCGCCAGCGTGAACTGCACGCCGACGCTGGTCGATCCGGAAACGGCGGTGAATGGATTAGAGCGGACCTGCTGCGGCGTCAGATTGAGGTCCACCGCCTGAATCTTGACTGGCTGAGGGACATCCGCGCCGCTGATGATGAGGTTGCGACCAGTCAACGATCCGTTCATTGCCGGCTGGGTCATGGGTCCGGTGGCCGTGATGTCGGCGTTAACCCGTCCTTCGACCTTGGTGTTCGGGTTGAACGCGATACCGAACGCGGACGCGAGCCGTGCGGCTTCGCCGATCGACACGTCAGCGGCCTTGAGGTGGACATTTACCTGGCTCGGTGTGGGCTTCGTGTTTAGCGTACCTGTGACGGAAAGCGGTGTGGACCCGAGTTCGATGTTTCCTTTATCGATGTTGATGACTTCACTCGAGAGATCGTCCGTGAAGCGGTAGTCGGCCGTGATCGGGTAGCCGATGTCGACTCCATGAATGCGAGCATCTTGCAACTTGATGGAGCCGCGTGAAGAGAGCTTGCCCTGCTCGTTGTTGATGTCCGTCGTGCCCGTGACAACCGCGTCAGTGTTGGCGAGAGCGGCCGTATTCAGGTACTTCGCCAGTCCGGCGAGTTGGACATTGTTCAATTTCAGTGTGCCGCTGAAAGGCGTCTGGATGGCATTCGCCTCGTCGACCGGGCCAGCCTTGCCGCTGAGCCGAATAGCTTGATTACCCTTGCCGGGCAAGTTGGCGGCAACTGTGAATGTAAAGGGCTGATTGGGCGCGTAATTGTTCAGGGTTGCATCAATGTGGTCATAAACCGCCTGCGAGGGCGATTGCGTACCGTCGATGACTTTAATGGTCCCATCCGTGATGCTCACATTGTCCAGCGAGAACTGCGAAGACTGCTGCGCAGAGCCAGGCGCCGGTTGCGACGGTGCCGGTTGCGGCTTCTGGGGAGCTTGTTGTGTGGAAGTCGTCTGAGCCAGGGACTGCGTGCCTAACGTGGAAAAATTCCAGGTTCCCTGCGCATTGCGTATAAGTTGGATCACAGGCTGACGAAGGTCGAGAGAGCTGATCTGCACACTTCCACGCAGCAGAGGCCAGAACTTGGCCCTGACATAGAGCTGTTGTGCAGTGGCGAACTTGCCAGTGCCGAATGCGGGGTTCTCGCCGACGCTGAAGCCGTCGATACGAACGGACGGCGGCAGCAGTCTGAGATGCATTTCGCCCAGCGTCACCGGCCGCTTCAGTTGCTTCTGCAATTCGGCCTCGATCTTGCCGCGGTACTGATTCACGTTGACGAACGCAGGTATGGCAAGCAGGGCTACGATGATAAGCGCGACTACAATCCCGACAATAATGCCGACTTTTTTCATCACTGTTCCGTTTCGTGGCCAGGCGTTTAGGCAACAATCAAGCGCAAATGCACTAGCTACCCTGATTTGCGAGGCGGCGCCTGGACGATCATTTCGAAGGCACGGGGAGCGACCAGCTTGCCGTTTTGGGAGTTAGGCGGTCCGGCAACATGAAAAAACGTCACGCCGAGAAGCAACATTTGCCCGTGCCGCTGTAAGTTTCGATGGGGATTCCCGGGTTAAGTTTGCTTTAGAAGCAAGGTGGGCAAAGTGAGCGCGAGGACGAAAGCGGGTGGAAGTACCTCACCTCTGGCGACGATTGGTTTGACTCGCCTGAATTGACGCTGCTAGACTCAAGTTTTCCTCACCAAGTTCTCTTCTTGAAGGATCATTGTGCGTACCGAAGCGAGACACCAACTGAAGCAGGACCGTTTTGCCGAGACCGCGGCGGAAACTTATTCATGGGCAGTAGAGCACCAGAGCAAGCTGATCTATGGCGGAATTGCTGCCGCCGTGATCCTGGCCGTCCTTGTTGGCGCCTGGGCCTACATGGGCCGCCGCAGCGAACAGGCGGGCAAGGCGCTGGCCGGCGCTCTGAATATTTACAACGCCCCCGTGCGCCCCGCGAACGTGCCCGCACCGCCCGATATGCTGACGTACGCTTCCTCTGAAGAGCGCGCGCGCGCAGCGCACGCCGAATTCGAGAAGGTTGCGAACGAGTATTCGAGCACCACGCCGGGGAAGGTGGCGCGCTACTTTGCCGGGATCACGGCGAAAGAACTCAACGACGTTTCCGGAGCCGAGAAGGACCTGAAGGAAGCGTCGGGCTCTGGCGACAAGGATCTTGCCGCGCTCGCCCAGTTGGCCTTGGCCGGGTTATATCGCGACACAAACAAGAACCAGCAGGCGATCGATATTTACAAGCAGTTGATTGACCACCCGACCCGCTCGGTTTCCAAGAGCACGGCGCAGCTACAGCTCGCCGAGTTGTACCAGCCCACCCAGCCTGAAGAAGCTGCCAAGCTGTACGACCAGATCCGTAAAGAGGACCCGCAGGGTGTCGCTGCCGAGATTGCCTCACAGAACGCAGGCACCATGAAGTAGGCCGTCGCCGAGAGAATTGACCCCGCAGCTATAAGCTCTGGGGTTCTTTTTTCCCCGAAAATCGGCCCCGATCCGACCAGTCGCGAACCGTGAATACAAAAAGGCAGCCTGAGCGGGCTGCCTTTGTTTCGTCTCGGATCGCGGCGAACTAGACGTTCGGCGTTTCTGTACCCGTCGGACGTCCTTCCGCCCCGCCCATATTGCGTACAGCGCCCATGCCGCGCTGAACACGCTCGCGACTCTGCTCGAATGTTTCGCGCGCTGAATCTTTAAGGTCGCTGGCCCTCTGCGACAGGTTCTCGCGAGCCTGTTCCCCGCTCATGGGCGCGAAGAGAACGCCGAGCCCGATGCCAAGCCCCAATCCAAAGAGAAATGCCTTCATACTGTCTCCTTCGTCCTTCGTTTTGAGATAGCTCCCGCCCGCGGCACTTGCCGATCGGGACTGCCATTAGCGCGCAAGGAACACACGTGCGCACGGTTTGAAGAGATGCGGCTTGCGTGTAAGAGTTTGCCGTACGCACGCTCACACAGGAAAACAAGCGTCCAGAGTGCCGGAATGGGAACAATTTTCGGCTAACCACTTCGCAAAGTGCGGCGTTATGCATTACCCATGTGTTTTGTTGACATTGGCCGTCAGGTGCCCGTATTCTTGATTTTAACCCTGAGGAGCGGATTGCTATCTGGGTGGCCTTGCTGCGGGCGGACACCACCGTCCATTCTGCGGAGGCGAGCGGTTTAAGATGTTTATCGATATACACGACTTGGAACTCCGCGCGGTTGAATTCGACGAGGAGTTTTGTCCTGGGAAGATAGATTTGGGGCCTGAGGTACACCAACTCACGCCTCTCAACGCGCAGGGCAAGGGTGAACTGCTCACGGAGCATCGTGGCGGCCGTGCCGGAAACATCGAAGACATTAGATTGATTGGGCATTTATCGACCGAAGTGCAGCTGCCTTGTGCGCGATGCATTGAGCCCGTGAAGCATGCCGTTACCCGGAGTTTTGATCTGTTGTATCGGCCGCAGGGTGTTGACGCAGGCCAGGAAGAGCTTTCGGTGACGCAGGCGGAAGCTGAGATCGGTTACTACGTCGGCGACGGCTTATTGCTGGAAGATGTTCTTCGCGAGCAGGTGCTGTTGACGCTGCCTATCAGGGTTGTGTGCCGCGAAGAGTGCAGGGGGCTATGCCCCTATTGTGGCAAGAATTTGAACCACGAAACGTGTTCCTGCAAGCCGGAGTCGACCGATACCCGGTGGGACGCGTTGAAGAACTTGAAAATGTAGTCGTTGGTCGTTGGCATTTGTAGAAGGCCTTTGCGGCACGTTTACTCGAGTCCGCGACCCCCGACAATCAAATCGAATCAAGGCCGGCGAGACGCTCAACCGCGTCAGTTCCGGCTGAAGTAAGAGGCTTTCATGGCAAACCCGAAACGGAGACATTCGAAACGGCGCACCGCTCTCCGGCGCGCTCACGACCACCTTTCGGCGCACTCGCTGTCCGAGTGCCCTAACTGTCACGAGCGCAAGATGCCGCATCGTGCGTGCCCGAAGTGCGGTCACTACAAGGACCGCGAAGTGCTGGAAGTTAAGGAAGCCAGCTAGCTTCAAACCGGCCATGCGTTGAAGCGCACGGGCGCTTCTGTTTCCGATCACCCTGAAAACGCAGCGACACGCGTATCCAGGGTGATGTGTAGCTGATTCCGACAAGATGCCGACTGTTATCGCCGTTGACGCGATGGGTTCGGACCGCGCTCCCAAGCCAGAAGTGGAGGGCGCGATCCTTGCTGCGCGCAATCACGATGTTGAAGTCCTGCTGGTGGGGAAAGAGCACGTCATCCGGGCCGAGTTGCGTGAGCACCCGTCCGCGAGGGAATTGCCCATCCGTGTAGTCCATGCCGCTGAAGTGATCGGCATGGACGAGCACAACGTGGCCCAGGCTGTCCGTACGAAGCGTGAATCCTCCATCCGTGTAGGACTCCGCCTGGTGAAGCAGGGTGAGGCCGATGGATTCGTCAGTGCCGGCAATACCGGGGCCGTGATGGCGACCGCGAAAATCATCCTGGGGGCGCTGCCTGGAGTCGACCGGCCCGCCTTGGCCGGCGCTTTTCCGACTTCCGCGGGTACGGTGTCGGTGATGCTCGATGTCGGGGCGAACGTCGACTCGAAGCCCCACAATCTCGAGCAGTTCGCCATCATGGGCGACATCTATTACCGGACCATCTTCGACACACGCAAGCCGCGCGTAGGCCTCTTGTCGATCGGAGAAG
>Ga0075271_10000126_pt1 | contig 10292 bp, 9 predicted proteins | sample SF_Rice_5C_0N_30_FD_69775 | JGI IMG/M metagenome (GOLD analysis project Ga0075271, IMG submission 69775) | Rice paddy soil microbial communities from Twitchell Island, California, USA - SF_Rice_5C_0N_302 | ecosystem: Environmental > Terrestrial > Soil > Paddy field/soil | place: USA: Twitchell...
TCAGCATGAAAAACATGAACAGGTTCAGGTATGAGAAGAACCTGTAGTAGCCACCTTCATGCGCCATGTATCCGACTGAGTAAACGTGAATCAGGAATCCCACGCCGGTCACAACCAGCAACATCACCACCGAAAGCTGGTCCAGATAGAACGCGAACGGCACCGAGAACGATCCGACCGCCAGCCATGTTCCGTGCGATTCGGCGTAGGGCAGGTTCGCCTTGAATGCACAAACAATCGCCCACGCCAACGCGGCGCCGGGAAATGCCAGCGCGATTGCGCTCACGAGGCGCTTGGAAAAGTGCCGCCCGAACAGGCCGTTCAACGCGGCGCCGGCGAGACACAGAAGCGGAATGATCCAGAGATGCAATGTCATTTTTGTTTTGTCATCCTGAGGCCGCCTGCTTTCGCCGGCCGAAGGACCTGGGCGTCACGATTCGCGCTAATGCGCGGAAGGGGCGCATCCCTATAGCTTTAACAAGTTCACGCGGTCCACGTTCAGCGTCTCGCGCGTGCGGAACACAGATATGATGATGGCCAATCCCACAGCCGCTTCAGCCGCGGCAACAACCATAACAAAGAAGACGAACACCTGACCGTCGAGCACCTTCCAGTACGCGGCGAACGCCACGAACGACAGGTTTACCGCATTCAACATCAACTCGATCGACATGAAGATCGTGATGATGTTGCGCTTGATGAGAAAACCGGTTATGCCGCAGGCAAACAGGAAGGCGCTCAGTACTAGATAAAAGGCTAAAGGAACCATCAGCGCTCCTCCTTTCTCGCCAACACGACCGCGCCCATAATCGCGATCAGGATCAGCACCGAAGTGATTTCAAACGGCAGCAGGAATCGTCTGAAAAGTTGTTCTGCGATATCATGCGCCGAACCATACATAGCACCCACCCCGACCGGAGTATTGGCCGGGTCGCGGGCGACCAGTACCCAGGCACCCATCACAAGGCCGGCAATCATTGCGGGTACGCCGAGAATCATGGCGACCTTGCTGCCCCGGCTGTGTTCTTCCTCGCCGGCATTCAAAAGCATGATGGTGAAGACGAACAGCACCATGATCGCGCCAGCGTACACGATGACCTGAATCGCCGCGACGAATTCGGCGCCGAGCAGCATGTATTCGCCGGCCAGCGAGCCCATCACCACGATCAGCGACAGCGCGCTTGCGATCGGATGCTTTTGCGCCAGCAGATTGATCGCCCCGGCAACCGCGAACGCCGCAAAGATGAAAAATAGTAAGTAATGAATCATCGTTTTAGCTTCTCAGCGCCACCACCAAACTCGTTATCATGATATTGGCGAGCGCCAGTGGCAGCAGAACCTTCCACGTGAATCCCATTAACTGGTCATAGCGGAAGCGCGGCAAAGTTCCGCGAACCCACACATACAGAAACAGGAAAAAAAACACGCGCAAGCTGAACCAGAATACTGGCAGAAAGTACTGAAGGCCTGGTGGCCCGAACAGCGGACCATTCCACCCGCCCAAAAACAGCAGGGAAGCGAGGCACGCGACCGTCACCATGTTGGCGTATTCCGCCATGAAGAACATGGCGAACTTCATCGAACTGTACTCGGTGTGATACCCGGCGACCAACTCGGTTTCCGCTTCCGGCAAATCGAACGGAACACGGTTGGTTTCGGCGTACGCGGCGCAGATATAAATGAAGAATGCGACGAACTGGCCTTTGAACAGGTTCCACTTCGGCAGCCATCCCCACCACGTACCCGCCTGCGAATTGACGATGTCGCGCAGGCTGAAGCTGCCCGCGAACATCAACACGCCAATCAGCGATAGACCCAAGGCGACTTCGTAGCTCACCATTTGGGAAGCCGCACGCAGCGAACCGAGCAGGGAATACTTACTGTTCGACGACCAGCCAGCCAGCGCCACTCCGTAAACCGCGATCGACGTGATGCCCAGAATTATCAGCAGACCAATGTTTACGTCGGTAATCTGCAGCGGTGTGCTGATTCCGGCCACCCTTACCCATCCGCCAATCGGGATCACCGCAATCGCCGTCAACGCTAGCGAAAGCGACAGCAGCGGTGCCAGCAGGTACAGTAACTTATTCACGTGAGGTGGCGTGATGTCTTCTTTGAAGATGAACTTCAGGCCGTCGGCAAGCGGCTGCAACAGTCCGAACGGACCCACGCGCGAGGGTCCCCAGCGGTTCTGAATGTGGCCGACCAGTTTGCGTTCGAACCATACCGTGTAGGCCACGACCGTCAGCAGCACAGCCAACGCGATCACGATCTTGATGACCGACAGAATGATGAATGTACTTAGATTCACGGAATGTTTTTCCTAACGTGTGCTGCTCAATCAGCACACATCCGAATCGATAACGAACTACTCAAAAATGCGTTTAGACCGGAGTTTCCTTGTCGGCTGGCACGTGCTGCTTGTTCTCAATTACCGAGTTCAACGTGTCAGAAAAACGCCCAAGCGTTCCCGAGGTAAACAGGGTGTCGTTCGACGGCACAATCAACTCGGGGCGGCCGTCAACCATGCCCACCCCGCTCTCAATCGCGGTCGAATGTTCTTCACCGCCGGCCAGAACGTTGCGCCGCGAAATCTCGCCGTAGCCCGGCACGAGCCTTTGGATTTCATCCAACAGCGCCATCGGATCAAACGGAGTCATCTTAGGCTCAAGGCCGTGTTCGACTAGCCAGACTGAATGGCGATCGGCCTCGCCCGACTGCGCTCCACGGGACTGCCCCATATCGGCACGCACTCCGGGGCCGAAGGGAACCAGTTTGCGCACGTCGTATCCCATGCGCTCGGCGATGCGTAATATGATCTCGAAATCCGGCTTCACGCCTTCCATATCGCCGGCCTTTTTGACCATTTGTATATCTCCGCAGGTGTTCGTGAAAGTGCCGGTCTTTTCGTACGCCGAGGCGACCGGAAGCACAACATCGGCAGCAATCGCCGTTTCCGTAAGGAACATGTCCTGCACGACGGTGAACGCTTTGCGGAAAGTGAATGGATCCACGTTATAGCGTGAGACCGGATTCGAGCCGACGATATATAGAGCCTTCAAGTCTCCCGTCTGCGCGGCCTTGATCATGTCGGGCAGCGCAAGCCCTGGCTGCTTGGGAGCTTCGGCCAGCCATTCGCCGGCGTGCTTACCGTCGGTTCCGACAGGAACGTATCCGGGTGTCAGGTGCGGGAAGATGCCCATGTCGGCAGCGCCACGAGAGTTGGCGTAGTCGCCGAGAGATACAAATTTCGAGCCGGGCACGCTCTCGCCAAATTTCGTCAGCGTCGCGATGTCGCTCCCTTTGATCTCGGAGCCGAAAACAACAATGAGGCCCTCTTCTCTCCTGAGTTCGTCACGTAGTGCGATCCATGCCTCGCGCGTGGGCTGAGGTACTACCGGCAACGGCAACTCGGGTGGCAAGATATTCAGTTCTGCCTGGCCTGCACCAGCTTGAACCGCGAGCAGCGAGTCGAGTACCGCATCGTCCCCCGCCAAGAACGCAGCGGCTTTCGCTTCGGCTCCCCTAGGAATTTGCAGGAATGCCTGTGCCTGTCTTCGCAGCTTGATCGGGGCTGAATTAATTACATACAAACGCGCGCGGCGCAGTCGAACGTTGGTGCGAATCTGCCACGCGAGCAGTGGATGCTGGTCGGTGGGGTTGTTGCCAACCAGCAGAATCGCCGGCGCAGTGAATAAGTCGCGCATCGTCGCGGTTGCGTCTTTGTATCCGGAAAGCGCCTTCGAGAAGGCAGCGAAGTCAGTAGTACGGTGATGGTCGATGTTGTTCGTCCCGACGACTACGCGCGCGAATTTCTGCAGCAGGTACGCCTCTTCGTTCGTGATGCGGTTGGAGCCGATCACGCCGACGGCCGAACCAGCCTCCTTGAACTTGTCTGCGACGAGCGCCAGCGCTTCGTCCCATTCGGCCGGAACGAGTTTGCCGTTCTTGCGGATGAGTGGCCGTTTCAGCCGTTCCTCGCTGTTCACCACGTCGAAGGCGTAACGTCCCTTGATGCAGAGGAAGTCGCCGTTGATGCCACTCTTGTCGCGATTGTCGCCGCGCACAATCTCCATGCCGTCAGCGGCGCGACGCACGCCCAAAGTGGTCTTGCAGCCGTCGGCGCAGTACATGCACGTTGTCCCGACGTGCTTCATCTCCCATGGACGCGTCTTGTAACGATAGGCTCCGCTGGTCAGCGCGCCGACCGGGCATATGTCAATGCACATGCCGCACTCTTCACATTCGAGATGATCTTCTTTATTGGGTGCGATGATCGAGCGAACGCCGCGCTGCTGGATCCCGAGGGTCCATACGTCCATGCCCTCGCCACACACGCGCACGCACCGATAGCACAAAATGCACCGTGGACGGTCGAAGAACACGACGGGCGACCACTGCTGCTCTTCGCGATGGTTCTTGATATCGATAAACTGCGACTCGCCCGCCCCGTACTTGAACGTCATGTCCTGCAGTTCGCATTGGCCGCCCGCATCGCAAACCGGGCAATCCAGCGGATGGTTCGCCAGCACCAGTTCCAGCATGGCCTTGCGCGCCTGCCGCACTTCATCGCTCTCCGTCGTGACCGTCATGCCTTCCGTCACAACCGTCGTACACGCCGTCTGCAGCTTCGGCATCTTCTCAATGCGCACCAGGCACATGCGGCACGCGCCCTGCAAGGAAAGTCCGGGGTAATAGCAGAACGCCGGGATCTCGATCCCGTGCTGCTTGCACGCTTCGATCAGCAGCGTTCCCGCCGGGACCGTGATTTTCTTGCCGTCAACCGTTATGTTTACGTCAGCCATGTGGTCTCGTAAGAACTAGCTAGTCGTCCTAAGCGCGGCGTCTGTGCTTCTGTGCCGTGCGAGGACTTGGGCGGTCTGATTCGCGCCGATGCGCGAAAGGATCGCAATCCTAATTACGCCAACACCGGTACCTCAACCGCTCCGTGCTCATACGGGCAGTTGCCGTTCAAGTGCGCCTCAAACTCTTCCCTGAACTTCTTTACCATGCCCTGCACGGGCATTGCCGCCGCATCGCCCAGCGGACAGAACGTGCGTCCCAGCATGTTGTCGGCGAGGTATTTCAGATTGTCGATATCCTTTGCCTCACCCGCGCCACCGTGAAACCTGTGCAGCGTCTTCTTCAGCCAGTCGGTGCCTTCGCGGCAGGGAATGCACCAGCCGCAGCTTTCATGCTGATAGAAGTCGATTGTGCGCTGCAGAAATTTAACGATGCACGTGTGATCATCCAGCACGATAACCCCTCCCGAGCCGAGAAACGTGCCGATCTTCATCAGCGAATCGAAGTCCATCGCGACATCGATTTCGTCCGCCTTCAGAATGGGAACCGACGATCCGCCGGGGACTACTGCCTTCAGCTTGCGGCCCTTCCAAACACCGCCGCCTACTTCCTCAATCATTTTCTTGAGGTTATAGCCGAGCGGGAGTTCATAAACTCCAGGCTTGTTCACGTGTCCCGACAGGCAGAACAGGCGCGTGCCACCGTTCTTGGGCGTGCCAATCGCGGCGTACTTCTCCCCACCCATCAGAAAAATATGTGGAACGCTGGCCAGCGTCTCGGCGTTGTTGATGATCGTCGGGCCGCCATATAGTCCAACCACGGCAGGGAACGGCGGCCTGATTCGCGGAACTCCGCGCTTGCCTTCGAGCGACTCCATCAGCGCGGATTCTTCTCCAACTTCGTAAGCCCCTGCGCCGCTGTGTACCGCGATGTCTAGATCGTAGCTCGATCCGAAGATTCCCTTGCCCAGGAAACCTTTCGCGTACGCTTGTTTCACAGCGCGCTCCACGATTTCAATCAAGTACCTATACTCGCCGCGCAGGTAGATGAAGCCGTTGTGCGAGTTGATCGACATCGACGCGATCATCACGCCCTCGATCACCGAGTGCGGATCATGCTCGAAAATCAGGCGGTCTTTGCACGTGCCCGGTTCCGACTCGTCGCCGTTGCACAGGACGTACTTCGGCTTGGCGCTCTCCTTTGGGACAAACGACCACTTCATGCCGGTCGGGAAGCCCGCACCGCCGCGCCCGCGAAGACTCGAGGCCTTCACCTCGTTGATGATTCCGTCGGCACCCATCTCGAGCGCCTTGCGGGCGGCCTTGTAGCCGTCCAACTCCAAGTAACGGTCGATGTCCTGCGCGCCCATGCCGAAGCGTCGCGATACGACCTTTACCTCATCTGGATGTGAAACCAAGTCAGCCATTTGTAATTTGTAATTGCTAATTTGCAATTTGCTTGTGCGACCGCGTCGTGGACTGAGCTGCTGTAAAGATCGCTGTCAGTTCACGTGCTTCGCCTAACAATTCCTTAAGCCGGCTTTCTGGCATGATTTCGTTCTCAACCAGTAATTCCAGCCATTAGATCGACTCGTCCGCTTCTTCCACTACGATGCCGAGCTTCGAAATAAACTCATTTCGCGACCTGGCACGGCACGCCGCCCGATAGTTCGCGCCCACCGAAGTACCAGACCTCAACAACTGCTTCCCGATCACCTGTGCATCAACCGTTCGTGGCAGTGCTCGAAAAAGGCTGATGATCCTGTTCGCAAATTGTTTAGTTCTGTTCCTAAGCTGTTCGGCACTGTGCATTTGGGCCTAACTTACAAATTACAACTTAGAAATTACAATTCTTTTGCCGCGTACTCATCAATAACGCTACTGACGCTTTCCGGCGTCAACTTCTCGTGGAACTTGTAGTTCACCTGCATCGCCGGACCCCAGCTGCAAGCGCCGATGCACTCGACTTCCTCCAGCGAAAAGGTCCCATCGGCTGTGACCTGTTTGTGGCCTACGCCGAGTTTCTTCTTCGCGGCTTCGAATACGTCTTCCGCTCCGCGCAACATGCAACAAATGTTCGTGCACACCTGCACGTTGTACTTGCCCTTAGGCTTTCGCGTCAGCATCGAGTAATAGCTGATAACGTTTTCAACCTCGAGTACGCTCAGATCAACCCGCCTCGCGATTTCCGCGATTACGTCATCGCTCAGGTACCCGACTTCATCCTGAACATAAAGCAGCGTCGGCACCAGCACCGACCGCTTAACAGGGTAGTGCGTCAACCATTCGGCGAAGCGTTCTTCAAATTGTTCGGAAAATTGCATGAGTTCTCAATTATCGGTCTACATCACCCAGCACAATATCAATGCTGCCGATCGCTGCCACCACATCAGCAATCAGCAGTCCCTCGCACATCTTTGGAAGCGTCTGCAGGTTCGCGAAAGATGGTGCGCGCACATGAACGCGGTACGGCTTCGGCGTCCCGTCGCTCACAATATAGAACCCCAGCTCTCCCCGTGGAGACTCTACTGCCTGATATACCTCGCCCGCTGGAACCGTGAATCCTTCGGTGATGATCTTAAAGTGATAGATCAAAGACTCCATCTGAGTCTTCATCTTCTCACGTTCAGGCAACACGACCTTTGGCGCATCGGCCTTGATCGGTCCTTGTTCCGGCATGCCTTCCAGAGCCTGCTTGCAGATCTTGTTCGACTCGCGCAACTCCTGCACGCGCAGCACATATCGCGTCCACACATCGCCGTCGGTTCCGACCGGCACGTTGAACTTGAAATTCTCGTATCCGGAGTAAGGTGCATCGCGCCGCAGGTCAACATCAACGCCGCTGGCTCGCAGCGTCGGACCACTCGCACCCAGCGCAATTGCGTCCTCTTTTGTAAGCACGCCTACGCCCTTGATGCGGCGCTGCCAAATCGGATTTCCGGTCAGCAGGTTCTCGTACTCGTCAACTTTCGCATCGAACGCGTTCACGAACTTCTTCACGCGATCAAACCATCCCAGCGGAGGCTCCATCGCAACGCCGCCCACGCGGAAGTAGGATGTGAACATACGCTGCCCGCCTATGGCTTCGAACAGTCGCAGCAGGTCTGCGCGCTCGCGGAAGCAATACAGGAATACAGTGAGCGCGCCAATGTCCATGGCGTGCGTGCCGAGCCATACCAAGTGCGAATTCAGACGCGTAAGCTCGTTAAGCAGCACACGAATCCACTGAGCGCGCTTCGGAATCTCCAGTCCGAGCAGTTTCTCCACGCCTAATACGAATCCAAGCTCGTTCGTGAACGGAGCCAGGTAATCCATGCGATCGGCCAGCGGCACGCATTGCTGGTAGAACTTCGCTTCGTACGTCTTCTCAATGCCGGTATGTAGATAGCCAATATCCGGCATCATGCGGACGATATTTTCGCCATCAATCTCCAGCAGCAGGCGCAACACGCCGTGGGTCGAGGGATGCTGCGGCCCCATGTTCAGGATCATCGTGCGATCCTGCGAGGTCGGCTCCAACACTGGTGACTGCATCAGGTGGCCCATTATCGATAGCCCTCGACGGGATAATCTTTGCGCAACGGATGGCCCTCCCAGTTCTCCGGCATCATGATTCGCCGCAAGTATGGATGGCCCTCGAAGTGGATTCCGAACAGATCAAAAACTTCGCGCTCGTAGTAGTTAGCGTTAGGGAATTCCGCCGTGACCGATTCAACGCGCGGGTCGCCGCCTTCGAGTTTCACCTTCAGACGTAAGTGATTCTTGTTCGTCAACGAGAACAAGTGATACACCACTTCGAAACGCGGTTCATTCGGATACCAGTCCACACACGTCAGGTCGGAAAGATAATCGAACCTTAATTCATCTTGCTCTTCGCGCAGAAGCGCGCACGCGTCGCGAATGAATGCGGGTTTAATCCAGATCGTCAGTTCGCCACGGTCAAACTTTGCGCTCTCCACGGCCTCGGAATTCCACGCCAGCAAACGCGCCAGCACCGGACGGTCTTTTAATTGTTCTAGATCAGTAATTGCGGGCTCAAGCGACATCTTCTACTTGTCCTCCGCCACGCCAACTTCATCCAGCTCGGCGACTTTTGTGCGCGACCCCGATTGCATCGCCTGGTAGAACTGCTGTGTGCTGTAGGTGCTGGCATGTACCTGCCGGGTGTCGGCCCAATCCAGGACACCCTTCTTCCATATGTAGAAAAGGCCTACCAGGATCACGGCCACATAAACCAGCATTTCGAAGAAGCCGAACATCTTCAGCTCTTTCATCAGGATCGCCCAGGGATACAGGAACACGGCTTCCACGTCGAACAGAATAAAAAGCATGGCGACCATGTAGAACTTCACGGAAAAGCGTTCGCGCGCATCGCCGGTCGGAGCCATGCCGCATTCGTATGGCTGGAATTTCGCCCTGGAATAGCGATGCCGTCCTACAAGCTGGGAGAGAATGATGATGGCTCCCGCCAGCCCGAAGGCAAACAGCAGATGAATTAGCAGAGGCAAATATCGGGCAAAATAGTTTTCAGGCATGCAATATCCGCCACATCAGGGAACATTTCGACTATATTTTTTGCCTGATACACTGTCAAGCGGTTGAAGCATAAGCCCAAAGGTTCTGCCGACCTTCTTTTCACTATTTGCGTCAGGATTGGGGTCGTTTGCTGGCAGAAAAGAGCACCTTTGTCACTTGCACTGAGTCGAAAAAAACTGTAAGTATCAACCTACAACAGCGTGACAGTTTTTGGATTCAACACGGATATCCGCTATGGCGACACGGTCTATCATGTTCAGACCGAGGCGCACGAGAACGACCATACGGTCCTGACCGCCATCTTTGTGCGTGGCCGCTGCCTTGACAAGCACAAGATGTCCTACGCTCGGGATGCCGCTGCTCCGGGTTTCTCCGAGGGCCACATTCACCAACTGCTCACCCGCCAGCACAAGTTTGTCCTGAACTGCATCCGCGAAGGCAAAATCGAGTCCCTGCTCAACATGGGAACGTCCGCCGCCGCGCTGTCTGGTGACGGAGTGTCCGGCGACGACGCGTGCCAAGACAGTTCGTGTGCTGCTGTGGCCAGCCCCGCCGCGCAAATCGTTGAACCAGTTAGTGATGTTCACCAGAGTAGTGATCGCCACGAGTCCGACGTGCTTGAGTTACCTGTGCCGCCGGTTGTACCGTCGGTCGAGCCTGAGCCGGAGCCTTTGCCGCTCGATATTCCCGAGTTGAAGCTTGAGTGGCTCGCACCACGTTCCGTTTGCAACAGCGACTCCGTGCTGATGCGTTACCGCCTGACCAAGGGTTCCAGCGCGGTGAACGGGGCAAAGATCATCGCGCGGCTCGAAGTCGCCAGCGTCCCTTCGGCCTACTCGCGAACAATGACGAACGATAACGGGGAAGCCGAGGTTTCGTTCGCGCTGGGCGCAAACGTCAACGCGGCCGACCAGTTGAGTATTACCGTGCAGGCGTTGCACGCCGGCCAGTCTG
>Ga0075271_10000127_pt1 | contig 10287 bp, 5 predicted proteins | sample SF_Rice_5C_0N_30_FD_69775 | JGI IMG/M metagenome (GOLD analysis project Ga0075271, IMG submission 69775) | Rice paddy soil microbial communities from Twitchell Island, California, USA - SF_Rice_5C_0N_302 | ecosystem: Environmental > Terrestrial > Soil > Paddy field/soil | place: USA: Twitchell...
TGTTTACGGCATCGTGACCCAGAGTAACGGTCATATCTGGGTGGAAAGCGAAGTTGGCCGCGGCACGCATTTTCAAATTCTGCTGCCGGCCACAAAGGGCGCGAGTGTAGCGAGTCCGGCCACGGCGGATCGCGCCATTGCGCCGGGGCGAAGATGGACCGTACTGCTCGCGGAAGACGAGCAACCGCTTCGCGAACTGATAAAGCGCGTTGTGACCGCAATGGGATGTGACGTTCTAGAAGCCATCAGCGGTGATGATGCGCTGCAAATCGCCACTTCCCGCAACGATATAGATGTGCTTTTGACAGACGTAATCATGCCAAAGATGGACGGGTTTGAACTGGCCAGAAGAATCGCCGAGTGTTGCCCGCAAGTCAAAGTGCTTTACATGTCGGGATACTCAGACGAGATGGTGACGCGATCCCATCAGGGTACTCATCAGGCTAACTTCATCCAGAAACCGTTCCGCCCCGAAGAGCTGCGCGACAAATTACGGGAACTCATGGAAGTACCGCAAACCACGCAGAAGTGAGTCCGGAAACTCGCATTTTCGTGGTATTCTGCGCTCGCTAACTATGCTGATCGAACTGCGCGTCGAAAACTACGCTGTCATCGACAACGTCGTGGTCGAGTTCTCGCCCGGGCTCAACCTGCTGACGGGCGAAACCGGCGCGGGCAAATCCATCCTGATCGATGCCCTCGCATTGCTGATGGGTGAGAAAGCGTCATCCGAGCTCGTACGGCATGGGGCAGAAAAGGCCGTCGTTGCGGCCGTGTTCGATCTCGACTCTAAAGCCATCGCACAGATTCTCGAAACGAACGGCATTGATCCCAACGGTACCGAGCTGATCCTGCGACGAGAAATCGCCGCAAATGGAAAGGGACGCGTATTCGTCAACAATCAGCCGGCGACCGTGCAGGCCTTGAAACAGATTGCCCCCAAGCTGGCCGCAATTCACGCCCAGAATGAATCCCTGCTTGCGTTCGACGCACTGGCCCGATTGGCTCTGCTCGACGCTTATGCGGGAAGCGGTCGCGAACCGGTTGCAACCGCGTTTGCGCAGTGGAACACGATTCGTAACCAGATCGCCGAGTTGCAACGCGACGAACGCGACCGCGAGCGGCTACTCGACCTGTGGCGCTTCCAAACGAAAGAAATCGAAAGCGCGGGACTCCAGCCTGGCGAAGACGAAAAGCTTTCGGCCGAAAAACGCGTGCTGGCCAATTCTGAAAAGATTTTTGGCTCCGCCATGAGCGCATACGATTCGCTCTATGATGGCGAGAGTTCCGCCACCGTTCTCATGCGAGCAGCTTGCAAGCAGGTCGAAGAGTTGGCGCGTTACAACGCCAGGTTCGAGGAACTCAAAGCCAGCCTCGAATCCGCACGCATCACGGTCGAGGACGCAGGAATAACTCTGCGGGACTATGCCGAAAGCATCGACGCCTCGCCTGAACGACTGGCCGAAGTCGAAGACCGGCTGGCGCTCGTCGAACGTCTCAAGCGCAAGTATGGCCAGACAGTTGATGAAATCATCGCTTTCAGTCAGGACGTCTCGCGTAAACTCGACCAGGTCGAGAACAAGGACGAACTGCTCAAGCAATTGCGCTCCGAGCTCGCAAATGCCGCCGCCGATTATCTTAGGATCGCTCGCGCCGTTTCGAAGCACCGCTACGAAGCCGCCAAACGTCTCGAAAAGCTTGTCGAGGCCGAAATCAACGATCTCGCCATGAAGGCGCGTTTTAAGATCGAAGTCTCGGGCGTGGACGATGAGGCCAACTGGACCGTTGCCGGCTTCGATTCCGTGCAGTACCTGATTTCTGCCAATCCCGGCGAGCCACTCGGAGCCATAGAAAACATCGCTTCGGGCGGCGAACTTTCGCGCGTTATGCTGGCGCTGAAGGCGACCGTAGCTCCGGGCTCCAGCTCGACAGGCACTCGCAATGCAACCGCAGGCTCCCCTTCGGCAAAAGCGCTTCAAAAGACCCTCGTGTTCGACGAAATCGACGCTGGCATCGGAGGTCGCGCCGCCGAAGCCGTCGGCAGAAAACTGAAATCTCTGGCGCAAAACAACCAGGTGCTCTGCGTAACTCACCTGCCGCAAATCGCGTCCTTCGCTGATCACCATTACCTCATCGAAAAACGCGAGTCCAACGGACGCACGCGCACGAGCGTCGCCCTGCTCGCGGGCAAAGAGCGCACCGAAGAGATTGCCCGCATGTTGAGCGGCGCCAAACTTACGCAGGAATCCCTCAAGAACGCCGAGGCCATGATGCGGGCGGCTGGAAGTTAGCCAAATCGAACTGCAATCGTCATTTTTGTCAGTAACGCGTCAGACGCCGTCTCGCCTTCGCAACGAGATTGGTCGAACCGGTCCATGAATTCTCAGCACACAGAGCTTGAGTTGAGACCTGCGGGTTCTAGACTTACTGCCTTCGCCCCCCATCGGCCGAAACCTTGTTGAATGCATGCGCACATTTCTAAGGTTAAGAGCTGAGAACATGAATTAGAGTGCCAAAACGGGAATATTTGCTGTTGACAGTACCAATTTGGGGAGCTACCTTGAGCAGCAGCTCTCCAAATTGGTATGACCATTTTAGGGGGCACCTTTTGTTTTGGGAGGTTGCCTTGCATTTGGTTCAACTCGAGTCCAAGCCGCGATCGAAACGAACTCTCTTCGTTCAACTCCTTTCACTTGTTTTCCTGCTGACCTTGGTAACACCGGTGCAGGTTTTCCCGCAAGAATTTCGCGCTACCATTTCCGGTAGCGTCACCGATCAGACCGGCGCGGCAGTGCCGGGCGCAAAGATCACAGCGGTCGAAATCAGGACAGGAGTCAAGACTCCTACCGTCACCGACCAAACGGGCCACTACACAATTCCATTCCTGCTGCCCGGCAGCTATCAACTAAATGCCGAGGCAAAGGGCTTCAAGCCATTCGTACGTAAAGGTCTCACCCTGACTTCCGAAGTGCACGCACAGATCGATATCGCGTTGCAAATCGGTTCGGCCAGTGAAACCGTAACAGTCACCGACGAAGTGCCGATTCTCAACACGACGGATGCCACCATCGGTCAATCCATCTCGACCAAGGAAGTCGAGGACATTCCTCTGAACGGCAGAACGCCCGCTATGCTGGCCGCCCTTTCCATCGGCGTGATTGCTACCTCAACGACTGGAGTAACGCACCCGTTCGACAACAACGCACAGGGCGCATGGAGCATTGGCGGTTCGCCTTCACAGAGCAGCGAAATCCTGATGGATGGCTCCCCGAACACCATCTGGAGCGGTGCTGCATCCTACAGCCCGCCACAGGACGCGGTGCAGGAAGTCACCGTGAAGCCATTTGATACGGATGCCGGCTTCGGGCATACGTTTGGCGGCGTCGTCAACATGGTCCTGAAGCAGGGCACGAATAATTTCCACGGTTCGGTTTACGAATATACGCAGCCTACGAACCTGACCGCGAACGACTGGTTCGCGAACAGTGTCGGCAGAAAAGAGCCTCCCGCGCATTTCAATCAATACGGACTTACCGCTGGTGGCCCGGTGCTTGTTCCCAAAATCGTTAACGGCAAAGACAAACTGTTCTGGTTCTTCGCATACGAGGGACTCAAGGATTCCAGCCCCGCGACCATGACAACCACCGTCCCGACCGCTGCGGAACGGCTTGGCGACTTCTCCGCGTTGCTGGCAGTGGATCCTGTGAAGTACCAGCTTTACGACCCGTCTTCTGGTGTCTCGGTCGGTGGCAAAACCGTACGTACACCGATCTTGAACAACGACCTCAGGAACCTTCCCGGTTGGACAATGAACCCGATCGCGAAAGCACTCCTGAACTTCTATCCCGAGCCGAATGCTGCCGGCAAAGCGGATGGCGTTGGCAATTACGTTGGTAGCGCTCCCTCCAGCGACGGCTTCGACAACGAACTCGGGCGTCTCGACTGGGTGATGACCGAGCGCAGCAAGCTGTTCTTTGACATCCGGCACAACTATCGTAACCAGGTGAAGGAGAACTACTTCAACAATGCAGCCACCGGCGTCACGGCGGCGCGCACCAACTGGGGCGCCACGGTTGACGAGGTTTACACCCTCAACGACAGTACAATCCTCGATGTGCGCGCAAGCTGGCAGCACTTCGGTGAGACCCATGGATCACCCGGGATCGGCTTTGATCCAGCGCAGTTGGGATTGCCCGCGTATCTCGCCGCCAACTCGACTCACGTGGCTTTTCCGGCTATCACCTGGTTCGGCAGTTGCGGTAGCTCCACTTCAACTGCGGACTCGTTCACTTGCTTGGGCAGCAGCGCCGATTCGATAGCTCCGTCGGATTCCCAGCAGCTCTTTGCCGACGTTTCAAAATCCCGCGGGAAACACACCCTGAAGTTCGGTGCCGATCTTCGCAAATACATCGTTGGTTACACGGCCTACGGTAGTTCATCAGGCTCGTTCAAGTTCGACTCGACCTATATCAAGGCAGCTTCAAATTCTGCGGAAATGCCCGCTGTTGTTGACTTGGCGGCGTTGGAACTGGGCGTGCCGAGTTCTGGACAGTACGATATAAATACCACTGAAACTCTCCACACCTACAATCTTGGGTGGTTCCTGCAAGATGACTGGAGAATCAAGAACAACCTGACGTTGAATCTTGGTATCCGCTACGACTTGAACACGCCCTATGTCGAGAAGCTGAATCGCACGGTCAACGGTTTTGACACCAGCACAGCTAACCCCGTCGCGACCGCTGCCCAGACTGCCTACACCGCCGCGATCATAGCCTCCAGTCCACTGCTTCCGGCGACCCTCGCCGTGCCCGGTGGCCTGACCTACGGTCCGGATGGAAAGCTCTTCAAGGTGACATCGCATCTGCCGAGCCCGAGGTTTGGGTTCTCCTGGAGCCCTGAAAAGCAGCACAAAACCGTAATTCGCGGCGGCTTTGGCCTTTTCGAGGCACCGGTTGCGATTTCCCGTCTGTCCTCAAACGGCAAATACTCTTCTACCCCGCAGGCCTTCCAGGAAGGCTACAGTCAGACCACTTCCTTCGTCTCCTCAAGCACCGGCGTGAATCCGACCGGGACTCTTAGCGACCCGTTCCCGAGCGGTATTCTGCCCCCTGTTGATAACTCACTGGGGCTGTCCACCTTCCTGGGACAGAACATCAGCTTCTTCGCGCCCACCGTGCAGAATCCCTATTCCATTCGTTGGAATTTCGGCTTCCAGCGCCAGTTGGCCAGAGACCTGATGTTCGAGGTGGATTATGTCGGTAACCACAGCGTGCATCTCCCGGTATGGGATACGGAATTGAATAACATTCCGAACCAATATCTGAACACAGCTACGGTTTCGACAGATCCGACGATTAAGGCCACCAACGATGCACTGACCAAGAAAGTCACGAATCCGTTCGCGGGCTTGCTGCCTGGAACATCACTCAACAGCTCTACAATCGCAGTAAGCAATCTGCTGAAGCCGTATCCGGAATTCGGTAACGTTCAGATGGTGAACGCGACCAATGGTTCCTCGAAGTTTGAGGCCCTCGACGCGCAACTCGTAAAGCGGTTCTCTCATGGACTTTCCTTGAAGGTTGTTTACCAATTCTCGAAGCAGCAGGAAGCGGTGAATTATCTCAACGTCGCCGACACCTCGCTTGAATCCCGTGTCGGAATGTTCGATCACCCGCAGCACTTTGTTACGGCTGCCTCTTACGACCTGCCGGTTGGCCGGGGCAAGCTGCTCAACGTGGAAAACCGCTGGTTGAACGGCATCGTTGGGAACTGGCGCGTAACTGGTGTTTACACCTTCCAGACCGGAGCACCGGTCTTCTTAACCAATGACATGTATTGGACCGGAGGTCCGATCACGTCTGATCCGCGAAACATCGATGCTGCGATCGTCTCGTCGGCTCTCGATTTGAGCACTAAGACCCAGAGCCACCTGCGTTCGCTGCCCACGACTCTCAGTTCGGTTCGTTCGGATGGACTCAACAACTTTGACGCTTCCTTGGCGAAGAACATCAAGTTCAACGAGGACATGCGTCTCGAATTACGTGCTGAAGCGTTCAATACCTTAAACCACCCGGCGTTCGGACTCCCGAACGTATCGGTCAGCCAAACCAGCTTTGGGACGATCGGTTCAACGGTCGGTCAGCCCAGAATACTGCAACTCGGAGCGCGGTTCGTATTCTAACGACCCTCTCTACGAAGCCTGATCTACTAACAATGCCCGGCGGAAAGTCGCCGGGCATTGTTTTCGTCGTGGTACCCGTTCAAGCCTGGTGTCGGCTTGCTCGGAAGTTCTAATGTTCCGATTTCGTAAATTTTCGACCCTGCTTGTCAGCTTTGCGCAAACCTCGGATATCCTGATTTCGAAGTCGATAGATCTGCCGCATTAACAGAGTCTGTGTTTTCGGGGATTTTATGTTTAACTACCGTAAAACCATAGACTTAGATCTAGAAAGCCGCTAGATCTGTTCGCCAAGTTGTTTGCTTGCAACAAATCGGGGTATGTGGGGGTACCCGGGGTACCCCCGGTCGAGCCAACACCGCCAGGTCGCATCGCTGAATTTGTGGGCTGAGTCAGTCGCGAGCTCTTCTGTTGTGTCGGATGTTGTATCGGACGGGCACAACATCACTCTGGTACATTTGTTCGTGTCTCCCTCCGACGAATATTCGCGGCGGTTGCAAGAGCGGCAGGCGCAGATCGCGCGATACGGGCGGCTTCACGTCAGCTTCGGCAACATGCGACTGGCGGTGGCGGTTGCCGCGGCAGCGATCCTGTGGTTTGCATTCGCGCGAAATCGGATCTCGCCTTGGTGGTTGCTGGTTCCCTTCGTCCTGTTTTTGCTTCTGGCGGCTTTTCATTCCCGCATTCTGCGGCGGCGCACTTGTGCCGAACGCGCCGCACTGGTGTACGCGGACGGGTTAGCCCGGATTGAAGACCGCTGGGAAGGGAAGGGCGAACCCGGCGAGCGCTTCGATGATCCGCACCATGTTTACGCCGGTGACCTCGATTTGTTTGGGCGCGGCAGTCTATTTGAGCTGCTGACAACCGCCCGTACGCGTATGGGCGAACAGGCGCTGGCACACTGGCTGCTCCACCCCGCGCCAATAGCTGACACACGCGCACGCCAGGCGGCCGTAACAGAGTTGCGCGACCGCCTCGATTTCCGCGAGGAACTGGCCGTGATGGGCGAGGACGCACGCACTGGAGTGCATCCGGAACAGTTGCTGGCGTGGGCCGAAGAGGAGGTGCTGCCGAATAAGCCGTCGCTGCGCGCACTGGCTCCGTTGCTGGCGGCAGCGTTTGTCGCCGGATGCCTGCTGTGGTGGGCGAAGGACATCGTCACGTTGTTGGCTATCGTACTGGTGATCGAGGCGGTGATCGCGTTTCGATACAGAGAGCGCATAGAGAGCGTGAACCAGCGCGCCGAACATGCATTTGCCGATTTGGAGTTGCTATCCGGGTTGCTGGCACGCATGGAGCGGGAGTCGTTCGAGTGCGCGCGGCTGAAGCAACTGAAGCAGTCGCTGGAGTCTCACCACGCTGCTGCGTCGCGGGCAATCGCTAAATTGCGTACGCGTGTCGATCTGGTGATGTCGCGGGACAACCTGATCCTGCGCATCCTGGACGTGCCGCTGCTCTACTCGGTACAGGTCCTGCTGGCGGTTGAGGCATGGCAAAGGGAACACGGTCGCGCGGTGCGACGCTGGGTCGAGTCCGTGGGCGAGATCGAGGCGCTGCTGTCGCTGGCGACGTACAGCTATGAGCATCCGGAAGATCCGTTTCCAGAGCTTGTGGACGGGTCGGCGTGTTTTCAGGCGGAAGAACTTGGGCATCCGCTGATTGCGACAGTTAAATGCGTTCGAAACAGCGTGGCCATCTGTGACGATACGCGGGCGCTCTTGGTGAGCGGATCGAATATGAGTGGCAAGAGCACGCTGCTGCGAGCAGTTGGAATCGCAGCGGTAATGGCAATGGCGGGCGCTCCAGTGAGGGCTCATCGATTGCGGCTGACGCCACTGCAAGTGGGAGCAAGCATTCGCATCAACGACTCACTGCGGGAGGGGAGTTCGCGTTTCTACGCCGAGATCACGCGCCTGAGAAATATCTTCGATATGGCGGGAGAGATCAGGCCGTTGCTGTTTCTGATCGACGAGATGCTGCAGGGCACGAATTCACATGACCGGCGAATCGGTGCTGAGGCAATGGTCCAGGCACTACTCGAAGGCGGGGCAATAGGACTGGTTACAACCCATGATCTGGCGCTAACGGACATCGCCGGATCGCTTGATGGGGCAGTACGGAATGTGCATTTTCAGGACCAACTGGAAAACGGCAAAATTCGTTTCGACTACAAGTTGAGAAATGGAATCGTGACGAAAAGCAACGCTCTGGAACTCATGAGGTCAATCGGACTGAACGTCTGATATGTGCGGGGTAGCAAGATTAACTGGCGGAGAGGGAGGGATTTGAACCCCCGATACCCGTTAAGGTATGGCCGCTTTCGAGGCGGCTCGTTTCAACCACTCACGCACCTCTCCGCGCGGGACTACTTGGTCGCACAATCATAATACCAAACGTCGCTCGAAGAAGAACCGAGAGCTGATGAGGATTTACGGAACTTTGTGATTGTCGGCCACGTAAACCAATTGAGGTCGTCTGTCGCCATAGTTCCTCAACGGAGGCGTTATGTATTGCAACAGTTGCGGCGCTCCGGTTTCGGCGGAGCAGGGTGTTTGCCAGCGGTGTGGGTCGAGCATCATCGGGGCACGTGCGGCGGTAGCGGCTAGGACCCGCGTGGCCGGGCACGTTCAATTGATCGCAATCTTCTGGTTCGTGATCGCCGTGATATCAGGCCTGATCCCGATGATAGTCATGCTGACGCTCTCGGGCGTGATCGGCGGGATCCTGAGACATGAGGATCCGGTCGCGAGAATCCTGGCGCCGGGACTGTTCGTGTTCATGGCATTGTTGTTCGCTCTTCACACAATCGCATCGTTCATCACTGGCTGGGGGTTATACACCCTGCGTCCCTGGGGGCGAACGCTGGCGCTGGTGTTGGCGTTCCTCGCGCTCATCCATCCGCCGTTCGGCACGGCGCTGGGGATATACACGCTCGTCGTGCTCCTGCCGACTGCCGCCGGGGACGAGTATCGGCGGATGTCAGCCGAGGCGCAAGGCAGCGCGGCGGCGAGAGCGTGAAAACAGGGTTGCCGGTGCCGATTGGGGGCGCGCGCAGCAGTCTCCACTTATTGCTCTCTTCGTGATCGAAAGAATCTTTGCAGCACGTCCATGCAGCGGCCGGCGAGAACTCCTGAGGTGATTTCCACCTCGTGGTTAAGTTTCGGGTGGTTCAGCACCTGCATGATGCTGCGGACTGCGCCGGCCTTCAGGTCGTCGGCACCGAATACCAGCCGCTTCAGGCGCGCGTGAACCATGGCTCCGGCGCACATCGCACAGGGTTCGATGGTGACGTACAGTTCGCTGTCGAGCAGGCGGTGGTTGCGCAGCGCGCGGCCGGCTTCGCGCATAGCGACAATTTCGGCATGTGCCGTGGGATCGTGATCGAGCAGGTTGCGGTTTGAACCGCGACCGATGATGCGCCCGTTGTGAACGACAATTGCGCCGATCGGGACCTCCCCGGCAGCCTCAGCGCGCAGGGCTTCGCGCAGCGCTTCTTCCATCCAGAGCTCATCCGATAAAGTCAACATCAGGGCCATTGTAGCGGAACCTTTGCTGAATCAGCATTTCAGCCAATCCTACAGTTTCTCGGTGGAAAACCCTCCCTCTGTGACAACGTTCTAAAGCATTAATCGCCACCGTCACCCAGGCACACCCGGAGGAGTATCACCATGACCAAGCGGCTTCTACTACTAACCGTGATTCTGTTGCTGGCGGCGGCTGTTGCCGTAGCACAGACATCGGCTGGGTCCAGCACGAGTTCGCAGGACCAGAGCACAACAGGGCAGACATCGACCAGTTCCGGCCAGAGTTCGACAGGGACTTCATCGGACCAGACTTCAGCACCTCCGTCGGCGAGTTCACAAACTTCAACAAGCGATATGTCGTCCCAGACGATTGAGGGCTGTCTGAGCGGATCAAACGGCAGCTACACGTTGACAGATCAGTCCGGCAAGACGTGGCAGTTGACCGGGGACACGAGCGAACTCAGCGCGAACCTTGGGCACGAGGTCGCAATAACGGGTACCCCGAGCGGCACAAGCGCATCGGCGACTGCCTCATCTTCGGGCGGAGCTGCCGCAACGGCAACACAAACGCTTTCAGTGACC
>Ga0075271_10000128_pt1 | contig 10282 bp, 9 predicted proteins | sample SF_Rice_5C_0N_30_FD_69775 | JGI IMG/M metagenome (GOLD analysis project Ga0075271, IMG submission 69775) | Rice paddy soil microbial communities from Twitchell Island, California, USA - SF_Rice_5C_0N_302 | ecosystem: Environmental > Terrestrial > Soil > Paddy field/soil | place: USA: Twitchell...
CGATCTTGACCAGGGCGAAGTATTTTTCGCCCTCATGGGGCGGGCGCACCTGTCCGCTGATGGTGTCGCCCGTCTTCAGATCGAATTTGCGGATCTGCGAGGGCGAAACGTAAATGTCGTCCGGCCCGGGCAGGTAGTTGTAATCCGGCGAGCGCAGGAAGCCGTAGCCGTCGGGCAGGATTTCCAGCACGCCCTCGGCAAAGATGTGTCCTTCTTTTTCACTCTGCGCCTGCAGAATTTTGAAAATCAGGTCCTGCTTGCGCAGGCCGCTGGCCCCTGGCAGGTCCAGCGAACGAGCTATGCGGGTTAGCTCGGTTATGTTCTTTTCTTTTAATTCAGCGATGGTCATGTTCACCTACGGGATTTTTACAAAGGGGGGTAATTCGGGAGGCAAATCGCCGCTCCGGAGCGAGCAGCGGAGTTGTGTTTAAGCAGCAACCCGCCGCCGCACCTCGGCAACGCCTTCAGGCTCGGTTACGGCCTCCTGCCTCTCCGAGCCTGCAATCCGATGCAGGACTTCGTTTGTTGTTTCCTGAATTCGGGTATTGGGCTTATGAAACTTGCGCGTTGCCTTGGAAGCAAGCTGGCAAAGCATATAACGGTTCTTCATAGAATGTACAGCGTCAAATACCAGATCAGAGCGCATTGCCTTGTTTCCCTTTCCTGTTATGAATTTAGCAGCCGTCTCAGCACCGCTCCGGCAGGAGAACCGGGCTTGGGTACTGCACCCGGACTCTTTCCGACCACGAACTCGTTAAAGCTTGAATTGCTGGGAAGCTTAACCTTGGACGACCTAATAGATGCGTTTCAGGGCTGCCAAGTTGCTCTTTTTTATGGCGGTAATTTTTATAACTCAATTCCTGCCCAGCAGCTATTAACCGCCAAGATGCGTCGACACACCAGCCACATTGCCGCTGAAAATGGCTCAGCCTCACCCTATACACGCTCAGTTAAGTGGGGTCAAGCGTCATGTTAAGACGAGCCGCGAATTCCAGTGCAAAAGCTTGCCCGAAATGGCCTATGCCCAAAAGGTACGATCGAGCGTCCGGTACTGAATAGCTTCCGCAATGTGTTTAGGCTCAATTACTTGTGCTGCTTCAAGGTCGGCAATCGTCCTCGCCACTTTGAGGATTCGATCATGTGCTCGTGCGGTCAAGCCCTGCTGTGTCATGGCCCGCTCCAGCAGGCGCTCGCATTCGGGGTTAAGTTCACAATGTTTGCGGATCTGGCGGGGAGCCATCTGGGCATTGCAATAAATCCGCTCTCCAGGACTCGAAAAACGCTGCAATTGCACCTGCCGGGCGCGAATGACGCGATCCCGAATCTCCGCCGAGCCTTCCGGCGCGGAGGCGGCGCGCAACTCCTTATAGTTCACCGCGGGAACGTCAATGTGGATATCAACGCGGTCCAGCAGAGGCCCTGAAATCTTCGACATGTAGCGCTGAATCATGGGCGGAGTGCAGTGGCACTCGCGGCTGCGGTCGTTGAAAAATCCACAGGGACAGGGGTTCATAGCTGCGGCCAGCATGAAACGCGCCGGGAAGGTGAGGGACATGGCGGCGCGGGCGATGGAAACCGTGCCGTCCTCCAGCGGCTGGCGCATTACTTCCAGCACGTTACGCGGGAACTCGGGCAGCTCATCCAGAAAAAGCACCCCGTTGTGGGCCAGGGAAACTTCGCCGGGGCGGGGGATCACGCCCCCTCCGATCAGGCCGGCATCGGAGATGGTGTGGTGGGGGGCGCGGAAAGGGCGCACGCCGACCAGGCCGGCATTGTGATCGAGCACCCCGGCCACGCTATGGATTTTGGTGGTTTCCAGCGCCTCTTCAAACGTGAGGGGCGGCAGGATGGTGGGCATGCGCTTGGCCAGCATGGTCTTGCCGGAGCCGGGCGGGCCGATCATGAGGATGTTATGACCGCCGGCGCAGGCCACTTCCAGAGCGCGCTTGGCGGTGTGCTGCCCGCGCACGTCCTTGAAGTCCACGGAATACTGTTGTGATTCCTGCAGCACCGCATCAGAGTTGACGGTGACCGGCACAATGCCATTCTTGCCGTTAAGCAGCCCCACCACATCCATGAGGGAGCGCACCGGGTAAACGCCCACCCCGGCAACCACGGCCGCCTCGCGGGCGTTGATTTCAGGCACCACTAGGCGGGCGATTTTCTTTCCGCGGGCAGCGATGGCAATGGGCAAAGCGCCGCGCACGCCGCGCACGCCGCCATCGAGCGACAGTTCACCCACGAAAACGTAGTCGGGAATTTCTTTGGCGGTCAGGCCACCGTAAGCACCGACAATGCCGAGGGCCATGGGCAGGTCAAAGCCAGAACCCTCTTTCTTAATGTCGGCGGGGGCCAAATTGATGGTGATGTGAGTGGGCGGAATATCGTAGCCACAGTTCTTCAATGCGGAGCGGACGCGTTCGCGGCTTTCACGCACGGCGGCATCGGGCAAGCCGACGGTAACGAAGTGGTCTTCGTTGGTGCGAATGCCGGAGACGTCAACCTCAACTTCGACCACGTTGGCGTCAATGCCATAGACCGCGGCACTGAGAGTCTTAAAAAGCATGACGGGGGACTACAAGGCACAAATAGCAGATTCCGGCCGGAGGGGAAGTGATAGCAGTCACGGGGAAGGGTGACCCTGGAGAATTGAGTAATTGTGTAATCGGGTAATGGGTAATTGAAAAGCGACAGGTACATCTACATAGCCTGACTTCCGAAACTACCCCACCCGAGCAAAACCGCTTGAGGTCACCTGACCCTACACTACTATTGCACCCCCACCATGTAGCTGTTCTTGCTCTTGGTTTTCACGGCCACCATTTGCGTGCCGGGAGGTGCGCCCAGCAGGGAGTCGGCGAGGGCGATGGTTTCCAGCGCCTGGATTTCGGGATCGGGAATGCTGTTGATGGCCTGCAACGCGGTTTGCGGGGAAATGCGGGTTGCCAGGGCAACGAAACGGCGCCAGGCAGCGGTGGAAGGCCACATGGCTTTGAAGGCCTGGTTGGGATCGTTGGCGTCGGTATCGGTGGCGTAGAGTTTCTCGGCCAACTTGAAGCCCTGGTCCACGACCTTCTTGGCAGACTCAGTGTTGCCCAGTTTGAGGTAGTCATCCCCGGCCCCGGCCAGCATATCGAATTGAACGATGTCCCGCTGAATGGAGGGGATGATTTTCATCAGCTCATCGAGTGCATTGGCGGCGTAGCCTGGGCTGGTCTTCAAGATCGCGCCCGCCAGTTTTAGCAGTGCCAAGGCGCGCGTGTTGTGAAAGTCGGGCAGAGACATGGCGGCGGCCAGCGCCTGCTTGGGATCCTTTTCGGCTTGGGCGATGATTTGCCGGATCTGAGACTGCAGTTGGTCATCGTAGCGGTCGTCGGCGGTGGACTCGCCGCTGTTGGAGGGCAGGCGCATGGTGATGGAATCGGGTATGCCATTCTCGGGATCGAGCGATTGCAGGCCGTTGGGATATTGCTTGGCTGCGCTCTGTACATCGCGATTCTCCTGCAGCAGGCTTTCCGCGCGGTCGGAATCTAGGACACGCAGGATGGGCATCAGCTGAAAGAGAGTGTATTGATAAATCGAACTGAAGGAGGCGGAGCCTTTCTCGGCTCCGACCGTGATTTGCAGATCGGTATCCGATTGGCGAGCTTGCTTCAGACTTTCATCAATGGCCTGCAGAACCATGTCGGGCGGGAGGCCCCGCCAAGTGCGACTGATAAAAGTGCCAAAATCACCCGGTCCAGCCTCGTTTTTGTGTTCGTGCTGGCTGAAGCTGGCCAGCGCCTGGGCGAACAGGTTCTGCTTGTCGGCCGCCATCTCCGGGGGCAGGGCTTGCACTAGATTGCTGCCGATGACGTACGGGAACTCCTCGTCACCTAACTGACCGAGCAAAGCAATCGCCTGGGCGAACTGCTTCTTACCTGTGTGGTACATGATCAGCCGGTTTATGGCGGCGCGGCGCGGGTACCCGGCGAGCTGGGGGACGAGCTGTTCGCAGTAGGCGGGGTCGAGCGCGACCAGGCGACCTAGGACCTGCCCCTGCAGCCAGGTTGTGTTGGATGTTTTCGGGTCAGAGTCGTCTTCTATGGACTGGCTGGCCTGGAAGGCGTCGCGCAGGGTAGCCAGAGCTTTGGTCTGATTAAGCTTTTCATAGCCGCGGGCAATTTCCATTAAGGCGAAGGTGCGCATGACCGGGGAGAGACCTTTGGCCACGCCGGCCTGCAGGTCAAGAATGCTGAGGGCGAACTGTTGCCGGGGAGAGAGCTTGGGGATGGCGGCTGCTTTCGGCGCCTTGGGACCTTGTGCGCTCAGCGGGCAAAGGAGAACAAGCGCGAGGAATATGCCGAGCGCAAATTTGGGGAGATGCAGCCGGGCCATAGCGCCCTCCGCAGAATGTGCGCGGGTTCTATTTAAGCACGAAGCGCATGCGGGCGGGGAAGCCCGCGTCAAAAAAAGCAGGTCCTTCGCTGCGCTCAGGATGACAAATCGAAGAAGTAATAGCTCATTTCGACAGGCTTAGCGCTCCACGGCCATGGCCACGGCATTGCCGCCGCCCAGGCACAGGGCGGCGATGCCCTTGTTTACGTCACGGCGAATCATCTCGTAGATAAGCGTCACCAGCACGCGAGCGCCGCTGGCGCCGATGGGATGTCCGATCGCGACTGCGCCGCCATTCACGTTGACCTTGTTGGGGTCAAGATTTAGCTCGCGCAGGATGGCCACTGCTTGTACGGAGAAGGCTTCATTCAGTTCATAAAGGTCTACTTCTTCGTTCTTCCAGCCGGTCTTTTTCCAGATCTGGCGGATGGCGTCCACCGGCGCCATCATCACCCACTTAGGGTCCACGCCGCTGGTGGCCTGGGCGACGATGCGCACCATGGACTGGGCGCCGAGTTCTTTGGCGCGACGGGCGCTGGTGACGACCACGGCGGCGGCGCCATCGTTCACGCCGGGAGCATTACCGGCGGTGACGGTGCCGTCTTTTTTGAAGGCCGGCTTAAGGGAGCGCAGGGCTTCGATGCTGGTATCCTCACGCGGGGATTCGTCCTTGTCGAAAATTACCGGCGGCGCGCCTTTCTTTTTGGCGGGAAGTTCCACGGGCAGGATTTGCGACTTCAAGCGACACTCCCTGATAGCGGCTACAGCCTTGCGGTGGGAGTTGAGGGCGTACTCGTCCTGTTCTTCGCGGGTAACGTGATACTTCTCGGCGACGTTCTCGCCGGTGTTGCCCATGTGGTAGTTGTTGTAAATGTCCCACAGGCCATCGTTGACCATGGAATCTACGATCTGTGCATTGCCCAGGCGATAGCCCTTGCGTGCTTGCGGCAGCAGGTAGGGGGCATTGGTCATGGATTCCATCCCGCCGGCGACGACGATCTCGCTGTTGCCTGTCTGGATGGCTTGCGCGGCGAGGGCTACCGCTTTCAGGCCGGAGCCGCAGACCTTGTTGATGGTCATGGCGCCGACCTCCGGCGGCAGGCCGCCGAAGAGCGCCGCCTGGCGCGCGGGATTCTGTCCCAGCCCGGCGGAGACCACGTTGCCCATGATGCATTCGTCCACTTGCTTGGGGTCGAGGTTGGCGCGCTTCACCGCCTCGCGCACCACCATGGCGCCCAGCTGAGTGGCGCTGAAGTCGGAGAGCGAGCCCTGAAATTTTCCTACCGGTGTGCGAACTCCGGAGATGATGACGACGTCTTCGAGTGCGGGCATACAGTGCTCCTTCAGCGTCTTGCGAACTACACATTATAGGATGCGGGGCGGCGCGAATCGAAGCGGCGGAGAGTCAAGGAGGGCGGCGCGGGCAGGGAGAAGAGCAGAGAAAAGTTTTTGGAACTGGTTTTGGCGTTACCAAGGTACTTGGAAGTGGTAGTCATCTACTCACATGAATGTGATTTTTCTCTTGACATCGTTTTTCATTGACTCTATACATCAATCAGTTGCAACAGAGCACCGTTGCAAATTCCATGATGAATGGAAGGGAGAATAGTTCAATGGCAGCTAAGAAGAAAGCAAAGAAGAAAGCGAAGAAGCACTAAGCTTCGCCTGAAGCATACCGGGGACGCGATGAGCGTCCCCGAAGTTTTTTGTGGGCAAGAAATTCCGTCTCCGCCAAAGCCTCTCCCTTGCTCCCTCCCCCCTCCTCTCTTGATCCTGCCAGGCATCTCAGGCTTCGCTCATTTCGTCGTATGGGTTCAGGTGGAGTTTATGGCATGGGTGATCGGGAGCCTGGGAATCATGATGGGAACTTTCGTCGTCGTTCTGGGAGGAGATGACGAGAAGCGGCCGACTTGGCCTTACCGCAAGCTGGGCTTGTTCCTACTGGTGACAGCGGTGGTGCTGATGATGCTGACGCTGATCAACGCGCTGATACTCGGAGCGTAAAACGCTGATACTCGGAGCGTAAAACGGAGTTTCGACGCGAGGCGCACGCGAGATGCTTCGGCCCTGATGGGCCTCGGTATGGCCCTCCTGCGGAGACGCGGGCGGTGGCGCCCGCGCCACAAAGAATTCCTGATGCCAGCCTTGGGTTGCGGGCGGTGCAGAAAAGCAGGTCCTTCGCGGCGCTCCCGCGCTGCGCTTAGTCGGGCGACGCTCAGGATGACAACCGTGGAAGCGTGAGATGGCTGTGCACGTCACTGGCCGCTGACGGCGGGCAGGCGACCGTTGCCGTTGCGGTCGAAATACTCGGCGAGGGCCTGGCCGGTGAACGACTTCTTCTGGCGGGCGACCTGCTCGGGCGTGCCCTGGGCGACAATGCGACCGCCGTGCTCGCCGCCTTCGGGGCCGAGGTCAATGATCCAATCAGCATTCCGGATAACGTCGAGGTTGTGCTCGATGATGATGGTGGTGTTACCCAGATCGGTGAGGCGGTGCAGCACGTCCAGCAGTTTTTTCACGTCGTCGAAGTGCAGACCGGTGGTGGGCTCATCGAGCAGGTAGAGGGTGCGGCCGGTCTGGCGCTTGCTGAGTTCGCGCGCCAGCTTGATGCGCTGGGCTTCGCCGCCGGAGAGCGTGACCGCCGACTGGCCTAAGTGAATGTAGCCCAGGCCGACGTCCACCAGGGTCTGCAGCTTCTGCCGCACCTGGGGAATATTTTCCAGGATGGGCAGCGCATCAGAAACCGGCATCTCCAGCAGGTCGGCGATGGAATAGCCGTTGTACTTCACGGCCAGGGTTTCGTGGTTGTAGCGCTTACCGCCGCAGACCTCGCAGAGCACGTAGACGTCGGGCAGAAAATTCATTTCGATGCGGCGCTGGCCTTCGCCCTGGCAGGCCTCGCAACGGCCGCCGGCCACGTTGAAGGAAAAGCGCCCGGCTTTGTAGCCGCGCTCGCGCGATTCCGGCAGCATGGCGTAGAGGTCGCGAATCTGGGTGAAGACGCCGGTGTAGGTCGCAGGGTTGGAGCGCGGGGTGCGTCCGATGGGCGACTGGTCAATCTGGATGACCTTGTCAATGTTCTCCATGCCGGCAATGGCCTTGTGCTCTCCGGGATTCTCGCGGGAGTGATAGAGGTGGCGGGCCAGGGCGCGATAAAGAATGTCGTTGACCAGGGTGGATTTTCCCGAACCGGAAACTCCCGTGACCACGGTCATGACGCCGAGGGGGAAGGCGGCGTCGAGATTCTTCAGATTGTTTTCGCGCGCGCCCAGCACGGAAATGGAGCTGGCAGTGGGCTGGCGGCGGTCAGGCAGCATGGGAATCTGCTTTTTGCCGGAGATGTACTGGCCGGTGAGCGACTCGGGGGCACGCATGATGTCCCGGGGCGTGCCGTGTGCAACCAGATGGCCGCCGTGGCGTCCGGCGCCGGGACCCAGGTCAATTACGTAGTCGGCGCGACGTATGGTCTCCTCGTCGTGCTCCACCACCAGCACGGTGTTACTCAGGTCGCGCAACGATTCCAGCGCGGCCAGCAGACGGTCATTGTCGCGGTGGTGCAGCCCGATAGAGGGCTCGTCGAGCACGTAGAGCACACCGCGCAGGCGCGAACCGATTTGCGTGGCCAGACGGATGCGCTGGCCTTCGCCGCCGGAAAGGGTGGCGGCGGAGCGGTCGAGCGAAATGTAGCCCAGTCCGACTGCGTTCAGGAACTGCAGGCGCTCCACCACTTCATGCACGATGCGGCCGGCGATGAGTTGCTCCCGCCCGGCCAGCTTGATGCCGGCGGCGACGGTGAGGGCGCGCGAAACCGGCAGCGCGGTGAAGTCGGCAATGGACATGCCGTTCACCTTAACGCCCAGGTTTTCTGGGCGCAGACGCTTGCCGTGGCAGGCGGGGCAAGGTGTGGCTGACATGTAGTTGAGCAGCCATTCGCGGTAGCTGTCGGACGAGGCTTCCTCGAGGGAACTGTTCAGGTAGGCGAGCACGCCGCGGAAGCCGGTGCGCGGACCGCCATTGCGCTTGCTGGGCTCGCCGTAGAGGACCAGTTCCTGGACTTTTTCGGGCAACTTTTCAAATGGCGTGTTCAGGTCGAAGCCATGGGCGGCGGCGGCAAGCTCCACCATGTGCCGCAGGTAGGAGGAGCCGGAGCCAGGGCCGAGTCCGCCATCGAGCAGGGGCTTGGACCAGTCCACGATGATTTTGGCGGGGTCGAAATCGTACTTGCTGCCCAGACCGTGACACTCGGGGCAGGCGCCATAGGTGCTGTTGAATGAAAACGAGCGCGGCTCCAGCACGGGCACGTTGATGCCGCAATCGGGGCAAGCCAGCTTGGCGGAGTACAGGCGCTCCTCTCCGCCCACCACCGCCACCTGTACCAGGCCATCGGCTAGCTTCATGGCGGTGTTGATGGAGTTCTCCAGGCGCTGTTCGATGCCCGGCTTGACCAGCAGGCGGTCAATTACCACTTCGATGGTGTGGTTCTTGCGCTTGTCGAGGCGGAGGTCGTCTTCCAGGCTGACCAGTTCGCCATCCACGCGGGCACGGGTGAAGCCCTGCTGGGCGAGCTTCTCTGTTTCTTTTTTGAATTCTCCTTTGCGGCCGCGCACGATGGGTGCCATGACCATGACGCGGTCTTCCGGGGTAAGCTGCATGACGCGCTGCACGATCTGGTCAGCGGACTGGCGGCTGATGGCTTGGCCGCAGTGGGGGCAGTGAGGCACGCCGATCGAGGCATAAAGCAGGCGCAGGTAATCGTAAATTTCGGTGATGGTGCCGACGGTGGAGCGCGGACTGCGGCTGGTGGTTTTCTGCTCGATGGAGATGGCGGGGCTCAGGCCGTCAATGGCGTCCACGTCGGGCCGCTCCATCTGATCGAGAAACTGGCGGGCGTAGGCGGAGAGGGTCTCCACGTAGCGGCGCTGGCCTTCGGCATAAATGGTGTCAAAAGCCAGGGAAGATTTGCCTGAGCCGCTGAGCCCGGTAATCACGGTGAGAGAGTTGCGGGGTATCTCAACGTCAATGTTTTTAAGGTTATGCTGGCGCGCCCCGCGCACCGTGATCTTAGTAATCGCCATCGGTCCCTGGGTAAATTAGTACCTCGGTAATTGGACAGGTCCTCTAGTAAGAGGGAGAGTGAGTCAGCGCAATTTTACTCACGTATCTTAGTCGTTAACAGCGGGGAAGGTCAACGCGAGTAAAGTGGGCATGCGCCTCAGGGCGCGCCGTTTGCCCCGATGCCCGAGCATTGTTGCGAAATGTTGCAGGATGCGGTGGATGGCGGCGCGATTCTGAACGCCCCCCGCAATCGGATGCCTGGGCGCATTTTGAACGAAGTAGATTCGGACTACGCCGTCGCCTCCCCTGACGAGCGTCCCAAGCTGTACTTGATGAATTTCTGCCCGTTCTGCGGGCGCGCGATTTCGCGCACCGTGTGGAACGCGGAAAAGAAAAAGTAATCGGCCGCGCCGCCGGCGAGTGCATCCGACCGGTTGGTTTGAGCATCTTCTACTTGCGGTGCGGCATATAACAGGTGGGCCGAACCTTGAGCTTGCTTCTTAGTTTAGCGACCTTATTCTTCACTGTGTTAGCTGCCATGGCATTGGGGATTGCGGCTAGCTATTGGGCCGTGACCGGTATTCTTTTCGCCTTTGGGCATCACTCACGTGAACATAAGCCGGCCGCGCTGGTGGAATCGCCCGCCAGCGGCGACTGAATTTTCCTTAGACCTTTAGCGGGCGTGCCCCAGCGCGAAGGCGCTGTGTTTTTTTTGCGGGAGTCAGGAGTCTGCGGCCGGCAAAGGCACGCTCCTCTTACAAGCGTGAAACCGCCCAAAGAAGTTCCAGTTTCCAATATTGAGTGACGGGAGCTCCCGACTCCCGACTTCTAGTACCGCGCGTTGGTGGCG
>Ga0075271_10000132_pt1 | contig 10231 bp, 6 predicted proteins | sample SF_Rice_5C_0N_30_FD_69775 | JGI IMG/M metagenome (GOLD analysis project Ga0075271, IMG submission 69775) | Rice paddy soil microbial communities from Twitchell Island, California, USA - SF_Rice_5C_0N_302 | ecosystem: Environmental > Terrestrial > Soil > Paddy field/soil | place: USA: Twitchell...
AGGCTATGTCGCGGATGATGTCCTCGCACTCCTCAAATGTGGCCGCCGGTTTTTCCCATGTCGGCTCGTCGCAACGAATGCCATACACAAACCGCTTGTCGTAGTAATCTGTCGGGATTTTGGGCATCCGCTGTCGCACGGCCGCCGCACCAACCAGCCAGTTTGCGTTCCGCTTGGGCGGCGCGGCAATGAAATCCAGCCGACAGGCCGATTTCTGTCCGACCAGGAGATTCGGCGTGCCGGCACTTCCCTGTATGCAAGGACTCCCTTTGGGAAGGTTCATGTTGTAGCACTCGCTGCCGTTGACGCGATAAGTCTTCGTCGTGCCCAGAGAGGCGCGCCGCTGGCCCGGCTCACCGTCAACCACTAACTCCGTTCCATCCATGTAGGCGGTGACTTCCTGCACGCACATCGCACGGTCCGTACCCACCATCACCACCGGCAGCGTGCCTTGCACCTCGCCCCAGAACGAATTGCGGCGGAGCGCGCCTGCCTTGGCCTCACTGAGTTTCACGAGACTGCCGCCATCGTCGCCGTGTGCCAGCCAGCCATCCCCATCCTGCTCATTCACCGTGACGAGACGTGGCAGTTTGACATCGATGAGTTCGTATCCCTCGTGTTCTTGCACGTCTTCCATCGTTATGAAAAGGGTCGCGCCCTGGAGCACATATCGAAGCACAAAGCTGGCCGCCGCGGCCTGATGGTCCGTAACCTGATAATGAAAATCGGCCCGTTCCCGCGTAGCGTTAACGGACTCTGCCGTTAGCTCCATGCCCGAAAACTTCCACGCCTTAGACTCGCAAATCGTGGCCGAAACTCGACTGAGAGACTGGCCGCCTCTCAACCGGGAACCATTTGCAAACCGGTACTCGTAGGGAAGGCCCCGCGAACTATCCAGGGCTACTTGTAGCTGAGACGATGAAAGAACAACACTCTTCACGGAAGCGTCGGCCTGAATCGAGTCAAGGTCGGAAGCAAGTGAAGTGATCGAGCCCGAAGCCAAACTCAAGACTCCGCACCCACCAATTTGCAGGAAACTGCGGCGACGCATTTGAAAGCCTCCTCGCCTCGTTAAAAATGCGGCTCAGCGCCATGCCTCAGCACAGCCACTGAGCCGCTTGGGAGGCGGAATGCGGAACCAGGTGACCCCGCACTCGGACCGAACTCAGAAATAAAAAGCAAAGACTCTCACCGGCTCTGCTGTCTGCCTTGAACAACTGGTCCCTATGCCAAGCAATTCCGTTGAACTTCCGCAACAACTCTCTCTGTTTGCGCATCCTAGTGCACAAAGTATCCAAGCGCAACAGAAAAATTCATTTCTGTCCACAGTTGTCTATTTCGCTCCAAGAGATACGCGCCCGTACTCGAGTGATTCACAAACCTGGCTGTTTTCAGAGGTGAGAGATTTTTCCCGCGCTTTTGAGCAGCATTAGGGTGAAGACTCGCGTGCGGTAGCGAAGAAACGAGAGTAGCGGAGAGTTAACGACCGTTGCCGGCAGGGGCGCGCACGGAAAGCTCACGATCAGGCAGGCACGTGGAGTTCGCCGCATCGGAAGCCAGAAGCACTGTCACTCCGCGTTCCTGCAGCATGTCTTGATAAACCGGCGCAATACCCGAATCTGTTACAACCGTATTGATCTCTGAGAGATCTGCGACGCGAACCATGGCGTCTCGGCCGAACTTCGTGTGATCCGCCACAATCACGACTTTGGATGCGGCCTTGATCATTGTCCTGATCGACTCGACCACGAGCATATTGGTATCGCTCACACCATTGGAGGTGATTCCGCGAACGCCCATGATCAGGATATCTGCCGAAATGCTGCTCAACATTCGTTCACAGATCGGACCCAATTGCACGCCCAAGCGAGGGTAGAGATAGCCGCCGGTCAGCGTGACTTCAACTCGCTTGCAATCCCAGAAGACCTGGGCAACCGGAATCGAATTCGTAATCACCTGAATCGGCCGGTCAAGAAGATTGCGAGCCACCTCAACAACCGTCGATCCACCTGCCAGTAAAACCGTCTGCCCGTCTTCAACCAACCTGGCCGCTGTCTTACCGATCAGGATTTTCTCTTGGTGACAACTGCTCGACAGCCGTCCAAAATCGAGCACCTCATCGCGAACCTGGAGAGAGATCGCTCCCCCATGAACCCGGCGTAGAACGCCTTCTTTCTCAAGTTCGATAAGATCGCGTCGAATACTTGACCTAGAAGCGTTCAATCTTCTGCAGAGTTCGTTCAGATCGATGAACTCTTCCTGGTTAGCGAAGAATTCTCGAACTTTCAGTTTGCGTTGAGCGGGTCGCATGCGCCGATTATAGCTCAGGACTTTCCACACACTTAGGAATTTTCCAGTTGCGTCGTGAACGGTTGTGAACTATTTTTATCCTCTCTGATCTACGTTAGCGCTAAAAGTGAAAAACCGGCGATCAAAACGTTCCTGGCACTTCCCTTCCGGTGGCGCGATTTGCAAATCGGATTATTGCTCGTCAGCGGGACGATGAACATTTCATAAACGGAGATTTTGACTATGAATGACAATTTTTCCAGACGCGACGTGCTCAAGGGCACTGGCGCCTCGCTGCTCGCGTTGGCCGCAACACCGGCTATATCGGCACTACAGGCTCCCCCCACACCTAAACCGGAAGCACATGCGCCGGGAGATCAGCCTTACCCGACCCCGGTTGAACCGCACTTTCCGGAACGCATGAAGTGGTGGCACGAGGCTCGGTTTGGCATGTTCATCCACTGGGGTTTGTACAGCGTCCTGGCGCGGCACGAGTGGGCGATGGAGAACGAGGCGACTCCCGTAAAGGAATACGAGTCACTGGCGCACCGGTTCAATCCACAGCCAAATGCCGCTCGGGCCTGGGCCAAACTGGCGAAGAAGGCCGGCATGAAGTACATGGTGATGACCACCAAGCACCATGAAGGCTTCTGTAACTTCGACACCAAGCTTACGAACTACTGCGCTCCCAAGCAGGCTGCGGGAAGGGATCTCGTCCGCGAGTACGTTGAGGCTGCTCGCGCCGAAGGTCTGAGGGTCGGCTTCTACTACTCGCTCATGGACTGGCATCATCCGGACGGTGCGCGATGCAAGCATGATGAAGCTGCGCGGAAGCGCTTCGTCGAATACACTCACGGGCTGATTCGAGAGTTGATGACCAACTACGGCAAGGTCGACGTTCTTTGGTACGACGTCTCCTGGCCCCTCAGCGCAGAGCAGTGGGAATCCGAGCGGATGAACAAGATGGTCTTCGATCTGCAACCGAAAATTATCGTGAACAACCGGAATAGGCTGCCCGGCGACTTCGCAACACCCGAACAGAAGATCGTGGCTGATGCGCGTCCATGGGAATCGTGCATGACGCTGAACGATAGCTGGGGCTATCAGGCTGCCGACGATGCCTGGAAGACGCCCAAGACTGTCGTGAGAAATCTTATCTCGTGCGTGCGCGACGGCGGCAACTACCTGCTGAACATCGGTCCGAAGCCGGACGGATCGATCCCAGAGGAATCGGTGCGCATTCTGAGTGAAGTGGGAGATTGGACCGCCAGGAACGGCGAGTCAATCTACACTTCAGATCCTTGTCAGGTTCGGCGCTCCAACTACGCAAGCTTTACGCGTAAGGGCAACACGCTTTACATGCATGTCCACTTCTGGCCCGGCGACTACGTTGCGGTCAGCGGCCTACTGACGAAGGTGAGTTCGGCCAGGATGCTCGCAACCGGGCACCCTCTGAAATTCGAGCAGGACAAACTGCGCGTTCGCGTTCTGGATCTGCCAAAGCAGTCGCCAGATAATCCGGTTACGACGATAGTGCTTGAGTGCGAGTCCGAACCGCTGCAAAACCAATACCTGGTGCGGAACGAGCGGTCGCGCGAGGGAGTCGGCGTTTAGGCTAGCGAGTGCCATGTCACGACTCAACTCGTGACACTTTCAGCCCCGCACGGGCGGCAGTAAATAGCCGGGGACGTCAGTCCCCGGTGAAAAGCCCGAAAGCCGAACGAGTCCCGCAGGGACGGCCGTGGTTGTGAAGAGCTCTGCACGCCAGCTCTCAAAACAGGAAACAAATCATGACACGCATTCCAGACTCTGAGCCCGAGCACCTGATCCCCCGCCGGAAATTTATCAAGCTGGCGTCTCTTGCCGGTGCCGGCATCGCTGGCGCCAACCTCCTCGGTGAACTTTCGCCACTGGCGCGCGCGATGGAACAACGAACCCTCGATGGCGGCGTCCTTCCCAACCCGGGAGATATATATGTTGCGACCACTGGCAACGACAAAGCCGCCGGAACGCAGAAAGCTCCCTTCAAAACGCTGGCCAGAGCACAGGAGGCCGTGCGCGGGCGAAAGTCGAACGGCAGGCCCCTCACAGTCTGGGTACGTGGCGGTGTCTACTACCTCACCGCCCCTCTCGTCTTCGGTTCCGAAGACAGCGGCACCGCAACCGCTCCGATCACTTGGGCGGCCTATCCCAAAGAGCAGGTAATCATCAGTGGCGGCGTCAAGCTGAATCCGACCTGGTCGGACTACCGCGATGGCATCAAGGTCGCGACCATCGGCACCGGCTACGACTTCGACATGCTGTTCCTCTACGAACTGCGGAGTGCCTCGCCTTTCCCCGAAGGGGAGGGTGCGCTGCTCACGCTGGCGCGGTATCCGAATCACGATCCCGCTAAAGTCCCGCTGCAAGGATGCGCGGACTATTCCGACCGTGTCGCGAACTGGGGTAATCCCGAGGGAGGATTCATTCGCGCCCTGCACCGCAGCGAGTGGGGTGGCGAGTCTTTCAAGATTAAGGGCAAGAACGGCGACAAACTCGATCTCGAATGGGTTGGCGACAACAATCGAGGAAGCCGGCTCAATCCCCAGGAGCAAGTTGCGGAAAACATTTTCGAGGAGCTCAATGCTCCATCAGAATGGTTCTACGACAGGAAGTCAGGAAAACTTTACGTTTATCCTCCCGCCGGTTTCGACCTTGCTTCGAGTTTCCTGGTCGGAGCGACGCAAGAAGAATTGATACGCGTGGTCGGCACACCCGAGGCGAACGTTAAGCACCTCACCTTCTCCGGCTTCAACTTCACTCACACTCACCGGACATTATTCACGCGACCTTACGAAGGCCTATCTCAGGGAGACTGGTGCATTGTGCGTGCAGGAGCGATGTATCTTCAGCATTCGGAGAACATCGAGGTCCGCGATTGCAATTTCACCAACATCGGCGGCAACGGCGTGTTCATGAGCGGTCACAACCTGAACAACGTCGTCACTGGCTGCGACTTCGTCCACGTCGGAGCGACAGCCGTGGCGGTTGTCGGCCTCCCGAGTTCAACTCGCTACTACTGCAACTGGAGCAACGATAAGCAGTTCCCTACCGACCTGACGCCCGGCCCTGCCAGCGAGAACTACCCGAAGAACATCACCGTCAGCTACTGCTACATGTACGACAACGGCATGTTCGAAAAGCAGACCTCGGCGGTACTCATCTCGATCAGCCAGGGCGTGACCGTGAGCCATTGCACCGCTCACCACGGACCTCGCGCGGGAATCAACATCGAAGATGGCACCTTCGGCGGACACGTCATCGAGTACAACGACGTCTTCGACCAGATTCGCGAAACCGGTGATCACGGCCCCTTCAATTCCTGGGGGCGCGACCGCTGGTGGAGGCGCATGAGCGGCGAAGACGCCCGCAAGTACGCACTGCTCGACAACTGGCAGCCGAATACGATCCGCAACAATCGTTTCCACATGGAGCCCGTCGAGCTGCCGCAGATGTCAGGCACCAGCGACGGCGCGACGCAGGACGGCGGGCCAGGTCCGGCGAAAGACAATGAGGCGCCCGGCAAGGAACGCAAGCTGCTGTTCGGCATCGATCTCGACGACGGCTCGTCAAATTACCGCGTCTACAACAACCTGCTCATCAACTGTTCCGTAAAGTCGCAGCACGGCTTCGACCACACCATCACGAACAACGTCATCATCAACTCGCGGCCTGTCTTCCATCAATGGAATCTGCCCGACATGCGCAAGGTCGTCGCCAACAACATCATCGTCTTTAAGACCCCCTATTACTGCCGAACCCGCGACTTCTTCCCCAATACGGGCAAGATCGACAACAACCTGTTCTGGAACAATGGCAGCGCGGTTGCGTTACTGATCGACAGTGGCGCCGGCGGCGAGATTAGCGCCAAGGAAACCTGGGAGAAATTGAAACTCGACCAACATTCGGTGACCGCCGATCCGCAGTTCGTGAATCCTCTCAGGGGCGACTACACCGTGAAGGCCGCATCGCCCGCGCTGGCGCTAGGGTTCAATAACTTTCCTATGGATCAGTTCGGCAAACCGGGATATCCGGTGCCGCCGGGCTTTGAGAGCACAAAGACGCGGTAGGATAAGTGAGCAGCGACAACTCAGGCGTGACGTGTTACTCGGTTGTTTTCTACATGGTCGCGGTCGATGCGAGATCGGAGAGAAGATGAAGAGGGTCAGTGCCGCGAGCCTGAGCAATATTTGGCTGTTTCTCTTATGTGCAGTTTTGGCAGGATGTGGTGGGAATGGAACAAGCACCGATAGTTCGCAAATCTCCAAGACTACAGCAATCGGTTTTGTTGCGAACGCCAGTCACGTCCTTCCTCTTGGATGAGGAGAGCGGGGCGGGGCTTTGTCAGCAGGAGTGACGTTGCCTACAGGAGCACGCCGTCTCCTGTTTGTCTCGAATACACAGGACAACACAATCTCTCGATTTTTGCTTGACGGCAAAGGAGGGATTCAATCAGCAGGGGCCGCAACTCATCTCGCCAACCCTGACGCTCAACCCTGTGACATCGAAGTTTCTCCTGACGGGCGTTTTCTCTTCGTAGGAACGGTCCCAAATGCTGTCGAGGTATTTTCAATCGACAAGAATAGCGGGAATCTTCAACCTGTCCAGAACTCCCCGTTCACCGTCGCCACGAAGACTTATGCGTTAGCCGTAACGCATTCCGGCCAGAATCTCTATGCTGTTGGCGACGACTCCGACGTTATATACGGTTTCACGATTGACGGCACGACTGGAAAACTGACTCAACTTACGACAGACCCGGTTCACACACGATTCGCATTGACGGGCGTTGCCATAGACGCGTCCGATAAATTCTTGTTCGCAAGTACAGCAATTGGGGAGAAACTGCTGATATACAACATCCTGCCGTCTGGAGCGTTGCAAGAGGCAGTAAGCTCTGGTTTGCGAAGCGGTTACCTGACCGGAGACCCTATCGTCGCCCCAAATGGGCGTTTCGTGTATATTTCGGATCCATTTTTCGATAACGGCATTCTTGCATATACCCTTGACGCTATATCCGGCATGGTAGCAGCAGTACCCGGTTCGCCATTCTTCGATGGTCAGGCTCCCTATTCTGTCGCGGTTTCACCGCACTCAAGCGTCTTAGTTGTTTCGCGTGGGAATCCCGGACACGTAGCCTCGTATCGAATAAATCCGCAAACCGGAGCACTCTCAGCTATTTCGGGCAATCTTTCTGATTCCGGGTTGGCAGTCGGAAAAGACCCCAATCACGTTCTTCTTGTGCCAATAGGGTAGGCCACCCAAGCCGATTTTGCTTGAGTGGGTGTCAGCTTCAAGTTCCCCGAAGCATTCTTTCGCGACAACAATTCGCATTCGTCCGGAATCAGTATTGTTCTCAGGTGGAGATAACTGCACTGCCAAATGAAGCGCGTACTCTTCTGGTGCTACTGTTTTGCCGGAATGCCAGGTCGCAGCCTGCAAGCATGAAGCGATATGTTAACGTCGATTTTGGTTTTGAGCTTTTATATCCTGCCGAATACGGCAGTACATATCTTCCCTACAATGTCGCTGTCATGTGCGCGAATGATGGCCTTGAGTCCCTGCTCTACGTGAGCGCGGGGACGAGTCAAGAGGCGGGCAGCTCTGGGTTCGCGGCTATTTCAACCCTGAGGACGGAGGATACTTCTTCGCCATGACAGCCGCGCCCTCACCCTGGTTTATGACACCAACGAACCAGACTACCTTCCGGTCAAAGGCGATCCAGTCACGGAGAAAGTCATCGGCGAGGCCGCAACAATCGTGAATTCCATCCAGTACAAAACGCCTCCAAGGCACTGAGCAGCGACGTTTGCATGAGTGAGTGAATTCTTGAAGAAGCTGTGGTCGCCGAAAAGTGTCTGGGCGAGTCCGCCGAACTCATGGCGTGAAACTGTTCAGCAAATGACGGAAGGCCGGAGCGTTCCGAGGCTCAATCATATGTTGCTGCTCATCTGCCACACTCAGAATGTAAAGCGAGCCTTGGCCAAAGATGTAATAGAACGGCCCAGCTCTATATTCGCTGTAGTAGCGGGCACGCTTCAGAACCTCCGCTTCACTCAGGTCAGGATAGCCTGACGACTTCAGCCACCGTCGTACCTGATTTTCGTCGCGCAAGTTTACTTTCGTCGCAACCGTATATGTCAATCCGCGGTCGGCAAAGTGCACGGAATCCGAAATCTCATTTGAATCGAACTTCTGGTATGAATACTCACTCGTTTTCCAAACAGGATCACCTTCGGGATACTCGAGCGAATAGCCAATAAGCTTGCTCCTGTAAACGAGCCAGTGCGCCCCATCAGCAACGGGTCCAACAAATCTAAACGTGCGAACCATGCGACTCATTTCCCGGTCCAGGGCTCCCCGGTCGAACGGCTTAACGCTTGGGTCGTGTCCGTCACTTGTTGCGACGCTTAGGGTCACTGCGAAGCAGACGTTCTCATAAAACGTTCGATACTCAGTCGCATCAATGATGCTTCCGGCTGCTGCCCCACCCCAGACTCCGTACCGGAACGGTATGCCGTTAATCGCCGTCCGCCTTGTCGGGTAAGGACTGTCAATTCTGTTGCACTCTGATTCTGACCTCCTGTCTCGCAGGACGTTCACAGATAGACCCGCCGCTTGGAAATCTGTTCCCGCGTATTCGGTGCCGTTGTACGCAAAGCATGCAATAGTCCTCCAGCTGCAAACCGGAGTCATCGACAGTAAGGTGACGTCCTTGTACTCCAGCCTTCCTGAATAGAAGGTCATGTTTTCGGGGTATTGAATGACCAAGCCGTAATCCGGGCTCGCGTACGTGAGCCATGCTGACGTTTCGCTGGACTGATTGTGAAAAGTTAGAGTGAGCTGGACGCCCTGTGGCGAGGAAGCTACAGATTGCAATATGTCCGTTCCGGCAGACGATGCGAGTGAAAGAACGAGGAAGAGCCATTTCAAGATGTGCACGTAGCGAATCCTCCAGCGTTCGCAAAATCAGACACGAAGTTGGAATGGCGAAGTTGCCATGCAAGCAGCGCGGGCGTCCCCTGATACGTGCCGCCGCGAACGCGCGGGCAAGTTTGTTCCGATTTCGTAAATTTTTCGGAGCCCACGTTCGCGTTGAGCAAAACGCCCCTATCCTGAATACGGGAAAAAATAGTTCTTTGAAATGCGGACCGCCACGCGCCGACATCGATGCGCTAAGTCGTTTGTTTTCTGTATCGATATCCTAACTGCTTTGTTTCCTTCAGTCAAAAACAGCAACGAGGCTATCGACGTGTTAAGTTACGTACCTTCAACAACTTGCATTTTCGAGTAGGGGGAGGGGGTACCCCCACGTTAGCTGTGCCAACGTGGGGCACCGAGCAAGAATTTCAGGAAATGGCTTTGCGCAGGCGAGCCTCGGCGTCGCCGTTCCAATAGGCGCAGTCGAGTTGAAGAAAAACGGACGTGTACGGAATGACCATATTCGTCTTGATAATCAAAACCTGGAAGGTCTGAGCGGCCTCGTCGAGTTTGGAAATGATCTGTTCGTGCGGCAGGACGCTGACTTCGCGGTTGCCCAACAGTTCAGCCAGGCGCTGGCGGTAGTCGGTGATGCCGGGCGCGTCGGACTCGGCGACGAATGCCAGCTCCTGATCGGTGTAGATGATCGGCTTGACATGTTTCGAGGACGCCAACCCGGCGAGAACCTTCTCTACAACTTCGACCTGTCCGGCATTGGACACGATCGTGTCGATGCCGGCGCGCGCCTGTGCAGGATAGGCCGAGTCGGCGATGACGATCCAGTTGCGGTGGCCGTAAAGCGGCAGGCAGTCTTCGAGTGTTTGCTGCCATGCGGCTTTTGTTGCGGTGGATGCTGACGACATTTTGAATCTCCAATCAAAATGCGGCGGCAAGATGCCGCCGCACCAACCGGCGAGACGCC
>Ga0075271_10000133_pt1 | contig 10226 bp, 8 predicted proteins | sample SF_Rice_5C_0N_30_FD_69775 | JGI IMG/M metagenome (GOLD analysis project Ga0075271, IMG submission 69775) | Rice paddy soil microbial communities from Twitchell Island, California, USA - SF_Rice_5C_0N_302 | ecosystem: Environmental > Terrestrial > Soil > Paddy field/soil | place: USA: Twitchell...
CCAAGGCTCCCTGTCCGGCGGCGGGACACATGGTTTCCGCAGGTATAAACTCGCTCGCCAGTTCGGTGCGTCCCAGACGGCGCAGTCCGGCGGCGGCCAGGATGATGCCGTCATACTCGCCCGCTTCCAGCTTGCGCAGGCGCGTGTCCACGTTGCCGCGCAGGGGATGTATTTCGAGGTCGGGACGCAGGGCTCGGAGCTGAGCCTGCCGCCGCAGGCTGCTGGTGCCCACGCGCGCGCCCTGCGGCAGCTGGGCTAAGGCATGATGTTCGCGGGAGAGGAGGACATCGCGCGGGTCTTCGCGGCGGGTGATGGCCGTCAGCTCGAAGCCGGGCGGAACCTCGGTGGGCAGGTCCTTCAAGCTGTGCACGGCCAGGTGCACTCGGCCCTCGGCCAGCGCCTCCTCAATTTCCTTGGTGAACATCCCCTTGGTGCCGACTTTGGTGAGGGCAACGTCGGCGATTTTGTCGCCGGTGGTGCGGATGATCTCGATCTCCACGTGATGACCGTTGGTCCGGAGCAGACTGGCAATATGGTTGGCCTGCCACAGGGCCAGCTGCGAGCCGCGGGAACCAATGCGCAGGGCCGCCATTCAGGAGCGCTCCCTGGTAGTGTCGGCGGAAGCAGAGCGGGCAGCGCCGGCGTACCGACGGTCCTTTTCCTGCAGGTTGAAGAGCTTACGGATGAGCTCGACCACGGTGGTGGCTTCGGGCTCGCGGGCGGCGGTTTTGAGCGCGCTGATGGGGGTGTGCATGATCTTGTTGATGATGCCGCGGGTGAGGGCCTCGACCGCCAGCTCCTGCTCCGGGGTCAGCGGCCCCAGGCGGCCGCGCACGCGGTCAATCTCCGCCTGGCGGATGGTCTCCAGATGGTCGTGCAGTGACACGATGGTGGGCACCACGTCCAGAGTCTGGAGGCGGCCCTGGAAGCGCTCCACCTCGGCCTCGACGATGGCTTCGGCGCGCTCCGCCTCCTTGCGCCGGTCGGCCACGTGGGAGCTCACCCCCGCCTGCAAATCGTCAATGTCGTAGACGAATAATCCGTCTACCTTATTGACCTCGGGGTCCACGTCGCGGGGCACGGCGATGTCAATAAAGAACATGGGCCGGTTCTTGCGCCGGGCCATGAACAGCTCGGCGTGCTCGCGGCGGAAGATGGCAAAGGGAGCGCCGGTGGAGGTGATGACAATATCGGCCCGGTCGGCAGTCTCGTAGAGCTGCTCGAAAAGCATGGCCTGGCCGCCGAACTTTTGCGCCAGCTGCTGAGCGCGCTCGTAGGTGCGGTTGGCCACGAAAATGGTGCCGGCGCCGTGGGCCATCAGGTGGCGGGCGGCGAGTTCGCTCATCTTGCCCGCGCCCACCACGTAGACCACGCGTCCTTGCAGGGAGCCAAAAATCTTTTTCGCCAGCTCCACCGCCACCGAGGCCACGGAAACCGCGGAGGAGCCGACCTCGGTTTCGCTGCGCACCTTTTTGGCCACGGCAAAGGAGCGCGAGACCAGGGCGTCGAGGTGGCTGCGGATGGCGCCCACCGCCCGCGCCGTGGCGTAGGCTTCCTTCACCTGGCCCAAGATCTGGGGCTCGCCCACCACCATGGAGTCGAGACTGGCGGCCACACGGAAAAGGTGGCGGATGGCCTCGCGCTCGCGGTACTGGTAGAGGCAATCGGCGTAGCGGGCGGGCTCCACCTGGAAGTAATCGCGCAGGAAACCGCGCAGGTCGGTGGCGGGGTCGCAGTTGGCCAGCAGCTCCACCCGGTTGCAGGTGGAGAGGATCATGGCCTCTTCCACGCCGGGGTACTCGGCCAGGCGGCGCATGGCTTCCGGCAGGTGGGATTCGGGAATAGCCAGCTGCTCGCGCACGTCCAGGGGCGCGGTGGTGTGGTTCACGCCGATAAGCACGAAGTTCATGGTGAAACGAAGCGGTGCACCACGCTGAAGAAATTTGCCGCCCAGGCCACCACCGCCGCGACAAAGGCAAAGGTGGCGAGATAGGCGGCGCGCCGGCCCCTCCAGCCCGAGTTCCAGCGGGTGTAGAGCATGAGCACGTACACCGCCCACATCAGCACCGAGAGCAGCACCTTGGGATCGCGAAAATAGACCGCGCCGTACTTGGCCTGGGCCACCACCGACCCGGCCACCAGGCCCAAGGTCATGAAGGGAAAGCCCAGGAGCAGGGAGCGGTAGCCGATCTGGTCAATGGTTTCCAGGGGCGGCAACCGGTTCAGCATGCCGCCGGGGCGCTTGGACTTGAGCGCCCGCTCTCCCACCAGGTAGAGCAGACTGGCGCAGAAGCTGAGCACCAGGGCGGCGTAGCCGGTGAAGATCATCACGATGTGGGCGATGATCCAGCCATTGCGCACGAGGGGTGTGGCGAGAATGATTTTCTGCCTGCCCATGGCGGAGACAAAGGTCAGCAGGAAAACCAGGGGGAAGACAAAAACCCCGGGCGTGGTGGTCTGGTAGCGCCAGTACACCAGCATGAAGCCGACCATAACCACGAAAGCGAGCAGGGATTCGGAATTGTGAATGGAGGCCAGCAGCAGCGTGCGTTCGGCGGCGAAGGCCTCCGCGAGCGATACAAAATGGAAGACCATGGCCAGGCCGGCGGCGTGCAAAGCGATGCGTCCCAGCAGGTCACTGCGCCGCACCAGGATGAGCAGGGCGTAGACCAAGCCGATGCCGTACAGCACCACCGCAACTCGCAGCCAGAAAAGGGGCATGAATTGAGTTTGTCTCCCGGCCCACACCTAAGCCGGGCGGGTACTTCCATTCTGCTGATTATATAGGGTGCCGGAAGAGGGGCGTCGGGGCAGCGAGGGTGGTCACAAGAGGATGTGATGGGAATCACAAGAAAGTCGGGAGTCACCCAAAGCTAAGCCCCTCGCGCCAGCCCTGCAAAGCGGGCGTGATGCGTCGGCGGGCGGAGGCGGCCGCAAAGGCAATTACTCGATTCCCAGCGCGCCCAACAGGTTCCCAATGTCGGCGGCGTCCACCGGCAGGCGGCGGCTCTCCTGACGCAGGTCGCCCATCTCATCCAGGCCCTGAAAGAAGCGCATCTTGGCGGCGGCGTACTGCTCGGAATCGCTGAGCGGGCGGCCATGCCCGGCGGCCCAGGCGCGCAGGGCTTCGCCGCGCACGAACACGCTCACGGCAAACATGGTCCTGCGGTCGGGGCTGACGTCGAAGATGTATTCCGTGGCCGGAGCCTCGGGAGCATCCACCAGGGCTTCGCGCTTACCCACAAAGTAGTACTGATAAACGTAGCCCGACTGCCCGGTGTAGGTTTTCATTCGGCGAACGGTCATACGCCCTCATCTTGTCTATGCTCGTTTTTTGCCGCTCACCAGCCGGCCAGCGGCCCGTCGAACCCTCAGGGGTATTGTCGCAAAAAAGGAGGATGTCATGGAGATCGGGACAAACGCCCAACTCGAGCAGCGGTTAGAGCGCCTGGAGAAACAGGGCCGGCGGTGGCGCGCGGCCACGCTGGTGCTGGCGATGATGGTGGGCGTGCTCTTGACCGCGGCTTTCAGCGGGCAGAGCCAGTTCGACCGCGGCTTCATCCTGCCGCCGCAGGGTCTGGACGGCATCCGCGCCCGCGCTTTCCTGCTCACCGACCCCAGCGGCAAGGTGCAGGGGGAGTGGAGCATCCAGGGCGGGCAACCGGTGCTCAAGTTCTACGCCCCCAGCGGCAAGGTGCTGTGGCTGGCGCCGCCGCGGCCGGGGTTCAAGCCGGTGAACTAATTGCAGATTGAAGAATAATGATGATTGATGATTGAAAAAATCAGCTGTCAGCCACCAGCTCTCAGCTTGCCGCGAGAGAAAAACTGCTGGCTGACGGCTGAGAGCTGAAAGCTGGTTCTTCTTCCTTCATCATTCTTCAATCGTCAATATCCCGGAGCGGCCTCGCGCAGGCGCTGGGCAGCGGTTTCCGAGCTGAGCGGGCTGAAGTACACCTCCTTGAAGGTGTAGGAGCGCGCCCGGCCGGCGACGACAGGCAGGATCTCGATGTGCCAGTGGTAATCCTCGTCAATGGTCTTCCAGTAGCCCAGGACATCGGAACGGTGGGTGGTGTTGGGCGAGGTGTGCAGCACCAGGTGGAAGTCCTCGGTAATGGAACGGATACGGATGAGGGCGCGGCGCAGCAGGGCGGCCAGATCCAGCAGCACCCCGGAGCGACTGAGGGCGAGGCGCTCAAAGGACGATTCGTGGCCGCGGGGCAAGAGCCAGGTTTCATAGGGCACGCGCGGGGCGTAGGGGCAGAGGGCGGTGTAGTCGCCGCGGATTTCGACCACCCGCAGGCCCTGCCGCTCCTCCTGGGCCAGGATGTCGCAGAAGACGCAGCGCTCCTTCTGCACGAAGTAGTCGCGTCCGGCGCGCAACTCGTAGAGCACGCGGCGGGGCACGAAGGTGGTGGCGGTGAGCTGCGAGCTGGGGTGTTCAAATTCCTGTCCGGCCACGGCGCCGTAGTCTTTGAAGATGCTGACGTACTTGAAGCGGGCGTCGCGCTTGAGGTCGTAAATGCGCTGGCCGGCGAGCAGCAGAAATTTTTCAATTTCGGCGTCGCTGGCGTTCCACAGCTGGCGGTCGTGGCGGATGTTCTCCACCAGCACCTCGTGGGCCCCCACCGAGCGCATGCGGTCGTAGATGCCGTCGCCGCGGCGCTGCGGGTCGCCCTCGATGTGATACATGGGAGAGGGGTGGACGACGGCGCGCGCCGACCAGGGGCCACCGTCGATGCTGGCCATGGTGGAGACCACCTGGGGTTGCGCCGGGGCGTCAGCACAGAAGCGGCAGAAGCTTTCCTCGCGGCGGGCGGCGTCGGGGGCGTCGCCGGTAATCACCCAGGAGCGCGTGATCGGGTCTTTGCGCAGTTCCATCTGCTTTAGAAAACACCTTGCAGCCGCAGGAGTCAAATGCGGCGGCGTAAACTCTTTTCACCGCCGAGACGCTGAGAAAAGCTTCCTTGCTAGCCTCCCGTGTCCTGTGACTGCTCAGGTTTGCCGTTTCTTAAGCGACGAAAAAGGTCTTGCTTGGCGTTGTCTGCGTCTCGGCGGTAGATTGGGTTTAAGCTGGCTTTTCCACAGACTTTGGTGCGGCGCCAAGGTAGCTCGCACCTGTTCCCAGGCACCGCGGCAGGCTATAATCCGCCCAGATTTTCCCCATGAGTGTAAGCGAGCCCTCCACCCCGCTGATGCGCCAGTACGCCGCCATCAAGAAGGAGCACCCGCAGGCCCTGCTCTTCTTCCGCCTGGGCGACTTCTACGAGCTCTTCTTCGACGACGCCAAATTGGCGGCCAAGGAACTGGAGATAACGCTTACCTCGCGCAACAAGGAAAAGGGCGTGGCCGTGCCCATGTGCGGCGTGCCCTACCACAGCGCCGACAACTACATCGCCCGCCTCATCCGCAAGGGCTTCAAGGTGGCCATCTGCGAGCAGATGGAGGATCCCCGCCTGGCCAAAACGCTGGTGCGGCGGGAGGTGACGCGGGTGATGACGCCGGGCACGGCCGCCGATGCCGCGCTGGAGTCGGAGGAAAACAACTTCCTGGCCGCGGTCGCGCGCGCCGGCGACACGGCGGGCTTTGCCGCCCTCGACCTTTCGACCGGCGAGTTCCGCGCCACCGAGTTCCGCGGGCCAGACGCCGAGCGCCGGGTGGGCGAAGAACTGGCGCAACTGCGGCCGCGCGAGGTGCTCTACGCCTCTTCCCTGCCCCTTTTCGACCGGCCCCGGGCGGAGGCGCGCGCCAGTTCCCCGCAGCCGCGCGGCCAGGGCGAAGGCGCCTGGGCGGAAACCCCGCTCGAGGACTGGGTGTTCGCCCCCGACCACGCCATACCGCTGGTGGAAAACCATTTTGGCGTGCTCTCGCTCGAGGGCTTCGGCCTGGCGGGCAAGCCGGCGGCGGCGGTGGCGGCGGGCGCCATTCTTTATTACGCGCGCTCCACCCAGCGGGGCGCGCTCGAGCACGTGGACCGCATCGGGTTCTACGAGCGGCAGAGCTCACTGGTGCTGGACGCGGTCACCGTGCGCAATCTGGAACTGGTCGAGCCGCTGTTTGCCGGCCCGGGCCAGGGGATTACGCTGTTTCGCGCCCTGGATGCCACGCTCACTCCCATGGGCAAGCGCCTGCTGCGCGCGTGGCTGCTGCGGCCCTCGCTCGAGGCTGGCGAAATCAACGCCCGGCTGGACGCGGTGGAGGCCGGGTTCAAGGACACCATGGCCCGGGAGGAGCTGCGCCGTGCGCTGGGTGGCATTCTCGATCTGGAACGCCTGCTCAGCCGGGTGACGCTCGAAACCGCCAACCCGCGCGATGTGCTGGCCCTGGGCGCCTCGCTGGCCAGGGTTCCGGGGGTGAAAAGCGCGCTGGCAGGATTGGCGGCGGGCCGGTTCCGGCAGCTGGAAGCGGCGCTCGACGATCTGGGCGAGCTGCGCCGCCGCATTGAGGAAACGGTTGTGCCTGAGCCGCCGCTCAGCTTCGCCGAGGGCGGGGTGATTCGCGCCGGGGTAGACGCGGACCTCGACCAACTGCGCAGCCTCAGCCGCTCGAGCAAGCAGTACCTGGCGCAGGTGGAGCAGCGGGAGCGCCAGCGGACGGGCATCGGCTCGCTCAAGGTCAAGTTCAATTCCGTCTTCGGCTACTACCTGGAGATCTCCAAGGCCAACCTGCATCTGGCGCCGGCGGACTACGAGCGCAAGCAGACGCTGGTGAACGCCGAGCGCTTCACCACCCCCGAGCTCAAGGAGTACGAGGCCAAGATTCTCGATGCCGAGGAGAAGCTGGTGGAAATCGAGCGGCGCATCTTCAGCCAGTTGAGAACCGCCGTGGCCGGGGAGGCCCGGCGCATCCGGCAGACGGCGCTGGCCCTGGCCGAGGTGGACGTGCTCGCTTGCTTCGCCCAGGTGGCGGCGGTCGGCCACTACTCGCGGCCCCAGTTGGACGACTCCTCCGACATCGAGATCATCGAAGGCCGCCATCCCGTGATCGAGCGGGCGGAGCTGACCGGCAGCTCGGACCGCTTCGTGCCCAACGACCTTTACCTCAATTCCAGCACCCACAACATCCTGCTGCTGACCGGGCCCAACATGGGGGGCAAGTCCACCTACCTGCGGCAGGCGGCGCTGCTGGTCATCCTGGCGCAGATGGGCTCGTTCGTGCCCGCGCGCCGGGCGCGCCTGGGCCTGGTGGACCGGGTCTTTACCCGCATCGGGGCCAGCGACAATCTGGCCCGCGGGCGCTCCACCTTTATGGTGGAGATGACCGAGACCGCCGCCATCCTCAACACCGCCACCCCGCGCTCGCTCATCCTGCTCGACGAAGTCGGGCGCGGCACCGCCACCTATGACGGCCTGGCCATCGCCTGGGCGGCTATCGAGTACCTCGACGCCCGCACCCGCGCCAAGACGCTGTTCGCCACCCACTACCACGAACTGACGGAACTGGCGGAGCGCCTCTCCGGGGTGAAGAACTACCATGTGTCGGTAAAGGAGACGGGCGGCGGGATCGCCTTTCTGCGCAAAGTGGAGCCGGGTGCGGCCGACCGCAGCTACGGCATCGAGGTGGCGAAGCTGGCGGGGCTGCCGCCGGAGGTGGTGGAGCGGGCGCGCCAGGTGCTCGAGGAGCACGAAAGCGTCCAGCGCCGCCTGACGGCTGACCTGGAGGCGGATGAAACAGAGCCGGGCTCGGTGCAGCTGACCATGTTTACCCCGCTTTCGGAGAAAATTGTCGGCCGGCTGCGGGCAGCGGACCTGGACCGGCTGACGCCGCTTGAGGCGCTGAATTTGCTGGCCGAGCTGAAGAAGCAGCTGAGTAGTTTGTAGCTGGTAGTTTGCTCACGCCGTTTCATTTTGCCATCATGCCCAGAACCACCGCCGACATTCGCGCCCTGGCCGGGCAGCTTCTGATCATGGGCTTTGCCGCGTCCGAGCCCACGGCGCATCTCCGCGAACTCGTACGGCGCCTGCAGCCGGGCGGGGTGGTGCTGTTCGCGCGCAATATCAAGGAGCCGCGCCAGACCTGGGAACTGCTGCGCGAGTGCCGCCGCCAGGTCGGCACGCCCTTGCTCCTGGGCGTGGACATGGAGGGGGGCACGGTGGACCGCTTCCGCAACCTGCTGGGGCCGGCTCCGGCAGCAGCCGCAGTCTTCGCCACGGACGACCGCAAGCTGTTTCGCCGTCACGGGCGCATCATTGGGGAAGCGGTGCGCGGCCTGGGATTCAACTTGGACTTTGCGCCCGTGCTCGACTTGGCGTTTCCCGCCTCGCGCGCGGCGCTGGGCAGCCGCGCGGTTTCGTCAGATTCCAGGCAAGTGGTCATCTACGCCCGCGAATTTCTCACCGGACTGCGCCAGGCGGGAGTGCTGGGCTGCGGCAAGCATTTTCCCGGCCTGGGGGAGGGGCGCCTGGACAGCCACCACCACCTGCCGGTGATCGAGAAGCCCTGGAAAAATTTGTGGGCCCAGGATCTGGCTCCTTACCGCACACTGCGCTCCCGTCTGCCCATGATTATGGTCTGCCACGCCGCCTACCCGGAGGTGACCGGCGAACGCACCCCCGCCTCGCTGTCCGGGAAGTGGATCAGCGAAGTTCTGCGCCAAAAAATCAGGTACCGCGGCCTGGTCCTCTCTGACGATCTCGATATGGGCGGCGTTCTGGCGGTGGCCTCCATCGAGCAGGCGGCGGTTGCGACCCTGCGCGCCGGGGCCGACATGTACCTGGTCTGCCAGAAAGAAGAAAACGTGGTGCGCGCCTACGAAGCTGTCATTCAAGAAGCGGAACGCGACCACAAATTCGCCCGGCGGCTTGCCGCCGCCAGCCGCCGGGTGCTGAGTTTCAAGAGGAAGGCGCCCCCGCTGAAGGTTTCGGCATCCCCGCCCAGGACGGAGCTGGCCGAACGCCTGACGCGCGAGCTCTGGGAATTGGGCGAGCAGGTGCGGATGGAGGCCTTCGCCGCCGGGGAGCAGGCGTGATCGTCGCCGGGGTGATGAGCGGCACCTCCGCCGACGGCATCAACGTGGCCCTGGCGGAGCTCACCGGCTCGCGCCCCAGACTGAAGCTTCTGGGCCATCTGGAATTCCCCTTTCCGGCGGCGGTGCGGCAGGCCATTCTGGCAGCCATGAATGCGGAGCAGGCGCGGGTGGCCGATCTCGCCCGGCTGAATTTCCTCCTGGGACACCTCTACACGGGCGCGGTGGTGGCGGCGGCGCGCAAATTCAAAGTGAAAGTTGAGCTCATCGGCTGCCACGGGCAGACGCTTTATCACCAGGGCGAACCCCAGCCCTTCCTGGGACGCAAGCTGGCGGTGACCTGGCAGACGGGCGAGGCGGCGGTGATGGCGGAGCGCCTGGGCGCGCCCGTGGTCTCTGACTTCCGCCCCGCCGACCTGGCCGCCGGCGGCAAAGGGGCGCCGCTCGTGCCCCTCCTCGACTATCTGCTCTACCGCGACCGGCGGCGCGGCCGCATTGTGCAAAACATCGGGGGCATCGCCAACCTGACCGCCATTCCTCCCGCCGCTTCGCCCGGCCAGGTGGTGGCCTTCGACACCGGTCCCGGCAACATGGTGATCGACGCGGTGACAGAGCGCCTGTTCGGCCGGCCTTTCGACCGCGACGGACGCATCGCCGGCCGCGGCCAGGTGCTCAAGAAAGCGCTGGATGAAATTCTGCGCCAGCCTTTTTTCCGCCGTCCTCCGCCCAAGACCGCGGGCCGAGAGGAATTCGGACGAGAGTTTGTGGGCGAATTTATCCGCCTTTGCGGGCGCGCGCGAAAAGAAGACGTGGTGGCCACCGCCACGGAGCTCACGGCGCGCTCCATTGCCGGCTCGATTGGCCGCTTTCTGCCGGGAACCTATGCCGAGCTGATTGTCTCTGGCGGCGGGGCGGAGAATCCCACGCTCCTGCGCATGCTGGGCGTGGAGGTTGGGCCATTGGGATTGCGGATTCGCCGCTCCGATGAATTCGGGCTGCCCGCAGCCGCCAAGGAAGCCGTGGCTTTTGCCCTGCTGGCATACCAGACCTGGCATCGCCGGCCGGGCAACATTCCTTCCGCGACCGGGGCCTCGCAGCCTGCTATTCTGGGGAAAATCTCATACGCTTAGCATAAATGCATAGGTCCTTCGTTCGCGCTCACCCCGACCCGCTCGGGTCACGCTCGCTCCGCATGACATTGGGCATGGTGGCGGCGGCCTGGCTGCTGTTGGCCGCGGGCTGCGCGCCGCGGCCCGATCCCAAC
>Ga0075271_10000135_pt1 | contig 10216 bp, 6 predicted proteins | sample SF_Rice_5C_0N_30_FD_69775 | JGI IMG/M metagenome (GOLD analysis project Ga0075271, IMG submission 69775) | Rice paddy soil microbial communities from Twitchell Island, California, USA - SF_Rice_5C_0N_302 | ecosystem: Environmental > Terrestrial > Soil > Paddy field/soil | place: USA: Twitchell...
GAAAACAGCCAAGGCCCAGGCAGAAGCCCAGGCGGAAGCCGAGCGCGCGGCCAAGGCCAAGGCCGATGCCGAAGAACAGCAGCGGCTGCGGCAACAGGCGGAAGCTGACCGTCTGGCAGCGGAGAAGGCCAAGGCAGAAGCCGACCAGATGCGGCAGGAAGCGGAAACGGCGCGCGCCGCCGCTTTAGCCGCACAACAACAGGCGCAGGCCGATGCCGAAAAGGCCCGCCAGGCCGCCGAGGAAGCTATCCGCCAGAAGGAAGAAGTTCGCCAGCGCCTGCTCAGTCAGCTCAACCAGGTGCTGGAAACCAAGGATACGCCACGTGGGCTGGTGGTCAGCATGCCCGACGTGCTTTTCGCCACCAATCAGTACAATTTGAAGGAAGCGGCCCGGGAGAGCCTGGCCCGCATTGCCGGCATCATTCTGGCCTATCCCGACCTGCGGCTGGAAATTGAGGGCCACACCGACAGCACGGGCACCGAGGAATACAATCAGGCGCTCTCGGAAAAACGCGCGGGCACGGTACGCGATTACCTGGTGAACAAAGGCGTGGACATCAACGCCGTGATCGCGCAAGGGCTGGGTGAATCCGATCCGGTGGCCGCCAATGACACCGCCGCCGGGCGGAAGCTCAATCGCCGCGTGGAGTTGATTGTTTCCGGCGAGGTGATCGGAACGAAGATCGGAGCGAACGCGCAAACCGTCAGCGCACCCAACGCGCAGCCGCCCTCGCCCCAAGCCCAGGCGCCTGCTGCCGTTGTTCCCCAGCAGTAAAGAAGTTTGTTCGGCCGAAGAGGTGCGTGGGTCCTGGACGCAAGTCCCGGACCCGCTGCTTCTCTATAGGGCAGTTTCGGATGTTTTTAGCGCATTTTCAGGTTCCCAGTTTCCGCTCGACTGTCATCCTGAGCGAAGCCGGCCCGATCCCGCTTTGCGGAATCGGGCAGCGATTCGGAGGACCCCTGCAAGTTCTCGTTTTGCCACCGCGTCCCGGGGGCATTCGATAGAAACTCCTTCGGCAGGCCGGCGGAACAGATCGTGCAGGGATGTTTCGACTCGGGCGTGCGCCCTCGCTCAACATGACAGGGGTGAGATTTGAAACTTCGCGGAAAACTTGGAACCAGAAACTCGAAACTATGTTCTTTCGCACCCGGGACACTGGCTGTAGTAGGAATTTCCTTTGTAATCCAGTTCCTTTAATCCCCGCCGCGAAGTGTAGTAGCCGCGAATGGCCTCGCGGCGCAAAAGGTCGTAGAAGCGGCGCGGCGGAGTTTCCTTCGGCGCCTGACTGATTTCGCGGACCACATCCGCCTGCCCGGAAGGGGGCAGTTCCAGGAAGGCGTGGCCCCACCGCATCCGGCAATGCTCTTCCAGCGTGCCCATGCCGGCGCGGGCGGCGGACTGAGGATCGGAAGTTTCCAATTCCACTACGCTTGCTTCGCCGTAATAAGCTACCGCCAGGGCACGATGCAGCGGATCTAGGCGGCGAGCGGCTTCACGCGCTCCAGCCGCGCTGTAAATTCGCAGGTCAATCCATTCGGCAGTTTCGGCCAGGCCGCTCGCATCCACCGTGCCCAGCAGAACCTCGACCAGGCGCGTCACCACGCGAAACTCCTCGGCAGAAAAGAACTGGGGATGAAATGGACCCCGCCGCGGCTGCACGTAATCAGTCTCGCTACCCGGGGGGATGGCGGCAGCACCCTGCCCTGACAAAGCGTGAATCAGGTGCTTGGGCGAGGGCTCGTAGAGACCGGGCGGCAGGGCCACCTGTTGCTCAGCTCCGGCGAGCGTAGTGGCCATTTCCGGCACCAGCCCGGCCACTCCCGCCAAAGCCGTAATTTCGCCTAGCCGCAGCAGCCACTCGCGGCGAGTCAGTTCGGGCGCCGCTTTTCCCGCCACTGGCTCATCTTGCTCCCGCTTCACAATTCCCCCCGGCGGGTCGCGTCCGCAATGTGTTCGCCTACCCGCGCCGAAATCGCCATGATGGTGAGAGTGGGCTCGTAGCAGCCCTGAGTCACAAATACTGCGCCGTCGCTCACAAACAGGTTGCGCACACCATGCACCTTGCAGTTGCGGTCCACCACGCTGGTCTTGGGAGCATTGCCCATGCGCGCCGTGCCGCACTCGTGGATATTCTTGCCAAAAACGCTGAGCTGTTCGCCGGGCGGGGTGATCTCGCTCAACTTCATCTCCTCGAGGACGGCGCTGATGTCCGCCCGCATCGCTTTGGCCATGGCGTTTTCGTTCTCGCCGTAACTGGAGACGATGTGCAGGACGGGGATTCCCCACGCGTCCTTCTTATGCGGATCGAGGGTGACGTAATTTTCCTTCCGCGGCAGGCACTCGCCCTGGGCCTCCATCCCGAAGTAGTAAGGAATGTCTTCGCGCACCCGCTGCCGCCAGGCATCGCCGAACTCGGGCAGCAGGAAGGCGTGGCCGTAGAGTTCCTGGCTGCCATCGCCATCGAAACGATAGCCGCGCAGAAAATTGGAATTGCGGTTGGTCCCCAGGTTGGCGTACTTGGGGATGATGAAGCCGCAGGGCCGCCCTACCGGCTCGCGTTTTGAGGAGCGCAGGTTGGGCATCATGCCGGCGGCGCCCTCAATTGTGAAATGGTCCATCAGGTAGTGCCCGAGCACGCCCTCCTGATTGCCCACGCCCTGCGGAAAAAGCGGTGAGCAGGAGTTGAGCAGGATGCGTGTGGATTCGAGCGCCGCCGCCGCCAGCACTATCACGCGTCCGTAAGCCTCCCGGTGCTGGTGCGTTCCGCGGTCAAGGTAGTGCACGCCTTCGGCCTGGCCGTAGCGGTTCATGAGCACATGGCTGACTACCGCGTCGCTTACCAGCGTCAACTTTCCGTTACGCGCGGCAGCAGGCAAAGTAACCGAAGGGCTGTTGAAGTAGGAAGCCGTGAAGCAGCCGCGCTGGCACTCATCGCAGTAGTGGCAAGCCGGTCGCCCGCGATGGGGCACGGTGAGCACGGCAACGCGGTCGGGCATCACCCGCCAGCCGAACTTCCGCCCGATCACCTCTTGCGCCTGCACCGCCCCGCAGGAGAGCGCCATTGGCGGCAGGAACTGGCCGTCAGGAAATTGCGCCAGGCCTTCGCGCGAGCCGCTTACCCCGATGAAGTTCTCCACCCGGTCGTAATAAGGCTCCAGCTCCTTGTAGCTGATGGGCCAGTCTTCGCCATAGCCGTCGCGGCTGGCGGCCTTGAATTCGTTATCGCTATAGCGGTAGCTCTCGCGCGCCCAGCAAAAAGTCTTGCCGCCCACCTGCCGCCCGCGAATCCACATGAAGGGCTTGTCGGCGGGAAAGGTGTAAGGGTGCTCGTGATCGTTGACGAAGAACTGGTGACTGTATTCGTCGCAGGCGTAGCACAGGCGCTGCACCGGCTGGTTTTGCAGCAGCCGCTGCTGGTCGCCGAAGCCGCGGAACTTCAACTGGTAGGGCCAGACGTGCTCGGTGAAGTCGCGGGTGGGCACCCGGGGCGGACCAGCCTCGAGCATGAGCACGCTCAGGCCGCGCTCAGCCACCTCTTTCGCCACCCAGCCGCCGCTGGCTCCGGAGCCGACTATGAGCACGTCGTAAACGTTGCGTCGCGCAGGCATGATGGGAGACGGACAGTTTACCCCAGGTGTAGAGGCGCTCGTCCGCGGACCACTCTCATAGCGCCGGAGGCAAGGTAACTACCGCAGTGACAGGGGCGTCTTGCCGAGTCGAAGCGGCCCGCCAGGGGTTACATTGAGAGCAGACATTACCCATGCTCAAGGGCTCATTATCGAAGATCCGAGGCATTGATGTCCTGTGGCTGGTCTTTCTGGGCGGCCTGGCCCTGCTCTCTCCGGTGCGCGAGATCCACAAGCAGCTCACGCTTTTGGCCATCGCCCTGGTGCAGATCTTCGAGCCGCAGCTGATTAACAAACTTCCCCGCCGCGGGCCCAGCTACAGTGTTCTGCTCAAAATTGCGTTATCCAGCCTGCTGATTGCGCATACTGGCGGCGCGGTCAGCATCAACAGCAGCTACTACCCCATTTATTACCTGCCGGTTATTACGGCCGCCATCTACTTCGGCCCCGTCGGTACGCTGTTGTGGACGGCGCTGGCTTCGGCGGTTTACTGCTCTTACCTGATCCCGGTGTTGCAGGAGTACGAGCTCACTCCGGCCGGCGAGGTGGAACTGGGCATCCGCATCCTGTTCTTCTTTTTTGCCGCCATCCTGGTCAACCAGTTCGTGATGGAGAACCGGCGACGCCTGAAGGAGTCGCAGGAATTGTCCGAAACCCTGGCCGAATCCAACCGGCAGCTCAAGCAGGCGCAGGAAGAGGCGCGGCGCTCCGAGCGTCTGGCCGCCTTGGGCCAGCTTTCCGCCGGCCTGGCGCACGAAATTCGTAATCCGCTGGGCGTAATCAAGGGGTCAGCGGAAATGCTGAGCCAGAAGGTGCAGGGCGTTTCTCCACTGGCGCAGGAGTTGGCCGGGTACATTTCCTCGGAGGTTAACCGGCTCAATGCGCTAGTGGCGCGATTCCTGGATTTTGCGCGCCCCTCGCGCCTGCAGCTGCAGCCGGTCAGCGCCCCGGACCTGCTGGATCGCGCGCTGGACTCGGTGCAGGCGCAGTTTCCTTCTGCGGGCGTCACCGTGGAGCGCCGGTATGCGAGCGCCCTCCCGAAAATCCTGGCCGACGAGCAACTCTGCGAGCAGGTGTTCGTTAACCTGATCTGCAACGCCTACGAAGCCATGAACGGCGCCCGCGGCAAAGTAACTGTTTCCGTCGCCCCGGCCGCCGAAACCGTACCCGGCGTGGCGGTGGAGATTCAGGACTCCGGGCCGGGGGTGCCGGCGGAACTGCGCGAACAGATTTTCAATCCCTTCTTCACCTCTAAGGAGAACGGGGTTGGCCTGGGGCTTTCCATCGTGGCCAAGATTGTGGACGACCACCGGGGTTTGATCCGGCTGAAGAGCCGGCCCGGCGAAGGAGCGTGTTTTTACGTGTTTCTTCCCTGCAACACCAACTGAGGAATTATGCCCTCAATTCTTATTGTCGAAGATGAAGCCAAGATGCGGCGCCTGCTGGAGCTGAACCTGGGCGAGCAGGGATTCACCACGCACGCGGTAGCTGACGCCGAGGCGGGCCTGAAGCTGCTCGGCCAGGAAAAAGTTGACCTGGTGGTCACCGATTTTCGGCTGCCCGGCATGAACGGCCTGGAATTCCTGCAAGCCATCAAGCAGGTGAACGCTTCCCTTCCGGTGGTGATGATGACTGCCTACGGGTCGGTGGAATCTGCGGTGGAGGCCATGAAGATGGGCGCCAGCGATTACGTACTCAAGCCCTTTTCGCTGGAGGAGATGACGCTGGTGGTGCGCAAGGAACTGGATGCCCACAACCTGCGCGAGGAAAACCGTTCGCTGCGCGAAGCCCTGGGCCAGCGCTACCACTACAAAAATATCATCGCCCAGAGCGACAAGATGCAATCGGTGCTGGCCATGGTGGAACGCGTGGCGCCCACCAATGCCACAGTATTGCTGGGTGGCGAAAGCGGCGTAGGCAAAGACCTGGTGGCGCGCGCTATCCACGAACATTCCAACCGCAAGGCGGGGCCGTTCGTCAAAATCAACAGCACCGCCATCCCGGAAAACCTGCTGGAGAGCGAACTGTTCGGTTATGAAAAGGGCGCCTTCTCCGGAGCCACCGGCAGCAAGCCTGGCAAGTTCGAACTGGCGGACAAAGGCACGCTCTTTCTGGATGAGATCGGCGACGTGCCGGCGGCCACCCAGGTCAAACTGCTGCGCGTGCTGCAGGAACGCGAGTTTGAGCGCCTGGGCGGCACAAAAACACTGAAGGTGGATGTGCGCCTGATCGCCGCCACCAACCGGGATTTGCGCGCCGCGCTGGAGGATGGCAGCTTCCGCGAAGACCTCTACTACCGGTTGAACGTAGTAGCCATTGATATTCCTCCGCTGCGCGAGCACAAGCAGGACGTTCCCGAACTGGTGCAATTCTTTCTGGAGAAATTCGGGCGCGAGTCGCAGCAACCGGTGAAGAGCATCAGCCCGGCGGCCATGAAGCTACTGGTGGAATTTCATTGGCCGGGCAACGTGCGCGAACTGGAGAACGTGATACAGCGGGCGGTTACACTGGCCCGCGGAGAAATGCTGGATGTGGAGGACATTCACCTCGACCGGCCGCATGCGGCCAACAACTCCACGCCGGTGCTGCCTCCGGGCGTGAGCCTGGAGCAGTGGGAGCAGGAGATCATCCGCGAAGCCCTGCGCCAGGCCAACGGCAACAAGAGCCAGGCGGCGCGGGCGCTGGGGCTCTCGCGCAACGCCTTGCGCTACCGTCTGTCACAGATGGGAGTCGCCGATCCTGAGAGCAAGAACGAAAATACGGAAAAGAAATGAAATCTGTCCTCGCCCACTGAGAGTTGCTGTCGCTCAGGCGGGATTCGCCGGCGCGGGCGTCCGCCGTGCGATGTGCAGGAAAAGCGCCACAATCCACTTCAGCAATCGCCAGCCAATCGCTGCCATGCATACCACAGTGGCGACCCACAGCAGGATAGCGGGCAGACGCATGAGAAGGCCGAGCATGCTGGTGGCGTAGTCAGCCACAGCATCCAGACCATCTATGACGGCCAATTTCGCCTGGTACAGCGGCCGCCAATGAATGCCCAGCACCTCTGCCTGCCCCTGCGAGCGCAGTTCGACTGTAATTGATGCCATCTCCACCTGGCGCGCCAGGTAGTTGAACTCGCCTTGGAGTTGCTCAATTTCCTGTCGCACCTCGCTCAGATGCTCGCTGACCGCCAGCATGTCCTTGACGGTCCGCGTCTGTTTCAGGATGGCGAGGTACTGCGCCTCTTCCGCGCGATAGTTCCTCAACCGGGCCTCCATATCCACATACTGCTTGGTTACGTCATTTGTATCCGTGCGGTCCGCTTCAGTGCTGAGTCCTAATTTCCTGATCTGAATTCGCGCCTCGTCCATCTGCGCTGACGGAACACGAATGGTGACCATAGCGCTCTCGTCCTGCGCATATCCCTGAATCTGTGAGCTGACCACGTACCCATGCAGCCGTTCGGCAAGGGCACGAACCTTCTCCAGGTCTTCGCTGGGCCGGGAGGTCACAAGATCAAGCCTGGCGGTCTTGACAACCTGGCGCATTTCGAGGTTGGTGTTCGGAAGTTCGCCGGCCCTTGCTCCTCCTGGCACGCCGCCGATGACGCCCAATGAGCGCTGTGGAGTTGCCATGGGTGCTACATCCGCGAGCAGGGCCTCAGATTCAAACCGAGTTTGTGAGATCCTTTGGGACTCGACCGGCGACACGTTTGTTCTCATAAGGTTAGGCGTGGCCGCCATCACTGCCAGGGTGGCGATCGCTGCCAACATGAGCATCGTGTTTGTGTTGGGGCGGTACCGGTTCCACAACTCGGACGCGCTAAACATGATTACCTCCATTGGCAATCAGACAACGATGCGGCTCCATTTGTTCCTTTGTTCCGACACGTCCAGAACGCCGAGATATGAAGCTTGTTGCAAGTAACCAACCTTGGTTACCTCAGATAACGCGCCCTACCGCGCAATCCTGCACCCCGCGCGCGTTCTCCCTACGAAGGCCGGAAAGCTGGTGCCTCCCTCCCGGACCCATTGAACAATTGAGGCTAAGGACCATGAGGAAGCTCATCGCGATAGTAGTGTGCCTGTTTGCGACGTTATCGGCGGCGCAGGAGAAACCGGCGCCGCAAGAAAAGCTGGCGGCGCCGGACAACGCGCCCGCGCTAACCATTTACAACCAGAACTTTTTTGTTGCCCGGGAGCGCCTGCCGCTGACATTGCACGCCGGCGTCAACCATGCGCAGTACGTGGGCATGACCAGCCTGCTGGAGCCGGATTCGGTCATCCTGCGCGATCCCGCCGGCCGCGCCCTGCAGATTCTGGAGCAGAATTACCGCAACGACCCCGTCTCGCAGGAGTTGCTGCTCTCCATGTATGAAGGGAAGACGATTGACTTCTTGGTGCAGCGCGGCGAGCACGAGGAAACCGTGCACGGCAAAATTATTCGCAGCGGGTACATTCCCAGCTCCACTTATAGCGGCGGCTACCCGCAACCCGGCATGGGGCAGCCCATCATTGAAGTGGATGGCGTGCTCCGTTTCGGCTTGCCCGGCCAGCCTCTGTTCCCGGCCTTGGGCGAGGATACCATCCTGAAACCCACGCTGAGCTGGCTGCTGGCCACCGATCGCCCGGGCAACTTCGACGCGGAAATTTCCTACGTCAGCGGCGGAATGAGCTGGCAGGCGGACTACAACCTGGTGCTCGCCGATGGAAGCGAGCGCGGCATCAACCTGGTGGACCTGGTGGGCTGGATCACCATGCGCAACCAGAGCGGCAAGACTTACGAGAACGCGCGCATCAAGCTGCTGGCCGGCGACGTGAGCAAGATCCAGGCGCCCACACCGGCCGGACGCATGTACAACGCTGCCGCTAAAGCCGCGGCCGATGAAGCCATGGCGCCCGCGGTGCGGGAGAAGTCGTTCGATGAATTTCACCTCTACACTCTGCAGCGACCCACCACGCTGCGCGACCAGCAAACCAAGCAGGTGGAATTTGTGCGCGCCACCGGCATCCGCTCACAGCGTCTCTATATCTACGACGGCGCCAATCTGGCAAATTACGCCTACTACAGCCCCGAGCAGGCGCGCCAGGACGTCAGTTACGGCACGGCTTCCAATCCCAAGGTCTGGGTCATGCAGGAGTTCAAGAACTCGGAGACCAACCACCTGGGCATTGCCCTGCCCAAAGGCCGTCTGCGCTTCTACCGGCGCGACACCGACGGCCACCTGGAATTTGTGGGCGAGAACACAATTGACCACACGCCCAAAGACGAAACCGTTCGCGTCTATACCGGCAACGCTTTTGACGTTGTCGGCGAGCGGCGCCGCACCAATATTCGCGTGGACTCCGCCCAGAGGTGGATCGAGGAGTCTTTCGAAATCAAGGTACGCAACCACAAGAAAGAACCGGTGAACGTGCGCGTGGTCGAGCACCTGTATCGCTGGACCAACTGGAAGTTGCTCGAGCAATCGCAGCAATATCGCAAAACGGACGCGCAAACCATCGAGTTTCCGGTCACGGTTGCGCCCAATGGCGAGCAGGTAGTCACTTATCTTGTGCACTACTCGTGGTAAAAAGTCGCATCTTCGCACACGTCCGCGCCCTTTCGGGTGCGGATGTGTTTAGGTCGGGAGTACGATCGGAAGGATCTTAGGATTTGCGGGCCCATTTAGCGGCTGGCTGGCTGACTAGTCACGGGCCGGTTAGCCAGGCGACCAGGCAGCCATCCAGCTCAGCACGGTTCCTTTATAACTCAACCCTTCTGAATTCCAAACGCACCGAAGTACATGACCAGCAAAGGGGATTCTTGCCCAGTATGGGCCAAGACCTGCCATGAGCGAGGGCGCTGAGTCCCTGAAATCGCCATTGTGGTGCGGGCGAACGAGGGGGCCCTTCGACTTCGCAGGCCGGTTCCCCAGCGAACCGTCCTGCTCCCGCTCAAGGTGACAGGCTGATGGTGGAGTCGCGCCCACACAGCACCACCTCCCCAGGAGCCTGCTGGTAGAATGAAAGGGCGATGGTTCTCCCCTTCGTCCGCGAACTCTTCGCGGACGCAGAAAATCTGGCTCCCCTGTCGCGTGCGGCCTCCCACCTGAAGGAGGGCACGGGACGGGTTAGTGTCTCCGGCCTCACCCCCACTGCCAAGGCCCTGGCCACGGTGCTGCTGCACCGGGCTGGCGGGCGGCCCCTGGTGCTGGTGGTGGCCGATAACCGCGCCGCTGAGGACGTTCTGCCCCTGCTGCAGTCTTTTTGTACCTTGACCGGCGCGGCCCCGCCCGAGTCCGTAGTCGCCCTGCCCACGCGCGACGTCCTTCCCTTCCAGAATCTCTCGCCCCACCCGGAAATCCAGGAAGCCCGGGCCACCGCGCTGTGGAAAATCTCCACCGGGACAGCTTCCATCGTGGTCGCCCCGGTTGCTTCCACCGCCATTCGCTTGCGCGCGCCCGAGTTCTACACCGAGCTGGCACGAGTGCTGCGGCGAGGCGAAACCGTGGATGTGGAAACTCTTACCCGGCACCTGAACACGGTGGGCTATACCGCCGCTGATGTGGTGGAGATGCCTGGCGAGTACGCCGTGCGCGGCGGCATCCTCGATATTTATTCCC